>Ga0193752_1001200_pt1 | contig 22117 bp, 16 predicted proteins | sample H1c1metaG_FD_144924 | JGI IMG/M metagenome (GOLD analysis project Ga0193752, IMG submission 144924) | Soil microbial communities from a riparian zone of the East river system, Colorado, United States - H1c1 | ecosystem: Environmental > Terrestrial > Soil > Riparian zone | place: USA: East River...
GCCGCGGCGGGCGGGTCGTTCACCGGGCGCACGTTTACGAGACGGCCATAGACGCCCGGCCCGGAGGCCCCCTCCCCCGTCCACACGACGACGGACTGGCCGTCGGAGTAAGTCGCCGTGGCTCTGATCGCCTGGGCGCCCGGCGTAAACAGGTTGACGCGGCGCGGGGGGCCGAGGGGGTACGGGGCGCTCCCCTGCGCGAACGCCGGGGCAGCGACGACGAGCCCGAGGGCGGCGGCCGTGGCGACGGGCCCCGCGCTCCGGCGCGCGAGCGGGACCACGGGCGGCGCGGCGGGCTGCGTGGCGCGGAGGGCGGCGGCGCGGCGCACGCGCGCGAGGAAGGGGCGGGGAGCGGAGAAGCGGCCCATCGCGGTGCGAGGCTCGGGCCGCCGCAGGGCGGCCGGTGGGGACGCCGCGCGACCCCACGCGGCGGGAGAGGCGGCCAGGTCGGCCGTTACCGCCACGTTACGGCGCGGCTCGCGCAGGTCGGCGCACCCTCCGGCGGGGCCGACCCTTGCTAACGGGGGCCCCCCCGTGCGCGGCCCTCCCGGGAGCCCTATCGTAGTCCCGGCCTCGGCACCTCCGCAGCGCCCGCCACCCCCTAACGGTCCCGACATCCTCCACCATGTCCGTCGTCCCCGAGTCCGACGAGCCGCCCACGCCCGGCGCGTTCGACGCCCTGATCGCCCTCATTCCGGCCTTCGAGGACCCCGCGTTCTCGCCCGGTGCCTGGGCGGGACAGGAAGGGCAGGCGCCCTGGTTCGTCCTGTCGGAGCCGCTGCCGCCTTCGTCGACGCCGCCTACGCCGGGGGCTGGGTGGTGAGCTTCGACTGGATGAACTGGGAGGAGGGGCGCGCCTACGAGGCAGACCCCGCGCGCCTCGCCGCGGCCGACGTGGCGACGCTCCGCAGGCTCATCACGCTACACGTCCGCGCCGACCGCTTCGTGGAGGGCCACCTCGCCGCCGTGGCCGCCGACGGCACCCTCCTCACCCTCCTCCGCCGCGTGCGCGACCTGCGCCCGCACGCGGGGCCTGAGGCGTAAGTAAAAAAGCGGCCCCGGCTGTCGAGGGGACAGCCGGGGCCGCTTGGTCTAAGCCGTAGGACCGTTAGAGGCCGATTCTTACCGCACGACGGTGAGGCGGTGCGTGAGCGTCTCGGCACCCGCCGCTAACCGGAGGACGTAGACGCCCGGCGCCAGCCCTGCCCCATCGAGCGACGCCTCGTGCTCACCCGCAGCCACGACGCCGTCGATGAGCACGGCGACTTCGCGGCCGAGCGCGTCGTAGAGCGACACGTGCACCGGCCCCGCATCCGGTACGGCGTACCGGACGCGCCCGCCGGCTCCGTCAACGGGGCTCGGCGTAACGGACAGCGCAAGGCGCGACGCCGGTTCCGTCTCCGTCGCCGCGGTGATCCGCTGGTACTGCCGGGCGTAGACGCCGTAGCCGCTCCCGTCCTGCCCCGCGCTCTCCCACACCACGATGATGTCCCCCCGGGCATTTTCGGCGACAGCCGGCTCGCGTACGGGGCTTCCCGTTGCGCCATTCACCTGGAACGCGTCCCCTTCGGGGTGGCCCTCCGCGCTGTACGCCTGCGCCATGAGGCGGGCGTTCGTGCTCGTTCCGGCAACGACGAACGTACCGGAGGGGCTCACGGCGAAGGTGGAGAGGGACACCCCACTCGGCGTGGCGGTGTCGACCTGGAACGCCACCCCTTGCGGGTCGCCGGACGCGCTGTACCGGCGGGCGTAGACGCCGCTCCTACCGGTCGCGTAGCTGATCCACGCGAAGACCAGATCGCCGTCGACGTAGGTGACACGGGGCGCCCACTTCCCCCCGGCGTCCTCGTCCACGCGGAACACCGGGCCTCGCGGCGTGCCGCTGGCCGTGTAGAGGCGGGCGTTGATGGTCTGGTTGCTCCCGTCGGCGGCGTAGTCCCTCCAGACGACGGCGACGTTGCCCCCCGCGTCTACCGCCGCCTGGGGGTGGTCCCGCATCCCCGTCGTCGGCTGCGTGGTGACCCAGAACGCGTCGGCGGCCGGCACCCCGGTCCCGGAGAACTGCCGCGCGGCGATGCGCTGGGAACCGCCGTCATACACGGCCCACACGGAGACGAAGCGGCCGTCCGCCCCGATGGCCCCTACGGGGTGGAGTTGCCCGAGCGGCGAACTCTCCACCACCGATTCCCCCCCGACGGCGGTGCCCCCAGCCTGGTACATCCTCGCGTACGTGTCTTCACCCCACCAGATGAAGAGGGACGCGCCGGCCTGATTCATGGAGACCTGAGGATTCCTCCGGTACCCCAGCGTCGTGTTCACCCGGAACTCGGCGCCCTGAGGCGCCCCCCCGGCGGAGAACCGCCGCCCGTAGACGTCATAGTATGCCATGCCCTGCCAGTCCACACGCGATCCCTGCCAGGCCACGACGAACCCGCCCCCGGAGTCCAGCGCTACCGTGGCGATCCGTTGATCGTGCTCGGTGGTGGTGTTGACGAGGAACTCCTCTCCCAGCGGCGTCGGCACCTGAGCAGCGCCGGGCGGGGTGGCGACGACGAGCAGCGCGGCGAAGGCCGGCAGGCGCAGGAGCGCGCCGATCGCGCTCGACCGGGACACGAGGCGCCGACTCCGCGCGGTGGTGAGACGAGTGACGGATGGGGTGTTCATGGGGTCCCTCGGGGCTGACGAGGAGGGCGGACGCGCCAACATACGTTGCAGGGCCTGATTTCATCTCGCGCTCCACGAGCCCCGGGCCTGCTCCACGCTCATGAATGGCGCGGCCCCGGCCGCCACGAGGGCAGCCGGGGCCGCTTGGTCGGTACCGTCGGGGCCCTAGAGGCCGAGGCGGCGGTTGAGCTCGGCGAGGGCGCCCTCGTCGACGGCCGGCTCGCCGTAGCCGTCGCCCTCGCCGGAGGGGCTGATCCCCCGGTCGAGCGCGGCCTCGGTGGCCTGCAGCGCCTCCAGCTCCTTCTTCGAGCCCACGACGAGGTCGCGGTAGCGGCGGAGCCCCGTCCCGGCCGGGACGAGGTGGCCCACCAGCACGTTCTCCTTCAGGCCCGCGAGCGGGTCCGACTTCGCCGTGATGGCGGCGTCGGTGAGCACCTTCGTCGTCTCCTGGAAGGAGGCGGCCGAGAGGAAGGAGTCCGTGGCGAGCGCGGCGGCCGTGATGCCGAGGAGCACCGGCTCCACGACGGCCATCTCGGCGTCGCGGACCTCGATGGCCCGCTTGTCCTGCCGCTTCATCTCCGAGTTCGTCTCCCGGAGCTGACGCCGCGTGAGCATCTGGCCCGCACGGAGTTCGCTCTCGCCCGCGTCCGTGGCGACGAACTGGTCGTAGAGCGTGTCGTTCGAGCGCTCGATCGTGACCTTATCGACGAGTTCGTCCTCGAGGAACCGGGTGTCGCCCGGGTCCACGACGCGGACCTTCTGCATCATCTGGCGCACGATGGCCTCAATGTGCTTGTCGTTGATGGTCACGCCCTGGAGGCGGTAGACCTCCTGGACCTCGTTGACGAGGTACTCCTGGACGGCGGTCGGCCCCTGGATGCGCAGGATGTCCTGCGGGGAGATCTGCCCGTCGGAGAGCGCCTCGCCGGCGCGGATGAAGTCGTTCTCGTGGACGAGGAGGTGCTTCGAGAGCGAGACGAGGTAGGTCTTCTGGTCCACCCCGTCGCGCGCCGTCACGATCACCTCCTGCGCGCCGCGCTTACGGCCGCCGAAGGAGACGACGCCGTCGATCTCCGAGACCACGGCGGGCTCGGTCGGCTGGCGCGCCTCGAAGAGCTCGATCACGCGCGGGAGGCCGCCCGTGATGTCGCGCGTCTTGGCGCTCTGGCGCGGGAGCTTGGCGAGCACCTGGCCCGCCTGCACCACGTCGCCCTCGTCGATCTGGAGGCGCGCCCGGACGGGCATCGTGTACTCCTTCGAGCCGTCGGCCGCCTGCACGATGAGGGCCGGCGTGAGGTTGCGCTCGCGGGTCTCCACGACCACCTTCTCGCGGAAGCCCGTCTGCTCGTCGCTCTCCTCGCGGTAGGTCGTGCCCTCAATGATGTCCTGGAACCGGATGGTCCCGTCCACCTCGGACACGATGACCGAGTTGTAGGGGTCCCACGAGGCGAGCACGGCGCCCTTCTCGACCTGATCGCCCTCGCTCGACATCACCTCGGCGCCGTAGGGCACCGTGTAGGCGATGAGTTGGCGGCCGTCCTCGTCCATGACGCGGACCTCGCCCGAGCGCCCGAGCACGACGGTCTTCGGGCCCTCGCCCGCGTCGTACTCGACGGTGCGGAGGTTGTCGTACTCGACGCGGCCCCCGAACTTCGACATGAGCGTGCTCTCGGCCGAGATGCGGCTCGCCGTACCACCGATGTGGAACGTGCGGAGCGTGAGCTGCGTGCCGGGCTCGCCGATGGACTGCGCGGCGATGACGCCGACGGCCTCACCGGGCTCGACCAGGCGGCCGTTGGCGAGGTTACGCCCGTAGCACAGCGCGCAGACGCCGCGGGGCGCCTCGCACGCGAGCATGGAGCGGATCTCGACGGTCTCCAGCGAGGTCGCCGCGATGCGCGCGGCGATCTCCTCGTCGATGAGGTCGTTGGCCCCGACGATGAGGTCGTCCGAGAGCGGGTCGCGCACGTCGTGGACCGACACGCGGCCCAGGATGCGGTCGGCCAGCGGCTCGACGATGTCCTCGTTGTCCTTGAGCGCCGAGATGCGGATGCCGCGGAGGGTCCCGCAGTCGTGCATCCCGACGGTCACGTCCTGCGCCACGTCCACGAGACGCCGCGTGAGGTAACCCGCGTCGGCCGTCTTGAGGGCGGTGTCGGCGAGGCCCTTACGGGCGCCGTGCGTCGAGATGAAGTACTCGAGCACCGAGAGGCCCTCCTTGAAGTTGGCCTTGATCGGGTTCTCGATGATCTCGCCCGCCGAGCCGGTGAGGCTCTTCTGCGGCTTGGCCATGAGGCCGCGCATCCCGCCGAGCTGGCGGATCTGCTCGCGGCTGCCTCGGGCGCCGGAGTCGGCCATCATGTAGATGGCGTTGAACCCGCCCTCGTCGGCCTTGAGCGTGTCGTAGAGCACGTTCGAGACGCGGTTGTTCGTCCGCGTCCAGACGTCGATGACCTGGTTGTAGCGCTCGCTCTCGGTGATGAACCCGGCCTCGTACTGGTCGCGGATGAGGTTCACCTCCTGGTCGGCCTTGTCGATGAGCTCCTGCTTCGCCGGCGGCACGACGATGTCGGACAGCGAGAACGAGAGCCCGCCGGTCATGGCGCGCTCGAAGCCGAGGTTCTTCACCTCGTCGAGGAAGCGGGCCGTGCTCGGGAAGTCCGTCGTCTTGAAGACGTGGCCGATGATGAACCGGAGGTTCTTCTTGGTCAGGACCTCGTTGATGTAGCCCGAGGCCACCGGCACGATGTCGTTGAAGAGCACGCGCCCGGACGTCGTCTCGATGAGCTCACCGGCCTCGTGCTTGCCGTCCCAGGTGGGGCGGTCGAGCCGGAGGCGGATCTTCGTGTGGAGCGCGATGGCGCCCTGGTCGAACGCCTGACGCGCCTCGGCCGGGGTGGCGAAGGCCTTGCCCTCCCCCTTCGCGTTCTCGCGCGCCTTCGTCATGTAGTACATCCCGAGCACCATGTCCTGGCTCGGCACCGCGATCGGGCCGCCGTGCGCCGGGGACAGGATGTTGTGGGACGACAGCATGAGGATCTGCGCCTCCATGATGGCGTCCTGCCCCAGCGGGACGTGGACGGCCATCTGGTCGCCGTCGAAGTCGGCGTTGAACGCCGTCGTGACGAGCGGGTGGAGCCGGATCGCCTTGCCCTCGATGAGCACCGGCTGGAACGCCTGGATGCCCAGGCGGTGCAGCGTCGGCGCGCGGTTGAGCATCACCGGGTGCCCGGCAATGACCTTCTCGAGGATGTCGAACACGTCGGCCGTCCGCTTGTCGACGACCTTCTTGGCCGACTTCACCGTCTTCACGATCCCGCGCTCGATGAGCTTGCGGATGATGAACGGCTTGAACAGCTCGACGGCCATCTCCTTCGGGAGGCCGCACTGGTGCAGTTCCAGCTCCGGGCCGACGACGATGACCGAACGGCCCGAGTAGTCGACGCGCTTGCCGAGGAGGTTCTGGCGGAACCGGCCCTGCTTGCCCTTGAGCATGTCGCTCAGGGACTTCAGTGCGCGGTTGGAGTCCGAGCGGACGGCGTTCGCCTTGCGGGAGTTGTCGAAGAGGCTGTCGACGGCCTCCTGGAGCATCCGCTTCTCGTTGCGCAGGATGACCTCCGGCGCCTTGATGTCCATCAGCCGCTTGAGGCGGTTGTTGCGGATGATGACGCGGCGGTAGAGGTCGTTGAGGTCGGACGTCGCGAAACGGCCGCCCTCCAGCGGGACGAGCGGGCGAAGCTCCGGCGGGATGACGGGGATGACCTTCATCACCATCCACTCCGGCCGGTTCTCCATCTTGCGCTGGGCCTCGCGGAAGCTCTCCACGACGGAGAGCCGCTTGAGGGCCTCGGCCTTGCGGGCCTGGCTCGTCTCGGTGCGGGCCTGCGTGCGGAGGTCGGCCGAGAGCGTGTCGAGCGCCAGCCGCTTGAGCAGCTCCTCGACGGCCTCGCCGCCGATCTTGGCGACGAACTTGTCCTCGTCCTCGTCGGAGAGCCGGTGGTTGTCCTCGCGGATGCGGTAGAGCACGTCGAAGTACTCGTCCTCCGTGAGGAGCTGGCCCGGATTGATGCCGTGCTCCTTCGCGGAGCCCGGGTTGATGACGATGTAGGACTCGTAGTAGATGATCTTCTCGAGGTCCTTAGACTTGACGCCGACAAGCGCGGCAATCTTGTTCGGGAGGCTCTTGAAGTACCAGATGTGGACGACGGGCACGGAGAGCGTGATGTGCCCCATGCGCTCGCGGCGGACCGACTTCTGCGTCACCTCGACGCCGCAGCGGTCGCAGATGATGCCCTTGTAGCGGATCCGCTTGTACTTCCCGCAGTGGCACTCCCAGTCCTTGACCGGGCCGAAGATCTTCTCGCAGAACAGCCCGTCCTTCTCGGGCTTGAAGCTGCGGTAGTTGATCGTCTCCGGCTTCAGCACCTCGCCGTAGCTCCGCTCGAGGATGTTCTCGGGCGAAGACAGCGAGACGGTGATGGAGTTGTACACACTCTTCGGCGCGGGCTGCGCAGTCTTGATGCCGAATGCCATGGTGTTATCTGGGAATCTGATGATCTGGGGATCTGGGAATTGAGAACCGGGATCCGGGGGTCTGGGTCAGGGCCTTAGCCCTTTCCCAGATTCCCGGATTCCCGGATTCCCCGATCAATCAATCCGCACTTCGAGGCCGAGGCCCTGGAGCTCACGCACGAGCACGTTGAAGCTCTCCGGGATGCCCGGCTCGGGGAGGTTGTCCCCCTTGACGATGGCCTCGTAGGTCTTCGAGCGGCCCTGCACGTCGTCGGACTTCACCGTGAGCAGCTCCCGGAGCACGTTGGAGGCGCCGTAGGCGTAGAGCGCCCACACCTCCATCTCGCCGAAGCGCTGCCCGCCGAACTGGGCCTTGCCGCCCAGCGGCTGCTGCGTGATCAGGCTGTAGGGCCCGATCGAGCGCGCGTGGATCTTGTCGTCCACGAGGTGCGAGAGCTTCAGCATGTAGATCGTGCCGACGGTGGTCTTCTGGTCGAACGCCTCGCCCGTGCGGCCGTCGAACAGCTGGACCTTCCCGTCCTCGGGCAGCCCCGCGTCGCGGAGCTTCGCCATCACGTCGTCCATCGTCGCGCCGTCGAACGGCGGCGTGGCGTAGGTCTCGCCCAGTTCCGTGCCGGCCCACCCGAGCAGCGTCTCGAAGATCTGCCCGAGGTTCATGCGGCTCGGCACGCCGAGCGGGTTCAGCACGATGTCCACCGGCGTCCCGTCGTCGAGGAACGGCATGTCCTCCGGCGGCACGATCCGGGCGACGACGCCCTTGTTACCGTGGCGCCCGGCCATCTTGTCGCCGACCTGGAGCTTGCGCTTCTTGGCGATGTAGACCTTCGCGAGCTGGACGATCCCCGGCGGGAGCTCGTCGCCCATCTGGATCCGGTACTGCTCCTGCCGGGCCGTCCCCTCCACCTCGGTGTGGCGACGCTGGTAGTTGGCGAGGAGCTTCTGGATCAGCTTGTTCGTCTCGTCGTCCTCGGTGAAGGCCTGCCGGATCTTGAGTTCGGCCGGCTCCACCTCCTCGAACGGCTTGCGGCTGATCTTGCCGCCCTCCGAGAGCACGACGCCGCCGTCGCGCTTCTCGACGGCCGCACCGGTCTTCTTGTTGAGCGCCAGCGAGAAGAACCGCTCGTAGAACGAGGTCTTCAGCGCCTCCAGCTCGCGGGCGAGCTGCGTCTCCAGCTCGATGAGCCGCTTCTCCTCCGCCTTCTTCGTGGCGGGGTCGGACTTCCGGCGCGAGAACAGCTTCGTGTCCACGACGACGCCGTACATGCCGGGCTTCGCCTTGAGCGAGGCGTCCTTCACGTCGCCGGCCTTGTCGCCGAAGATGGCGCGGAGCAGCTTCTCCTCCGGCGTGGGGTCGGTCTCGCCCTTCGGCGTGATCTTGCCCACGATGATGTCGCCCGGGTTCACCTCGGCGCCGACGCGGACGATGCCGCGCTCGTCGAGGTCCTTCGTGGCCTCCTCGGAGACGTTCGGGATCTCACGCGTGAGCTCCTCCTCGCCGCGCTTGGTGTCGCGGACCTGGTGCTCGAACTCCTCGATGTGGATCGAGGTGAACACGTCCTCGCTCACCACGCGCTCCGAGATGACGATGGCGTCCTCGAAGTTGTAGCCCTTCCAGGGCATGAACGCGACGAGCACGTTCTTGCCGAGGGCAAGCTCCCCGTTCTCGGTCGAGTTGCCGTCGGCGAGCAGGTCGCCCTTCACCACGCGCTGGCCCACCGCGACGAGCGGCTTCTGCGTGATGGAGGTGTCCTGGTTCGTGCGGCGGAACTTGATGAGGCTGTAGCTCTTGACGGGCTCCTCGAAGGCGACGTCGCTCTCCTCGGCGGCCTCGTCGTAGCGGACCGTGATCTTCTGGGCGTCGACGTACTCCACGACGCCGTCGCCCTCGGCGACGACGAGGGCGCGGGAGTCGCGCGCCACGCGGCCCTCCAGCCCGGTGCCCACGACGGGGGCCTCCGGCCGGAGCAGCGGGACCGCCTGGCGCTGCATGTTCGAGCCCATCAGGGCGCGGTTGGCGTCGTCGTGCTCCAAGAACGGGATGAGCGACGCGGCCGGCGAGACGATCTGGTTCGGCGCGACGTCCATGTACTGGATGTCCGGCGACCGCTTGAGCGGGAAGTCGCCCGCGATCCGGCAGCGGATGAACTCGTTGGCGAACCGGTTCGCGTCCGTCAGCGGCGCGTTCGCCTGCGCGATCACGACGCGGTCCTCGTCCTCGGCCGAGAGGTACTCGATCTCGTCCGTCACGACGCCGTCCTTGACGACGCGGTAGGGCGTCTCGATGAACCCGAACTCGTTCACGACGCCGTGCACGCACAGCGATGAGATGAGGCCGATGTTCGGGCCCTCCGGCGTCTCGATCGGGCAGAGGCGGCCGTAGTGCGTGTAGTGCACGTCGCGGACCTCGAAGCCCGCGCGCTCGCGCGTAAGACCGCCGGGCCCGAGGGCCGAGAGACGCCGCTTGTGCGTCAGCTCGGCCAGCGGGTTCGTCTGGTCCATGAACTGCGAGAGCTGGTTCGTCCCGAAGAACGTGTTGATCACGCTCGCGACGGTGCGGGCGTTGACCAGGTCCTGCGGGGTGAACTTGTCCGCGTCGCGCAGATTCATCCGCTCCTTGATCGTGCGGGCCATACGGGCCAGCCCGAGCGAGAACTGCTGCTGCAGCTGCTCGCCGACGGTGCGCACGCGGCGGTTGCCGAGGTGGTCGATGTCGTCGACCTGGCTCTTCCCGTTCTGGAGGAGCACGAGCTCGTTGATGATCGCGACGATGTCGTCGATCGAGAGCACGGCGCTGCGGTTCTTCTTGTTCAGCCCGAGCCGCGCGTTGAGGCGGTAGCGGCCGACGTCGCCGAGGTCGTAGCGCTTGTCGGAGAAGAACAGCCGCTCCAGGAGGAGGCGGGCCGTGTCGGTGTCCGGGGCCTCGGCGCCGCGGAGCGTGCTGTAGACGTGCCCGAGGGCCTCGGCCTGGTTGTGGGCCGGGTCCTTCTTGAACGTGTTCAGGAGCACGCCGCGGTCGATGCCGTCGTCGCCGTCCTCGTCGTTCTTGCGGAGCAGCACGCGCTCGACGTTGGCGGCGCGGAGCTTGTCGAAGTCGTCGGAGACGATGGTGTGGTCGGTCGGGAGCAGCACCTCGCGCTCCTTCTTCTCCTCCATCACCTCGCCGGTGTCCTCGTCGATGATCTCGTGGGCGACCTCGACGGTCACGGACGAGGCGAGGGTGCGGCCGACGAGGTTCTTCTCGAAGTCCTTCACCTTGGCCGGCACGTCGAGGACGTCGGCGAGGTTGAACCGCGAGACGATGTCGGCGTCGGTCGAGAAGCCGAGGGCGCGGAGCAGCGTCGTGACCGGGAGCTTCTTCTTCCGGTCGATGTAGGCCCACATCGTGTTCGCGACGTCGGTCGAGAACTCGATCCAGGAGCCGCGGAACGGGATGACGCGCGCCGAGAACAGCTCGGTGCCGTTCGGGTGCACCGAGACGTCGAAGAAGACGCCCGGGCTACGGTGGAGCTGGCTGACGATGACGCGCTCGGCGCCGTTGACGACGAAGGTGCCCTTCTCCGTCATGACGGGGAGGTTGCCGAGGTAGACATCCTGCTGGATCGCCTCCTCCGGCTCGTCCTCGTCCTCGTCCTCCTTGCTCGACAGCCGGAGCTTCGCCTTCAGCGGGAGCGCGAAGGTGAGGCCCTGGGCGAGGCACTCCTCGATGGAGTGCTTCGGCGGGTCGAGGGTGTAGTGGAGGTACTCCAGCGTGTAGCGCTCACGGGAGTCGTTGATCGGGAAGTGCTCCTGGAAAACGGCTTCGAGCCCACGCTTCAAGTCCCGGTCCTCCGGCGCGAAGCTGGCCTGGAGGAAGTCCTCGTAGCTTTCGAGCTGGATGGCGAGGAAGTCCGGGAAGTCGAGGACGGGGCGGATCTTGCCGAACGACTGCCGCGTCGCTTCGCCGCCGACGGTCCCGACGGGATGCGTGACGGGCTGATAGGTGTTAGCGCGGGCGTTCTTCGTAGTGGCTCCGTTCTTGGTGCTCAAGGTGACCCCTGGGTTGAGTACCGCGGAAGCGGCCGCCTCTCGACAGGCGAGAGGGGCCGCGGGAAAGACGCCGGTGGGCGGGCGTGCGGGTCGCCCGCGCCGGGCGGGAGTGGGCTCCGGGGGCGTCCTGTGGGCAACGCGTCCCGGGGGGCGGTGTTCCAGTCTCCGGACGGGCCGGAGGCGGTCGCCGCCAGACGTCCCAGCCCTCTAGAACGCGCCGGGGGCGCGGTTTCGTACGGGGGCGTGAGGCGCCGAAAGCCCGCCCGCGCGGGGGACGTATCCCCCAGCACGGGCGGGCCGGCAGGCCGGGACCTTACGGGGCCCCGGCCCGGGTTACTTGAGCTCGACCGAGGCGCCGGCGCCCTCGAGCTGGCCCTTCAGCTTGTCGGCCTCGTCCTTGGAGACGGCCTCCTTGACGGCGTTCGGGGCGCCGTCGACGAGGTCCTTCGCCTCCTTCAGGCCGAGGCCCGTGATGGCGCGGACCTCCTTGATGACGGCGATCTTGTTCGCACCGGCGCCCGTGAGGACGACGTCGAACTCCGTCTTCTCCTCGGCGGCGGCGGCGCCGTCGCCCCCGGCCGGGCCGGCCGCAACAGCGACGGCGGCGGCGGCGGGCTTGATGCCGTACTGCTCCTCGAGAACCTTCGCGAGCTCGGAGGCTTCCTTGATGGTGAGCCCGACGAGCTGCTCGGCGAGCTGATTGATGTCTGCCATGGGATTGGGTTGGCTCCTGCGGCGGTCTCCGTCGTCCGGCCGTTCGACCGGTCGGCTACGCCGCTGATTAAGGGCGGAGGGTATTCAGTAAAACGTGCGGCGCGGGCGACCCTCCGCGCCGGCCGCACGGGGTAGTGTTAAGCCTCCTCGCGCTCGGCGAGCTCCTTGAGCGCGCCGGCGAGCGTGGCACCGGGCGCGTTGAGCGCGCCGATGACGTTCTGCATCGGGGAGAGCAGCAGGCCGATCACGTCGCCGATCAGCTCGTCCTTGCTCTTGAGCGTGGCGAGCGCGTCGAGCTGGCCCTCGCCGAAGACGGCGCCGTCGATGAAGGCGCCCTTGAACCGCGGGAGCTGCTTCTCGCCGATCGTCGAGAGGTACTTCTTGAGGACCTTGGCCGGGGCCGAGGGGTCCGTCGAGAAGGCCACGGCCGTGGGGCCGTGGAGCTGGTCGGCGAGTTCGCCGTAGCCCCCGCGCTGCTCGAGCACGCGGCGGAGGAGGGTGTTCTTGAGGACCTTGAACTGGATGTCGGCCTCGCGGAAGGCGCGGCGCAGGCGCGTCACCTCATCCACCGTCAGCCCGACGGGGTCGGTGAGGTAGAGGGTGTTCGCCTGGTCGAGCTGCTCCTCGATGACCGCGAGCTGGTCCTCCTTCTGGGCGCGGGTAAGCGGCATGGGTCTGTCTGTCTAGAAGGAGGGGATTAGCGGGCGACCGCGGCGGCGGAGTTCCGCTCGACCGGGACGGCGGGGCCCATCGTCGTCGAGAGCGTGACGCTCCGGACGTAGGTGCCCTTGGCCGACGACGGGCGGAGGCGGATGACCTCGCGGAGGAACGCCTCGGCGTTCTCGCGGAGCTGCTCCGGGCCGAACGAGGCCTTGCCGATGGCGGAGTGGAGGTTCCCGTTCTTGTCGACGCGGAAGTCGATCCGCCCCGCCTTGACGGCCTTCACGGCCTCGCCGATGTCGTTGGTCACCGTCCCGCTCTTCGGGTTCGGCATGAGCCCGCGGGGGCCGAGCACGCGGCCGAGGCGGCCGATCTTCGGCATGATGTCCGGGCTGGCGATCATCACGTCGAAGTCAACGAAGCCCTCGTCCTGGATCTTCGCGATGAAGTCGTCGAGCCCGACCAGGTCGGCGCCGGCCTCGCGGGCCTCGGCCTGCTTGCCCTCGTTGGTGAGGACGAGCACGCGGACGCTCTTGCCCGTCCCGTGCGGGAGGGCGACGGAGCCGCGGACCATCTGGTCGGCGTGGCGCGGGTCGACGTTGAGGCGGACGTCGATGTCGACGGACTCGTCGAACTTCGTGTTGGAGGTCCGCTTGACGAGGTCCGCGGCGCGGTCGAGCGTGAGCTCGCCGCCCGCCGTGTCGAGTTCGCCCTGAACGAGCGTGAGCGCCTGGCGGTAGCGCTTGCCGTGCTTCGGCATGAGCGTGGGGGTCTGTGCGGTACCAGCGCCGGGGTCTCCGGCTCCCGCAGGGTTACGAAACAGGGGCGCGGGGCGCGGCCCCGCGCCCGCAGGCTCAGGCGGGGGCGCCCTCGACGGTGAGGCCCATCGAGCGGGCGGTGCCGGCGATCATCCGGGCGGCGGACTCCGCGGTGTTCGCGTTGAGGTCCTCCATCTTGGTCCGGCCGATCTCCAGGCACTGCTCCCACGTCACCTTCCCCACCTTCTCGCGGAGGGGGTCAGCAGCACCCTTCTCGACCTTCGCCGCCTGCAGGAGCAGCACGGGGGCCGGGGGGCTCTTCGTGACGAAAGAGAAGCTCTTGTCGCCGAAGACGGTGATGACGACGGGGACGACGAGCCCCATCTTCTCCTGCGTGGCGGCGTTGAACGCCTTGCAGAACTCCATGATGTTGACGCCCTTCTGGCCGAGCGCCGGGCCGATCGGCGGGGCCGGAGTCGCCTGGCCCGCCTTGATCTGGAGCTTGATGTAGCCCTCGATCTTCTTCGCCATAGTACTTGGTGCGGTGCAAACGCCGGGGTCACCGGCTCCCGCGCTGGGGGTACGTGAGAATGCAGCGTGCTAGCCTACGAGCACACGGGCCCGCGTCGCCACCGCAACGCCTTCACAGAAGGCGGCGGGCGACCGGGCCCTGCGGCCGGGCTACTGCTCGTGCTCGACCTGGAGGTAGTCCAGTTCCAGCGGCGTGCGGCGGCCGAAGATGGAGACCATCACGCGGACCTTCATCTTGTCCGGGTAGACCTCCTCGACGACGCCGGTGAAGTTGTTGAACGGGCCGTCGACGACCTTGATCGGGTCCCCGTTCTTGAACGGGATCTCGGGCTGCTCGCCGGCGGCGCTCGTCTCGTCGATCTTGCCGAGGATGCGGTTGACCTCGTCGGGGCGGAGCGGCGTCGGCTCGTTGCGCACGCCGAGGAAGCCCAGCGTGGACGGCGCGCCCGCGACGACCTCCTTGAGGTAGGGGTCGACGATGGCCTCGATGAGGAGGTAGCCCGGGAAGAAGCTCTTCTCGCGCGTGCGCTTCTTGCCGCCGCGCATCTCGAAGACGGTCTCGGTCGGGATGAGCACCTGGGTGAGCTTCTCCTCCATGCCGAGGCGCTCGACCTCACTTTCCAGGTACTCCTTCACCTTCTTCTCGTGGCCCGAGAAGGTGCGGAGGACGTACCACTTGCGGATGGGGGCGCGGTCGGCCATGCGTACGACGGAACGGCGGGCAGAGCGAGGGCTCAGCCGCCGTAGATGAAGGCGAGGACGCGGCTGATGACCTGGTCCGCACCGAAGATGAGGAGCGAGAGCACCAGCGCCGCCGCGAGGGTCAGCACGGTGTTGTTGATGAGCTCCTGCCGCTTGGGCCAGCTCACCTTCCGCATCTCCTTCTGGACCTCGGTGAGGTAGTTCCCCGCGCGCTCGCCGGTGGCGGGCGCCGTCTTATCGGGCGTGCGCGCGCCCGGGCGGGCGGGCGTCGAAGTCTGCGTGGCCATCGTCTCTCAGGCGCGCCGCGAGGGCGGTTCAGGGGTCCCGTCAGGGTTTGAGGCACGGGCGGCAGGACTCGAACCTGCAACCTTCGGTTTTGGAGACCGACGCACTGCCAATTGTGCTACGCCCGTATAAGCGGGCTTCGGGCTTCGACCTTTGATCTCTGGGAATGCTCCCGAAGACCAGAGGCCGAAGCCCGAAGACCCTTTAGTCTAACTCAGTCGAGGATCTTGGAGACGACGCCGGCACCGACCGTCCGACCGCCCTCCCGGATCGCGAAACGAAGGCCGTCCTCCATCGCGATCGGCTGGATCAGCTTCACACGGAACGACGTGTTGTCGCCCGGCATCACCATCTCAACCCCCTCGTTCAGCTCGATGTCGCCGGTCACGTCGGTCGTCCGGAAGTAGAACTGCGGACGGTACCCCTTGAAGAACGGCGTGTGGCGGCCGCCCTCCTCCTTCGACAGGATGTACACCTCGCACTCGAACTCCTTGTGCGGCTGCACCGAGTTCGGCTTCGAGAGCACCATCCCGCGCGTCACGTTGTCCTTCTCGATCCCGCGGAGCAGGATCCCCGCGTTGTCCCCCGCCTGCGCGGAGTCCAGCAGCTTCCTGAACATCTCGACGCCCGTCACCGTGCTCGTCTGCTTCTCCTCCGCGATCCCGATGATCTCCACCGGCTCGCCGACCTTGATCGAGCCACGCTCCACGCGGCCCGTCACGACGGTGCCACGGCCGGTGATCGTGAACACGTCCTCGATCGGCATCAGGAACGGGCGGTCGATCGCGCGCTCCGGCGTCGGGATGTAGGTGTCCACGGCGTCCATGAGCTCCTCGATCTTCGCCACCCACTGCGGCTCGGCGTTGAGCCCGCCGAGGGCCGAGCCCTGGATGACCGGGAGGTCGTCGCCGGGGAACTCGTAGCTCGAGAGCAGCTCGCGGACCTCCATCTCGACCAGCTCGAGCAGCTCCTCGTCGTCGACGAGGTCGGCCTTGTTCATGAAGACGACGATGTACGGGACGCCGACCTGACGGGCGAGCAGGATGTGCTCGCGGGTCTGGGGCATCGGGCCGTCGGTGGCCGCCACGACGAGGATCGCGCCGTCCATCTGGGCGGCACCGGTGACCATGTTCTTGACGTAGTCGGCGTGGCCGGGGCAGTCGACGTGGGCGTAGTGCCGCGCCTCGGTCTCGTACTCGACGTGGGCCGTGGCGATGGTGATGCCGCGCTCGCGCTCCTCGGGGGCGTTGTCGATGGAGTCGAAGGAGCGGAACTCCCCGCCGAACTTCTCGGCGAGCACCTTCGTGATGGCGGCGGTGAGGGTGGTCTTGCCGTGGTCGACGTGGCCGATCGTGCCGACGTTGACGTGGGGCTTGTTGCGCTGGAAAGTCTCCTTAGCCATGGTTCTGGTAGTCTTTAGTAGATCGAGATGCTGGTTCAGGCGGCGGCGGCGGTGCCCTTCGCGACGATCTCCTCGGCGATGGACTTCGGCACTTCCGCGTAGTGGTCGAACGTCATCGAGTAGATGGCGCGGCCCTGCGTGATGCTTCGGAGGTCGGTCGAGTAGCCGAACATCGCGGAGAGCGGCACCATGGCCTTGATGACCTGCGCGTCGCCGCGCTGGCCCATGCCCTCGATGCGCCCGCGGCGCGAGTTGAGGTCGCCGATCACGTCGCCCATGTACTCCTCAGGCGTCGTGCACTCGACGGCCATGATCGGCTCCATGAGCACCGGCTTCGCCAGGCGCGCGGCCTCGCGGAAGGCCATGCGGCCCGCGACCTCGAACGAGAGCTGGTCGGAGTCGACCGCGTGGAACTTGCCGTCCACGAGCCGCGCCTTTACGCCCTCGACGGGGTAGCCCGCGATCGGGCCCCGGTCGAGCGCGCTCTGGATGCCCTTGTGGACGCTCGGGATGAACTCGCGCGGGATCGAGCCGCCGACGATGCCGTTCTCGAACTCGAACCCGGCCTGGTTGGGCAGCGGGCTGAACTCGATCTCGACGTGGGCGAACTGGCCGCGGCCACCCGTCTGCTTCTTGTGCGTGTACGAGTGCGTGACCGGCTGGCGGAGCGCCTCGCGGTAGGACACCTGCGGCGCGCCGACGTTGGCCTCGACCTTGAACTCCCGCTTGAGGCGGTCGACGATGATCTCGAGGTGGAGTTCGCCCATCCCGGCGATGATCGTCTGGCCCGTCTCGTCGTCGGTGTTCACCTTGAACGTCGGGTCCTCCTCGGCGAGCTTCTGGAGCCCGATCGAGAGCTTGTCGATGTCGGCCTTCGTCTTGGGCTCGATCGCGATGCGGATGACGGGCTCCGGGAAGTCCATCTTCTCCAGCACGACCGGCTTGTCGGGGTCGCAGAGCGTGTCGCCCGTGCGGGTGTCCTTCAGGCCCACGATGGCGCAGATGTCGCCGGCGCGCACGACGTCGACGTCCTCGCGCGAGTTCGCGTGCATGAAGAGCAGCCGGCCGGCGCGCTCCTTCTTCTCGTTCGTCGCGTTCATCATCGAGTCCCCCTTGTGGAGGGTGCCCGAGTAGACGCGCGCGAACGTGATGCGCCCGACGAAGGGGTCGGTCGCGATCTTGAAGGCGAGGGCCGCGAAGGGCTCCTTCGGGTCCGGGTTCCGCACGATCTCCTCCTCCGAGCGCGGCGCGTGGCCGGTCGCGGGGGGGATGTCGAGCGGGCTCGGGAGGTAGTCGATGACGCCGTCGAGGAGGCGCTGGACGCCCTTGTTCTTGAACGAGGAGCCGCAGAAGACCGGCGTGATGTCGAGGCTGATGGTCGCCTCGCGCACCGTCGCGCGGATCTCGTCGGGGCTGATGTCCTCGCCCTCGAGGTACTTCATCAGCAGCTCGTCGTTGTGCTCCGCCACGGCCTCGAGCAGGTTGATCCGCCAGTGGCGGGCCTCCTTCTTGAGGTCGTCCGGGAGGTCGATCTCGTCCCACGTCTGGCCCTGCGTGGCGTCGTGCCAAACGATGGCCTTGTTCGTGATGAGGTCGACGACGCCGCGGAACATCTCGCCCTCGCCGATCGGGATCTGGACCGGGACGGCGTTGGCCTTGAGGCGGTCCTTCATCTGCTGGACCGCGCCCTCGAAGTTGGCGCCCGTGCGGTCCATCTTGTTGACGAACGCGATGCGCGGGACGTTGTACTTGTTCATCTGCCGCCACACCGTCTCCGACTGCGGCTCGACGCCGCCGACGGAGCAGAACAGCGCGACCGCGCCGTCGAGCACGCGGAGCGAGCGCTCGACCTCGACCGTGAAGTCGACGTGGCCGGGCGTGTCGATGATGTTGATGCGGTAGTCCTTCCAGAAGCAGGTCGTCGCGGCCGACGTGATCGTGATGCCGCGCTCCTTCTCCTGCTCCATCCAGTCCATGGTCGCACCCCCCTCGTGCACCTCCCCGATCCGGTGGAGGCGCCCCGTGTAGTAGAGGATGCGCTCGGTCGTCGTCGTCTTCCCGGCGTCGATGTGCGCCGAGATGCCGATGTTCCGCGTGTTGACCAGGGCGAACGCGGTTTCGTTCGCGGTCCCGGTGCCGGTCGTGCTCATAGTGGGGGGTGGGCTTTGGTTTCTGGTCCCGGGCGGGGGCGCCCGGACGGGCGCGACGGCCCGGGGTCAGAGACCAAAGGGCTTAGAACCGGGAGAAGTGGGAGAAGGCCTTGTTGGCCTCCGCCATACGGTGGACGTCGTCCTTCTTCTTGACGGCGCCGCCCTCCCCGCGCGAGGCGGCGGTGAGCTCGGCGGCGAGCCGGTTGGCCATGCTCTTGTCGCCGCGCTGGCGCGCGTACTGGATGATCCAGCGGAAGGCGAGGCTGGAGCGCCGCTCCGGCCGCACCTCGATGGGCACCTGGTAGGTGGCGCCGCCGACGCGGCGGCTCTTCACCTCGACCAGGGGCGCCGCATTGTTGAGGGCCTTCCGGAACACCTCGACGCCCGGCTCGCCCGTGCGCTCCTCGATCGAGTCGAAGGCGCCGTAGACGATCATCTGGGCGATGCTCTTCTTGCCATCGCGCATCACGGCGGCGATGAACTTGGCCACGGTGACGTCGCTATAGAGCGGGTCAGCGAGGGGAATCCGCTTTTCGGCCTGCTTCCTACGCATCGGAGTTCAGCTAATGGGGAACCGACAGGGCGCGCCACGCGGGCGCGCAGGGTCACTTCTTCTTGGTCGTGGCGGCGGCGCCGGGCTTGGGCCGCTTGGCGCCGTACTTCGAGCGGCTCTGACGGCGGTCGTTGACGCCGGCCGTGTCGAGCGCGCCGCGCACGATGTGGTACTTCACGCCCGGGAGGTCCTTCACGCGGCCCCCGCGGACGAGCACGATGGAGTGCTCCTGGAGGTTGTGCCCCTCGCCCGGGATGTAGGCGATGACCTCGATCTGGTTCGTCAGCTTCACCTTCGCCACCTTGCGGAGGGCGGAGTTCGGCTTCTTCGGGGTCGTGGTGTAGACGCGCGTGCAGACGCCCCGCCGCTGCGGGTTCTGCTGGAGCGCAGCCGACTTCGACTTCTTCCGCTTCGGCGTGCGGCCGTTGCGGACGAGCTGGTTGATCGTGGGCACGAGAGACCTGTGCGCTGGGGTTCGAGAGACCGGACTGGCGGCGCAGAATGCGCGCACGCCGGGGCGAAATCAGAACCGCAAGATACCCGCCCCCCGCCACCCCCCACAACCGCCGGAGCCCGCCAAGATCCCGCGAAGCCCCCTTTACCCTCTTCAGCCGCGTCAAGCCTCCGTTAACGAGCTACGGTGGTATGTATCACCGTATCAGTCGTTTGTTTGACCGCCGACGGCCGACCGCAGACCGCCGTTAAAGGCCTGTGGGCCTGTAAGCGCGTAGGCACGTAAGCCGAGGACGAGCGGTGCCCCCTTGCTTACGTGCCTACACGACTTTCCGCGGTCGGCCGTCGGCGGTCTGCGGTCGGGCGCCGGAGGCGCCCTTACTCCACCTCGCGGACGGCGTCGGGGGCGCCGTCGCCGCCGAGGGGCGGCGGGGCGGCCCCGGGCTCAAGGGGGGCGGCGGTGCCGTTCACCTGCTCGCCCTCGGCGTCGACCGGCGGCGCGTCGTAGTCGAACCGCGTGAACGGGCGCGGGCCGAGGATGAGGAGGAGGTCCGTCTCGTTGAGCACCTCCTTCTTCAGGAGCGCCTGCGCGAGCGCCTCCATGTGCTCGTGCTTCTCCTCCAGCAGCGCCCGCGTCTGCGCGCGGACGTCGTTGATGAGCCGCCGCACCTCGATGTCGATCTTTTCGGCCGTGGCGTCGGAGTACGGCTTGTCGAATACCGGCTCGTTCTCGCGGCCGGAGACGTTGAACGAGACGTAGCCGATCTCCTCGCTCATGCCGTAGTCCACGACCATCGCGTAGGCGAGCCGCGTGATGCGCTCCAGGTCGTTCTGGGCCCCCGTCGAGATCTTCCCGAAGATGATCTCCTCGGCCACGCGCCCGCCCATCGTCATCACAAGGCGGTCGATGAGCGCCTCGCGCGTGTAGAGGTAGCGCTCCTCGGGGAGGCTCTGCGCGTAGCCCAGCGCGGCGAGGCCGCGGGGCACGATGGACACCTTCACGACGGGGTCCGTGTACTCGCGGAACCACCCGGCCACGGCGTGCCCGGCCTCGTGGTAGGCCACGATCCGCTTCTCGTCGGGGGAGATGAGCTTGTTCTTCTTCTCCAGCCCGCCGATCACGCGGTCGATCGCGCGCTCGAAGTCCACCAGCTCGACGGACTCCTTGTCCTCGCGCGCGGCCAGCAGCGCGGCCTCGTTGCAGACGTTGGCGATCTCGGCGCCCGCGAACCCCGGCGTCTGACCCGCGAGGATGTCCATGTCCACGCCCTTGGCGAGCGTGAGGATGCGGGTGTGGACGGCGAAGATCTGGGCGCGCTCGCGTCGGTCCGGCCTGTCGACGAGGATCTGGCGGTCGAACCGGCCCGGGCGCAGGAGCGCCGGGTCGAGGACGTCCGGGCGGTTCGTGGCCGCCATCATGATGACGCCCTTGTCCGTGTGGAACCCGTCCATCTCGACGAGCAGCTGGTTCAGCGTGTTCTCGCGCTCGTCGTTGCCGCCGACGATGGAGTTGCGCCCCCGGCTGCGCCCGATGGCGTCGATCTCGTCGATGAAGATGATGCAGGGGGCCTTCTCCTTCGCCTGCTTGAAGAGGTCGCGCACGCGGGCGGCGCCCACGCCGACGAACATCTCGACGAAGTCGGAGCCCGAGAGGCTGAAGAAGGGCACGCCGGCCTCGCCGGCCACGGCCTTCGCCAGCAGCGTCTTGCCCGTGCCGGGGGGCCCGACGAGGAGCACGCCCTTCGGGAGCTTGCCGCCGAGCCGGGTGAACTTCTTCGGGTTCTTGAGGAAGTCCACGACCTCGACCACCTCCTCCTTCGCCTCATCGAGCCCGGCCACGTCCTTGAACGTGATGGGGGCCCCCTCGGTCTGGTCGAAGAGGACGGCCTTGTTCTTCCCGATGTTCAGCACCTGCTGGCCGGGCCCGCCGAGTCGGCGGAAGATGAACAGCCAGAACACGGCGATGAGCGCGACGAAGAACACGAGGTTCAGGAGCCCGCCCAGCCACGAGTCCGTGTAGTCGGCGCTGAAGTCGACCGTGGGCTGGTTCGCCGCGCGGCGGCCCTCGTTGAACGTCTGGAGGAACGTCGTGAGGTCGTGGTCGTCGGGCTTCGTGGTCGAGAACCGGCGGCGGGCCCGCTCGGGGGCCTCCTGCCGGAACGAGCGCGGCACCTCGGCCGCCTCCACGTGCCCGCCCTCCAGCGCCGCGGGGGTGTAGAACCCCGTGACGTTCTGGTCGTCGACGACGGTGACCTCCTCGACGTAGCCGGCCTCCACTTGCTGGAGGAACGTCGAGTAGTCGACCTCGGCCGGCGACCCGCTCCAGAGCAGCGTCTGGATGGCGAGGGCGCCGAGGAGGAGGAAGATGAGGAGGTAGAACCCGCCGAGGGATATACGCGGGCGACGTCCGCCGGGGCGAGCCCCGTCCGGCCGGTCGTCCCCGCCCCGCGGGTTGAGAGAGTCGCGCTCCTGCTGCGCCATGTAGTCCGGTGCGATGCCTTGGGTTACCAGCGCCGGGCGTGGGGACGCCGCGCCGGCCGTGTGCCGCCGAACACGTCCCCCCGGGGCATGTTCCTGCGGCTTGCCTGTTCGGTCAATCTACGCGCGGGGTTTCGCCCGTCTGAGCGCCCCGCGCAAAGTCCGCGGCTAGTCCACGTTGATGCTGTCGAGCTCCTGCTCGTCGAGG
>Ga0193752_1001203_pt1 | contig 22079 bp, 22 predicted proteins | sample H1c1metaG_FD_144924 | JGI IMG/M metagenome (GOLD analysis project Ga0193752, IMG submission 144924) | Soil microbial communities from a riparian zone of the East river system, Colorado, United States - H1c1 | ecosystem: Environmental > Terrestrial > Soil > Riparian zone | place: USA: East River...
GGCGTGATCACCGAGACGCGCTCGTCCTCGATCTCGTCCAGTAGAAACTCCAAATAGCTCGTCAACTGCACCGACTTCTCCCGCAACGCGCTTATTCCGGCCTCGTCGAATATCTCGAGTGACGCCCGCAGCGCGGCCATCTGCAGGATCGGTGGGTTTGATATCTGCCAGCCCTCGGCGCCGGGGATCGGAACAAAGTCCGGCCCCATCAGGAAGCGGGTCGCTTTATCGTGTCCCCACCAACCCGTGAAACGCGGGAGGTCGAAGGTCTGCGAGTGTCGCTCGTGGACAAACGCCCCGGCAACCGCTCCCGGCCCGGCGTTAAGATACTTGTAGCTGCACCAAACAGCAAAATCGACGCCCCAATCGTGCATATGCATTTCGAGATTGCCGGCCGCGTGCGCGAGGTCGAACCCGACGGTCGCTCCCGCCTTATGACCCGCTTCGGTGATGCGTGCCATGTCTAAAGCCTGCCCGGTGTAATAGTTCACGCCGCCGAGCATGATCAGCGCGATCTTATTTCCTTGCCGTTCGATAGTTTCGAGGACTTCTTCCGTTCGCAGCACAGCTTCACCTTCGCGGGGCGCAAGCTCGATCAAATTCTCCGCCGGGTCCAGCCCGTGAAAAGCGATCTGGGACCCGACGGCATATTGGTCAGATGGGAATGCCCCTTTCTCGATAACTATCTTCGATCGATTTCCGCTGGGCCGGTAAAAAGAGACCATCATCAGGTGCAGGTTTACCGTCAGCGAGTTCATCACGACCGTTTCTATCGGTTTTGCCCCGACCACGCGCGCCATCTGTTCGGTCAAAAATTCGTGATAGGGAAGCCACGGATTCTTTGCGTGCACATGCCCCTCAACTGCCAGCGTTTCCCAGTCCTTCAACTCCTGCTCGACATATGCTCGCACCGTTTTAGGCTGCAAACCGAGTGAGTTGCCGGTCATGTAGATCGCTTCCTCGCCCGACGCTGCCCGGGGCATATAGAACCGCTCGCGAAAACGCCGGAGCGGATCTTTTGCGTCGAGATCCGCCGCAAAGCTCGCGGAGTTCTCAAATTTGATAATTTCCTGCATCTATTTGGTTACGATCTGGGTGCAATGCTCCGAAAGCAGCAGCCATTTTTTGCCGGCCTTTGTAAAAACCAGGCTGCATCGCTGATCGTCGTTGATCGCTTCGTCGTTATATGTGCCCTTACCTTTCCAGCGGCTGTTTACGATCACCGTGTTATCCGAACCGAATGTGCTGATCTCGGTTCTCTCAACAAAGGTCAGGATATACTTCGGCGAGATGAGAAACTCGAGCGTGCGTTTCCGGTCTGTGGTTCCGCCCGTGGACGAGAAATATAAATAGCTCGGGTGCAGGACCGCGTCGACTCCTTTCTGGTCCTTTTTGTTCCATACGTTGTCATACTTCGTCAACGCTGCAAGGACGTCTTTGTTATCCTGCGCGTTTGCGAAACTCGCAAAACAAAATATCAATATCGCCCCGAAACTATATATAAGTGCTTTTTTTTTCATAAATTTTCTACCGCTGATACTAAATACCAAAATTTTTCGCGTTTATCGTTGAAGGCAAAACCTTCCTAATACCAATTATTTATAGGAGAAACGTAATCATGAAAAAACTTATCCAGATCTGCTCACTCTTATCGCTTATCGTAGCGTTCTCGTTCCTTTCGGCAAATGCCCAAAACACCACCAAGATCGAAGCCCAGATACCGTTCGATTTCAATATTGCCGGTAAACAGTATCCCGCCGGCGCCTACAATCTCAGGGTAACCAATTCGCGTTCAGTCGGGGTTCTCGTCCAGTTGACTGACCGTGAGAATAACAATCTCGGAACGCTTCTTGTTTCCCTCGCAAATGGTGGTATGAACAGCGAAGCCAAACTTATTTTCGATAACTACGAGGGTCAACGCTTTCTCTCGCGCATCGACGTCCGCGAAGGCAGCTATCGCGTCCTTCGTTCCGGCGTTAAACGGCAGACAACCGGCGAAAAGAAATCGAAGGTGCGAAGTCCCGAGGTTGTCGCACTTGCCCTGAAAACGGAACTATAATTCGATCGAAAGTTCGAGAAAACGCCGGTGCCGGAAGCCTCTTCCGCCCCGGCTCTTTTTATTCAAAGAGCGACTTTTCCAACCCAAGCCAGTTCAGCGCCGTCCCATGAAACAGCATAGCCTTGATCTCGTCGTCATATGGCATCGATCCGATCAGTTTGCCGGGCTCCAGTTCGCCAAGGGGGAAGGGATAGTCAGAACCAAGCGCGACCTTATCCGCCCCCGCAAGTTTGATCAGGTAATCCAACATCGATTCTTCATGCACAAGCGAATCGAAATAAATTCTGTCCAGATATTTTCGCGGGTTGTGTGGATTATCCACGGCACATAGGTCGGGACGAACGTCAAAACCGTGTTCGATGCGGCCGATCGTTGCGGGGAATGATCCGCCGCCGTGCGCGAAGCATATCCGAAGGCGGGGCAGTTTCTCGAGCACGCCCGCGAATATCAGCGAGCAGATAGACCGCGCGGTCTCCGCCGGCATCCCCACCAGCCACGGCAGCCAGTATTTCTTCATATCGTTTTCGCCCATCATCTCCCACGGGTGGACGAAAACCGCCATTTCGAGCTCTTCGCAAGCTTTGAAAAACTCGAAAAACTCCGGGTCGCCGAGATTTTTTTGATTTACATTGGTGCCGATCTGCACCCCGGCAAGCCCGATATCTTTGCACCTCTCCAGCTCTTTGATCGCAGTTTCCGGTGCCTGCATCGGCACGGTACCGAGCCCGATAAATCGTTTCGGGTTCTTCCGGACCGCCTCGACTATGTAGTCGTTTAGAAACTTGCTTACCTCCAGCGCATCGGCCGGATTTTCGATCCAGTAGCTGAACATCACCGGCACGGTCGAAAGGACCTGGATATTGATATCGAGCGCGTTCATCTCCTCAATGCGCTGTTCCGGGCTCCAGCAATTCTCGTCAACGTCGCGAAATGAGGTTCCATCGTCCCTGAGCATACGAGCGCAGCACGGCTTATAATGGTCGAGTTTTATAAACCCGCCATAGCCGAAGCGCTCCTTCCAGTCAGGAATTTCCTTCGGAAGGATATGTGTATGGATGTCGATCTTGAGCATCTATCCCTTTTCTTCGGTCCAGAGGCCCGGGTACTCGGTAACCAATCCGAATTCGTTGACGGTAAGATCTCTCTTAAAAGTACCGCCCGCGCTTTCGTAACGAAAGACGTTCTCGGCCAGGCGCGTATAGGTCTGGTCGAACCGCTCGAGCTTGAATGAAGGAAATCTTAGCCACGCCGCGCTCACGGCCTGTGATTCGCCGATCTCAAGGTTCAGCCGTTTGATAGGCAGCGTGTTCGTTACCGGGCTGAAGTTGAGGTCGATATCGACGCATCCTTTTACACCGGGTATGACCTGCTCATCCATCGTCCAATTCCCATCGCCGTCAACGGATATCTCGATCTCGACGATCTCATCTCCAGCTTCGCCTACGACCTCAACCGAGACCGTTTCGCCCGAGTCGTCGCATTCGATCAGATATTCGAGGCAGCATGGTTTACCCTCGTAAACGAAGATCGCCGTGCCGTAGAGCCGCGATTCCCCCTCGTCCGCCGTCGCCTGTGCCCATTCGTGGCCCGGCATATCTATCCTTCGCCAAATAATCGATTCTATTTCTGCCATTATGGTTTTTTTGTCTGCGCCGGTGTCGGCAGAATTCGTTTCTTTTCGGTGGCGAGATCGGCGGCCTCGGCCTTACCGGTCACGTCCCAGTTGAAATTCAAAATAAAGCGCCCGGCATCGGCCATATCTTTTATTTGCTCATCTCGTTTCTTTTCCACCTCTTCTTTGGTGCCGAATTTGTAAGGGTTCCGGCTCCCTGCATCCTCACCTGAAAGCTCGATATTCCTGATTACCGTGATAGTTCCATTCTCAAGCTGTTCGCCCCGGTCGATAGCGGCTTTCTCGACCGTGTTGGTCAGATACGCCGCACAGAGCCCTTCGAGCCTCTCGCCCTCGCTATCTTTTGCAAGATAATCTTTAGGCGACATCGACACGGTATTCGAGACGTAAAAACGCCGCTCGAACTTCTCACGCCCGTCTTTGCCTTTAAAGATCGAGGAGGTGTCCCACGTGCAGACCATGTAAACCGTTTTCTCTTGGGCTGAGACGGTCAAAGCGGTGGTTGCACAAATGAATAGCAGAAGGAACAATATGCGAGTTTTCATAATTATTCTAATTTCGGATCGTCACGATGCGATATGTACCTTTTTCATTATTTTTCCGGGGTCACTTCGAATCTAACTGTTGTTTATACTCTTTTTCAAAGCGCTGCCGTCCGTTTTATCCGCGATCTTCACGTTCCGCGGGTTGCTGGTCTTTTTAACTTTCATCAATGCGAGGCACAATTCCCGGAGCCGGTCGACAGTTCTCAACCGCTGCAGGATCGCTTTTTCGGACATATCAACTTTCTTCATTTGTTAAGCTCATCAATGTCGCCTAAGTCCTTCGGCCGTCCCGCTAGTGTCTTCATCTTGAGCAAACCCTCCCGCGAAATAACCCAGATTTGGTTTCCTAAAAACGGATGATTTTCCTTACTTTCCCAGACATCCTGAACGTGAGGGGTCACAAGTAACAGATCGAGGGAAAGAACCTCGCCATTATCGTCTATCTTTGATACTCGGCGAATCTCCACCGCCCTTTCCTTGAATGAAATGTCGAGACCGGGTATATCATAACCAATCTTTTCACTGACTTGAAAAGCCTTCTCGAGCGAGTCGGCTTGGATCAAAAGGTCGATATCCAACGTGGCTCGGGCAAAACCATGTATGGCCATGGCAAGGCCCCCGCAAACAGCATAGGCAATGTTCTCTTCTTCGAATGCCGAGTACCTCATTCAGTTCGTCTATTAAGGATGCCATTATAATTTTTACTTTGGCGGCTCCATCACCGCCCCGCAATTCTTACACGTCCGCAGTTCTTCGCTCTCGTAATATCTCTTAAAAACTCCCTGAAATTGTGTCGTAATATCCTCCAGGACGAAATACTCCTCATAGAGTTTTTCATTGCACTTCTCGCAGAACCAGAGCAGTCCGTCCTGCTCGCCATTGCGACGTTTCCGCTCGATCACAAGACCGATGGTGTTCGCCCCGCGGACCGGGTTGTGGGGCACGCGCGGGGGCAGAAGAAACATCTCGCCCTCGCGGATCGGCACGTCCACCGCCCGTCCGTCTTCCTGTATCTTGACCGTGATGTCGCCCTCTAGCTGGTAGAAAAATTCTTCGCCCTCGTCCCAGTGATAATCCTTGCGCGAATTCGGGCCGCCGACCACCATGACGATAAAATCATCAGCGTCATAAACGCACTGGTTGCCGACCGGCGGCTTTAGCAAATGCCGGTGATCTTCGATCCACTGAGTGAAGTTAAACGGGCGTTGGATAGGCATTACTCTCTCTCCATAGTTAAATTTTATTATAAAGATTTATGCATCCGAATACACTCTATGTCTATGCCGTCGCCGACAGGCACCGCGACACTTTCATCACCGTCATAGCCGCGTTTGATATAAAGCTTCACGCCCGGCAGCGTCGCCATCATTTCGGCCAGCGCAAATCCCTGCCCTTTCGCTTCCTCTTCGCTTGCTTCAAGAATAGCGGTGCCGATGCCTTTTCGCGCGTGCCCCGGGTGAATAAAAAAGGCGCGGATCTTTGCCGCGTCGCGTGCGGGATCGAGGAATTCGGGGTCGCGGCTGTGGTCGTAATCGCTCGCGCCATACAGCGTTTTTCGTTTGCTCCAACCTCCGCAGCCTACGATCTCCCCTTCCGATTCGACCACGAAATAGGTCCCATCGCGGACCAGGTCTTCATCCACCCCAAACACCGACGTTATTGAAAGCTCGATCTGCTCTTTTGTGTAAACGTCCGTAGCCAGCCCGCGGACCGATTCCGCGATCAGTTTGGCGATCTCGTCGCGGTCGTCGAGGACCGCTTTTCTCAATTTCCAGTTCATTAGTCGATCGTCGCTATCACCTTTAATTCTATCGCTATCGGCGTCGGTAGCCGGCTTATTTCGACAGTCGTCCGGCACGGTTGATTGTCCTTGAAATACTCGGCGTAGATCCGGTTATAGGCAGGGAAGTCGGCCTCCATATTCGTCAAAAATACGGTCACATCCACTATCTTGTCCCAATCCGATCCCGCGTCATCGAGAATGTACCGCACATTCCGAAAAACCGAGTGACACTGCGTTTCGATATCGTAGGAAATGATGTTCCCGCCTATGTCGAGTTCGACACCCGGGATCTCCTTTTTCCCGCGCTCCCGCGGGCCCACGCCCGAGAGGAATAGGAGGTTCCCCACTCGCCGCGCATGAGGATAAAGGCCGACCGGCTCCGGCGCTTTGCTCGAATTTAAGATAGTCTCTTCGTTCATAGATCGTTTTCCACACCGTATTTGGCGACACATGGGAACCACCGGGCGTTGATGCATTCCTGCTTGCCGTCGTAAAACTCATTGGCAATAATTCGCCCGATCTGCTTCATTTTTTGAACCTCTTCGCATTTCGAGGGATAGCTCGTTTCGTACTTATAAGCACGATAGGCATAATTCTGGTTTATCTCGACGACATAGCTCATGCCGTCAATGCCGCCGTTTTCACAGTTTATTTGCGATGGGTCGGGAAGTGTCGCAATATCCGCCTCACTGAGCTTTTGCCAAAACGGGTCCCAACCGCTCTTCGGCGCCTTAAGTTGTTTGACGTACGCTCCCTTTATATCGACATAAACATCAGAGATCAGATACAGGGCGGACCATTTTCCGCTTATTCGCGTCAGCACGACACCCTCTAGCGGCGCCAAGCCAAAACCCCGCCATATGCGGATCTCAAGGTCGCCCTCAGCCAGGTGCGTTTCTCGCAAGCGCTTTAACGAGGCAAACTCCGTAACGGTATCGATGGGTTTGAAAACGACCGGCGGCCAGGTCGCATCCGGTATTTCGACCTTCAGTTCTTTCTGAACCAGCGAACACGAAGAAAAAAGCATTGAGAAAATGAGTAGTATCGATGCTGATGTTAGACGAATGTTAGATCTGTCCATAGGCGCGTTCCCAATCGGCGATTATCCTGTCCATAAGCGCATCCAGCCGCTCGTCCACTACCTGCCGCGCTGGGTCGGCGTCGTGCCACGCGATAACTTCTTCGATGCCGCACGAGAATGGGACCGCCGCGACATAATCGGGCACCGCGCGCTTGACCTTCGTATTGTCGAATATCATCGAATGCGATTTATCGCCCAGCAAGCCGTCGCCCCAATCCTGGTCGTATTTCACGATCACGTCCGACGGGATATGGACGATCTGCGCCGTCGTTCCGGCTGCACGGGCAACGATCTCGTATATCTGGTTCCATGTCAGCACCTCGTCCGACGTAATATGAAACGCTTCGCCGATCGCGTGACTGTTCCCGAGCAAGCCAACGAACCCTTTTGCAAAATCGCGGCTGTTGGTCAGCGTCCAGAGCGATGTGCCGTCGCCGTGCACGATCACCTTTTTGCCCTTTCGCATGCGGTCGACGGTCGTGTATCGGCCCGTCAGCGGCAGCGCCGCCGCCCTGTCGTAGGTGAGCGATGGCCTCACGATCGTGATAGGAAAACCCTCTTCGCGGTACGCCTTTACGAGCCGGTCCTCGCAGGCGATCTTGTCGCGCGAATATTGCCAGAATGGATTGTAAAGCGGTGTAGATTCGGTTACCGGCAGGCGCGCGGGCGGCTTTTGATAAACCGAGGCCGAGCTGATAAAAACATATTGCGCGGTGCGGCCGCGGAATAGCTCCAGGTCGGCTTCGATATGCTCCGGCGCGTAAGCGACCCAATTCACCACGGCGTCGAATTTCATATCACCGAGTGCCTCCCTTACGGCCTCGCGGTCGCGGATATCCGCTTTTGCCACGCGCGCCCCTGCCGGAGGCGTTCGAATCGACGATTCGCCGCGGTTAAGGATATATAACTCGATCCCCTCGTCGACCGCCCTCTGCGAGCAAGCCGAGCTGATTATTCCGGTTCCGCCGATAAAGAGAATTTTCATATCATTTAGGAAGCCCGTGTTTGCGTAAATTATAACCCAGTTGCCGGAAAATTCCATTGCCTGCCGGAGCGCGCGCAGATACAAAAGCGTGTTAATATTTTCGAATCGAATGAACGTAACCCGGCTGTTTAAATTACCGCCTAATAGACAGGGGATCGCGATCGACGCGATCGTCGTCGTTCTGAACATCTTTCTTTTCCCGCTGGCCTCGGGGCGTATTCGCGGCCTGTTTGACGAATCGTTCAAAAACGACCAGCCGGCATTCAGGACCCTCGGCGTTTTGATGATCCTGATTATCGCGGGGCGGCTCGGCGGCCTTTATCTGAAACGATTTCCGCTGCAGGCACGAATGCGCAGCTCCGAAGCGTCTTTCTCGATATATTTCCTGATCTTCAACGCCCCGATCATGATCCTGACCGCCGCATTCGGCGTCGTGCTGGTCCAGTATCTCGCGGCCGACCTGGGATTGATAGAGCGCGGTTATAATGGCCAGCCGAAGGAATCGCAGGCTGTATCGCTTATCGCGGTTTTCTCGATATTATTACTCACGGGCATCGAGATATATTTTCTTTACAGGCTGGGCAGGCCGCTCACACATGCCGAAGACAAAAAGGCTTCACAAGGGAGCTGGAAGTTCGGTTTTATAGGGGAATTCATCGCCGATTTCGGCCTTTTTGCGTATATGGTGATCTGGCAGGTGTTTTATTACATGACTGCGGCATTGCTGTTGACACCGGTAGAAGGCGCTTCATGGGGGCTGGATATGCAGATATTCACCGTCGTTTTCTTGCTGATCTGCTTCACACTATTTTATATATCACCCCGGGCGGTGTTCCTTACCGAGGACCGTAAATATCTTTCTACGTGGTTGTTTATCCTGGTGGTTTTTCTGACGTCGCTGATCGGACATTGATAAAAAAACGTCATCCCATCGTTTGAGATGCCGCTTGATCGCTTAGGTTTATCTGTGACTATTTTGTCTTTTCAGCGAATACCTGCACGAGATGGACCAACGTCTCGGTCGATTTTTCCAGGCCTTTGCGTGAGTTAAATTCCAACTTGCCGTGGAAATTATGCCCGCCGGTAAACAAGTTAGGCGTCGGCAGGCCCATCGCCGTCAATCTCGATCCGTCCGTGCCCCCGCGTATCGGACGAAGCTCCGCGCTTACACCCGCCCGCTTTGCGGCTTCGATCGCGTAGTCGGTCAGTTGCGGGTAATCCTTTAAGATCTCCTTCATGTTCAGATACCCGAGCTCGCTGGCATATTCGACCTTAACCTTTGGAAATTTGGCCTGCGTATCGGCGGCCAACTTCTTCAGCATCGCTTCCTTCGCCTCGACCCCGCTCAGATCGAAATCGCGGATCAATACCTTGATCGTCGAGGTCTCGATATCAAGGTTGCCGATATAAGGGTGCACAAACCCGACGCGGCCCTCAGTCGTTTCGGGCAGCATATCCTGTGGCACACGCCCGAGAAAATCACCCGCCGCAAATGCCGAGTTGATGGTGGCCGTGCGGGCAGACCACGTCTCGTTAGAGATATCGCCGAGCTGCTCGCCATCCACGGTGTAGGCGAATTTCGCACCCCATCCCTTGATATCGAATTTCTCTATCCCGCCGCCGACCTCTTCGTCGGGCGTAAACGCGACCGCAATATTCCCGTGTTTGATCCCCGGATTCTCGCGCAGGGTATCGATCATCGTCAGTATCTCGGCGCAACCCGATTTGTCGTCCGATCCGAGCAGGGTGGTGCCGTCAGCCGTGATGATGTCGTCGCCGATCAGGTTCTTGAGATCGGGATTTTGCGCGACAGTGATCACTTGCGTCTTATCGTTCGGCAAAACGATGTCGCCGCCCTGGTAATTCTTGTGGATAATGGCGTTAACATTTGCGCCGGATACGGAGGGCGAGGTGTCCATATGCGCTATGAGGCCGATAGTCGGTACCTTAGAGTTATCCGGCAGATTTCCCGGAACCAACCCGTAAACTATCCCAAATTCGCTAATGCGAACATTCTCCACCCCGAGTTCTTTCAGCTCCTTGGCCAGAAGATTGGCAAGGTCGAGTTGCTTCTTCGTGCTCGGCGGCGCAGGCTGGTCTTCCGCCGATTGCGTGTCGATCTTTACATATCGCAGAAACCGGTCCATCGCGGATTCTTTCGGAGGCTTAACCTGGCCGCTGACTGAAAATAATAGTGATAAAACGAAAATCGGAACTAATAAGAGCTTCATCTAAATCTCCTCGAAAAAGGTCTATTCTTCATTCAAACGCTCAACGAGCTTAATATTTGAACCCCCGGCGCCACACGCAACGGAAAGGGTCGCGATCAAATAGTCCTTTGATCCCTTGGGTAGCTTTTTATCGATTGCGATAGTGAACGTTGTCTCGTCAAATGCGGAAACAGAGATATTAACTTTATAACGTCCCTTAGGTAAATTTTTCGCCTCGAAATATCCTTTTTTATCGCTCTTGCCAATAAGTTCTTTTCCCGTGGACTCGTTTTTAATTGAAATTGTAGCGTGGGCCAAAGGCATCTCGGCTGGATCCATTACTTGTACCTTCAATGATTTGAAAATACCTTGGTCTCCGTGATCTTCCAACGCCGTTTGAGCATTAGTTGATCCGACGCCTCCAAACAGACTAAATATTACGAAAAAAAATATGAGAGACAATTTATACATAATTTTCCGGTCTGGCTGACTTTCTGCGTCACTACCGCCCCTCAAATGAGGTGATTTTAATGCAGACATTCTTCTCTTCCGTAAAAAAATTCAGCGCCTCGAAACCTCCCTCACGCCCTACTCCCGAATCCTTCACGCCGCCGAACGGCGTCCGAAGGTCGCGCAGGAGCCAGCAGTTTACCCAGACAATTCCGGATTCTATCTTTTGTGCTACGCGGTGAGCGCGAGAAAGGTTTTCGGTCCAGAGCGTTGCCGATAGGCCATAGCGGACGCTGTTCGCGTATTCAAGGACTTCTTCCTCCGTGTCGAAGGGGGTGATCGTCACCACTGGGCCGAATATCTCTTCCTGGTTCGTGCGGCAATCGTGCGAGAGGTTTTCTATCACGGTCGGCTCAATAAACCAGCCATTCGCACATCGCCCGTCCACACGGCTTTGATGCCCGCCGGCCAGGACCGTGCCGCCCTCCTCTTTTGCGAGTTCTATATAAGATAAGATCTTTTCGAAGTGCTGCTTAGAGACGATCGCGCCGACATCCGTTCCGTTTTCGAGCGGGTCGCCGATCTTCAAGGCTTCAACTCGCTCGACAAAATCGCTACGAAACTTCTCATACAGCGGACGCTCGACAAACACCCTCGACCCGCACAAGCATATCTGGCCCTGGTTCGAAAACGACGATCGGACCGTTGTCGCAAGCATCTCCTCGTAGTTGCAGTCGGCAAATATGATGTTCGGATTTTTGCCGCCGAGCTCTAACGAAAGTTTCTTGAACATCGGTGCCGCGGTCCGCGCTATCTCGGCCCCCGTTGCCGTCCCGCCCGTAAACGAGATCGCCTTCACATCCTTGTGAGCGACTATCGCCGCCCCGACCTTCGGGCCCAGCCCGTGAACGATGTTCAGAACCCCGTCGGGCAACCCCGCCTCGATCGCCAGTTCCGATAGCAAGTATGCCGTCATTGGAGTGACTTCCGAGGGCTTTGCCACGACACAGCAGCCCGAAGCAAGGGCTGGCGCGATCTTCCAGCTAAAAAGATACAGCGGCAGATTCCAGGGGCTAATGCATCCAACAACGCCGAGCGGGTGTCGCAGCGTGTAATTTATCGCCTGCCCCGTAGTCTCATGCGCTTCGGTTGCTGTGTGCATCGCGGCCGTAGCGTAAAACTTGAAATTGCTGACCGCGCGCGGGATATCCATCGCCTTGGCGAGCGCAAACGGCTTGCCGTTATCTATGCTCTCGGCCTCCGCCAGCCTGTCCAGATCGCGCTCGATCAGTCCCGCAAGCCGCACAAGCACGTCGTGCCGGCCTTCCGCGCTTGTCTTCGACCAATCGTCAAACGCATATTTTGCCGCTTCGACAGCCAGCCCAACATCACGCTCGTCCGAATCGGGTATCAGCGAATACACTTCCCCCGTCGCGGGGTTGTAATTATCGAGATAGCTCTCCGAAACCGGCCCGACAAGGCGGCCGCCAATATAGTTTTTGATCTCAAGCATGCGGTTAGATTACTCGTGTTTATTATCTTTTATTATGAACCGATCACAAAATCTAAAAGCGTGAGGCGACATACCCGAGGCCTGTCGCAACCGACGCGAAGAAGTCGGGCCGCATTATCTTTTCATCGCCGAATATGTCTCTGACCACCTTGTCCAGCATCGGCACCTGCGACGAACCGCCCGTCAGGATCACACGGTCGATATCCCCCGGAGCGGCTGATGCCAACGCGAGACATTCTAAAATGGCAGCTTCGATCGCGCTCGCAACCGCTTCGATCGTCTCCTCAAACTCGGCAAGGGTTATCTCTTCAGATAGGCCGAGCGGCCTGAACTTTATCTCGCTGTCGGACAATTCCCTTTTCGCCGAATCGATCGCCCTGAATAGTTCGAAACCGTAATGATGCTTTACCAATTCGTACAATCTCTCGATATCTTCGGGCCGGTCCGAGGTGCGAAGTATCGACGTTATCGAAGTCATTTCACCCGCCGCCCTGAGCAGATTTATACGATGCCACTGCGAAAGTTTTTGAATAATGTGAACGGGGAAGGGAAGCTCTTTACCCATCGATCGAAACGTCGAACCGGCTCCGAACCTCGGCGCCAGCGTCGTTTCCATGATCCGCGAGTTCATCTTGTCACCCGCCTGGTAGACACCGCTCACGGCCTTGATATCGCGCAGGCGGTCCGCCTGCAGCGTTCGGCTCGGCGAGGTCTCGATCACACAGATATCGCTCGTACCGCCGCCGATATCGACTACGCATACAAGCTCGTCGCGGGTCGTCGTCATCTCATAGGCCATCGCTGCGGCGACCGGCTCGAGCCAGAAGACGATCTCTTTAAACCCTGCGATCCGGGCCGCCCATTCAAGGCGCTGCACGGCCAGATCGGAAAAATCGACGGGCCGGCCCAACACTACTCCCTCGAACTTCTCCCCGAATTGCCGCTCGGCTAGTTCCTTCAGCTTTATTATGAATTTTGCGACAACGTCCTCTGGCGCCTGCCGCCCATGGCCCGCGACGGTCGTGTGGTCGAATTTGGCGTCCGGCAAAAGGCTCTTGATACTGAGCATCAGCCGCCCCGCGGGCTCGTCTTCCTCAAGATGGTGGAGATAGCGCTCGATTCCCTCGGTGCCGATAAACCACTGTTTGGTTTTTTCGGGAAAATAAAGGATCGTCGGGCTGCTCGTGTTTCCGTCCGGGAAGTTGACGAAATCGACTCCGCCGTCAGACGCAAGCGCCGCGAGCGAATTAGACGTGCCGAAATCTATCCCGATAAAGCGCATCTATAAAATCTATCATATCTGCGGTTTAGATAAAGAGGCGCCGGGATGCGATCCTATTCCGTTACGCTTCAGATACCGTTATATCGACCGGGGGCGGAAATTGAAAACAAGAATACCCGGAGGAAGCGGCGGATCGAGATAAGTTCATCTTGTTTTCCTTATATGGCAAAGCGGCATAGAGAACCGCAAAAAACGAGTTACGATATTAAAATTTGAATGAGGCCTGCTCTTGAGATAGAAATGCGGGTGCGCCGGATAATCTCCCGGGACGAGGAGACGCTTTTCCCCAGGCTGCCACCGGCACACCGCAAAGTTCACCTCGTTAGTTTCTTCAGGAATTAGGGGCTGCAAGTCATGCTGCAAGGAATACAAGAGTCCCCGCATAAATACATTTTATTGGGGCAACTCGCGCTGTAACATAGAGAGCCGGACTGAACCCCTTTTACGCACCGAATAGTTCGCGCATAACGGGCAACATCCTGGTGGACGCGTTTTGACGCGCGACGAACTCGTAAACTGACCGACTTATTCTTGACCCCTACGTCGATCCGGATGTTTGCCCTTGGGTTTTGGGCCTTTAGCTTCGCGATATAATTATTAATGGATCTCGCTATCGAGGCATCACTTACCGCGGAACAGTTGCCCCGTCTTTTGCCGCCGGTTTGACCGGATACCGTAAATGTGAAGGCGAGTAACACGGAGAGCACAGCCAACAAGACTTTCGGTCCATGCATATTTTTCATTCTTGGATATCTCCTTTATTTATAATCATTCAACATTGAGATCAAGTTGTAACGCATTTGTTTACCAAAATAAATACGCTTGCCATCGGCAGCCCAGGCTAGCTTTGAGAAATAGAGACGCGGATCGCTGTTGCTAGTGATCTTTTGCGCCTGTCCGCCGGTAGCCGGCATGGTCCAAAGGTTGTCCTTGCCGTCCTGGTTGGCGGCGAAAGCGATCTCTTTCCGGTCGGCTGAGAGATCTATATTAAAAATGTACGAGGCTTTGAGCACTGCGATCGGGCGGCGCTGTCCGGTTTCGAGGGAGATCTGAAAAAGTGTTACTTCGGGGGGAACGGCGATTCGCCCATCACCGGCCCCTGAGGCCAGGATCAAGCTTCGCTCGTCTTGCGACCATCCGAGCAGCCGCACAAAGTAGTCCGCCTGGAAGATCAATTTCGACTGCCTTGTCTCTGTGTCCGCAAGCATGAAACTATAAGTAAACTTGTCGTCGGGGCCGCGTTGCCGTGGCCTCGTTGAGTACGCGATCCGGTTTCCGTCAGACGACCAGATAGGGCAGCCTACCGAAAGCTCTTTGTCGTTATTTTCTGTGATCTGTATCTCGCCCGAACCATCCGCATTTGTCAGCCAGATATTTTCCTGTCCTCCGCGCGCCGACGAATATGCGATCCGGCGGCTATCAGGTGACCAGCTATAATCGGTTTCTTCCCGGTGATTGTACGGCATTATGCTATATCCCGAAGATATCGCGCCGCTGGCGGTCAATTGTGTAGGTATGCCGCCCGAAGCGTTCACGGCTTTGATCTGATACTCGTCGTTTTCAAACTGCATGAAAGCCACCTGTTTTCCGTCGGGCGACCAAACAGGAAGGAACGCGTTTTGGGCCAGCTGCGTGGGCTGTTCATCTGAATTGACTTTGCGGGTAAAGATCGAGCCCTTAAATATTCGGTCACCCGGTCCAAGGCCTTTCACGGACTGGTAGACGATAGTATCCCCGGCAAAAGCAGCATTAGCCCAGAGTTCGCCGTCAATATCGGCAGCGACCGTAAATTCTTTGGAACTCCCCAGATCTACCCCCCATACATCGGATTCTTCTTTGGCCCAGCCGTATAGTATTTTACCGCCGTCCGCGGCAACGTCCATGACAAAATTGTCCTTATCTGAAAAGGATAGTTGCTTGGGCGCACTTCCGTCGATATCGGTTACAAAGATCTGAAAGTGTCCTTCCAGGCGAGCATTGTAAAAGATCCTGCGATTGTCGGGGTGCCATGTCACCTTGGCGACATCGGCACCGTCTTTTGTGACCTGTCTCGCTTTTCCGTCGTTTCTGGAACGTACCCAGATGCCTTTTTCTTCGCCTTCAGGCAGGACGTAGGCTATGAGTTCCTCGTTACGCGAGATCGAAATTTCAGTTGACTGGTCGAGATCGGTGATCTTGGCCGATTTGCCGGTGCCCGCGTCGAGCGTGAAAAGATTAACGTCTTGCGGCGAATTGAAGTAGATCAGATTTTTCGGTGACCACGAATGCAGTTCCGTGCCGCCGTCTTTAACAGGCGCAATAAGCGTAGCTGAGCCCCCAAATGCGGGGATCCGCCAAATTCCGTATTGGTCACCGCGGTTAGAGAAATATGCGATCTCGCTTCCATCCGGCGACCAGATAGGATTTTGATTACTATACTTGTCCTTTGTTATCTGAATGGCCTCACCGGATCCCACCTGCTTGATCCAGATATCGCGGTTTCCCGATTTTGAAGAGACGAACGCAATCATCTTTCCGTCCGGGGAGAACGTTCCCGTACTTGTCTGCTCGCCGGAAGAACTGCTCCAGCTCACGATATCGTCGCTTTTCAGGGAAAGCACATCCGATGTCGCTGCCTGGCCTCCGCCGCCGAAAAACCACCATGCTCCGCCGAAAAGCCCGCCAAACGCAATTATGATCGCTAAAAGATGCAAATAAGAAAAACGCTGGATCTTCAGGTTTTGGGTCAGGCGCGACGGCATATCGGCGGATACGGTAACGGGCCTCGCGCTCATTTGCAGGTCCGGCCACGAGGTTTCCAGTTCGCGCCCGAAGTTCCGGAGGTCGAACGTCAGGTCTTCGCTTGTCTTATACCGGTCGCGGCGTTCTTTTCGAAGCGTTTTATTGACGATCCTTTGGAATTCGGCCGGGCATTCATCCGACAGCCTGCGCGGATCGCTCTTCAGGATCGAGGCAATGACATCGCTCGTGGTGCCGCCCGAAAATGGCGGATCGCCCATAACCGCTTCATACATTACAACGCCCAAGCTCCAGATATCAGCGCGCCTATCGATATCCGGCAGGCCGCGGACCTGTTCCGGCGACATATATGAAACGGTGCCCATTACGATTCCCGGATCGGTCGCCACGGTCCTCGTAGGCGCAGTAGCCTTTACATCTTCGTCCGCGCGTTCGGTTAGTTTGGCCAGCCCGAAATCAAGGACCTTTACGAGGCCGTCTTTGCGCAGCATTATGTTCTCGGGTTTAATATCGCGGTGAACGATCCCCGCGGAGTGCGCGGCGCTGAGTGCAGCCGACACCTGCGAAGCGACGTCGATCACTTCCGGAAGCGATAGAGGCGCCCGCCTTTGCCGGCTTCGAAGCGTTTCACCTTCGATAAATTCCGTCGCGATCAGGTGCGAGCTTTCAAAATTAAGGATCTCGTAGATCGTGATAATGTTCGGGTGATTGAGCGCTGATGCAGCCTTGGCTTCGCGGATAAAACGGCTGACCCTCGCTGCATCTGCCGCATGGAGTTCCGGTAGCACCTTGAGGGCCGCAAGGCGTTCGAGCTGTGTGTCCCGCGCCAGGAATACATCTCCCATGCCGCCCGCGCCGATCTTTTCGATCACCTCATAGCGCCCGACCTGCTGCCCTTTTGTCAGAATCTCGCGTCGTCCGACGATAGTCTCAGCTACCTCGCCGATCGCGGGGCTCTCCATAAAGGCTTCATCCTGGTCGAACGATGCAAGGAGTTGGCGCACCTCGTCGCGCATTTCATCGTCACCATTGCAGGCTTCACCCAGAAATTGCTCACGCTCGTCCGATGGGCGCTCGAGCGCCTCCTGGAAGATATCTTTAAGTTTTTCCCACCTATCGTTTTTCAGGAGTTTATCGGGGTGCGATCTCGCGGCGCAGCCATGCCTTCGCCACATTCCAATCGCGTTTTACGGTCATTTCCGAAATTTCAAGGACCTCGGCAGTTTCTTCAACTGTAAGACCGCTAAAATAACGGAGTTCGACAATGCGTGCCTGCCGCTCGTCGATCTCGGCCAGCTTGTCCAGTGCATCGTTCAACAGGATCAGGTCGATCCTGGTTTGCTCGTTGGTCATTTCCGCAACGATCGAAAGTGCCATGTCCAGTGGGAGGTTCGGCTCGTTGCCGCCTCGTTTAACGCGCTGCTGGGTGCGCGCATAATCTACAAGGATCCGACGCATGATACTCGCCGCTATTCCAAAAAAATGCGTGCGATTTTGCCATTCAACATCTCTTTGCCCGGCAAGGCGGAGATATGCCTCGTTGATCAAGGCGCTGGTTTGCAGGGTATGATCGACACGCTCCCCGCGGAGGTAACGGTGCGCCTGGCGATGCAGCTCGTCATAGACCTGCGGCACCAGGGCGTTCAAAGCCTCACGGTCACCCTCGCCCCAAGCCCGGAGCATGGCGGTTATCTCGTCCTGTGAACAGGCTGTCTGCGGCATATTCTTTAACTATTATTTTACCGGGGATGTTTACGATGTAAACACCATTGATAAGGTGAGATTATAAGATACCGGCTCCTAAATCAAGAATAAAAAAATATGTTCCCCTTTTTCGCAATATGTCGCGTTAATAGTTAAGGGCGCAAATTTTCACCCGGCCGCCCAAAGATCGATAACGAGGAGTAAAGGAAGAAAAGCAGGTTATGACAATCGGGGCGCAAACTACGCAGATTTCGGCAGATCACGTTTGGGGGGCTTATTATCAAGACCTTATCAGAACGGTAGCTGGGTGTCTCGATGCGGAAAAACAGGTTGTGACCCTTGCCGAAAAAGCAATGCCGATCGATCTTGGCAGCGCCGATCCTGAAATAGCGGCCAATTATGCGTTTGAGGCCGGCAACGTGCTCCCCGCGTGGAATCCGGAAACCGCTGCGCCCGATGGATTGCTTTGCGCATACTCGGCCTTTCTCGACAATATCGATCTCGGAAATGTAAGCGATCCCGACCTGCGGCACCGGATCCATTCCGCACGTCTCAATTATCAGATCGCAAACAAGAATTTTGCTACCGTGCGATCACAGGCCGTTGTTGCCTGGATCCAGCACAAATTGACCGAGCCGGGGATAAGCTTCGCTGCTTTTGCAAAGAGGCATTTCCCCCTTTTTACCCTGGCCGGTCAATTTCTCCGTGGCGCGGACAGTGAGTTCGAAGCGATCATGTTTGAGGCATACGGCGCAGGATACTCCGATATCGCCGACGCGCGGCTCAAATGCGGCATCATCTCGGGCGCGGCAGCGGTCGACACGCAGACGCCATTCAATATGGCCGTTAAAAGATGTATAAGCTCCCAGGCGGCAAGCGGCGATCTCCTACCCGAAGTATTCCAGGCAACATCGCCTGCCGCCCCTTTTTCTACCTTCGCGCCGACATTTAAGGTCGATGGCTTCGCCCCGGCATATGCCGAGTGGCAGGCAAACAGTGTTCATGGTGTGGTTGCCGAAACGATAACCATCGCAGGCGGGCCCCGTGTCAGCTCATCTGCGTGCCCTTGGCCCCCGGCCGGAGGAAAGCAGCTTGGGGATTTCCTCAAGATGACGGTTGTCGGAGCGGATACTAGTGACCCGCAGCCCGCGATCAACACATGGAGCCACGATTTTTCAGTTACTGTTCTGTTTACCGGTCTGGACACCTTCAGCGTTACGCCAGGTGAATGGTACGACCCGAGAATGGTCGAGACGTATAAAGACCGACTGCTCCCCACCGCCCCGCGGTTGTTTGGTGAGGGGGGCCCAATGGCCCTCTTACCAACCGCGGTAATTATCGGTTTCGAGCCGTCGATCGTTATCTCGCTCGAAAATTCCGATTATCAGCGGTTCAAACGACGCTGTCAGGCTCAGCTGACAACATCGGTCGATATCGGCCCCTTCAGCATCGGCAGCCCTTCGCTGTCGGAACGTTCAACCCAATCGAACGTCCATTATGACGATGCAAGATCGACAATAACTATAGGCCCAATGAAGCAAACGCTTCCTATGCTCCTGGGCGTGGTCAGCACAAGACTTTAAAGTTTCCCTACCCTCACAACCGTTCACGTAGGCCGTCCACTCCACTGGGGCGGCCTACGCTTTTTTTATGGCTATGCATTTTGGGCCTAATTCTGCGCAATTAGGTCAATACCCGTAACGTCCTCGCCGACAGTTAAAACCCGTGGGTTGAAGGCGTGGCGCTTGGAAGCAGCGTTAAGAAAATAGGTCTGTCCGGTCGCGACATCGTCAAACCGGTAATAGCCGAACGCGTTGGTCATCATCGTTCTCGTCGCGCCGGTATTGTCGCTGATTGTAACGATAGCCTTGGATATTCCCAGCCCATCCGACCTGAGCACGCGTCCCGATACCGACGCCGGCGCGGCCGAAGGAATGAACGGGGTACACGTGAACAACCTCGGTGAGACGATCAACGACCAACCGCCCAGTGTTCCGGCCGCATTGGTAAACTGGGCCTGGTCCGAGACCCGCACCGTCCATGTGCCCATCGTGCTTGTTCCGTTGAGCCGGCTTAGTTGCCCGACCGGATCGGCTGGCAAACCGACCGTCGATAACGAGGGATTATTACCGACCGGCTTCCAACTGCCGGTAAACGGCGCGGCCGCATTTGGAGCCGTGGTCAATTCACCGGGCGCGGAATCGTCGATAACGGTGCTCGTAAAATGATCTCCCGCACCGCCGCCAAGGCCCGTGAGTCCGCTGGTTGCACTGATCAGATCGGTGCCATATCCGCTTGGCCCTTTAAGTCCCACGGTCACATCGCCCGTCGCCGTGTGAGTAATACTATCGACACGGAAATTCAGATCGGCGATCTCAAAGTCGTCCGTGATCGTCATCGTGTCGGAAACACCGGTGGGTGCTGCATTCGGGATCGAAAGTCCAACCGCTGATTTCGTATAGATCACCGGCGGTCCGGGCGCGCCGGGAGCGCCAAGGCGGAGCGTAAAGACCCTGGCAGTCACTCCCAGCGTACTAGTTACGGTAATAGTAAAGTTGAGAGACGCACCGCATGGTGCGGCAGGCGGAGCTTTAACGATAAAGAAATCGGTCGGTGCAGCCGAACCGCCTGCGGTGATCGCCGGATAAGTGGCGGTTCCGTCAAGGATGGACACGCCGGGGGTTGAGGACGTTAGCGTTGCCGTTGCCGATGTTACGGACTTAGTCGAATCCCTCCAGCCGTTATTCAAATCGACTGTAAGTACGACAGGCTCGTCCGGGTCGATAAATCCGGAGAGGTTCCCGATCGTGTCCGCAACCGTCACATCTTCGATATCCAGGTTAGGTGATTCGAACGATTCGACTATCCCCATATGCGGCGATATCCACGCGAACTGATAGCCCAGCGGCGCTTCGGCTTTGAAACCGAGCCCTCGGTCGGCGAACCCGCCCCAGATGGCGTCCTCGTTAGCGCAGCCGTTGGTTGCACAATCGGCGTCAAGGATCGCATCTCGTGCCTCGATGAACGATGGGTTTGATGGCGTCATTTTCATGCCGTCAGTGACGAGTTGAAGCGTTGTTTCATTACCGGTGGGTACGCTACCACCTCCCGAACCTGCGATTATGCGCTCCCTGACTTCCCAGAGCGTCAGGGCCCAAACTTCTCCTATATTGTGCACCTCCATCGCGCCCGAAGCCTCGACGCCGAGCGGGCTGATTGCAATTCCGCCGGAATAGTCTGTAGTATTTTGATCGACGTCGGCCCACGTTATCGGGTTGACGGTATTGTCGGTGGAATACGGGAAACGCCTGATCCCGTAAACATAGTTGTCGAGGTATGGCGCGCCCCCCAATTTATAGGTCGCATAGGCCCCGAGGGTATACCTACCGCCGGGCGAATCGGTCCCGGCATTATTGAGCAGGGAAAGAGCAAAAAAGTCGCTCCATCCTTCACCCATACCTACGCCCGGATGCCATGCCAGTCCTGTCGCGTTACCGATCAGCCTGTTACTGGTGCCGTGGGTTAATTCGTGGATCACTATCTCAGCGTCCAGGCCGCCGTCGCGGTCTACGGTCGGGCCGAGAAATCGGAACATTTGCATACGCCCTGAAGTTCCGTCGGGCGGGGTCGTGAAATTGGCGTTGTCTGTCCCCGAATTGTCTTGCGCGTCTCCAAGCACGCGGTCGGTGCCCAGCCCGCCGCCTCCGAAATTATCCGTCTGGAAATTACCTGCCGCAGGGTCGAAGCCGTAAGCATAGAGCTGATCGTGGAACCAATTCGTTGTGTAAAAGAGCTGCGTTACAGCGCCGCGCCGGAAAATGTCGATAGGGGTTGTGCCGCTGCTTCCATCACCGGAGGCCGTATGGCCTGTCTCCGACCCGCTCGGCCCACCTTGCGGCGGCGGGGTGAAATGGGTCATAAAATCTCTCGGCGAGGTGCCGAGAAAATCCCGGTCCCGCAACGCTGCGTCCGGGTTGCCCATCGGCATTCCGTCGCCGTCCAGGCCGCTAGCACCGCTCGTGTCGCAAAAATCTATCCCGGTGAACATGTCGCGGTCCATACAAACTATCGCGTTGTTACCCTGCGTTTGAGTTT
>Ga0193752_1001204_pt1 | contig 22078 bp, 12 predicted proteins | sample H1c1metaG_FD_144924 | JGI IMG/M metagenome (GOLD analysis project Ga0193752, IMG submission 144924) | Soil microbial communities from a riparian zone of the East river system, Colorado, United States - H1c1 | ecosystem: Environmental > Terrestrial > Soil > Riparian zone | place: USA: East River...
TACCACGCCTGGGGCGTCGAGTTCGTGCAGCGCCTACTCGGCATGTTCGCGTTCGCGATCTCCGAGCGCGACACTGGCAAGCTCATCCTCGGCCGCGATCGGCTCGGCATCAAGCCGCTCTACCTGTCGAACGTCAACAAGCGGTTGCGCTTCGCATCGACGTTGCCGGGCATTCTTGCCGCGGGCGATGTGGACACGTCGATCAATCGAATTGCGTTCCATCACTACATGACGTTCCACTCGGTGGTGCCGGCGCCGCACACGATCTTGAACGGCGTGCAGAAGCTCCCGGCGGCGACCGTGCGCGTCGTCGAAGCGAACGGCCGTCAAACCGATCACGTGTACTGGCAGCCGCAGTTCACGCGGCCGGCCAAACCGATGTCGCCGAACGCGTGGCAGGAAGCACTGCTCGACAAGCTCAAAGCCGCCGTCGCGCGGCGCATGGTCGCGGACGTTCCGATCGGCGTACTGCTGTCGGGCGGCCTCGACTCGAGCTTGATCGTCGCACTGCTCGCAGAAGGCGGCCAGCGCGGACTCACGACGTTCAGCATCGGCTTCGAAGCTGGCGGCGGCGAAACCGGAGACGAGTTCTACTACTCGGACATCGTCGCGAAGACGTTCGACACGCGGCACCACCAGATCCGCATTCCGAACAGCCGCTTGCTCACGGGCGTGGACTCGGCGATCTCGCACATGAGCGAGCCGATGATCAGCCACGACGCGGTCGCGTTCTTCTTGCTCTCGGAGCAGGTCGCGAAACACGTGAAGGTCGTGCAGTCCGGCCAGGGCGCGGACGAAGTGTTCGCCGGCTACGACTGGTATCCGCCGCTCGCGAACGTGCCGCGCGATCAGGCACTCGCGGCGTACAGCGCGGCGTTTTTCGATCGGCCGCGCTCGCTCCTCGAGCAGATCGTCGCGCCGGAGTACGCAGTCGACCGCGACGTGAGCATGGAGTTCGTGCGCGATCACTTCGCTCGCAGCGGCGCCGAGACCTCGCTCGATGCAGCGTTGCGCATCGACAGCACGGTCATGTTGATCGACGACCCGGTCAAGCGAGTCGACAACATGACGATGGCGTGGGGACTCGAAGCGCGCGTACCGTTCCTCGATCACGAGCTCGTCGAGCTCGCTGCGCAGTGCCCGTCCGAGCTGAAACTCGCGCACGGCGGCAAAGGTGTGCTGAAAGACGCAGCCCGCAAGCTGCTACCCGCCGAAGTGATCGATCGCCCCAAGGGATACTTCCCGGTGCCCGGCATCCGGCACTTGTCGGGCGAGCTATTCGACATCGTGCAGAACGCACTCGGAAGCCAAGCGGCGCGCCAGCGTGGCTTGTTCCAGGACGCTTACCTGCAGAAGCTGCTCGCGGCGCCCAACGAAACCCGCTCGAACCTAGGCTCGAACGTGCTCTGGCAGGTCGCCCTACTCGAGCTGTGGTTGCAGAAGCACAACATCACCTGACTTCGGCGAGCTGCGCCGCACGCGCGCGCTCGCGTTCTTCGACGCCGTAGATCTTCCGGAGCGTGGTTGCAATCGTCCGGATCGTCTCGGCGTCGTCGAACATCGTCATGTGATCTTCCGACGGCGTTCGCTGCGCTTGGATCTGCGGCAGCTTCTGGCGCCACAGCGCAACTTCATCGCGATCGAACAGCTTGTTGAGCTCGCGCAAGCCGTACGCGATCTCGCCTTCCTGCGGAATGATGTCGCCGAGGAACGGCCCGTACGAGACGTCCTGCCGCCCGCGCAAGAAGTAGTGCGCGGAAGGCGTGTGCGGATCCGGCAAGTCTTGCAAGTCGTCCGTGTACTTGTTGCAAGCCGCGAGGTTCGCGCCGAGCACGGTCGCCATGCGCCGCAGCATCGACGTCAACTCGGCCTCGGTGTAACGAAGCCCAGCGCGCACGCCGTAGCTCGCGAGCGCGCCGACCAAGTCCGCTGCGGCCAAGAGCTCCGACATTTCCTCGCGACTCACGTGAACGTTCGCTGTCTTGAGGAAGTTGAACAGCGAGATGATGTAGCGCGTGCGCTCGGTCATCCGAATCTTCAGCGGATACGCGCTGTCGATCATGACGATGTTCTTCACGCGCCGGCCCGACAGCTGCAGCTGCCGCGCGACCTCGTACGCGACGCGACCGCCGTGGGAGTAGCCGCCGATTTGTGCATCTCCGCTCGGCTGCACGTGCTGGATGATCTCGGCGTAATATCGGCCCATCTCGATCAAGTCGGTGATCGGCGCGTCGTCGGTGCGAATGCCCCGCGCTTGAATCGCGTAAAACGGCAGCTGACCCGCGCCGCCGATCGCGCGCACCAGCGGAACGTACGGTTGCACGGTTCCAAACCCACCGTGGAACCAGAACACCGGCGTGAGCTCGCCGCCTTCTTGCATCACTTCGAGCTCGGGATAGCGGTCGCGCGCCGTCGCGCCGCGGGCTTTGCGTGTGTCGATCAGCCTCGCGAGATCCGAGAGGGTCGGCCGCTTGCGCAGATCCGATACGTGCACGCGCACACCCGAGACGCGTTCGATCTCCACGAGCAACTGCATCGCGATGAGCGAATCCACGCCGACGTCCGAGAGCCTCGCATCGAGCGCGATCTGCTCGAGCGCCGTCTTCGTGAGACGATGGATCAGCCGCACTACCAGCTCTGGAGTCGGCAGAGACTTCAGCGACTCGATGCGACTCGCGCGCTCGACCGCCGCGCTCGCGGGCGCGGACGTGAGCTGTTCGGCATCGATCCAATGCCGCTCGCGCGCGAACGGATACGTCGGCGCGCGCACGCTGCTCGGCCGATGCTCGCGATACATTCGCGACCAATCGACGCTCACGCCGTGCACCCAAAGCTCTGCCACGCGATCGAGCCGGCCGGTGTCGACCAGCTCGCGCAAAAACGCCTGGGCTGCGCTCGGTTCTTGATGCAACAACTCGAAGCCGCGGTTCTTGTCGCGCGCGCTGCCCGTGTAGCAACCCACGGCGAGCTCACCGCTCAAGAACTCTTCGAGTTTCACGACGAGTGCGTCGAGGTCCTGCGCGACGATCGCGAGCCGCTCCGGCAACGCCGCACGCCCGACCTGCAACGTGTACGCGAGCGCATGTAAGTGGCCCGCACCGGCCGGTGCACGCTTTCGCCGCTGCGCGATGAAGGTCAAGTGCCGCTCCACGAGCGCGCGCAGCTGCGTTCGGTTGTGAGCCGACAGCACGATCAAAGCAGGCCCAGTCGCAACTGCAGCTTTCGGCTGCGGCACGTACTCCTCGAGCAAGACGTGGGCGTTGGTGCCACCAAATCCAAAGGCGCTGACGCCAGCGACGCGGCGCGCCGAGTGCCAGGGCGTCGTCGTCTTCGGGACCGAGAGACGCGTGCGCTCCCAATCGATGTGAACGCTAGGCGACTCGAGGTGCAAGTGCGCCGGAATCTGGCGCTCTCGCAGCGAGAGCACGACCTTGATCAATCCGGCGATACCGGCTGCGGCTTCGAGATGCCCGATGTTCGTCTTCACCGAACCGACGAGCAGCTTGTCTTCGCGCTCGCGCCCGAACGCCTCATCGATTGCGCCCGCTTCGATCGGATCACCGAGCGGAGTTCCGGTGCCGTGCGCTTCGACGTAGCCCACGTCCGCCGGCGAGAGCTCCGCGTTTGCCAGCGCCTGCTCGAGGAGCTGGCGTTGCGCGTCACCGTTCGGCGCCGTGAGCCCGTTGCTGCGCCCGTCTTGATTGACCGCCGAGCCACGCACCACCGCCAAGATGTTGTCGCCGTCGCGCTCTGCGTCACTCAAACGTTTGAGCACCACGACCCCGCAGCCTTCGCCACGCACGTAGCCGTCTGCAGCGCTGTCGAACGTGCGGCAGCGACCGGTCCGCGTGAGCGCGCCGATCCGGCACAAATACACGCTCGGTTGTGGCGCCAACATCAAGTTCACGCCACCGGCGAGCGCCAGGTCGCACTCACCTGCGCGCAATGCTTGCGCCGCGTTGTGCACTGCCACGAGCGACGACGAGCACGCGGTGTCGATCGCGAGGCAGGGTCCGCGCAGCCCGAGCACGTACGAGATCCGACCGACCGCAGTGCTGAACGCGACGCCGGTGCCCGAATAAGCTCCGACTTGTGTGAGGTCACGCGCGAGCAATCGCCGCTGCGCGTAGTCGTTCGAGCTGATACCCATAAAAACGCCGGTCGAGCTCCCGACCAAACGGTCCGGCGCGATCGCGGCGTCTTCGAGCGCTTCCCAAGCGATCTCGAGCAGCAGTCGATGTTGCGGATCCATCTCTTCGGCTTCACGCGGCGAGATGCCGAAGAACGACGCATCGAACTTGTCGACATCGTCGATGAAACCGCCGTGCCGGGTGTACATGCGACCGAACACGTCGGGATCGGCGTCGTACAGCGCATCGATATCCCAGCGATCTGCCGGGACTTCGCGCACCGCGTCGATCCCGTTTTGCAGCAAGCTCCAGAACGCTTCAGGACCCGCCGCGCGAGGAAACTTGCAACCGATCCCCACAACTGCGATCGGTTCGCTCGACGTCACACGCGCCTTCGGTCGCTCCGTCACGGCACGACCGGCGCCCGCGAGATACATCGCGAGCGACGTGATGTCGGGGTACTCGTACGCGAGTGTGGGCGCGAGGCGGCGACCGAGCCAATGTTCGAGCTCACCCGAGAGCGACACCAAGTCGCGCGATTCGAGCCCGAGGCTGCGGAACGGTGTCCGCGGATCGATCTCGCTCGCCGGACACTTCCGCGCCACCGCCACCTGCTGCACGAGCCAATCGACGATCTGCTGCGAGTCGCGCGGCCGGTAGCTCGCCGCGGGCGGGGGCGGAAGGATCGTGTTCGTCGCAGGTGGAGCTACGGTAGTGGTCGTGGTTGTGGCGGGGGTCTCTGGGGCTGCCGCTAGCGGCTGCAGTGCGCTCACGACCTCGAGCCCTCCGCTCAAGTACAAGTCGCGGCAGATCCGCCGCTGCAGTTTTCCGCTCGTGGTCTTCGGGATCGACCGCGGCTTGATCAACACCACCGCATGCGGCGAGATCTCGTGCTCCGCGAGCACGCCATTGCGAATCGCAGCTCGCGCCGCCGCGAGGTCCATACCGAGCTCGCTCTTCACCTCGGAGACGACGACGAGCCGCTCCTCCGTCCCGATCGTCACTGAAAACGCGATCGTGCACCCGCGCCGTAGATCGCGCGCGCTGCGCTCGACCGTACCTTCGATGTCCTGCGGGTACACGTTGCGACCGCGCACGATCAGCAAGTCTTTATGGCGCCCCGTCACGTACAAGTTCTTGTCGTGCACGAAGCCGAGGTCGCCCGTTCGCAAGTACGGGCCCTCGCCCGATGTGAGGTGCGCCTGAAACTGCTGCTGCGTCAGCTCGGCTTTACGCCAATAGCCCTGCGCGACGCTCCCGCTCTGCACCCAAATCTCACCGACTTCACCCGGCGCACGCCGCTTCCGCGTCTCCGGATCGGCGATCACGAGGTCCGTGCCTGCAGCGTAGGTTCCACTCGACACGATCGGGTACGCGGACTGCGGCGTCTTCGCGATCGCGACGACGTTGCGTTCGAGCGCGGTGCCGTCGATCGCGAGCATCGGCGCCTCTTCGTCCGCCGCGACGCTCGTGATCATGAGCGTGCCTTCAGCCAAGCCGTAACACGGCGCGAGCGAGCTTCGCTTGAAGCCCGCCGCTGCGAAGGCCTCGCAAAAGCGGTCGAGCGTGCTCGGGCGAACGCTCTCCGCACCGTTGAGCGCGCAGCGCCAGCTCGAGATGTCGAGCCCGACGCGGTCTGCCTCGGTCGACTTGTCGACGCACAAGTCGTACGCAAAGTTGGGCCCGGCCGCGAGCTCGACCTTGTAGCGTGAGATGACCTTCAGCCAGCGAATCGGCCGCTGCAAGAAGTGGAGCGGCGAGATGATCGTTTCGCTACCGCCGACGAACACGGGGTAGATCAAGCCGCCGATCAAACCCATGTCGTGGCTCGCCGGCAGCCAGCTCGCCAAGTGCTTCGCGCCGTGGGTCAACGCTTCGATCCCCGCGACGTTGTGCAGCAGGTTCGAGTGACTCACCATCACGCCCTTGGGCATCGAGGTCGAACCCGACGTGTATTGAATGAACGCGAGCTCGCGCGTCGTGAACGCAGGCCGATTCCACGGCGGGTTTGCGTCTGGATCGATCGCGTCAGTACCGCGCGCGGGAAGACTCGACAGCTCCGCGCCGACGTGCCCGTCTGCGATCAGCTGCGCGATCCAACCGACCGACAAGGTCAGCTTCGGCTCCGCGTCGCGCACGATCGCGTGCAACCGAGGCAACGTGCTGGCCGCACGTGTCGGATCGGGCGGATGCGTCGGCACCGCGACGAACCCACCGTACAAACAACCGAAAAACGCACCGATGAAGTCGATGCCCGGCGGATACAACAGCAGCACGCGATCGCCTGGTTCGACCCCCTCGGCTACGAGCTGCGCCGCGATTACGCGCGAGCGACGATCGAGCTCGGCGTAGCTCCAGACTTCCTCCGGCCCGTCGACTTCGCCGGTTGGCAGATACCGAAACGCGACCGCGTCGGGATGCTCGTGCGCGCGGCGGTGCAAAATATCGACGATCGTCTCTGCCGACTCGCTCGCATCCGCCCCGTGGTCGATCTGGTGAACGCCGTTGCTCCGCAGCGCCGTGATCTCTTCGAGCATCTTCGTCAGCTGCCGCGCCGGTCCGAGCACCTCGAAGCGCGGGTTCGGCTGCTCCAGCAGATACTCCATGCTCTCCAGCCATCTCACGGGCTGTGTGAGTTGCTCGATTAGATTCCGCTTCACATCACTCGCTTGTCGGCTGTAGGGCCGCGCGCTGACGTTCGCGATCACTGGGATCGACGGAGCTCGCAGCTCGAAGTCCGCCAGGAAGTTTTCGAATTCACGTTGCGCATCGCGCATGTAGCGCGAGTGGAAGGGACCGCTCACGTTCAGCAGGGCCAACAGTCCGCCACGATCCCGAAGCGGATCCTCTAGCCGTTCGAGATAGCCGAGTGGTCCAGCGATGACGATCTGTCGCGGCGTGTTGGTGTTAGTTATGTCTACTTCCGTGATGCCAACTGCATCAAACACTTCACGCAACTGTGAAGCTGTTAGTCCACTGACAGCGGCCATCGTGCCGCCGGTAACTCTCGCCATCAGCTCGGCGCGACGCTTCACGAGGCGCAAGCCCGTTTCGAAGTCGAAGCAGTCGGCCGCGAACAACGCGCTGTATTCGCCCAAGCTGTGACCCGCGAGGAAGTCCGGCGCCGGAGCACCGTCGCGCTTCCGCTGCAGGAAATTCAGGGCATTTACGACGTATAACGCGGGCTGTGTGTACTCGGTTTGATCGAGCCGATCGTGCGAATCGGATTCGCAGAGTGCTTGAATCGAATACCCGAGGATCGCATCGGCAGCGCGCAGGTGCTCGCTGAATGCCTCAAACAGACCGTGCCCCATTCCCCTCCGCTGCGAACCCTGGCCAGGAAATAAGACCGCACTGCTCATGTGTATGCCCTCTAAGGGGATCACATGTAACACATGCGCTTTAGTCCTGCGAGGCCATCTAATGACGTAAACACGTCGCTCACCTGGTGCAAGGGGCTGCCTGGGAGGCTTCGTAGTGGGTGAAGATTTCTGCTCGACTAGAGCAATCGACTAATCTGATAGTCGAATCGGCCACGCACTTGGGGGGTAGTTTCCGCTGCTGCTACTCTCCGCGAGGTGCGTTGGCGGCGTTGGCTTCGCTCCGATCTCGGCCTGTTTCTGTTCGCTGCAGTAGCGATCGCAGCGACTTGCTTCGCGTCGCCTCGCCATCCTCAACTGACTCGCTTCGGCGACGACGTCGAATACCTCCTCGTCACGCAATCCCTCGTTCGCCACGGCTCACCCGAATACCAAGCCGGCGATGAACGAGACGTCCTCGCTCAACTTCCCACATCCTGGCGCCGCTCCGGCCGCACTCAAGTACCAGCCCCGGCCGTGGGGCGACTTCCAAGCTGACGATGGACGCTGGTTTTCCTGGCACTTCCTCACGTATGCGGCCGCAGTCACACCGCTAAAAGCGCTTCTCGATCCACACGGCCTCGGCTGGCGCGCGTTTCACTTCACGAACATCGCGTTTTTTTGCGCCGCGCTGCTCGCAATGCTGCAGCTGCGACACTCAGCGCGGCTCTGGCTCGTGCTGTTCCCACTCGCGTTCCTTGCACCCGCGCTCTGGTTTCTGCCGCTCGCACACACTGAAGCCTTCGTGTTTTCACTCGCCCTTGTCACGCCGGCGTCACACTCTGGAGCTACCGAGGGCCAGGCGCCCTTCGCAAACACGGGCGCGCGATCGTCGCATGCTGCGCGGTCACCGCGATCGCGTTAGTTCCCAACGCGACCGGTGCGCGCGCGCCGGTCTATCTGAACTTTCGCTGAGCGAGTCGCGGTTCAGAAGTTGATGTACATCGGGCCGGTGCCACTGCAGTGCTGCATCGCTTCGTGAATGTGCGCTCGCTGCTCGTCCGTCAACAGGCCGACGGCGAGCGCCTTCGCTTCGTCGCAACGTGACACCAGCATCTTGCGCGCCATCCAGGTGCGTGGGTCGCGGTAGACGACCGGCAGATGCGCTGCATCGGTGTCGCCGGTCGCGGGATCCGGCCAGCACCACTGCGTCGTTCGCTCGCAAAAGATCTCAGAGTGAGGCGAGTAGAGCCAAGGCCAGCGTTCGATCACGTACGCCGCGATGCGCGAATGATGCGCCGCATCGTTTGCACGGTAGGCGAACCAACCGTTCTCGCGATGCACGAGCACCTGCAACCCGAGAGCGAACGCACACAGCCCCACGAGCCAACGCGAAACACGGGCGCGTTCGCGCAGCTCGCCACCGATGAACAAGAGCGCCGGAGCGATCGCATACAGGACATAGCGCGAGATACCGAACGTCGGGTGATTCCAGTTGCGTTGCACCGTGCTCGCCGCGAGCGTCAGCAACACGCACACGCACAAGCCCAAACCCCACGGGTGACGCCGTGCGCGCGAGATCGCCCACACCGTCGCGACTGCTGACATTAGCAGCAGGCCCGGCGTGTAGAGCAACATGCCGCCGTTCAAGTCGATGAAGAGCCCCACGAACTTGCGGAAGCTCATGAACTTCGCGCTCGCGAGACCTTCGCGCGCAATCAAGTTCGGCACGCCGAATTGCGTGTAGAAGAAGATGCTCGGCACGAACACCAGCGCAGTGCTCGCTAGCGCGCCGAGCGCTCGCAGCCAAGCTTGGCGCAAGCCCGAGCGATGTACCCAAAACCACTGCGCGCACAAGAACAGCGAGAGCAGAGCGAGCGGCTGATACTGTGTCGCCGCAATCGAGTTGAACAGAATCGCGAGTACCGGGCGGCCGCTCAAGTGACACGCCAACGCCAGTAACCCCAACGAGAACACGAAGGTCTCGGTACTCGCATACGTCGTGAACCACAGCACCGGAGTCAGAAACGCCATGCTCACGGTGGGCCAAAACACATGAGGCTGTGACGCGAGCAGCAATAACGATGCGAGCGCGATCGAAAGCGCGATCAGGTTGAAGTACTGATGAGCACGAAACGCCTTCTGGCGGCCCTCCAGAACGGCTCGCAATGGGGCTACCGCGGCTGGATAGGTGAAGAAGTGATACCCGTAATACTTACCGCTATGCGACGCGAAGTAAGCGAACGGCGCCTGACCCCGCGTGAACTTCTTGCCTAACGATCGCTGAAAAGATCCAGGCAGCGCCTCGAGCATCGCTGTGTCGTCCCCGGCGCGAAAATCTGGGCTCGCATGCCGCATGAACGACGTCGCCATCGTTAGATATTCTTGGTCGTCTCCATAGTGTGACAGTTGGACCTGATCGGTACCCCAATGCCATAGGCATAGGACCAACGCGGTCACGTATGCTGCGGGCGCGTGTTTCGAGAGCGACACGAGTGCGTATGCTTACACGTACCGGTCACAACTGAAACCAGTAGTGTTAAGCCCGTGGTAGGACCACGAAGAAGCCGCGTCCCTCGCGCATCACTCTCAAGCGCACCGGGCCTTCTGACTTCTGCAGGATCTCGCGCGCGTCGTTCGCTTTCTTCACCTCGCGATCGCCGATGGCTACGATCACATCACCTGGTGTCAGACCTGCCTCTGCTGCCGGTGACCCATTCTGCACTTGTTGCACGAGCGCACCGCGCGTGGCTCCCAACTGCAAACGCTGCGCGAGCTCCGGCGTGATGTCGCTCAGGCCGACTCCCCACCGCGCGGGCTCCTTCGCTACACCGCCGCTGCCATCGCCGCTGCCACTGCCGCGCTTGGCTGCAATCTGGTCTCCCATCGGAAGCTCGCCCAACGTCAGCGGCACCTCGAGGCGATTGCCGTCGCGCCAAACATCGAGCTTCACCTCTTTGCCGGGATTGGTATCGGCGATGCCGTTGCGGAACGCACCTGCATTGAGAACCGGCCGCCCGTCGCGACCGATGATGATGTCACCAGGCTTCAAACCGGCGCGCGCGCCCGGCCCGCCTTGCGAGACATCCTGCACGAGTGCGCCGCCCTCGCCTTTGTAGTTGAACGACTCGGCGAGATCCGCGTTCACGTCGCCGATCAACAAGCCCGCATAGCCGCGGACGACCTTGCCGGTCTTCACGAGCTGATCGAGCACGAACTTCGCCATCGAGATCGGAATCGCAAAGCCGACGCCGTTGTTGCCGCCGCTCTGCGACGCGATCGCAGTGTTGACGCCGACGACGCGACCTTCGAGATCGACGAGTGGCCCGCCCGAGTTCCCCGGATTGATCGCGGCGTCGGTCTGGATGAAGTCTTCGTATTCGGTGATGCCGACGTTGCCGCGACCGATCGCACTGACAATTCCCGCGCTGACGGTTTGCCGCAGACCGAACGGGCTGCCGCACGCGATCACCCACTCGCCGACTTCCAACTTGTCCGAGTCGCCGAGCACTGCCGCCGTCAGCTTCACTTTGCCCGGGTCGATCTTCACGACCGCCAGGTCGGACTTCGGATCGGTACCGACCAGCTTCGCCATGATCTCCTGGTTGCCCGCGAGCACGACCTTCACCTCGTCGGCGCCTTCGACCACGTGGTTGTTGGTGAGCACGTTGCCTTGCGTGTCGATGATCACGCCGCTGCCGATGCCTTGTCGCACTTCACCGCGACCTCGCGAACCCTGATCACCGCGGTCACCGCGAAAGAAGAAGTCGAACGGCGACGACGATTCACCGCGCCCCGTCGGGCGAGCCACGCTCGTGGAAGTAATCGCCACGACAGCCGGACCGATCGCTTTCGCTGCAAGCACGAACTGGTGGCGAAAATCGGTCGGCGGCGCAGTGCTCGTCGTTTGACTGTTAGGCGTAGTCGCGGGCGACGGGGTAGGCGCACCGGGTGCCGGGAGTTGAGGCGGCGTCGCCGCTGGAGGTTCTCGAGACGGAACGGAGGCTGGCGTCAGATCCGCCTGTTTCACTTCCTCATTTCGACCATTGCACGACAGTGCGATGAGGGACACGAGTCCGAGGTATGCGATTTTCATGGTCGACTCCGGCTTCACTCGACGCAAAGCGTACATCGACATGCACACGCGCAGCCCACTCGCCAGTGCGCGGAGAGTGTGCGCCCCCCCAAAGGGCACGCACTTGTTTCACGAAATCAGGAGGCCGGAGTTTTGCTGCCGGTGCGCTTGTCGACCCAGCGCCGAAGCTGATTGCGATGCAAGCCGAGCGCGCGCGCAGCCGCGGTGACGTTACCCGAGTGCTCTGCAAGCACGCGTTCGATCTCCGCGTCGTCGAGATTGCGCGCACTCGGAGTCGAGTCGCCTCGCGGCGCAGGCTCGCTCGCCGCAGGCCCGAGCTCCATACCCGCGTCTTTCGCGAAGTGATCTGGCCGCACCACGTCCACACCTTCGTGCTGCGCGGCATGGGCAGCCTGACGCGCTTCGTGCAAGAGCTCCCGGACGTTGCCCGGCCACTTGAGCAACGCGACGTGCTCGTAGGTGGTGACTTGCGCCGTCAGCTTCGGACTGACCTCACTCATTGCGCGCTGAATCAGCCACGGCATTTCATCGATCCGATCGCGCAGCGGAGGGTTACGCACTTCGGGCCGGCCCATGCGGTAGTACAAGTCTTCGCGGAATCGGCCCGCGTGCACTTCGGCGCGCAGATCTTTGTGGGTCGCCGCGCAGATGCGGAACGACACGCGCTTCGACTGCGTCGCTCCGAGCGGCATGACTTCGCGCGTCTCGACGACCCGCAGCAGCTTCGCCTGTACGAGTGGATCGAGCTCCGCGATCTCGTCCAGGAACAACGTCCCACCGTGCGCTTGTTGCACGTAGCCTTCTGCATCGACGGCACCGGAGTACGCGCCCCGCTTTGCGCCGAACAACAATCGCTCTGCGAGGCCTTCGGGAATCGCTGCACAGTTGACTGCGACTAACGGCGCGCGCCCGCTTTGCCCGTGCTGCGCTTCGTGAAACGCGCGCGCGAGGAGCTCTTTGCCCGAGCCGCTCTCGCCGATGATCAACAGATTCTCGCTCGCCTTCGAGAGCAGCGCGATTTCACCGAGCACGCGACGCGACGTACCCCCGACGACGGGCGCCGGCGCAGGAATACCGAGCATCGCGTGGCCGCGGTACGGCCGCACGTCGGGCACTGCCCAAAGCAGACTGCGACCGATGCGCACGAGTGGACTGCCCTGCGCTTTCACCGAGCCAGTGAGCCGCACGCCATCGATGAACGTGCCGTTGCGACTCCCGAGATCTTCGAACGTCCAAGTGCCGTCTACGTAGGTCACCCGCAGGTGCGTGCGTGAGACTTGCTCGTCGTCGGCGAGGATGCCGTCCGGCGAGCCGCGCCCGACCTCGAGCCCGTGTTGCTGGAGCACGACCCCGCGCGCCGCAGGTTGCCCCGCCTCGACCACCACTGCGAGCCCAGGAGTAGGGCTTCCGAAGCGGTCGCGCTCACGCAGATATTCCCCACTGCTGTCAGCCGTCGAATCCATGCCGCGGCTTGACATAGCACGAAACGTGGATACGCGCCGATCGCCTCACGCTGGATTGCTCGAAAATCCCAGCCCAAAATCGGGAGACTTTGCGCTGGTTTCCGGATGCGTCCACGGGCCGCGGCCGGGGGGTGCGAGGTCGTGTTCCTGCACATTGACCCGCCCTGCGCGAAGCGAGGATGCTAAAGATCGATGCCCTGGGTGCGCGCTCGGTCGGCGCAGCTTCCGCCTTCCCATTTCGTTTGGGGGCTCACGAAGGTCAGTCAGTACGCATGGTTCAGCAGAGCATCAGCGCCGACGCCGACAGCAACCGCGTGATCATTTTGGGTTCCGGCATGGCCGGACTCGCGACTGCGCTCGCGCTGAAAGGCAGCGGCAAACAAGTGCTGGTGCTGGAGCGCGACGAGCACGCGGTCGTCGATGATCCGAAGACCGCGTTCGAAACCTGGCAGCGACCAGGTGTGCCTCAGCTGCATCACACGCACATCTTCCTTGGGCGGCTTCGCAACATCTTGCGCGACAAACATCCCGAGCTGCTCGAAGAGTTGTATCGCGCGGGCTTGAACAGCGCGGGCATGGAAGAAGTGCTGCCGCCGGGGCAAGTCGCCGGTTATCAACCAGAGCAAGGCGACGACGACTTGCTTCACTTGTGGGGCCGGCGCGCAACCTTCGAGTACGTGCTGCGGTCGCACGTCGAGAAGCTGCCGCACGTGAGCTTTCGTTGGGGCGTGCGCGTCGAAGGTTTGATCGTGCAGCGCGACCGCGAGCAGCTGCGTGTGACCGGTGTCGAGATCAAAGCCGGTGGTCAGAGCGAGATGCTCTCGGCCGACACCGTAGTGGATTCGCTCGGCCAATTCTCCAAGTGCATCGAGCAGCTGCGAAGTCAGGGCGCTCAGATCGACACGTACCTCGAGCCGTCTGCCTGTGCCTATTACTGCAAGCACTATCAGCTGGATGAAACCGCCAAGCGGAATTCTCGCGGCGGTACCGGCACCAACATCGACTATCTGATCGCCGGCTTGTTCTTCGCCGAGGCGGATACATTTTCGATCGCGTTCACGTGCCGCGAAGACGACGAGCAGCTGAAAGCAACGCTGCGCAGTCCGGACGGTTTCGATCGCGTCTGCAATCGCATCCCCGGGCTGTCGCGCTGGACGGAGCACGCCGAACCACTGACGCGCGTGCTCGGCGGCGCGGGCCTGAAAAATCGCTGGCAGCACTTTCCGAAGCAAGCTTCGAAAGTGGTGCTCGGATATTTCCCAGTCGGCGACTCGCACATTCAAACCAACCCGATCTACGGGCGCGGTTGTTCGATGGCGTTCGTGCAGGCGCACGCGTTCGCGGAAGCGCTCGCGAACGAGCCCGATCCGGCGAAGCGCAGCCTGCGTTACTTCGCGTCGGCGAAGCGTTTGTTGAAGGCTCACTTCGAGTTTTGCGTGACGGGCGATCGCACGTTTTTGGCGCGGACCAAGCGTGCGCACGGTGAAGCGCTCGAGGTGCGTGATCGCGTGTTACTCGCGGCCTACGACGTCGTCATCCCATCGATCGACGGCGATCGCACGATCGCCAAGGAATGGTTGCGCGGCCAGCAGATGCTGGAAGCAGCACCGCCGGGACGCGCGCTCGCGATGTTGTGGGTCGTCGCGATGCGAATCGTGTTCGGCTTGATGTTCCGGCGAAAGCTGCCCGCGCTCGCACCGCCGCCGAAGCGAGACGCGTTGATCGAACAAACGCCGAGCCAGCAACCCGGCCAAGCAGTCTGACTATTGCAGTACGTTAGTCGCGCAGCGGCCGGCGATGCAGTAGAGCGGCGTCTTAGCGTCGGCACAACAGTCAGAGTCGACATTGCACTTGTCGTACTCCTTCGAACAAGCATCCTCGGGAATGTCCATGCAAAGGCCCATTCCGGATTCTGGGTCGATCCGACAGTAGCCACCGCAACACTCGTCACCGCCGGTGCACACGCCCGAGTTTTCTTTGCACGCGTCGAGCACCCAATACCCACGCGAGTTGCCAGCGAATAGTTCCTGCGCCGGCAAGTAGAATGCGGGATGACTCGGATCGGTGCCCGCCTTCGCCGGAATGTCGATCGCAGTCACCCACAACTTCTTCGTCGTCGGCCCATCCGGATTTCCCGCCGTGAGATCGAACGCACGCGCGTCGCTTTGAAACGGCTCGCGCGTCGCGACGTTCCCGTACGAGCGCCGGCTCGTGAACACGACCCACGCGTAGCCACCAGCAACGATCGGCGCGACCGTCGGCTCGTACTGCAACGTCGCATCGTTGTCGTGATTCTTTCCGGCAGCACCAGCCGGCAAGTAACCCTTGCCGTTCGCACGCTCGAGCGCAGATGCGTTCCCGTTCATGTCAGTCCACCACAACTCGCCGTGCGCGTTGCCTCGCGTGACGAAGTGCTCGCCGTTGCCGGTAGAGAGCTCCAGCTGGAACACGACGCCACTACCGTCCGGCAAAAACGCGGGCCAACCGGGCAACTGGTTTGCACCCGTCGCGGTGTAGAGCGCTTTGGGATTCGTGAACGTGTACGTCGTGTCGTCCACCTTCGCGACGTCCATCGCGACCAAGCTCGTGCCGTTCGCCGGAATCGACGGCGTGCCCGGGCCCGAGTACAAGTTGAACGCAACCTTCTTCGTGTCGAACGAGAACACCGGCGTCGCAGCTTGCGTCACGAACTCCGACAAGCCTTGCGCCGTCAGCACCACACCATCGGCAACTCGATACAGTGCGCTGCTATTGCCGTTCGCGACGTTCGAAGGACTGCTCGGCGGCCCGGAGTTTCCGAGCGCGATCGTTCCATCGTACGACAGACCCGACCAACCGAACTTCCCGTCGTCGGCGGTCGGGTACGGCGTCTCGACGTTCATGTTTCGCAAGTCGTAACGTGAGCTGATTCGGTTGTCGTCGTGCTGCACGATCATCAGCGAGCCGTTCGCCGAGACGGTGTGACAGACGCGGCAGCCCGAAGGGTCCGTCGTCGTCGAGCCCGCGATCAACGTGGGATCGAATGAATCGCGCGTGATCGCGAGTGTCGCACCGCCGAAGCGACCATTACCGCCTTTTGCACCAGCGTAGTTCTCCGCGAGCTTCGTACCGTACGAGTTGTAGTAGACGGTGCCGCGCAACGTCGTCGGTGCGATCTTCCAGATGAGCGGCTTGCTCGGCGCGTAGGCAGCAAATCCGCCCGCACCGTCGCTCGCTGCAATCGTCAGCGAGACTTGCATCGTCGTGCCCGACTGCAGCGCGGTCTTCCAAATCGCCTGCGGAATCGGAATGCGATCGATCGGAGCGCCCGCAGTGAGCGCAGGCGGCGGACCGAGATACACATCGGCGCTGTAGTTCGGCGCGACCTCGATGTGCAGCTTCACCGCGACTGGCACGTGCGCGCCGTGACGCCACTGCAAGAGCGGCGCAGGCAAACCGCGCGGCCACACCGTTCCGTCGTACGGATACAAGAACACGAGCTCCGCATCTTCTGCGGCAGCTTTGTCGAGTGCAGCGCGCAGCGCGGGATCGGTGATCTTCGAACCACCACCCTCACCGCCTACGCCACCGAGACCGCCTGCCCCTGCAGGCATGCCGCCGGAATCCGGATCGCCTTCTTGCTTCGCCTTCACGACGATCGTGATCGTGACCCAGCTCGTCAGGCTGCCGGCTTTTGCGTAGACGGTCACGACGCCCGCAGCGCCGTTCGCTTTGAACATGCCGCTCATGGCGTCGATCGCACCGAGGTCGCGGTGATCGGTCGACCACGCGATCGGAACCTCGGACGGCGCGCCATTGCTCAACACGGCCGTGAACGCGATCGGCTTCGGGCTCGCGCTGTCGACTTCGAGGTTGCCCATCCCCGGCGTGATCACGAGCACGGTCTTCGGCGGTCCAGCGTCCTCCGCCATCACGCCGCTCGCGTCGATCAAGCCGGGGTTGTCGCCGCCGTCACCGAAGTTCGGAAAGCCGGGCGACCGCCCCGAGTCCGTGTCACGACCGGCGTCACTCGGCTTCGGCTTCGAAGGTTTGTCCGACCCGCTGCTACAAGCCGCAACCGCGATCACCGTGAGAACACTCAATGCGCGCGATGCGCGACGACGCTGCATGATCGGAATCATGGCGTGAGCGCGCCGCGATTTCGATCGGGTAGGTGCTCGCGTCCTGTCTTACAGTGTGCGCCGCTGTCAGCGGCGACCGCCACCACCGTGCGAGTGACCGCCGCCACCGTGCGAATGACCACCGCCGCCGTGCGAATGACCACCGCCGCCGTTCACGTGGACTTCGCGCCGCCCACCACCGCTGCCCCGGGACGAACCACGGTAATAACCGCGACTGTCACCGCGGTAGTAACCGCGAGCGTATGGCCGACCGCCGTAGTAGTAGCGCGGGCCATAGGAGTACCGAGGCCCCACGTACGCGCGACGCGAAAACCACGGCCGCGAGTACCAGATGAAACTGGCGCGTCCGCGATTGCCCCAGTACGGCGTGGGGCCGTAGTCGAACACCCACGGCGCAGCGACCCAGCGCCAGCCGAACGTCGGCCCGTACAAGTACATCGAGGGGTACCCGTCGTCCGGAACGTACGTGTACGACTGCGAGTACGGCATCCAAACCCAACCGTACTGACTCGTGTAAACCCACTGCCCGTCCACCGGAGGCGCCTGCGGCGGTGAAGCCGTGAGCTGAGTCCCGGGAGTGTCGATCCGGGGGGCATCCTCATCGGGTGGAGGCGGTAGCCGCTGCTCGTCCGGCGGGGAGTAATACTCGTCGGTGCCTGGCGTCCCGTTTTCACCGGAGGACGTAACGGGGACAGAACCGGCCTCGATGACTTGCGCCGGCGGCACCGGGGGGGTTTCGGGTGGCGGTGGCGGCGCCACGTTTGGTGCAGCGGCTGGCGGCGCGGCCGGAGGGTCTTCCGCCATCGCGTGAACCGGCAAAACTACGAGTGTAGCGATCGCGAGCTGACCTGCGATGCCTCTCTGAGCGGCACGCCAGAGACGCTTCATCCGGTCCTGCGCGCGCGTATTCGAATCGGGGAAATGGTCAACGGACTCGCATTTCATGATCCACCTCGCTCGCGGGTCTTAACTATGCCCCCTCGACGTGAGATGCGCCCGTACCTTCAAATGTCGGGAAAAAATGCTAAAACGCCGCAGCTACGCCGGCATTTAAGGCCACTTCGTCGTCGAAATCCGTGAAGTCGTAGGCCTCGGCGCTGAACTTCAGCCGCACGGAGCCATCGAGCACCACGTTCAAACCCGCCGTATACCGGAGCACGCCGGACCGCCGCCGAAGCGGCGAGTTCAAGGTCACATTCCCGGTGCGCCGCAAGCCGTCCACGCGCGCGACGAGCTCGAGCCGCGCCGACACCGGCATCGTGCCTTCGATGTAGAAGCCGTCCTTCAGGAAGAAGTTGTCGTACTCGCCGTTTCGATTCGGCCCGTAGCGGAACCGCGAGTCGGGATCGTCGCCCAGATCGAACTCCTGCCGCCGCAACATGTACTCCGCGTGCAAGTCGAACGCGCCGAGCCGCAAGTACAGATCCGCACCGACGATCGCGTACGTCAGCTCGCGCTCCGGATCGGGACGGCCCGCCATCATCGAGGCACCGAGTGTCACCAGCACGTCTTCGCTGATGTCGACTGTCAGTGCCAACCGCCCTCCGACCGCAGGCTCGGAGTTGTTGTCGACGTAGTACACCGACCGCGACTGGACGAAGTTCAAGTCCAAGTCGCCACTCGACATGCGTAGACCACCGACCGCGTGCACCGCGTAGTCGAACTGCACGTCATCGCCGAACCAGTGCGTGCCACTGATCTCGATGCCCTGGTCGACGTACGGCGCAGGCAACACGCCGAAGTTGAACACGCGCATGCGGAGCATCCGGCCCATGTCGTACGGCAGCGGCTTGTCCGAAGTGCGGTGGTTCGCTGGGTCGTGGCGCAACGGGAAGTCGCCGAAGGCCGGAGTAAACCGACCTACGCGGAAGTTCAGCTCGTCGATCACGCGCAAGTCCGCGAACGCCATGCCGAGCTCGACGCCGTGGCAGCCGTAGCAGAGCTTCACGTTGGCGGAGACGTTGTCGTTAAAGTCGACCGCCACCTTCAAAGACAGCTCGTTCGTCAAACCATCGAACGTCTGTTTGAACGCATTGCGATCGGTTGCGACGTACAGATAGTTCGTCTGCAACGAACCCGCGAAGTTGTGTTCCTGACTGCGCGCACCCTCGGGGATCCAAACAGTCGCCAGCGTTGCCAGCAAGCAAGCTAGCGCCACTACTTGTGCGACGGTACGAACGCGCCGTGAATCACGGTTGGGCGTACTCATCGATTCCCCCCGTCGATCGGTTCACGCGCGGGCTCAGTCATGGGTCCTTCCAACACTGCGGGTCCATCCGAACTGGGTGCAGCCGGCGGCGCAGTGGGCTCTAAAACTGGTGGCGGCGATGCGACGACTGTCGGCGGCGGCGGCGGCGACTGCGTGCCCTCTTCCTCCGCCTCGACCTGCTTAGTGTAATACAGCAAAAACTTCAGGACGATCTCGGCATCCTTCGCGTTGATGCCACTGCTCGGATTGCGACGCATCCGAGTCACGTAGCGGACCCAATGTTCAGGATCTCGAATCCGTGCATTGAGCGGCCGTGCCAACGTGTGGCAGCGACTGCAGCGCACCGCAAAGACCGTATAAGCCTGTTGTATGTCTTTCGGATACTTGGATACATCGATTCGGTCGCCGTACCGCACCGAGCTCGTCCCAGCACAACTCGGAATCAACGCAGCCAGCGCGGCGACCATCAAGCCGCTGTAGAGACAACCCCTCGCTATCGCGATCTCAGTTGTCAAGAGCGCCTTCCGCGATCCAATCGCTGAGCAGCGCGATCTCCTTGGGACTCAAGTAAGGTGGCCCGTCGGACGGCATGCGAGCGCCACTGGGCGGAGCACTAGAGACTTTTTGAACGACCAAGCTCATGCACGGGTCGCCCGGCACGACGGCAGTATCGCGGCTGCTGGTGCCGCCACGGACGAAGCTGGTGTAGGTCGAAACATCGAAGCCCGTGGCGTCGATGCCCGATGAACGGCGCCCGCCGGGTTGATGACAGCCGCAACCCGCAGCGCCAAACGGCCGCATGAAGAGCGGCTCCAAGTCATTGCGGAACGACACCGTGTGGTTCGGGTCGCTGTCGTCGGGCTTGCAGACGCCTGCTCGCACCGGGCCGATATCAGGCTCGACATCGGCGATGCACGCGGTACCGAGCAGTGCTGCGACGAGCCCGCCGAACCCGAGCACGACTGACACGCGTGAAAGGCGAAGTCGCGGACTCATGGCGCCTCCGGCAGGATCGGCCGATTGATGAAGAGACCCGTGTCCTTGTATTCGATGACCGGCGGGTCGATGCCCTGTAAGCCCCAAGACATCTTCTTGAACAGGTCGTCCTGACCTTTCGCAGCTCCGAACTCGTACTTGTCGTCGACGACGACGTCCAGATTCTTCCAGACCGACGTGTAACCCATGTCGCCGGCGCTCGAGTCGAACACGACGTTCGCGTCCAGCATGTCGGCGTCGCCGTTGAGGTCCGCCTTGAGTAGAGCCTCATCGAGCGTCATCGCTTCGGTCTCGCGCCGGAGCAGGAAGGCATTCCCAAATACGGGCGCACCCATCTTCGTCGCGAACAACCCGGAGTTGCCCATCAAGTCGCCAACACAAAACTGATAGACCGTTCGGCCACGATAGTAGACCGCGGTGGGCTTGATCTTCGTGCTGTCCGGGCCTTCGAGCAGGTTGTCTTTGAGCGTCACGACGCAGTTCGTAAAGAAGTCTTTTGCGATCGGCTCTTCGAGCAGGCCGAGCTCCACGCCGTCATCGAGCGCGCGCAGCGACGGGAACTTCTGTCGCGCCCACTTCGCCGTGACGTACACCTCGAAGATCAAACGGATCGGACTGTAGACCGTGTCGCCGGGGATCGAATCGATCAACGGCGGATGTTCGGCATCGACGCTTTGATCGCCGAGGTGCCGCTTGAAGACCCAGATCGGTTCGCCGGTATTCAGCGTCGGCCCGAGATCCCAGTACTTCACTTCACGGCCACCCGCGTAGCCCGTCCGCAGCGGGATCGTGCCGGCGGCCAGACCGTCGTTGAGATCCAGCTTCATCTTCGCGTCGGGATTGCGCTCGAGCTCGCGCACGTCGACGTTCGACTCGAACACGAACGAGCTGTAACCGATCACTTCCGTCTCGGAGTGATCCAAACAGCCGGAGCAGAGAAGAGCGATCGAAAGCAGTTTGAAAAGCCGCATGTGGTGCACGCCGGTCATTGGGAGAAGATGACCTTGAAGGACGCGTGAATGGTCCCGGTGTCCGGCGCCCGGTCGGAGATTACCTTGCTCGCCGCTTCCGCAACACACTCGTTCAACCCGGAAAGCTTTGCACCGCGTGCAGCCGGACTGCGCGCTCGACCTCGCTCGTCGATCTCCAGCTCCACCGTGACCGAACCAAACTGGTTCTTGCCGGCGGCTTGTGCTGCGCGCGCGTAGCATGCCGCTAACTGTGGGTTGATACGCTCCACTGCACGACGCACCGAGGAGGTGGGCATCGAGCCGCGGATCGTGACCTCGCCGATCGCGGATCTCGCCTCGAGCGGCTGGTTCGCCTGATCAGGCTTTTCCGGCTTCGTCTCCTCACGCGCAGCGCTCGCTGCGCCATTGGAAGTCGCTGCGTCAGGTCCACGGGGGGCAGCTTTGCTTGCTTGTTGCGCGGGCTCGGGCGACTGCGCGATCGGTTCAGCCGGAACGGCGCTCGGGGCTACATTCGCGGGCTCCGACACATGCGAAGGCGGTGACTCGGTCTCGGTCGAGGCTTCGCGCGCAGCAGTCGCCGATTGTGAGGTGATGCTCGGTGCTCGCGGCTCGCGATTCGACGGCGACGCGCCGGTCGCCGGGCCGCGCGAGTTGCTACGTGTCGGACCTCGTGTACTCGGGCGCGCGCTCAGCGGCTCGCGCTCGATCGGCGGCAAGTCGTTCGGAGCCGCCGGAGGCGGCGCGATGGGCTCGGGAGTCGGTGCGGGTTCGATCGGCCCGACGCGTGGAACGT
>Ga0193752_1001205_pt1 | contig 22054 bp, 21 predicted proteins | sample H1c1metaG_FD_144924 | JGI IMG/M metagenome (GOLD analysis project Ga0193752, IMG submission 144924) | Soil microbial communities from a riparian zone of the East river system, Colorado, United States - H1c1 | ecosystem: Environmental > Terrestrial > Soil > Riparian zone | place: USA: East River...
CCTTTATCTCCAGGGAAATACCTGGTGGACGTCGATCTGGACTGGGGTCCAGCTGTCCCGATGGTGAAGCGCATTCTGCGCAACACGAATTTTGGCTACGGACGCGGCAAGCGTCCCCTTTCGCATCTCTTCTACACGACCTCCACGCCGCTCGTCTCCAAGAAATACATGGACATCGATCAGTCGATGCTCGTGGAACTTCGAGGGACCTGCAAGGATGGCTCCCTCGGCGTGCAGACGATGATGCCGCCGTCCCTCCACCCTGACGGCGAACACGTCAAGATAGTAATGGACGGTGAGTTGACACACGACGATGATATCGATCGGCGTGTATTGCTCTTCGCTGTCGCCTCGCTTCTCTTCAAGCATCTTGGCTCGCGCGGGTTCACCCACGACGTGCGGTTGTCAACGGCCGGTTTTCTCTACTACCAGCATTTTACCTCTGACGAAGCGATTCTCATCGGCGAGGCGATCGCCAGCCTGTCGGCGAACGACCCGACCGATGTTCGTCTCACCGTCGAGACCACCTATACGCGGGTCCTTAACGGGGAGAAGGTCACCGGTCAGAACGTGCTTCGCAAGCAGCTAGGTGACGCAGGCGCGCGTGTGCTCGCCCGAATTAAATCGTGGCTCGGCACCGACGATTTCGCGCGCGGGGAGAACGGGATCGTTCTTCCGAACGAACGCAACCTTATCCTGGCGTTCGAACGACTCAACGCGCAACTGTCCTACGATACATTTGCCAATCGGATGCTCCTGACCTGGGATCGTTACAAAGGCCCGGTCGGGGACCATCAGCGCGATGACCTCTTCCTCGCCGTGAAGCGCGAATTCAGCATCAATGCTGGGGCCGATTTCTTTGATATCGTGCTCCGCGCCACTGCGAGGGCCAACTCATTCCACCCTATCCTGGAGTATCTGAACTCGCTCGTGTGGGACGGCACGCCTCGAATCGCGAATTGGCTCATCGATTATGCAGGTGCTGGACAAACAGAAGCCGATAGTCCTGCCGCTGAAAAGATGCGCGATTACGTTCGGGCCGTGAGCTCTATCGTTCTGATCGCGGCCGTTCGCCGTATTCGGAAACCAGGATGCAAATTCGATGAGTTGCTCGTGCTCGAATCGACGTTGCAGGGGAAAGATAAATCCACGGCGCTCAGAACTCTCTGTCCAAATGACGACTGGTTCTCAGATAACCTCCCACTGAACGTGGACGCGAAGCAGATTATTGAACAAACGGCCGGAAAGTGGATCATTGAAGCCGCAGAATTGAGCGGTATGACCAGCAAAAGCTGGCAAGTTGAACACCTTAAGGCGATGCTCTCGCGTCAAGTCGATGGCCCGGTGCGTATGGCCTACGCGCGAATGCCGATTGAACAACCGCGACAGTTTATTATGATCGGCACGACCAATAATCACTCCTACTTGCAGGATGATACTGGCAATCGCCGATTCTGGCCGATGCGAATTCAGAGCTTTGACGTGGCCGGTATCCGTGCGAACCGCGACCAACTCTGGGCAGAGGCCGCTCAAAGAGAAGCCAGAGGTGAATCTATACGCCTTGACCAAGACCTCTGGGAAATGGCGTCACTACAACAAGAGCGGCGACGAATTGAAGACCCGTGGGAAGAGGCCATCTCAGATGCGTTCCCGGAAACCGACGACCACCGACTTGCACCAGAGGAAGTTTGGGACGTCGTGGACAAGCCGATGGATCAACGCGGCAAGTCGGACAATAAACGCGTCTCTGATATCATGCAGCGCCTCGGGTTTCGACGCATGGCCGTGTGGAACAAGGACAAAAAGAAAACAGTCAAGGGATGGGCGAGGGACATTGTGAAGGGTAATGGGCACCTTCCGTGGGCCAAGATACCGGAAAATCCGGAGTCTCGGGAGCAGGCTTTACGTGCTGACCGTGACGCTTGGGCCGCTCAAGTTAAGTCTAAATTGGATGCTGATCTAAAAACTAGGTCCGAGGGTGAGGATGGAAACGAAGATGAACCCGAGGGTCAATAGTGAAATGGTGTGAAAATTACTGAATATCGTGGCTCAGAGTGGAAATTCCTAACTGGAAAAAACGCAAAGTTATGCGATTTTTTGGGGTTGGACTTGTAAATACTGCTCCTAACTCCTAACCGCCTAACCTGGCACTCTAAGAGTAGCAGACCTCAAATTCTTTAGAACCACCGTCACAATTATTTGTTTACTAAGTTAGTTAGGTTAGGTTGGTTAGGTCTGAAACCCTCGTGATTCTATTGGACTTTCGCCCGTGAAATCACCCTAACCGCACCCAGTTAGGCCCAGTAATGATGGCCCTCGGGCAGTTTCACTTTCGCCTCGGCACGTGCCGCTCGACTTCGGCCGGGCGCGGGCGTATAGTTGCGGTAAGCCATCTGCACCGAGAGCTTCACGTCGGTAAGAGCGGCGTTCATAATGAAATTCGGGACATAGCTCAGTTGGTAGAGCAGCAGGTTGAAATTCTGTGTGCACCGGTTCGATTCCGGTTGTCCCGACCATATCATGACCAAGTATCTATTTGCTGACGTCAATACCCAAGAACTAACGGAGTTCTTGTCCAAGTTACACCAACAAAGATGCAAGGTCACATTCATTGTTCCATCAGTCTATGCTATGGGAGGAACCTTGAAAATCCTGACGCAAGTCATGGTCTTTTACGAAGAGACGGACATCTAGCCATGCCCATCTATACTCGCTTCGACGTTGAGAAGTTCGTGGACCGCGTCATGAACGATCCTCATTACCAAGAGTCCGTTGTGCAGCGGGCGCGTGAGGGCAAGCTCCATCCGACTGTCGAGAAATGGTTTCTAGAATCGTTCTTCGGGAAGCCAATCAACAAGACAGAGATCACCGTCAGGCAGACTGGCGGGGATGATCTCACCACCATGTCTGACGAGCAGTTGACCCTCGAATACGAACGCGTCACGCAGCGTATCTTCACCAACGCGCGGAAACAGTTGGCGAATGAAATGGAAGACCGATGAATTGTGGATGAACGGGAGCATAATCATGGTTGAACATCACTGCGAAGAGTGCGGCGCGATCGTAGGGCCGATGGGTCATTCTAAGACAACGTGCCTCAAACTCATCGAAGAAATCAAACAATTCGAAGCACACAAGAATGCTGTTTTAAGCTCGGGAGCGTTGTATCGCTTACAACCGACAGACTTCGAGCTTCGCGACACGAGTGACCCAATCGTTGGAAAACCAACTGGTGAAGCAAAATTCGAATACATCGCGGATGTTTCCGACGTTGGGAAAACGACTGGCGAAGCGAAAATGGAAGACGTTTACATCGCGGATGTGTCCGACGCCAAAATGCGCGTGGGCCAACCGGGAAACTTTCTCGGCGTTATACTGAAGATGTTCGAGGGTCGCGCGACGCCGTGGAGTCAATATCTCAATCGGGTGGCCTTGGCTATCACGCCGCACGCCAAGGACATCTTGGTCGTCCCTGCCGCTGATCAAGGCTTCGCCGATCGCGCGGGTCTTCCCACGGACAATGAGGTCTACTATGTAGTATTCGTGACCCCAGAGGTCGTGCGCATCGCAGTCAGAGCGCGAAAGTATCTTGCGGCTGAAGAACTCGCGGCGGTATGCACGCACATCTCCATCGATGTTCTCAAGTGTCCCGGTCTCCACGTAAGGCTGCAGTAATGGCTAGCAAATTCTGGAACGAGAAGGAATACCGGCGCGATTGGCTCAACGCGAACCTTGGGCCGTTTGTGGTCTTCTGCGGTGCCCTCGGCTATCTCGTTGGGATGCTCGCTTGGAGCGTATTGTTGACTTGGTTCTGACCATGATCACTAGACGACAGCTTTTCATGACTCTCCTTTTTGGTCCGTTGGCTACACGAGTCGCGCCAGAAATCATGACTTTACACCTGGATAGAACGCAGGATCCATGGATTCGAGGCATTCATCGTGTTGGCTACCAAGAATACACGGTGCACCGTTTCGACTGTCAGTTATCGAAATCGGACGGGGCATAAATCATGGTAGAACAAGTGCTATTTGACAACCAGAGCGACACCCATCGACTGGTAGTCGTTCGAAAGACCAGCGATACCGCTGAGTGGCAATTCATTCGTCTCAAGGACAACAAAGTCATCGAAACGCAAGTTGTTCCTCTGCACGCGTCCGGCCCGAACCTTGCTTGGAACGCTGATGACGCGGGCCTTTGGTGCACGATGGCAATGAAGGCAGAACAGAAAGACCTGAAAGAACACGCGTAACCTGTGCAGAACGAACGGTTCAAAGCTGTGCCGTGCGACGTATGTCACGGTAGCGGTGATTCGGATCGTCCATGGCAGACACCGACCTCTGGGACCTGATACCAGACCCAGAACGACCCGTCATAATCAATCACGACGTTCCAGCGCAAGCTGTCACCCCACCGACCGGTATCCAAGCTCTCGTTGCAGAACACGAATTACTCCAGCATATCCAGGATGAAATTGACCGCCGCCGGCTAGAGAAGGTCGAAGCCGAACGGTGCAAGCGTCATCTCCTGGATTTCGTGCGGAAATGCTGGCATATTGTCGAGGAGATGCACGAATTCCAGACCAATTGGCACATTGAGGAACTGTGCAAATATCTGGAAGGAGTGACACGCGGCGAGAACCCGCGACGCACCATTATTAATGTGCCGCCAGGCACGATGAAGACATTGCTTGTCCAGGTCTTTTGGCCGGCCTGGGAATGGGCAACCAATCCGCGACTCCGCTATCTCACCGCTTCATACAGTGAAGACCGGACCATCGATGCCAACACGATGGTGCGCAATATCGTCACTTCCGAGTGGTATCAGACGCACTTCCCGGGAACCGTTCTCAAAGAAGACCAGAACCAGAAACGACGGTTTGACACGACGGCTGGCGGATGGCGCATTGCTACGGCCGTGCGTGGTCTCGGCACGGGACTCCACCCGGATCGTGTGCTCATAGACGACCCGACCACCGCCGAGCAAGCCCTCTCTGACGTCGTTAGGCCGGCGACCAACAAGTGGTTTGACCGCACCATTTCGATGCGCGGCGCGAGTCGTAGATGCATCGTCATCCTCATTATGCAGCGACTGCATGAGGATGATATGACCGGTCACTTGCTCCCGCGCAGGAATTGGGAGCATATTTGCTTCCCAATGTATTATGAGACCACGAGGGTAGACGAACCAAATTGGAAGCCGGACCCGCGTGATCATCGCACCGAACCTGGAGAGATCCTCTGGCCCTCGTTACTCCCCTTGGACATCCTTGAGGAGAAGGAAATCGACCTCGGACCTTACGGTGTAGCAGGTCAGTTTCAGCAACGTCCGGCGCCAGAGGGCGGTGGACTCTTTAAGCGTGCATGGTTCAAGTATCTAGACGCGCTACCTCTCACGTTTGTCAAGGCTGTTCGAGGGTGGGATACGGCTGGCACAGATAACGCTGGGGATTACACCGTTGGCGTGAAGATGTTGGAGTTCGAAAAGGGTTTCATCGTCGCGGACGTGCAGAGAGACCAACTGGACCCGGATGAAGTGGATAGTTTGATAGAATCCATTGCGGTGACTGACGGCCGAGAATGCGCGATTCGTGAGGAAAAGGAAGGGGGAGCCTCAGGCGTTGCGGTCATTAAGGCTCGCACACGAATGCTACAGGGCTTTGACTATGAGGGTGTGACCATCGGAAAAGACAAGATTATCAGGTCGAGACCCTACCGCTCGCAGTGTAAGGCTGGAAACGTGTATCTTCTACGGGCCGATTGGAATGAAGCCTATCTCACGGAATTATGTGGATTTCCAACGGCGAGCAAAGACGACCAAGTTGACGGTTCTAGTTGTGCATTCAATGCACTTGTCGGTGACCCGATACCGCAATCAGAGGGGACATGGGGCAGCAAAAAGCGGCGCGAAGAACGAAGAAAGTGGGCCCGCGCAAGACTCGGGCCAAGACACCAGCGAGTGTTAGAATCCGAGACTTTACAGTGATACCAAAGACCCGCAAGCAACAATTGGGGACGATGCAGGAACAAACATTGTGGACTTCGCACGTCGAGTTCCACAAGCAGTTCAACCTACCATCTAACCCGGAGACGGGCCGCGCGGGAAACACCATTTCAGTGGTGTCGGCGCCAGGTAAACAGGCAGTCCGACTGTCCACGGCTGGTGCAACGTGGATGACCTTGGACGAGGTCAGCGTCTTGATTGGTATGCTGATAGAGGCGTGCGAAGAGGCGAAATGACCTCCATACAGGACCTAATCGATCTAATGATTGAAAATCCTGTTTGGATTTTCGTAGTGTTGACTTTCCTCTGGTTCAAAATGAACGGGCAAGAAAGGATATGAGAAACTTACTACCGTCGCGTCCTACGGTTCCATCACCAATTGTAGAAACGGCCAATTTCCAGGACGGAATCAAGAAGTGCGTCATCATGATCGACCGGGCCAAGTGGACTAATGACGCAGGCCATAAGACCTCTGACGCGTGCAGCTATTGCGGTCGTATTCCCAAGGAAGACGACCCCAATTGCGCCGGGTGTGGCGCACCGTTCCGTGCTATCAAGTAAACCATGGCGCGCGGTCGTCCACTCGAATATGAGGAAACTTCGTCGGAGGTCATTCGAGTCAGAATGACCCCGAGTCAGAAGTGCGCCTTAGAGAGGATGGCCGCTGATCAATCGTGTTCCATATCTAAATTGATTCGTGACGCGATCAACGGATATGTTGCAGATTACGGAGATCAGGAGGTATTTCGTAGGACCAAATTAGCTCCACCGTCGTAGACTCGTCTCGACGTCCAGAGCTAATGTCCAATATTGGGTTTATTCGTGCCGCTTCTGCTCTTCTCGCGCGCGCCTCTCTGGCCGTGCAGGCAGGTCTTACCTTCGGCGGCAAACGAAACGTTGATGAAGCCCTCGGCTACACCAACAACATCACTCTAGAGCAGTATGACAACCGCTACAAGCGAAATGGTGTCGCTCGTAAGGTCGTCAACATCCTCCCCAAAGCTACGTGGCGCGGCGCGACGTTAGACCTCGTTGAAAACGACGATCCGAAGAATCCAACACCCTTCGAGAATGAGTGGAAGGAACTATCGAAGCGTCTGAAAATCTCCACGGTTTTCAAGCGTGCAGATTGCGTTGCCGGTCTCGGCAACTACTCCGTCATTCTGATTGGCGCGCCAGGTCCTGCGGAAACACCGTTGCCCAGTCCGCTCAAAGCGGAAGACATCTCATTTCTTTCCATCTACAAGCAGAAGGACGCCGGCATCGAAAGTTACATTTCTGATGTCGAAGACGTGCGTTACGGCCTCCCGGCCTACTACAATCTAAAGAAGTCGATCACCATCGACAATTCTACAGTTAAGACACGTCAGTTGGGTCGCACCCATTGGTCACGGATTATCCACATTTCCGATGGCTTGCTTGATGACGAATTGATGGGCACACCGCGACTGGAATGCGTGTGGAATTTCCTGGACGATTACGACAAGGTGCGCGGCGGTGGAGCCGAATCGTTCTGGATGACCGCGCAGCCTGGAACCCAATTCGATTTGGACAAGGACGCGAAGCTTACTCCTGAAGCACAGGAGGACATGGAAGCTGAAATCGATGAATGGCACCATGCACTTCGACGCGTCGTGCAGACCAAGGGAGTCAAGATGACGCAAACGCAAGCGTCTGCCATTGATTTCAAAGGCCCGTGCGATACGATCTTGACCGCGATCGCTTCCTCCATCGACGTCCCGCAGCGCATTTTTCTTGGCTCGGAACGAGGAGAACTCGCGTCGTCACAGGACCGTGCGCAGTGGGTTGAGACCATCCAGGACCGTCGCAACGAATTCGCTGAGCCCTATGTAGTCAACCAGCTAGTAGATCGGCTGATTGAGCACAAAGCACTCACCGAACCCAAGGAATACTCGGTGCGTTGGCCGGAGATCTTCGATATTTCCATGACAGAACGGTTGGATATGGCTGATAAGATGGCCAGTATCAACCAGAAGAATGGGGATATCGTCATGACTCCGGAGGAGATTCGTGACCGTGCCCTCGGGTGGGACCCGCTAGACGAAGCCGACCTTGATGAACTGCTTGACCGTCGCCAAGCAGAAATTGAGGCCGTGACCGTCGCGGAGCCCCCAGCACCTGGCGCAGAAGAGGAAGCGGCGGTTGCCTAAGCATCCGGTTAGGCACGTTGCAGACACGTATACGGGCCGAACGCGCATGGTATTCATGCGAGCGTTCAGTGCAGGGAAGCGAAAGATGAGTCTAGCAAAGCTTACATCGGCATTCGCGTCCCATGACCGTGCGGTCCTGGAACAGAGTGTCGATCGGGCTTTGTTGACCATTGAGAATGAGCTTTCGGAGACCGCGCCTCCGCTGCTGTTCAACATTCTGACGGCCGCTGGACGCGCCACGGCTTCGACGTTCCGGAAACCTAAGAAAGCTGTGGATTTGAGTGCGGCGAAGAGCAAACCGTCCATTCATTTTAGCAATACGAATCCGCAAGCTATCGCGTGGGCACGGACACAATCGGCGCAGTTGGTGACGGATATCACCAATGAAACCCGGTCGTCGATCCAAGAGATCATGGCTCGTTCTTTCTCAGAGAAGTTTCCGCCGGCGCAATCCGCGCGACTCCTTCGAGAGGTTGTGAGTTTGAACTTGCGCCAGGCAAAGGCTCTGGCAAATTTTCAAGTTGCTGTAGTGAACAATCCGGGCAAGATCGTGCAGGCCGGATCACTCCGCATTCGCGTTCCGGAAGGTGGGATGTCGAAAGCGAAGTTGGACAGTTACATGATGCGCTACGCGGAGAAGCTGCAGCGCAATCGGGCGATGATGATCGCGCGCACAGAAACGATGGGCGCGGCAAACGAGGGCCAACGTCAACTCTGGCTGCAGGCCCGCGACAACGGATTGCTGACGGGCAAGGAACGGCGCGTGTGGATTGCAGGCGATCCATGCGATGATTGTCGACCGTTCGAAGACATGACGGCTCCGTTGACGTCACCGTTCCAGGGTGGACCAATGAATCCGCCACTGCATCCGATGTGCCGTTGCACGACGGGATTAGTGTTGTAATGGCCGCCGAAGCTCGCAATTTCCTACTGACCTTGTCGGGATCGGGACTCCGATCTGCGATGTATGAAGGCAAGAGCCATTTGGTGGTTCCTGTCGTCATGATGGTCGAAGGGGTTGTCTGGGCCGTGAACTCTCCGGCACCAGAACTCGTGGAGGAAGACGAGCTAATCAAGGCGTTCAAGGGTTGGAATGGTCGGCCGGTCATGGGAGAGCATCCCCAACGTGACGGGCAGATGATTTCAGCCAATGAGCCCTCAGTCCTAGAGCAGCACGCGTTCGGTATCGTGTTCAACGCTTACGTCAAGAACAAGAAACTTGCCGGCGAAGCTTGGATTGATGCGCTCAAGGCTGGAAAGACTGAAGTTGGACGCGCGGTGCTTGAACGTCTGAACAACGGGAAGATGGTTGAGATTTCTGTGGGCGCGTTCATACAAATCGAACATGTCGCGGGAGATTTCAACGGACAAAAATACGAAGGTCGGTGGACGGAGATCGTTCCTGACCATCTCGCATTCTTGCCCAACGACATCGGAGCATGCAGTATCGAGGCCGGTTGTGGAGCACCGCGCACGGCCGCTCATCACCATCGTCTTACTGAACAAGGAATTGAAATCATGGCCGAAACAGCAGCGACGGGTGACGCGCCCAAGACTCCGGTGGTTGTTCCGACGTGGAAAGAGCGGATTGCTGCTCTTCTCAAGTTTCGCTCCAACAAGACCGAAGAGGTCAGCGTCAATGAGCTCTGGGGTGCCCTCGGGGATGCGTTGCGTGCTGTAGAACCGGGATACCTCGGCATCGAAGATGTGATCCTTGGCGCGTCACAGGTTATCTACGCGGTGGATCCCGGAACGTTCGGGATTTTCATGCGCGACTACACCATGGCCGATGGGACCGTGTCGCTCGGTAAGGGCAAGACGGAAGTTCAGCCCGTTCGGGTCTGGGAACCGGTGGCTGCGCAGGGTGCGCCGGCCACTCCACGTGGCGCCTGCGGTTGTGGCGCCTCTACATCAACACAAGTCACAGCCGCTGAAGGAGACACGAAAATGGCGAAGGCAAAGAAAGAGATTGTGGACGGTCTGATCGCGAACACGGCCACGCCGTGGGTGGAAACCGATCGGTCGTTCTTGGAAGGGCTCGATGACGCCCGACTGACCGCATTCGAGGCGCAGGTCAAGCCCGCTGCCACGACGGAGACGGCGCAGCCGGTCGCACAGCCTGCCGCCGCTGCGGCCGCGACAACGCAGCCGGTGGCGCAGACGACGCAGACCGTGGTGGCGCTGACCACGGAGCAATATATCGCGCAGGCTCCGGTCGAATTGCAGGAGACGTTGCGTGAGGGACTCCGGGCGTCGCAGGCGGCGCGAACCAAGGCCGTCACTTCGCTGAAGGATTCCAAGCGCTGCGCGTTCACCGACGCGGAGTTGGCCGCGATGCCGATGGAGCATCTCAATCGGATGGTCACGTTGCTCGGCGCGCCCGCGCGGACGGGTCCGACCGTGGTGGACTTCTCCACGCGCAACACGACTGCGGCTGCGGCCGGTTCGGAAGAGGAAACCGGCGCACCGGAACCGATCGACCTCGCGGGCAACATTCGCGCGGCGGCACTCGCTGCCAAGAAGTAACTTCGTCAACCTCGTGATCAGTTAGAGGACACGAATCATGGCAACGAGTCTCGCATCGCGGTTGGATGTCAACTTCTCCTTCGTGGAGAAGAATCCACAGGACCTGGGCGCATCCGAAATGAAATCGGCTGTCGCCTATGCCAAGAAACTGCTGGACGGCATCTCATCCGGTCAGGCCGACAAGATTGTCGGCGATACGGTCACGCTCGCGGACGGAGGCAATGTCAGCATCGATCTCGCCGGTTCGCTGACCGATCTGCTCACCGGCGCGTTGGTCACCTTGGCCAAGGTCAAGATGGTCTTGGTGGTCAGCAAGGAAAACAACACCACGCGTTTGACCATCAGCCGACCGGCGTCCAATGGTGCGCCGTTGTTCGGCGCGGCGAGTGGCGCGCTGGCGTCTCTCGGCGCGGATGGGGTGTTTCTGGCGTTCGATCCCGGCGTTGCTGGGTTGTTCACCGTGGTCGCGGCCACCGGCGATTTGCTCAACTTCGCCAATTCGGCGGGCGCGGTCGCCACCTTCACTTACGTCGTTGTCGGCACCAGCGCGTAAACACCAAACAGCACCGGAGCATTTCAACTTTCGACAGGAGATAGAACTATGGCAACGCGTCCCATCAAGCTGTTGGGTGAGCCCATCCAGAACGAGGATGACAAGGCGGCCGACGGCACCATTCTTCCTGGTCATTTGCTGGCCTACAATGGCGGAGGCAATCTGATCCGCCATGCGACGGCCGGCGGCAAGGCTCAGAAGAAATTCGCCATGGAACGTGAGGAAGCTGGCCAGGGCAGCGACGTTCTGTATGCCACAGGCGACATCGTCAAGGTTGGCGTGTTTGCCACTGGCGATCGCGTCAATGCGTTGGTTGCGGCCGCTGCCGCCGCTATCGTCAAGGGAGACAGGCTGACATCGGCCGGCGACGGAACGCTGAAGAAGTCCAACGGGACAACCGACAACGAGATCGCGGTCGCGTCGGTGGCCCTCGACAATTCCGCCGGTGCGTCTGCCGCGCGGTTGGATGCGGAAATTCTGTAACCTGCGTCAACGCGCGAGCGGTCAATCGCAGATAGTTGAGGGAGTCAATCATGTCAGATTTCGCAAGCATCGACACCGGCCGCTCGATCATGGGCGGTGGCGGTGGAAAGTGGGCTGGCGAACAGTTCATGCGCGCAATGGCGATGAATAAACCCATCGCAACGTCGTTGCTGCGCACCAATGAACTGTTGCGCCGGGACGAGTGGAAGGTGTTGGATCAGGCGCTAGTGACAGCATATCAAACCCGCATTCGCGCGGTTGCCGACGTGCTCGCGGCCGGTCTCACCCATCCGATCGCCAACGGCCTCGGCAAGACCATCCTCGAATGGGAGAAGATGGGCGACATGATGGGTGCTGACGTTTCTCTGGACGGCATCACCCGCACGGAAAACGACCGGTTGGACTTCGGATGGTCCGGTCTGCCATTGCCCATCACCCACAAGGATTGGTATCTGAATCTGCGCATGCTCGCGGCGTCCCGCGAACGTGGCGAAGCCATCGATACCACCTACAGCCGGGTGGCGGGTCGCAAGATCGCCGAGGCATCGGAAGAAATCCTCATTCGTGGCGGTATCACCACGATGCGCGGGTTCAAGACCCTGAAGTTCATGGGTCTGAATGTCTACGGCTACACCACGTATCCCGACCGCAACGCCATCACGTTCGGTGACGCGACGGGCGTGGGCGTGGTCACGTCGATTCCGTGGGGCGATGCGACCAAGACCGGCGACGGTATCTTGGCGGACGTCAAGCGTCTGATCGCTGCGGCCGAGGGTGATCGCAAGTTCGGGCCTTACATCATCTACGTGGGTGGCACGGCGGCATCGCTCAAGCTCGCGTCGGACTACAAGGCCGCGACATCCACCACGATTCGCCAGCGCATTCTGGACTTGGAGCAGATCTCCGACATCCGCACGCTCGACATGCTGCCGGTGAACGAGGTGTTGCTCATCGAGATGTCCAGCGACACTATCGAGATGGTCATCGGCGAACCGCTGCAGACCGTGCAGTGGGACGTCCATGGCGGATTCCAGATCAACTTCAAGGGCTTCCAGATCGTGGTGCCTCTGATTCGGTCGGACTCCGAAGGTCGCTGCGGCATCGTGCACATGACGGTGGCTCCGTAAACGGAAGTCCATCAACGGGTGGCTCGGAGTCGAGCCACCAACTCACTTTCGAGAAAGGAACATCGTCATGCGTTATCGAGTCAAGCTCGGAGCAAAATACACGGTGGGCGACAAGCGAGTCCCACCGGGCACCATTCTTCCGCCGCTCAGCAAGGAGCAAGTTCAGGCTCTGGAAGGCATCATCGAGCCGGTGGAAAGCGTGCTGTCGGATCGTCAACAGCCTGGTCAATTCGCGGCCAACGACCCGGGTGAATTCATGGACGCGGATGACGAACAGCCACCGCTGCCGCCACCGCCGCCCAAGCCGGCCAAGCCCGTGACGACGCCGGTCGCACCGGCTGTGGTTCCGACCGCGCCGAAAGCCACCACGGTTGCTGTTCCGGCTGCGGCTCCGGCCAACGCACCCAAGGCCCCGGAAGTCAAGACGCCGGAGCAGTTGATCAACGACGCCAAGAAGTAATCACCACGAACAATGGCTCTAATCGCAACTCCAGGCACGGCAGACGCTAACAGCTACCTCACGGTGGCGGAGGCCGACGCCTATTTTGCGGAGCGATTGTATTCTGAAGCCTGGGGCGCAGCTTCCAACGAGAACAAGGAAGCTGCGCTCATCATGGCAACAGGATTGCTGGATTCATCTTACGTGTGGTCGGGTAGCGCGACGACACCAGACCAAACGTTGGCTTGGCCACGCACGGGTATGAAGCTGTATGGGCAGACGATCGCGTCAGACGTCATCCCTCGATTGGTCAAGAAGGCAACGGCGGAAATCGCGTTGTATCTTTTGGGCAACAATCCATTGGCGGTGGGTGATACAGACAACATCTCGAAGGTCAAGGCCGGCCCAGTAGAAGTCCAATTCAAGGACTCGGCGAAGATCACCGTTCTCCCGTCGAACATCTTGTCGTTCATTCCAATTGGATGGGTTATCGTGGACGACCCGGACGATACATCATTTGAAGCCATATTCAAGGTCTTATGAGCTTAGCAGATGTCGTTCGATCGGCGGTGGCTGTTGCTGATAGGGTGTCCAAACCTTTGCAGCCCGAGGTGACGTTTGCACCTTGGATCAGTGAATCAGGTTTCGGGGATGTGGAATATCGTGAACCGTTCGGCGATCCTATCCCCATCAATGCAATTGTCGAGCAGAAACAGAGATTGAAACTCGTCAATGGCCAACAGGTCATGACGATGGCTCATCTTGTTATCTTGACTCCGATTGCGGACACGGACGTGCCAGATCGCGTGAATCCGATTGACCCACGGGATCGTTTCGTCCTGCCGGACGGCACGACTGGGCCAATCGTGGATATTTCTGGTCTGATCGACAAAGACACCAAACGGCCGTTTTTCGCCGAGGTGTGGATTGGAAGTTTGACGCAGGTAAAGCAGGGATACTAATGGCTTCTGAGTTCAGATTGGACGGCGAAAACCTAATGAGGTCCAAACTGCGTCGGATCGCCAAAGATTCCCCTGACGAATTTGCTCGCGCACAGTATCAGGAAACGCAGGTGGAAACGGCGGAGTCCCGACGTCGGACTCCGTTTGACACTGGAACGCTGCGCGGAACGGTGCAGACCGAAGGTCCGGAACGGCAGGGGAAGCACATTATTACATCGGTGTCGGCGGGAGGTCCAGCCGCACCCTACGCGGTGTATGTCCACGAAGACCTGGAGGTAGAACACCCACATGGCCAGGCGAAGTTCATCGAGTCAACCTTGAACGAATCAGCACCGTTTATGGGCGCGCGTATCGCGCGACGAATCGATTTGAATAGGTTGGCGCGGTGATTCAGGCTCTTGCCATAGTTCGATACTTGGAGTCCCTCGGGTTAGGCGAACTCGGGGTGGACACTTTTATTGGACTCAAGTCAACGCTTCCCAATCTCAAACCGGAACAGGTTGGACCGTTCGTTACCATCGTAGAAACTGGTGGATTGGGGCCGTTAGGGACACATAACGAGGGTAAAACGGCGTATCGCCGGCCGTGGTTTCAGCTGGTAATCCGTCACAAATCCCCATTCTTGGCGCGAGAGAAAGCTGACCAACTGTATCTTGCCCTCGCAACGGAGAACAAACTAATGGGTGACTTGCGTTTCGTGAATGTCACTCCATTGCAGGAGCCGTTTCCTCTAGGTCCCGATGATAAGGGATTTGATAGGATGGCATTCAACATTTCGAGCACCCACCACCGCTGAAGGAGAGACTGACATGTCTGAAGCTGTTTCAACCACTGGTATTCTGGTAAAGCGTTCGCCTTTGCCAGTTGCCGACCCGGCCGTCTATACGACGGTCGCGGAAATCACGATGGTGACGCCGCCAGGCAAGTCACGCAACAAGCTGGAAACGTCAACTCACAACGACGGGGCCGAGTCCTACGTGTTGGGCATCTTGCGCCAGAAGGACGCCGCGTTCACCGTGAACTGGCTTCCGGACGATGAGACACATGCTCAAATCGAAGACGATATCGACACCAATACCAAGGCGTCGTGGCGTGTCGAGTTCCCCAGCGGCATCAAGATGACAGGCAACGCGCGCGTTCAAAATTTCGAGCCGGCCGATGCGCCGGTGGATGGTATCCAGGCCGCCAGCGTCACGCTCGCGTGGTCCGGCTTGGTCGTTACGACTCTGGACTAACACGTGAAACTCCGTCGAATTCACATACCGGAGTGGGGTGGGTCGGTCTTTCTCCGACTCCTCTCCGGTATGGAATTGACGGAGTATCTGGATTCGTTAGAGGAGAATCCAGACAAAACTGGCGTCCGGTTACTTTCATTGATTCTGTGCGACGACACAGGAAAATTGATTGTAAAACCGGGAAGTCAGTTAGACCTTGGACGGAAAGACAAGAAAGTCATCGCGCGGCTTGCAGATGCAGCCGCAGAATTTCACGGTCTTACCAAAGAAGCGGTTCAGGCAGCACGTAAGTATCTGCAGTCGTCGAGGGTCAAATTCCAATTCCGTCTTGCGATGTCCATGGGGATGACGCGACGAGAGTTGCTGAATCGAATCGACGCTGAAGAACTACTCCACTGGGATCTGCTGGAAAGCATGGACCCTTACGGTCAACGGCGTGGGGATTACCAGACAGCCTATCTTGTTCAGACGATAGTCAACGTGAATCGCGGTCAGAAAACGGCCGCTACGAAGTTGGACGATTGTCTGTTGAAATTCCGTAGCGCAGAAGAGGAGCAAAAGAAACAAACAGCTGAAGAGATGGAGCGGTTGATCAGGCAAAGTGTTGCCCGGCACAATGCTCGATGGAAGAGAATGCACGGCAATAAGACCGAAGAGGAAGTTGAAGCAGAGGAGCAAACACGTGGAACTCGAAGAAAAGCCCGACCAGAGCCCGAACCCAAGCGAAAACAGAGATCTGCTCGTTCCCGAAAAGATCCTGACCGCTGAAGATATCCTCGCGGCAGACGATCTCACGACCAAGAAGATCCATGTCCCCGAATGGGGTGGGACTGTGATCATCCGCACCCTCTCGGCCGAGGGCGCAACTGCATTCGGCACCTATGTCTCCGACCCGAAGAACAAGCGCAAGGCCATGCTCTACTTGGTCCGGAATTCCTTGGTGAATCCGGATGGGTCATACGTTTTCACGGAAAAGCAGGCCGAAGCGTTTTCCAAGAAGTCGGTCAAGGTCTTCGGCATGCTCCAGAAGGAATGCCTGTTGCTCAACGGCTTCGCCGATGAGGAAGACTTCAAGAAAAAGACTGAAGGCCCGCAGGTCGAGATCGACGCCGCGTAACGCATCGTAGGAAGGGCCTCACTGATGATCAGCATTGGTATTCTCAAGGGAATCATAGACCTTGAGGACCGGTTTTCCAGCAAGCTGACTCTAGCTGCGACTTCGCTCGACAAATTTGCCGACGGCGGCAAAAAAGTTGGTGAGGCCCTCACATACTCTATCTCAGCACCACTCATCGCCTTGGGCGCGTTGGCCGTTAAGACGTTCATGGACTTCGACGGAGCCATGAAAGGTGTCGAAGCCGCACTTGCTCCGACGCAACCGCAGCTTGAGAAGCTGGAAGCGGCTGCGATGGAATGGGGCGCGAAGACCAAGTTTTCCGCCACGGAAGCGGCCCTGGCCCTCGGGGAAATCGGCAAGGCCGGCTATGATGTCGACCAGTCGATCAAGACCTTGCCGGCCGTGCTCAATCTGGCTACGATTTCTGGTATGGGACTCGCGGAAACCGCGACGTTGACATCAGATTCGTTGCATCAGATGAACATGAGTATCGACCAAGCTACTCATCTCAATGATATTCTGGCCAAAGGTGCGCAAATATCTACAGTGGATGTTGCGGAACTTGGCCGATCGTTTACAGACTCCGCTGGTCCCGCCATTGGACTTGGAATGTCCTTGGAAGAGTTGACCGGGAGTCTGGCTGCGTTTGGCAATGCCGGTCTCAAGGGTGAACGAGCCGGCACTGCGCTCCGTAACATCATCACGGATATTGCCGTCCCCACTAAGGGGATGACGGAGGTAATGGCTAAGTTCGGCATTGAATCGTTGAAGTCCGCAGACGGGACGATTCACTTGGGCGACGTTCTTCAGATCTTGAAGGACAAGGGGGCCAAAGCCGAAGACGCCATGAAAGCGTTCGGAGACCGGTCCGGACCGGTTATGGTCACGTTGCTCCAGCAGACGGGCAATCAAATCAAGGAGATGACCTCCCAGTTGGGCAATGTTGACGGCGCAGCCAAGAAAGCTGCAGAAGTCATCATGAAGGGTTTGACCGGAGCCGTTGAGAACATGCGCGGTTCGATGGAAACCGCCGGTATCGCGATCGGGAAGGTTCTTGCGCCATCTCTCATACAGGTTGCTGACCTAGTTGGGAAAGCTGCAGACTTCATCACGAACAAGATAGCTCCAGCATTCGCAAGTTTGCCGGAGCCGATCAAATTGGCAGCGTTGGCCTTGGCTGCACTCGCTGCTGCCGTTGGTCCAGCACTCATCATTTTCGCCAAGATCGCTGAAGCTGTTGTAGTGTTGACCCCCTACGTTACGGAAGGGTCTACAGCCTTTGCTTTGATGACGAATCCCGTTACGATTCTCATCGGCGCGCTTGCTGCCTTGGCTTTCGGGTTGCGTTATCTCACCGGTTCTTGGGATGGCGTGCTGCAAGTCGTGACCCTCGGGACTCTGAATTTTCAGCGTATTGGAGTCATTTGGGACGTGCTCTCTACCGTCGCCCAAACGTTGTGGGGTTGGCTCAGTAAGCTCGCCGTTGTTGTGGGTGAAGGGCTCGGGTGGGCATTTCAGAATCTCCTCTTACCTGCTGCGACAGTGGTTTGGGAGGTCCTGTCAGGAGTCGCGTCGTTCATCGGTTCCGTCGCCATGAGTGCTTGGGAAGGACTCATGGGAATCATTTCCGCTGTGGCTGATTCTGGATTTGGCCATCTTGTGATAGCGGTTGGAGAGTTCATCGCGAAGGTCGCTGGATGGGCCATCATCATTGCGGCGGTCGCATGGTGGGAACGGTTCAAAGTTGGTATCGACATCATCGTGATCGTGTTTGGTTACCTGTATCGAGCATTTGTTGATATCGCGTCGTTCATCGGTAACGTTTTCCTGGATCATATCAAGAATCTGTGGAACGCATTCTCAACGGTAGTTCAGATAGTTGCTGGGCCAACCATTGAGACATTCAAGTCATTCATCAATATTCTCAACATTGTCTCTCAGAAAGCGGCAGATGTTGTAAATTGGATGAATAAGAACATTCCCGGATTCGAGAAGTTTTCCGGAGGCGCGAAGGACGCCGGACAGGCCGCGTTGGAGTGGGGCAAGGGCCTCGACACGTCGGCGAAGGCGGTCCAGGGGGTGACACAGGCCACCGCAGCGGGTGCCGCTACGGCCACCGCGCACGCCGGCGCGATCGCCGGGCAGAAGTCGGCGGTCGTCAATCTTGCTGCGCAGCTTGTTGAAGCAAAGAAAGCTGTTGCCGCACTTACTGAAGAGGACAAAGCCAATATCCAGGCTGGAATAACGCTTCATAAGTCGGTAGACGACATCTCCAAATCCACCAAACTCGCATCGTCTACGATTCAGTTGTATGAGGATAGTCTCAAGAAGGGGACGGCCGAAACTAAGAAGGCGGCCAAGGAAACTGAGAATCTGGCGAAAGCCGACGCCAAGATGATCAAGGAAGGGATTCAGCAGGGCAGTAAGGTTTTCTATCAGGAATGGCAAGACCGTGCGAAGGTCGCCGAGCAAGCCGCTGAGAAGATCGCCAAAGCTATTCAGGCTGACTACTACGGACGTCTCAAGATCGAGGAAGAGACTGCAGACATGGTCCGTAAGTTGACCATGAACGAATTCGAATACGAACTTGATTCGATCATTCGTAAAGGCGAGGCACGCAAGAAAGATTTCGAGGGCATGGGAGCGCAGGCCGTAGGCGCGCGCGAGGCCATCGACAGGCAGACCGCGCTGACGGCGCAGCAGATGATCTTCCAGGCCAAGGACGTCCAGAAGGTCTTTGGACAAATCGCGTCGAGTCTTCCGATGATGTTCGGTGGGTTAGAAATCATCGCGAATGGCTCCGTGGAGAAGTTCCAAGAGAGTCTGGAAGGGGTCACCAAGAAAACGACCAACTGGAAAGATGCGTTATCCACGGTCGGAGCCGCATTTACGCAGTTGGCGCAGACGTCCAAAGGTGCATTGAGTGGTCTTGCTGAGGCCCTCGGAAGTGCTCTCAACGCCGCCAATCTTGGTGCGCAGGCCGGTGCTCAGTTCTCAAAGGGATTGGAAGACGCGTTGGCCCCAGGTAAGAAAAATTGGGGCAACATCACCACGAACATTACGGCAGGAATTCTGGGGGGTATCGGCGCGGTCTCCGCTGCGACGGACCCATCCAAGAGTCTTGCATCGCGCATGCTCGGTGGCGCAGCGGCCGGTGCGGCTTCAGCCGCAGCCGTTGCTACCGCGTTTGCAGCTCAGATGTCAGTGACCGGGCAGGTCTACTTGATCGCGGCAGCAGCGGTCGTAGGTTTGTTTGTTGGCTACTTCCGAGGGCAAAAGGCTCGTCGGGAGATGGAGATTGTTGGATCGGAATGGGGTCAGTCGATTTCGAAGGGTCTCAAAGACAAGATTGACTCGACGTCATTGGACATGGGCTTTGGACGAGTCGAAAGCTCACTGTTCCATATGAAAGATTTCATCAGTGAAGCTGGTGGACTCAACAATCTGAATTTTGACCGTTTCGTTGGTAAGCTACACGACGTGTTTTCGGCCCTTGAGACGGGCGCATTTTCGATGGACCAGGCTACGCGGGTCATCGATGAGAACTTTGGCGCATTCGCTCAGCACGTAGTGGAAGAGGGGGGGATCGCCTCCACGAAATTCCAAGAAATCATCGCGCTTAACGCGACGATGGGAATGTATTCTGGGGAAGTGCTCAAATTCATCGGTGAGCGCACGTCGGTGGTCTCCGACGGCCTTGCAGCGATGGTTGGACCACTCCAGGCATCCATCGACGCGTGGGGCGAAGCGATGGATCAGGCAGAGAAGACTGGAAAAGTTCTTGAAGGAACAGACCAGTTCATCGTCAATTCTGCCGCTGAGATCGACAACCTTGGAGTCATTGCCGTTGGGGCGTTCGGGGCCGCGCGTGCAGCGGGTCTGAGTTATTACGACGCCGCGAAACAGATGCAGTCCGGTCTGTCTGCGCTCGGGAAAGCGCAAGCAGCCATCGGAATCCAGAGCGACAATATTGCTCTGCAGGACCTGATACACTTCAACGATCGCATCGTTAACAATGAGACTCTTGTCAAAGCGACAGAGGCTCTTGGCACGACGATGGAAGGTTTGTCTCAGATTGGCAAGCTCAATGCTGAGACGTTGGCCGCCGTAGAAACGCAGGGTATGACGACCTACGGTCGTCTGACGGCTGCGGGCTTCACTGAAAACGAAGCTCTGGCGCTCATGTCTGACTATCTGATTGACGTCATTGAGGCCCATGAAGCTCTGGGAACTCCGATTGACGACAACACCGCCGCCTTGATCAATCAGGCCGATAGCATGGGTCTGCTGAAAAAAGATGGTAAGTCTATGACAGATGTTCTCCAGACTGGTTTCGATAACCTGACGGCCGGCATCAACGAATTGATCCTCACTCTGGGAGGTGTTCCTCTCAAGTTCGATGAGATCGGGAACGCAATCAACAAGATCCCGAAGAAAGTGACGACCACGGTGACGCCGGAATTGGACATGAGCGGACTCCCTGATGGTTGGGTTTTCCCTGGAAAGGGGACGGCGGAACAGCCAGAAGGATTTGAGGGCGGCACACACGGTCTTCGCGACTTCGGGGCGGGAACAATGGCCATTCTGCACAAAAAGGAAGCGGTGGTGACTGAAGCGGAATGGAACCGGGCGCAGAAGCAAACGGCGACTGTCGCGTTTACACAAGACCGTGACCGGAACGTTCGACCGGTTTACATCAATGCGCCGAACTCGAATTTTGGAGATTACGCGTCTCAGCAGAATTTCAAGCGAACCATCAGCGATGTCTTGCTGACGGATCAGATTCGATTCCAGACGGGAACAACGGGATTCCGGTAATGGCCTACCAGCATGCGCGCTCCGGCATCTGTCGTTCGGGGACAGCCATTAGCGGTTTGGTTCCGTATCGACTTCGCTGCACGATCGCTGGAGTTGAACGAGGCATCCAAATCGGAAGTCTCTCGATCACCCATACGCTCGGGCAGGCGAGTTCGTGTGCCCTGCAGGTTCAGGGATTCCAGGTTCGTAACGGTCAAGAGGTTCAGATTTCAGACGACGGAGTATCCAATCTTCTGTTTGGGGGCACGGTTATGCGTCGTCAGAGACGCATCCAGAGGGGTGAACCAGTCTACACCAACGTTCTGTGTAACGATTGGTCCTGGCTGATGAACAAAGAGGAGAGGGTATTCGACAATTTCTACGACCTTTCCGCGAACGTCGCTTTGTATAGAGTGCTTCAGCACTGCCCTGCGGCCCTCGGGATGCGCGTCGGGTATGCGCCACATAGCCTCGGCAAGGTAACGCTTGCGTTTAACGGTGAGACCATTACCGATGCGATCGGCAAAATCGCGAGCGCATGTAACGCCTATTGGAAATGGAATCCCGGGAAGACTGTGGATATTTTCCAGTCAGAGGTGCCTCACGGAGAAACTCTGATTCTCAATGATTCTACTGGTATC
>Ga0193752_1001206_pt1 | contig 22044 bp, 23 predicted proteins | sample H1c1metaG_FD_144924 | JGI IMG/M metagenome (GOLD analysis project Ga0193752, IMG submission 144924) | Soil microbial communities from a riparian zone of the East river system, Colorado, United States - H1c1 | ecosystem: Environmental > Terrestrial > Soil > Riparian zone | place: USA: East River...
CCGGTGAACGCAATTCCCGGGAAAGCGGTTGCCACGTGTCAGATTCGTTTCGTCGCGGGCTGCGATGCGAATACCTTCATTCCCATTTTGCGCAAGCATCTCGACGCTAACAGCTACGACTGCGTAAAAATCAGCATGGCGCGCAAGAGTTTCATGCAAGCTACGCGCCTTGATCCCGACAACGCCTGGGTTCGTTGGGCAGCGGAATCGATACGCCGCACCACCGGCGCCGCGCCCGCGATACTGCCGAACATCGGCGGCTCGCTGCCCAACGACTGTTTCGCTGAAACACTGGGGCTGCCCACACTTTGGGTGCCGCATTCCTACGCCGGTTGTTCGCAACACGCGCCGAACGAACATGCGCTCGGCTCCATCCTGCGCGAAGGTTTGCAGATGATGACCGGATTATTCTGGGACCTGGCTGAAAAAGAGCATTCTGCGTCATAAAAATATATCAATAAAAACAAATACTTACAAACAAACGCTCCAGTATGTTCCTGTCGCGCAACGCGCATTGACACGCGCGCCGCGCACGGCGCAGACTTTTCCACACTATCAAGCCACTCACCGATGGAGACAACATGAATGCTCCAAAATGGTTCGCCGCTTTATCCACCGCGCTGATATTGACGTGCAGTGCCGTGCTGGCACATGCACATGACAAGGAAGATCAACTCGGAAAAGTTACGTTTGCCACTTCCTGCAACGCCAAAGCGCACGCGCAATTTGTAACCGGCGTAGCTATGCTGCATTCCTTTTGGTTTGGCGAAGCGCGCAAAACTTTCGATGCGGTACTGAAAGAGGATCCCCATTGCGCCATCGCGTATTGGGGCATCGCGCTGGATTATCTCGGCAACTCATTGTCCGCGCCGCCGCAGCGCAAAAACGCCGAAGCGGCATGGCAGGCATTGGAAAAAGCGCGCAGCATCGGCGCCAAAACCGAACGTGAGCGCGACTATATCGAAGCGCTCTCGGCCTATTATCGCGATCATGACAAGGTGCCCGTCAACACGCGTCTCGCCGCCTACACCAAAGCCACCGAACAGCTCACGCAGCGTTATCCCGACGACTTCGAAGCGTGGGTGTTTTACGCGCTGAATCTGCAAGCCTCCGCACCCAAAAATGATGTGCAATACAAGAATCAACTCAAGTCCGCGGAAATCCTCGAGAAATTATTGACCAAGAATGCCGAGCATCCCGGTGTCGTGCATTTTCTGATTCACGCCTACGATTACCCGCCGCTGGCGGAAAAGGGCATCGCCGCTGCACGCCGTTACGCGAAACTCGCGCCGGCCGCGCCGCACGCACGCCATATGCCGTCGCACATTTATTCGATGGTGGGTTTATGGGAAGACTCCATCGCTTCGAACCTGCACTCGCTCGAAGTACGCAAGGATTATTATCACGCGATGGATTTCATCGTTTACGCGCACTTGCAACTCGCGCAGGACGCGAAAGCGCAGGCCATGCTCGAACGCGCGCGCGCGGTTGCCGCGAACGCGCCCGCCCCCGATCTGGGCATGAACACCGCGCTGTCCGCAATGCCGGCGCGACTGGTCATTGAACGTGGCGACTGGAAAGGCGCCGCCGCACTGCCAGTCACACCCACCGAATCACCGATGGCTGAATCGTTATCGCGCTTTACGCGCGCACTCGGCATGGCGCGCAGCGGCGATGTGGCCGGCGCCAAGAGCGAAATCGCCATTATGCAAGACCTGCGTGCGAAGCTTGAAAAGGCCAACAACGCATATTGGGGCGACCGCACCGAGGAACAAATGCTGGCCGTATCGGCATGGATCGCGCTGGCCGAAGGCAATAAGGAGCAAGCCGAAAAATTCATGCGCACCGCCGCCGACAATGAAGACGGCAGCGTGAAACATGTTGCCATGGAAAACCGGCTTTATCCGCTGCGCGAACTCTATGCCGAACTGTTGCTCGAATTGGGACAGGCCACACCGGCGCTGCGCGAATTTGAAGTTGCGCTCAAGGCGTACCCCAATCGCTATCGTAGCATCTACGGCATTGCACGCGCAGCGGAAGCCGTCGGCGATCGCCGCAAGGCCGCCGATAATTACAGCCGCTTGATGGCACTGGCGAAAAACGCCGATTCTTCGCGGCCGGAACTTGCGCGTGCGCGTGAGTATGTGGCGCAGCGCTAAGCCACACGATCAAGCAGGCCGCAGCGCGATGCGCATCGGCCTGTGTACTACTTGACGAGGGGAATCTAAATATAAAAATAATTCAATAAAAACAAATACTTATGATAGGCCTCTGACTGTCGTATAGGCCATTTGGATAGTTGACGCGTACATGACCTGCGATGCAGACTGGCCGCGGTGAATTTGTGTGCGCTACGCGCGAACGCGATCACACCACTCACACAGGAGATCAACATGAACTCACGCAAGCTATTCGTTACGTTATCCGCTGCGCTGATGCTGGTATCCAGTGCAGCCCAATCGCACGAAGATGAGGGCAAAGGTCAGCTTGGCAGAGTCAAGTTCACCAACTCGTGCGATCCCAAGGCGCAGCCGCTGCTTGAAACCGGCGTGGCCATGCTGCACTCTTTTTGGTACAGCGCCGCAGAAAAAACCTTTCGCGACGTGCTGGCGCAAGACCCGTCATGCACCATAGCGAACTGGGGCATCGCCGCGATCCTGATGTCGAATCCGCTCGCTGGTGTTGGCGCGTCTCCCAAAAACGCGGCAATTGCCCAGGAGGCCATCGATCAAGGGCGCCGTGTCAGCCCCAAGACGCAGCGCGAGCGCGACTACATCGAGGCGGTCGCAGCGTACTATGAAGATTGGTCAAAACGCCCTGAACGTGCACGCCAGGCGGCACGCGCCAAGGCATTTGAGGAATTAGCCGCCCGCTACCCGGATGACGACGAAGCGCGGATTTTCAGTGCACTGTACATCGCCGGCACCCAGTCGCAGGCGGATCAAACCTTTGCGGCGTACCTGAAAGCCGCCGCGATCCTGGAAAAAATGTTCGTCAAATACCCGGATCATCCGGGTGTTGCGCATTATCTGATTCACAGCTACGACGCGCCACCCATCGCCAAGCAGGGCCTGCCGGCCGCATGGCGCTATGCCAGCATCGCCCCTGCGGCGCCGCATGCGCTGCATATGCCCTCGCACATTTTTACCCGTGTCGGCGCCTGGGAAGACTCGGCCGCGACCAACGGCCGTTCAGCGGCCGTGGCAAAAAAGGGTGGGGAGGCCAACGAGGCATATCACGCCAGCGACTATTCCGTATACGCCTACCTGCAACTGGCACGTGACGGTGACGCGCGGCGCGAAATGGAAGAAGCGCTCAAAGTCACCAGCAACGAACCAGCGGGAGCATTTATCCGCCAGTATGCGAGTGCTGCGATGCCCGCGCGCTACGCCATGGAACGCGGCGCGTGGCGCGAGGCCATGCAGCTACAGCCGCAAGCGACCAAGACACTCTTCCCAGACGCCATCACGTATTTTGCACGAGCACTGGGTGCTGCGCGCAGCGGTGAAATCGCGCCCGCGGAAAAGGATGCCGAGGAACTGGCGCGACTGCACAAAGGCTTGCAAGACACGAAAAACAACTATTGGGCTACTGAAGTTGAAATTCAGCGGCTGGCCGTGGCAGGATGGATCGCACTGGCTCAAGGCAAGGCCGATGACGCGCAGAAGCTCATGCGTGCGGCCGCCGATCTGGAGGACAAGAACGAAAAGCATATTGTCACGCCAGGCCGCATCGTTCCCGCCCGTGAACTGCTTGGAGAAATGCTGCTCGAATTGAAGCAACCGGCGCAGGCGCTCAAGGAATTCGAGGCGTCGCAGGCGCGCGAGCCTAACCGCTTCCGTGGCTACTATGGTGCGGCGCGCGCGGCAGAGGCTGCGGGTGATCGCCGCAAAGCCGCCGACTACTACGCCAAGTTGATGGAACTGGCAAAAAAAGCCGATGCATCGAGACCCGAACTCTCGCGTGCACGCGCGTATGTGGCGCAACGGTAATTATCTGCAAGACAAATAGTGCCGTTACTGTTGCCCAGCCACACTGGGGACCGCGTATATGTTATGTTTTTCCCTCCAAGGGAGAAAATTCAATACGGACACTTTAAATGAAACAACCTTATGCTTTGATCGCCGTGGCAGTTGCCCTGGGCTTCACGTCGTTGACAACCTGCGCCGAACCCTACGAAGACAACCCCAGCGCCGCCGCTAACGATCCCGACTACGTCGCGGGCAAGGCCGCGATGGAAAAGAAAAACTGGCCTGAAGCCGTAAAACGTTTTCATCAGGCCGCATTGCGCGATCCGGACAGCGCCGATCTCAATAACTATCTGGGGTACTCGTACCGCAATTTGAAGCAGATGGACCTTGCACTCAAATTCTACAAGCGTTCGATACAACTCAATCCGCGCCACCGCGGCGCGCATGAGTACATCGGCGAGGCTTATTTGATGATGAATGATCTGCCCAGTGCGCAAAAGCATCTTGCCGCGCTGCGCGGGATTTGCCTGTTGCCGTGCGAAGAACTGGCGGATCTGGAAAAAGCCATACAGGCCTACCGCGCCAAACCTAAGTGAGCGCAATTGAGGCATGGCGTCGTACGCTGTAAAGTATATCGTTGCCCATGTTCGCAAGCAGAAAACACCTGCTGCTGCCGTGGGACCGCGCAATGAGGCCGCCGGCGCGGCTACGAGATTTCGCGGCGACGTGGTGTCCATCGTCATGCGCGAGCCACGCGAAGACGGCTACACGGTATATGGTCGGCTGATGCCTGCAGCGGACTGGCTAGCCTGCGCAGATTTACCCATCGGACTTGCGCACGGTGTGAAAGTCACGCGGCGTGTAGCCAAAGGGTAAGTGGTGTATTTTCGGCACGAGATGGAAGCGGTGTTTGCGATCATGTAGGCCTTGCCGGTTATTTAACATAACTATTTGTTTTTAAAGTATTTTTAATAAAAACAGAGCAGATTGAAATCATCGCAGTTCTGATAAAAGAGACGTGTTGTGCCTCGACGCGCTGCATTGCCATTCGCAGACCCTTGATTTCACCTTCGGCTAACATCCCCTAATCAGCACCCGTGCTGCGAGGTCAAGACTACGCCAAGATGCGGCCCATGATGCCGCCCAAACAACGGGATTTAGAAACATACCGTTGAACGGATCATCAAGAAGTCGGTCAAAAAAGTATATTGAGCCGGTACAAACTTCGAAAGCAACTGCGGAAGGTACCCTGTGCGCGAAACGGACTTTGACACGAATCAATCCCGCTGAATGATACGGCGGTCATACTGCTCTACGCTGCTTTTTGCTGCTTGGGGCAGTTGCCTATCGTCACCGCTTTCACCCGGAAGGAGCACGCCATGTACAAAAACATACTGGTTCCAACAGACGGTTCCGCGCTTTCACGCAGAACGGTGCGAGACGCCGCGAAACTGGCCAAGAAATTGGGCGCAAAAATTACCGGTTTTTATGTTGCGCCGGGCTACCACATTGAGGCCTACACGGATTATGTGCCGCCCGATATGATCACGCCGGAGGAGCACACGGCTAATGCGAAAAAAATCGCACAGCGTCATCTGGAAGTCATCCGGAAAGCAGCCGCCGAAAACGGCGTCACGTACGCGGGAGACTATGTGGTGAACGACTCTCCTGCCGAAGCGATCGTCGCAGCCGCACGCAAACGCAAATGCGATCTGATCTATATGGGCTCGCACGGCCGCAGCGGACTGAGCAAACTGTTGCTGGGGAGTGAAACCAGCAAAGTCATCGAGCAATCGCGCATACCGGTGCTGGTACACCGTTAACGATTCATTGTCTGACCTTAAAAGGAAACCGATATGAACACGCCCGGTGAAAAGCTCGCTACGGATATCAAAGTTCTGTTACACAGCGTCGAAGATCTTGTAAAAATCACCGCCGCCGAAACCAGTGGCAAAGTGATCGAGTTGCGTCGCCGCATGCAGCAGGCTATCGACGACGTGAAACCTCAGATCGCCAGTATCGAGACCGCAGTCATCGCCAAAACCAAACCTGCCGCGCTGGCGGCAGATGAATACGTGCGCGCAAATCCGTGGACGGCCATAGGCGCTGCCGCTCTCGTGGGACTGGCGCTCGGTTTATTGGTCAGCCGCCGCTGACCCGGCTATGCGGGCCCACGCACCGCGTCGAGTAGCTCGCGCACATTATTGAGCTGATCCAAGGTATCGACCGCCTTAATAATTCGATCAACGGCGGCAGTCGAAATCACGCCCGTCGCTGCGATGCGTAGCTTACCCTGTATTTCCGCGCGACTTAACGGGTCTGCGGCATCGCCCTTGGCGACCAAGCGGCGATCGATGTGGGTGATGCCATTGGTGGTTTTAATTTCCACCAATGCGGCAGTACCTTCGATGCCGGGCTCGACGCCTACCTTCACACGCTCGCGCGCGAACGCATCTACCGCCCTGTCCTTGACACGCTCTAATTCGAACTGATCGAGCCAGCACGCGCGGTCGTGCAACACAACCGAAGTGATGTACGGCATCGACAGCAGCGCCTTGAATTTGTCGTCCCACGCCAGCGTGCCATGCATGTCGTAAACGCCTTTCGACAGGCCCACGCGCACTTCGGCGATGTTTGCCGGCTTCAAATCATGCGTATTCGCCAATGCCAGCAGCGCGGTAATTACCGATTGCACGGAGCTTGCCGCCGGCCACAGGCGCAGTGAAATCTGTTCCAGCATCCATTGTTTGCCGAGGTTGGCAATCACCGATGCGGGATTGCCGCCATCGGAATACGCGTTGTAAATGCCGCCGTCTTTGTGCGCGAGAATTTCTTTCGACGCGAGAAAGCCCTGCTCCGCCAGCAAGCCCGCCATCAATCCGGACAAAGCGCCGCGGCACTGATGAAATTTGATCGTGGGCGTACCCCAGTGTGCGAAGGTGCCCGCCGACTGGCTGCCCGCGAGTCCGAACGCCATCAATTGATGATCTGCGTCAAAGCCGCGCAACTTGCCCACCGCAGCTGCTCCGCCAAACGGCCCCACCACACCGGGCGAATGCCAGCCGCGCGAACGAAACGCTGCGTAGTTAATGCCGTTCGCCACACGCACCGACGTTTCCAACCCCGCCGTCACCGCAGTCAACAACGCTTTGCCGCTCGCGCCATCACGCTCCGCGATCGCCAGCGCGGGCGACACCACCTGCGGCGTGGTGTGATACAGCGTGGGCCGATGCACATCACACACGGTGACCGCGGTAATCAGATAGCCGTTCAGCAGCGTTGCGCCTGCCAGCGAAAGCTTGTCACCACCGAAAATGCTGGCCTCCTGCGAAGCGCCGAGTGCCGTGGCCAACCCACGTATCTGTTTGACCTCGTCGCCGTGCGTGCCAGCGAGCGCGCTCGCGATGGAATCAAGAATGATGTCTTTGACGCGTTCGCGGATTGCGGCGGGAATTTGTTCGTATTGCAGGCCGGCGATAAATGCGGCCAGATCAGCGGTAAGTGTATTTGACATAAGTATTTGATTTTATTGCACTTTTTTAATCCAGTTTCGCGCCAGAATCTTTCACCACTTTGGCCCATTTCACCAGTTCCGATTTAATCAAATCGTTAAACTCCGCCGGCGTGGACAGGGCAGGCTCCGCACCCAGACCAATCAGCTTGTCGCGTATCTCGGGCATTCGCACGATCTTGGATACTGTTGCATGAATTTTTTCCAACACCGGCGCTGGCATCGTCGCCGGACCCATCAGGCCGTTCCAGCCGATGGCAACGTATCCTGGCAACGTCTCATTGATCGTCGCCACATCGGGCAACGCGGGAATGCGCTTGGCGCTGGTGACACCAATGGCACGCGCCTGTCCGTTCTTCACTAGCGGCACGCCCGAAGGCGCAGTGGCGAACGTCAACGCTGTTTCGCCGGATATCAGCGCAATCATTTGCGGACCGGCACCTTTATACGGCACATGCAACAGGTTGACACCCGTCATGCTCTTGAACATTTCGGCGGTGAGATGTGGCTGGGCGCCGCTGCCCGCTGAACTGTATTGCAAATCGCCCGGCCGCTTTCTCGCGAGCGCGATGAGTTCCTTCACGTTCTTCACCGGCACCGACGGGTGCACCAGCAGCACGCTCGGCAGATTCACCAGATTGGTGATCGCGGTGAAGTCCTTGATCGGATCAAATGATAATTTAGCGTAAATTGCAGGATTGATCGCATGCGTGCCGACGGTATTAATGTACAAGGTATAGCCATCCGGCTTGGACTTGGCCACAAAGTCCGAAGCAATATTGCCTGCCGCGCCTGGCCGGTTATCGGTGAGCACGGGCTGCCCCCACTCCTCGGTAAGCTTCTGCCCGATGGTACGCGACAAGATATCCGAGGTACCGCCCGGCGGGAACGGCACGACGATGCGAATCGCGCGCGACGGAAACGGTTGTGCCTGTACTGTCTGCGCGCATAGCAACGCAGTAAGCAACACCCCGGCAATAGCATAGCGGTAACGGATCATGTCAGTCCCCTTAAGTCTTAAGTAAGCCGGGCCGAGCGCAGCGTACTCACGTCAATGCCGCGCCCGCACATCGAATGGCATTCTACCGTAGGCTCATGCGCCGCGCCCTCGGAACTTGATGCCGCTACAATAAGCGAATGATTCCATGGCTCGACCACAACGCACCGTTCCCGCCGCTATCGCGCGCACTGGCGGAACCGAATGGTCTGCTTGCCGCAGGCGGCGACCTTTCCGCCGAACGGCTGATCGACGCGTACCGGCACGGCATTTTTCCGTGGTACAGCGAGAATCAGCCCCTGCTGTGGTGGAGCCCCGATCCGCGCATGGTGTTGGAACCCAAGGCACTGAAAATTTCGCGCTCGCTGGGCAAACGCCTGCACAAGCGCGATTACGAAGTGCGCATCGACAGCGCATTCGCAAGCGTGATGCACGCCTGCGCCGCGCCCCGCGATGAACAAAGCGGCACCTGGATTACCCGCGACATGGTTGCAGCGTACACCGAGTTGCACCGCCGTGGCCTCGCGCACAGCGTTGAAACCTGGATAGACGGCGAGCTCGTTGGCGGGCTGTACGGCGTGGCGCTGGGCCGCATGTTCTATGGCGAATCGATGTTCACGCGCGCTACCGATGCCTCGAAAATCGCGCTGGCACACCTTGCACGCCAACTCGAACGCTGGCAATTCGGATTAATCGATTGCCAGATGCAAACCCCACATCTCGCCTCGCTGGGCGCACGCGAGATCCCGCGCGCACTGTTTATACGCCAGCTCAAAGTCTTGGTAAACTGTGAACCGCCGCAACCTTGGCAATTCGACCATGACTTATTTGACTGAATTTCCGCTGTCGGTTCTGCAGTTTTACGCGACCGCGCCCTATCCGTGCAGTTATCTGCCGGAGCGACTGGCACGTTCGCAGGTGGCAACACCGAGTCATTTGATCGACAGCGCCGTCTATAGCGAACTGGTGCGCGCGGGTTTCCGGCGCAGCGGCGCGTTCACCTACCGGCCGCATTGCGATCAGTGTCAGGCGTGCGTGCCGGTACGCATCGTGGCCGACGAATTTAAGCCAAGCTCCACGCAGCGCCGTTATGCAAAGCGGCACGCCGCGCTGAAAACGCATATGCTGGATCTGACCTACCGCGCGGAACACTACGCGCTTTACCTGCGGTATCAGTCGAGCCGCCACAGCGGCGGCGGCATGGATCAGGACAGCCGCGAACAGTACCGCCACTTTTTATTGCAAAGCAACGTCAAATCGCGTCTGATCGAATTCCGCGACGAAGGTGAATTGCGCATGGTCAGCATCGTCGATCAGCTCGCCGACGGTTTGTCGTCGGTCTATACGTTTTTTGATCCGGACATGCGCGGCGCGAGTTTTGGTACTTACAACATTCTGTGGCAGATCGAACTGTGCAGAAAACTCGAATTGCCGTACTTGTACCTCGGCTACTGGATTGAACTGAGCCGCAAAATGGCCTATAAGATTCAGTTTCAGCCAATCGAAGGTCTGGTGGATAGCCGCTGGCAACCCCTTGAACACTGAAAAGTTGAACACACCGGGCCGCGGCGCAACGGAGTGGCAGCATGCGCATCCTGATCATTGAAGACGATCCGGATATCGCGTCAAACGTTTATGATTTTCTGGAATCCAGAGGGCATGCGGTAGATGCCGCGCCCGACGGGATCACCGGACTGCACCTCGCCTCCAACGGACAATTTGACTGTATTCTGCTCGATGTCGGCCTGCCGCGCATGGACGGCAATACGCTGTGCCGTCGCCTGCGCGAAGAAGCGCGGGTTGACACGCCGGTGCTCATGATCACCGCGCGCGATACACTGGACGATAAGCTGAAAGGCTTCGAGCATGGCGCGGACGACTATCTGGTCAAACCCTTTGCCTTGAAAGAAGTCGAGGCGCGGCTCACCGCCCTGCATCGGCGTCACACCGGTAAGAACGTCCAGCGTGTGCTTATCGTGGGTACGCTCACCCTCGATCCGCGCACACTACGCGTGCGCTATCGCGGCCACGACGTCAGGCTCCCGCCGAAATGCATGCGTCTGCTGGAGATCATCATGGCGCAACCCGACCGGATTCATACGCGCGATGAACTTGAGCAAGCCGCCTGGGGAGACAAACAACAGACCAGCGACACGTTGCGCACTCACATGCACGTGTTGCGGCGCGCGCTGACGCAGGCTGGCGGCGCCGATCCTGTCGAAACCGTGCATGGCATGGGATACCGGCTTGCCGTCGATCATAAGGTCACGTCGCCTGATGCCGGCGGCCGCCCATGACCGGCAAGCGCATCGGGCTGCGCCTGCGCGTGGCATTGGCTTTTACCGTGGCGTTCACACTGATGGTATGCGCGCTGGGTTTCACTCTGTTTACCGCTTTCGAGGAAATGGAAGACACCCTTGTCGAACGCTTAATGAACGATGAAGTGAATTTCATGGTCGAGCGGCTGCGCGAAAATCCGCACCCGGCGACGCCCGCCAATCCGCATTTGAAGGCGTACGTGGTGCGCACGCCGGCTGACGAGCTCTCGCTACCCGCGTACCTGCGGCGGCTCGGCGTCGGCCAACACGAGGTTTATGAAAACGGTAGCGAAATTCATGTCGCCGTGCGCGATGTGACCGGCGGGCGTCTTTATGTCGCCTACGACGTAAGTCTGTTTCAGCAGCGCGAGCAGCAATTTCTGATTTTGCTGGGTCTCTCCATAATCGCAGTCGTCGGCGTTTCGCTCACGCTCGCTTACTGGCTGTCGGGCGTGCTGGTCAAACAGATCACTACCCTCGCTGAAACTGTGGACACGTTTACACCGGGCGAAACGCGCCAACCGCTTGCGCAACCCGGCCAGGAAGCCGAAGTCGCGCAGCTTGCGCGGGCCTTCGACAACTATCAGGCGCGGCTGGAAGCGCTGCTGCGGCGCGAGCAGGAGTTCACCGCCAACGCAAGCCACGAATTGCGCACACCGCTCACCGCCATACGCACCAGTTGTGAATTGCTGGCCGCGGACAACGGACTCTCCGCGAAATCTGCACAACGTGTGGCGGCAATCGGCAAAGCTGCACAGCGCATGAGTACGGAAATCGAAGTACTGCTGCTACTCGCACGTGAACAGGCGCCTGGTGAAAGCCAGCCGGTATCGATAGCGGAAATCGTTGACGACGCGTTCGAGCCGCATCGCGCAGAACTGCGTGAACGCGGCATCGACGTGGAACAGGACGTTCCGCTCGACGCCGTGCTTACGGTCAATCCTCGTGCATTTCAACTCGTACTGTCCAATCTGGTTCGCAACGCCATTCAGCACACTCCGCAAGGCCATATCGGCGTACGCTATCGCGACGGCACGCTGGAAATTTCGGACACCGGCGACGGCATCGCCAGCGACGAGCTCGAACAGATATTCGAACGCTACTACCGGGGCAACGCTGCCAACCGCGGTGGCATGGGCCTGGGACTGTCCATCGTCAAACGTATTTGCGGTCAGCACGGTTGGCGCATCAGCGCCACCAGCGCGATAGGTCACGGCAGCACTTTTGTTCTGATTTTTTGATAAAAACAACCCTAAAAACAAATAATTAACTGAGTTCGCTTCACACACCCTTCACATTTCGATGACGGGTGCTTCACATCCTCTTGCGTAGTCTGACGTTGTTGTTAACCCGGTCATTCCGGTCCGTCATTCCACCGCGCCATGGCGCCCTACGCAGGAAACACTCATGTCGTCTGCACCCCTCGAACGGGCATCGCGCGCACGCAGCGCATTGCTGCATTCGCGTTTCGTCCTGGCAGTACTGCTAATCAGTGCCTACGCATTTATTTCATTGACGACGCGTATTGTGCTCTGCATCAAGGCACAGGCAGCAGGGCAACTCACCGCAGCGGAAATACCGCGCATCATCGCCGTGGGCGCAGGCTACGACGCCATTGTTGCGCTTTACTTCACGGCCGCATTTGTCGTCTGGCTGGTCGTGTTGCCGGAGCGCTGGTACCACCAGCGCTGGCATCGGACGCTCGTCCGGATGGGCTTTGCATTGTCACTGTTCGCACTGATGTATCTTGGCGCCGTCGAATATTTTTTCTTTGACGAATTCGACTCCCGCTTCAATTTTGTCGCCGTTGAGTATCTAATTTATCCACACGAAGTTTTTGTCAACATTTGGCAATCGTATCATTTCGGACTGGTATTGATCGCCACCGGATGGACCACTGCCCTAACGCTATGGTTTGCGCGTGACGTTATCCGTGGAGGTCTCGACGCGGTCCAGCATTTTCCCAGGCGTCTGCCGTGGGGTATTGCCGTATGCGGCGCGCTGATCGCGACCCATTTCGCGGTCAACATCAATAGCGGGCACAGCAACATCAACCGCGTGGCGGACGAACTGGCCGCCAACGGCATCTATACGTTCGTCAACGCGGCGGTCAACAACCATCTCGACTACATGCAATTTTACGTGACCATGGATCACGAACAGGCCATCCAGCGGGCGCGAAAAATCGTCGCACAACCCAATACCGAATTTCTGCCAGGTGCGTTGCATCCGCTGGCACGCCGCGTTACATACAACGAACCGTCAAAACGCCTAAACGTAATCGTACTGCTGGAAGAATCACTGGGCGCCGAGTTCGTCGGCGCGTACAGCCAACGCCCCGGTCTCACGCCCAATCTCGACCGCATCGCTGAAGAAAGTCTGGTGTTCACACGCAGCTATGCCAGCGGCACACGCACGGTGCGCGGCATGGAAGCCATCACGGCATCGTTTCCGCCTGTACCGCCGGAATCCATCGTCAAGCGTTCCAAGAACGAAGGGCTGTTCAACTGGTCGACGGTGATGCAGGAAAACGGCTACACGCCTACCTTTATCTACGGCGGCTACGGCACCTTCGACAACATGAACCATTTCTTCGGCAGCAACGGCTACAAGGTCATCGACCGTACCGATATGCCCAAGCCGAATTTCGCCAATATCTGGGGCGTGTCGGACGAAGACCTGTTTCGCAACGCCTTCCGCGTGTTTGATGAACAGCACCGGAAACGCGAGCGTATTTTCTCCGTGGTCATGACGACTTCCAATCACAAACCATTCACCTTTGCGCAGGGTGTTCCCGGCGTCCGGCCCGAAGGCGGCGGCCGTGAGGCCGGCGTGCGCTATGCGGATTACGCTGTCGGCTGGTTCATCGAGGAACTGAAGAAAAAACCCTATTTCGACAACACGCTGGTGGTCATCGTCGCCGACCACGGTGCGCGTGCTTACGGGCGCGCCACCATTCCACTATCCACCTATGAAATTCCATTCATGGTGTACAGCCCCAAACACATCGCGCCACGGCGTTTCGATGGACTGACCAGTCAACTCGACGTGGCGCCGACGGTGCTGGGCCTGCTCAACATTTCCTATAACAGTATGTTTTTTGGAAAAGACACGTTGATCGGTGACACGCCGAGCCGTACTGCGCTGTTCAACCACAATCGCGACATCGCGCTATTGCACAACGAGCAACTCGCCCAACTCGGCTTCCGCAAGACCCGTTCCATGGCTTCCTACGACAAGGCGACGCGCATGCTTGCGCGGCTGCCCGACGACGAAGACGCGCTGCGCGACGCCGCGGCAATGTTTCAGATCGCCTACGACTCGTATACCCATCGCCGCCCCATGCTTGCCACTGCCCTGCCGTGATGAATCCGCGCCTGCGTTTTTATGCGATTTACCTGCTGCCGGTTGCGTTGGTCGTGGGCGTGATCGTCATGCTGGATATTGCCGGGACTGATGCGCTGGTCAGCGGATGGTTTTTTGATGCACACGCCGGTGAATTTCCGTGGCGCCACAACGGCTTTCTGGAAGTCGTGATGCATCACTGGACAAAATATCTGGTAGCGCTGGCAGCCGTGACAGCGTTTGCGGGATACATGATTTCTTTTCTGACGCCGCAACTCAAACCCTTGCGGCCGTCGTTCCTGTTTGTCGTGCTCGCGTTAGCACTTGCGCCGTTTGCCGTCGTTGTGATGAAGTTTTTCAGCACGCGGCACTGCCCGTGGGATGTCGCTGGTTTCGGAGGCATCGTACCCTATGTGAGCCTGCTTGAATCGTACCCCGCCGGCATCGCAGCGGGCCATTGCTTCCCCGCCGGCCATGCCTCCACCGGCTTTTGCCTGTTCGCGTTTCATTTTCTCGGACGCGCGCTGGCCAGCCCGCTGCTCGCACGCGCAGGATTCGCGCTGGGTCTTGCCGCCGGGCTGAGCTTCGGCTTCGTGCGCATCGTACAAGGCGCGCATTTCGTATCGCATGTACTGTGGTCGGGCGTGGTGTGCTGGATCGTCATTGTTGTGCTGTACGACCTTATCATCGAACCGCATCAGACTGATCGCCATTTGAAACCGGCCGGCGCCGCCCATTGATCTACATCAAAGGCTGCTGCGTTTCTCCGTAGTTTGATGTACTCTGCTCGTACGGCGGAGATCCATCATGCTGATTGGCGTTCCCAAGGAAATCAAGGACCACGAGTATCGCGCAAATATCACGCTCGATGGCGTGTGTACGCCGACCGCTGGCGATTTGAGCAAACGCATAGACGCGCTGTTGCCGCAAACACAATGCCGGCAGTGCGGTTACGCGGGTTGCCGGCCGTACGCAGAGGCCGTCGCCGCCGGGGATGCGGATATCAATCGCTGCCCGCCCGGCGGCGCCGATGTTATCGAAGGTCTCGCGCTTCTGCTCGGTCGGGAACCGACGCCGCTGGATGAATCATGCGGCATCACCAAAGCCCCCGCCGTCGCGCTGATCGATGAAACGTGGTGCATCGGCTGCACGCTGTGCATACAAGCGTGCCCGGTCGACGCCATCGCCGGCGCGGCGAAGGTGATGCATACGGTGATCGCTGCCGAATGCACCGGCTGCGAATTGTGCATCCCGCCCTGCCCCGTCGATTGCATACAAATGGTTCCCGTTGAGCTGTCCGTTGACCGAAACATGCGCGTCGCGCGCACGGCTCACTGGCGCGACCGCCATCTCGCGCGGCAAACCCGCCTCACCACTGCCGCCGATAAAGCGCAAGCGAAGGATCGCAAAACAGCGACGAACGACAATAATCGCAAACAAGCGGCCGTCGCACGCGCGCTCGCACGCGCGCAGGAACGAATAAAAAAAAACGTTTAAAAACAAATACTTACATGAATACAGTCAAGCGCCGCGCCATTTTTCAACGCTTTAGCGCAGCCAATCCAGAGCCGCGCGGCGAGTTGCGTTACCAAACCCCGTTTGAGCTGTTGATCGCGGTAATCCTGTCGGCCCAGGCCACCGACAAAAGCGTCAATCTGGCAACCGGCGAACTTTATAAACACGCGAACACACCGCAAAATATTTTGAAGCTGGGGCAAAAAGGGCTGGAGCGTTATATCAAATCCATAGGGCTCTACCACACCAAAGCCAAAAACATACTGGCAACCTGCAAAATGTTGATTGAGAATCACGGCGGCGAAGTGCCGCATTCCCGCGAAGCGCTCGAAGCGCTGCCCGGCGTGGGCCGCAAGACGGCGAACGTCGTGCTCAATATCGCGTTCGGCGAACCTACCATTGCCGTCGATACGCATATTTTTCGGATCGGCAATCGCACCGGCATCGCGCCCGGCAAAACGCCGCTGGAAGTGGAAGAGCGCTTACTGAAATTTATTCCCGACGAATACAAGCTGCACGCGCATCACTGGCTGATCCTGCATGGCCGCTATGTGTGCGTGGCGCGCAATCCCAAGTGCGGGGAATGCCTGATACGGGATTTGTGCGAGTTTCGGGGTAAAACCGGTGAAACGTAAGTCACCGGGCTGACGGCGACGTTTCACCTTTCACATTACTTGAACGTCACCAACCCCTGCTGCGAAGAAAAATAAGCTGCGAGATCTTCGATATCGCGTTGCGACAGATTGGCGCCCATCGGCGCCATGATCGGGTTTTTGCGAATACCCGATTTGTAGCCCTGCAGCGACTTAACCAGATAGTCGTACTGTTGTCCCGCGAGTTTAGGAAAATCGGCGGAAGCGCTGTTGCCGTCGGCGCCGTGGCAGGCCGCGCAGGCCTTGGCTTTTTCCTTGCCGGCGGCGGCATTACCCGCAAAGGCCGCACCACTGGTCATGCCAGCCAGTAAGGCCACGCTGCAAAACAAAGCGGTGATTTTTTTCATGTTGATCTCCTCGCCTTTATTTGCTTGCAATTTTGCCGGGGCCCGCGCCGTAATAAGCGGCGAGATCAGCCATGTCTTTGTCCGACAGCGTTGCGGCAATGCCGCGCATGCTCGGATGCGTGCGCTCGCCCGACTTGTAGGCCTGCAGCGCTTTCACCATATAGGCCGGATGCTGGCCGCCGATTTTAGGCACGCTATAGACTTCAGGGAAGGCCGTTTTATAACCGGCGATGCCGTGGCAACCGATACACATCGAGGTTTTTTTCGCGCCTGCCGCAGCGTCGCCCACCGGCGTCTGCGCAGCCGCAGGCGCGCTGAGCATCGCCATCGCCATCGCCATCGCCATCGCCGCCGCCCCCAACAGTGCCTGCCCTAAGTACAATTTCATAGTCGTAGTCCCTGCCTTAAACGTATACAACGTCCGTGAACGTTGTTGTTTTCTTGGTCATTCTTTGCCGCAGGATTATACCCGAATTTGCGCTTTCGTTGCCGTGCCCGGCGCTATCGCAGATAATGGACACACGCTTCGCGTCGGGCACTTACTACAGACTACAGCAGGCCGCACTGTCTTGAATTCGACCTATCCTGCCTTCGGCCGCAACTGGCTGCCGCGCATTTTTCCTTTTTTGCGCTGGTGGCCCATGGTCAACCGCGACACCTTGCGCGCGGACGGGATAGCAGCGCTGGCAGGTGCAGTGATTGTGCTGCCCCAAGGCGTGGCATTTGCCACACTGGCGGGTTTGCCGCCCCAGTATGGTTTGTACGCCGCGATGGTGCCGGCGATTATTGCCGCGCTCTTCGGCTCAAGCCTGCATCTGGTATCCGGCCCCACCAACGTGATTTCGATTTTTCTGTTTGCCAGCTTAAGTGTACTGGCAATACCGTCGAGTACCGAATACATCAAGCTCGCGCTCACCGTCGCCTTTCTGGTTGGCGTAATGCAGCTGGTGATGGGACTGGCGCGCATGGGTGCGCTGGTGAACTTTATTTCGCACACCGTGGTCATCAGCTTTACCACCGGCGCGGCCTGCCTGATTTTCGCAGCACAATTGCAGAACTTTTTCGGACTGGACATTCCACGCGGCCTGTCGTTTCTGGAAACGCTGACGACGTTCGCAACCACGCTGCTGGATTTGAACCTCTTCGTCACGGCGGTCGGCGCCACTACACTGCTCGCCGCTTTGATGACACGCCGCCGCTTTCCGAAATTTCCGTACATGATTTCAGCCATGGTGGCGGGCAGCGTGTTCGCTTTCCTGCTGAATCTGGTCTTCGGCGTTGAGCGCACCGGTATCGACATGGTCGGCGATCTGCCGGGCAGCCTGCCGCAGTTGTCGCACCCCGACATGTCGCTGGACACGCTGAAAAAAACGCTGCCGGCGGCCTTCGCCGTCATGATATTGGCGCTGACCGAAGCCGTTTCAATCGCGCGCGCCATTGCCACCAAAACCGGACAGCACATCGACAGCAATCAGGAGTTCATCGGACAGGGTCTGTCCAATATCGCAGGCTCTTTTTTTTCCAGCTACGCCAGCAGCGGCTCGTTTAACCGCAGCGGCGTCAACTACGAGACGGGCGCACGCACGCCGCTCGCCGCCGTGGGCTCGGCGCTGATCCTGATATTCCTGCTGCTGGTATTAGCGCCGTTGTCGAATCATCTGCCGCTGGCAGTCATGGGCGCGATTCTCTTCATGGTGGCTTGGGGATTGGTCGACCTCAAGCAGATCATGGCCGTGATACGCACCACACGCCGGGAAACCGTCGTCATGCTGGTGACGTTCTTTTCCGCCTTGCTGGTGCATCTGGAATTTGCGATTTACGCCGGCGTTCTGCTGTCGCTGATGTTGTACCTGATGCAGACCTCGCGCCCGAAAATCCTCGACGTCAAACCGGATCCGCAACCTGGCAGCTATCATTTCACGGCCGACACTCAATTGCCCGACTGCCCGCAGGTGAAAATGCTGCGCATCAATGGCGAAGCGTTTTTTGGCGCGGTCGATCACATACAGACCCACCTGGAGCAAATCGACTTGCAGATGCCTACGCAAAAACATTTGTTGATTATAGCCAGCGGCATCAACTTCGTGGATATCGCGGGCGCGGAACTGCTCACGCACGAGGCACAGCGGCGGCGGCGCATCGGCGGCCAGCTTTACCTCTATCGCATGAAAGACTCGGCGCGCAATTTTCTCGAGCGCGGCGGCTACCTGGATTTGATCGGCCGCGAAAACGTATTTGATGTACGCGACCTGCCGATGGACACGATTTATCCGAGACTGGATGTGACCATGTGCAGGAACTGCCAGTTGCGCATTTTCAATCAATGCAAACAGGTGCTGCCGAACGGAGAAGTACGGCACGACGCGCGCGCGCCGCAACAGGACGTATTGACGCTGACGCCTTCAAATTAATTCAAGCATGGCCAACCGTCTCACCCGCATTTACACCCGCACCGGCGACGGCGGAGAAACCGGACTTGCCGACGGTTCGCGCGTGGCGAAGGACGCGCCGCGCATCGAGGCCATGGGCGCGATCGACGAACTCAACAGCACCCTCGGCGTGCTGCTGGCGGAAGTGCTGCCCGATGACTTGCGCGCCTGCCTTACCAACGCGCAAAATGATTTGTTTGATCTGGGCGGTGAATTGAGCGTCCCGGGCCACACGATACTCACCGAATCGCATGTAACACGCCTTGAGTCCGCGCTCGACCGTTTTAACGCCGATCTGCCCGCACTCAAGGATTTTATTTTACCGGGTGGTTCACGCGCCGCGGCACTGGCTCATGTGGCACGCACGGTATGCCGCCGCGCCGAACGTCGTGTTATTACGCTGGCGAGAACTTCCGATGTGCCTGCGCTGGCATGCCCTTACCTTAATCGGCTATCGGATTTACTATTTGTAGCGGCGCGTGTCCTGAATCGCTTGGACGGCGGGAACGATGTTTTGTGGCAACCGGGCAAAAATCGCGAATAAATCGTAAGCATTTGTTTTTAAATAATTTTTATGTCTTCGTGCGCATACGCCGGCGAACAGACGCACAGCATCTTCAGCGCCAACTCGCCCACACATTCGATGCAATGCGCGGTATCCGGCGGTATGCAAATGGTATCGCCCGCGGCAACGTCGAACTGCTGATCGCCGAGCGTCATGCGCCCCGTGCCCTGCGTGATGTGATAAATCTCTTCGCTCACGCGGTGCCGGTGCAACAGCGTCTTCGCGCCCGGCGCGACGATCGCCTCGGCAAAACTTTGCGCACGGTTGCCCTGCTGCAGAGGGTGCATCAACTCACGGATTTGCGAACCATCCTTGGTGATAAACGGTGTTACCGATGCATAAGCGGTCTTCAACACGGCATTCATGGGCGTCAGCCTGTAAGCTATGGGATGGAACCATTTTACGGTAGATCATGAGCAAACCCTCTCGTGTATTGGGCATACTCGGCGGCATGGGCCCGCTGGCCACAGTGGATTTTCTGCAAAAGCTGATCGAAGAAACACCCGCGCGTGTTGATCAGGAACACATTCCGGTCATCGCCTATTCCGTGCCGCAGATTCCCGACCGGCCGCCGGCAATTATCGGCATCGGCGAATCGCCGCTGCCGCATATGCTGGAAGGGATGCACACTCTGAAGCGCGCCGGTGCGCAGACGGTTGCCATTGCCTGCAACACCGCACACTATTGGTATGACGAACTTGTCGAACAGGGCGGACTGCCGATCTTGCACATCGCCGATGCAACGTGTGCTGCACTCGCCACGTCATCCGTGCAACGCGTCGGGCTGATGGCGACCGACGGCACTATCGCGGCAGGGTTTTATCAGTCGCGCCTGCGGGCGCACGGTATCGAATGCCTGCTATGCGGTGCCGACGACCAGCGCACGCTGGTGTTGCCGGCCATTGAATGTGTCAAGCGCACCGATCTGGGACGGGCTCACGCGCTGGCAACACAGGCCGCGCGCCATCTTGTCGATCGCGGCGCGCAGGCCATCATCATGGGCTGCACGGAAATACCGCTAGCGATGGAATATCAGGCGTCGGACATTTCCGCACATTGTGTGGATGCCACGCGCGCGCTCGCGCGCGCGTGCGTGCGGTGGTGGCATAACCCTTGAAACGCCGCGATTGAAACACCGTGTCATCCGCCGTGCACAGCGCGCGTTTAGTGTTCACAATCTGAAAGTTTCACGGATCTAAAACTGTAAGTATCTGTTTTTAAATAATTTTTTTACAAACGGCACTGGACAATTCACGGCGCATCAGATAGATTCACGCCCACGCTGACGTTCACTGGCGCGGAACGCACGCCCCGCCACGATTTTTCAGTGCCCTATTTTTCTACCCTAGGAGGAATTACCCATGAAGCGCATCACCAACTTGATAGTCGCCCTGATTGCGGGCGCAGCGTTTACCGGCACGGCCACCGCGCAAGACGGCGGCACCCTGAAAAAAATTCGCGACACCGGCGTCATCAAAATCGGCAATCGCGATGCGTCGATTCCGTTTTCGTATCTCGACGACAACCAAAAGCCCATCGGTTACGGCGTCGACATCTGCCTGAAAATCGCCGATGCGGTCAAAGCTAATCTCAAGATGCCCAACCTCAAGGTTGAGTTTGTGCCGGTGACCTCACAAACACGCATTCCCATATTGACCGGCGGCAACATCGATCTGGAATGCGGGTCCACCACCAACAGCATCGAGCGTCAAAAACAGGTGTCGTTCGCGCCGACGTATTTCATGACCGGCACCAAGATCATCGTCAAGAAAAGCGCCGGTATCAAAGGGTATGACGATCTGAAAGGCAAGACCGTCGTGTTCACGCAGGGCACCACCAACGAGCGCGCGATGAAGGCCTACAACGACGAGAAAAAACTCGGCATCAACTTCATTCCGTCGAAAGACCACGCCGAATCGTTCCTCGCGGTGGAAACCGGCCGCGCGGTGGCGTTCCCGATGGACGACATCCTGCTCTACAGCCTGAAAGCCAGCGCCAAGAATCCGGACGACTACGTAGTGCTCGGCGAATTCCTTTCCGACGACCCATACGCGATCATGCTGCGCAAGGATGACGCCGAGTTCAAGAAACTCGTCGACACTACTGTGGCTAACCTCTACAAGAGCGGTGAAATCAACAAAATCTACAGCAAGTGGTTCCAGTCGAAGATCCCGCCTAAAGGTATAAACCTCGGCTTCCCGATGTCCGATACACTGAAAGAAGCCGTCAAGAACCCGAACGATACCGGCGTAGGCGCTTGCGGCAAGATGAAGTGCTGATCGCCCGACCGTCCTGATAAAAGGGAACCTTCGGGTTCCCTTTTTTTATTCTTCTGTAGCTAAACACAGGGGCCTTCACTAACGCCGCTTAAGCGTTTCCATCGCCGCTATTGC
>Ga0193752_1001207_pt1 | contig 22030 bp, 18 predicted proteins | sample H1c1metaG_FD_144924 | JGI IMG/M metagenome (GOLD analysis project Ga0193752, IMG submission 144924) | Soil microbial communities from a riparian zone of the East river system, Colorado, United States - H1c1 | ecosystem: Environmental > Terrestrial > Soil > Riparian zone | place: USA: East River...
CATTACCAATGTAGGCGTGCTGGCGTTTTTCAAGTACTGGAATTTCCTGAATGATAATCTTACCGACCTGCTCGGTCTTTTTCATTCGGAAAATCCTGTTCCGTACCTGCAGATTCTACTTCCGATCGGCTTGTCGTTCCACACCTTTCAGGCCATGAGCTATACCATCGAGGTGTACCGCGGCAATCAGAAACCGGAAAGACACTTTGGTATTTATGCACTTTACGTGATGTTTTTTCCTCAGCTGGTGGCAGGCCCTATTGAACGCCCGCAAAACATGTTGCACCAGTTTCACGAGAAGCACAACTTCAGCTACGTAAATGCCGTAGCAGGCCTTCGGATGATGTTGTGGGGCCTGTTCAAAAAAATTGTGATTGCGGATCTGTTGGCAGGTTATAGTGACAAAGTATTCGCAACTCCGTCGGATTATCATGGACAGGAGTTTATTGTTGCCGCCGTATTTTTTGCTTTCCAGGTCTATTGTGATTTTTCCGGGTACTCCGATATTGCTGTAGGCTCAGCGCGCGTTATGGGATTTAATCTTATTCAGAATTTCAGGATGCCGTTTTTCAGCCGGTCCCTGACTGATCTCTGGAGACGCTGGCATATTTCACTTTCTACGTGGTTCTTTGATTACCTGTATTCTCCACTCGTCAATCGATTTCGGAATTGGGGCCTGGCCGGCATCGCGCTGGCCCTGTTGATTACATTTTTCCTTAGCGGATTGTGGCATGGTGCAGCATGGACGTTCGTTGTTTTCGGGCTCTTGCATAGTATCGCGCTTATTTATGAAGTGGTCACCCGAAAAGCGCGGAAGAAATTGTCGAAGCGTATTCCTTCGGCACTTTATAACGCCGGTTGTACTTTGCTGACGTTCGGTTTTTTTGCTTACACCATGGTTATATTCAGGGCCAACAACCTGAAAGATTCCTGGTACATAACCAAGTCTATGTTCAGGTTTGATTTATCGAAATTGGGAATAAACGTAAATGATGATAAAGTGTCGCTTGTATCATCTTTCGCGCTCATCATTCTTCTGCTTGTAGTCGAACGTCAGTTACTATCCCGGCCGATCGAGGTCATGTTAGGACAAGTGCGGACCTTGCCACGCTGGTCGCTCTATGTTGTGATGGTCTGGGCGATATTATTTTCGGCAGCAGCGCATTTCAGCAATCAATTCATTTATTTTCAATTCTGACCTAATGAAATTGTTCCTTAAAAAGGTGCTACTGTTCTCGCTGCTCAACTTCTTTTTGTTGTGGGGCGTGCTGGCTTACTTTTCCGGCCGGAAGAGTTCTCCCAAGCGAAACAATGGGACAACTGAGTCTAACCTGGCTGTGATGGAGAATGGAGAGCACTACGATATTGCAATACTTGGAGCTTCAAGGGGCAGGGGAATGTCAAGGGATTCTAATCACACCATCCTGGAGTCAATGCTGAACAAGCGGATAATTAACTTATCGAAAGGCGGCGGTGGTGGTGTGGTTCCTGCTGAAATGTTTCTCACATACTTTTACAACCGGGAGAATACTGCCGATCACATCATCTATTTTCTGGATCCCCAGGTGATGTATGATGCGGAGAACAATGAGAAAAACGGAAGCTTCATGGCTACGGAACCTTTTGAATTAGGTCTGCTTGCCGAAATGATCAGCATGCGCCTGCCTATCCAACAGCAGATGATCTATCTTAAATCGATATGGAGTGATAACTGGGAGGATCTCACCCGAAAAAAAAGAACCCTTGACACGTTACGGGAAATCGACTACGTGGGATTGGAAAAGGTGCGGAAGCGTTACGACAGTCTTATCGATATGGATAACTTTGTCCGCTATAGTGCGTATGCTCACGATATTATAGCCCTGGCGCGTTCTCACAATGCTACTGTCAGTATTGTGATGTTACCATTTCTGATGAAAGATTTTCCAGGGAAAGGACCGGTGGCCGATTTTTTTAAAAAGGAAGCTGCAACTCAGTCCGGCGTTTATTTTTACGATTTCACTGAGGAAATGAGGGACAGGCTTTACTTTTATGATCATGCGCATTTCAATCGCAACGGTATGATTTATTTCACAAAGAACTATCTTGAAAAAATTGTTTTGCCGGATTGTGAAGGAAGTGGTAGCGTGTCCGTGCGATGTGATGTTTCGCTTGATCAGGTACCGGTTATGTCCGGATCAAATGAAACAACTGTTCCCGGAAGGTTGACGTGTAACATGAATCAAATAAGAGGGTAGATCTCGGCGATGGAGCTTTCGTTCAATGAACTGAAAAAAATGTTGAAACAGGATGCATCACATCTTCCTGTGATCAAGGCGGCGTTGCTCGGCGATTCTTCGACTCAATTGTTCGCGCTTGCACTCCGGGGCTACGCTTTATCTGTAAATTATAATCTCGATTTGTTTGAATCTGATTACGACCAGATCGACCTGCAGGTATCTGATCCCGGTTCAGATCTTTACACATCAAATCCGCGATTCATTATTGTCTTTCATTCACCACGAAAGCTTCTGAAAGAATTCTACAAGCTACCTGCTGCAGAACGGTCAGGCTTTGCCGAACACTACCTGAACCGGGTTAAGGAGACGTGTGAAACAATTAATTCCCGCACATCTGCGACAATCATCTGGGCTAACCTTCCTATGCTTGATGACGGCATTTTTGGTCAATTCAGTAACAAGTTACCAATGGCGTGGCCGTATCAACAGCGCAGCATCAACACCGGGCTTATGAAACTTGCAGCAGAAGAAAAGAATCTCTTCATTGCTGACTTCGATCTTTTACAAAGCCGGGTGGGGATGGGTGATGTTCACAATTCGGCGATGTATGTTTCATCCGACATAATTTTCTCGCTGGACTTTATGCCGGTAGCTGCAAAAGCTGTGATGGATATCATTAAAGCTGTTTCAGGAATGTTTGCAAAATGCCTTGTCCTTGATCTCGACAATACGGTGTGGGGTGGAGTAATAGGTGATGATGGCATAGACAAAATTCAGATTGGTGATCTCGGCATCGGTAAGGCATATACTGAATTACAGTTGTGGGCAAAGGAGCTGAAAGAAAGGGGAGTGATCCTGGCCGTGTGCAGCAAGAATACGGACAGCATAGCGCGTGAGCCTTTTGAAAAGCACCCCGACATGATTTTGAGAATGGAGGATATCGCTGTGTTTGTAGCGAACTGGGAAAACAAGGTGGATAATATCCGGCACATACAATCGGTACTGAATATTGGTTTTGATTCAATGGTCTTTCTGGATGACAATCCGTTTGAACGGAATATGGTCCGTGACAATGTTCCGGGGCTTGTAGTACCCGAATTGCCGGAAGACCCTGCGGACTATATTCCCTTTCTGCGTACACTTAATTTGTTTGAGACGGCCACCTTCGAATCTGCAGATGCCGGTCGCACACTGCAATACCAGGTTGAAGCAAAACGCGTAGTACTTCAGCAGCAATTTACCTCGGAGGCTGAATTCCTGGGCAGCCTGGACATGAAATCCGATGTTAAAGCTTTTGATAAGTATACAATTCCGCGGATTGCACAACTCTCTCAAAGATCAAACCAGTTTAATCTTCGTACCGTTCGTTACACAGAAGCGGATTTAGTGCGGATCACTGAAGACCGTTTGTATCACACCGTTTCATTTTCTCTGAAAGATAAATTCGGAGACTACGGCCTGGTCAGCGCGATTGTACTATCGGCCCGGGAAAACGAATTGTTTCTTGAGAACTGGATCATGAGCTGCAGGGTTCTTAAGCGGGGCATGGAAGCTTTCGTCTACAATAAAATCGTTAATATTGCACGTGAGTATGGTTTTGCAAAAGTTACTGCGGAATATATTCCAACCGCTAAAAACGGGATTGTAGCAAACCTTCTGCCCGACCTTGGCTTTGTAAAAAATGACAAGTGGGAATTGGATGCAACAACAGCGGAACATAAGTCGAATTTTATTAAAGCGACCTGACATGACAGAATCCTTCATCGATTATACTTTGTCACGCATAGCGGAACAAAATCCGTTGCATTTTAAAAAAGTAAGAAAGAACCTCCGCAAGATGGGGCAGGAGCAGGGTTTTGAGAAACAGGCGAAGGAGTTTTACGATAAATATGATAGTTTCCTTTCCGAGCTTGGGAAAAACCGGGAGTACGCCGTTGACAGTTATTTGCGAATGATTACCGATGTGATGGTAGAGACCGTTGCATTTGAAAATACCGGCGAGTACACAAGCAAGTCATTTGAAGAAGTAAACCAGCGGGTGTATGCGAATCCACTCATCATGGATTATTACATGCACGGATTGTTAATGTCACAGTTCCTGTGGACACATCATTTCGCAGTCCTGCAATATTATATCACAAACCTGCCAAAGTATAAATCTGAAGTCCGGAATTATCTCGAAGTTGGAGGCGGACATGGTCTTTACGTCAATGAAGCAACGCGGTGTTTTGGAAGTTCCGCTGATATCAATGTGATTGACATCAGTGAGACCTCTCTTGCCATGGCACGCTACTTTGTTGAATCAAAGAAGGTGAATTTTATTCATTCCGACGTGTTCAAATATTTTCCTGAGAGAAAATATGACTTCATTACAATGGGGGAAGTACTGGAGCATGTTGAAGAGCCGGTAGCGCTGCTGAAAAAATTGCATGAGCTGCTGTCAGAATCCGGGACCGTATTTATTACCACTCCTACGAATGCTCCTGCAATTGATCATCTTTACCTGTTCCGGAATGCAGCGGATATTCATCGCGTTATTGATGAGGCCGGATTCAGGGTTGAGTCGGAATTAAAAGTGTACGCAGAAGATGTTCCTGAAGAACTTGCTGAGCAATTGAAAATTACACTGATGTACGCGGCGTTCCTGAAGAAAAAATAAACAACACAGAAAATATGGAAAAGGATACTTTATACGAAGAGCTCAATAAAATTTTTCGGAATATTTTTGACGACCAATCCATTGTGGTGAATGAAAATACGACTGCACTGGATATTGAAGACTGGGATTCTTTGTCGCATATTCAATTAGTTGTTGCTATTGAAAAACATTTCAAGATCAGGTTCACCACTGCCGAGATTTCCGGGTTTAAAAGTGTGGGCGATCTTTACAATGCTGTAAAAAGCAAAATTCAGTGAACACTTTTCTTGAATTCCATCATGTTGGGTGTATTGTCGATGATATTGATGAATCGGTCATGTTGCATCAGCAGGTCCACCAGGGAAGTGTACATCCGAAAATTTTTATCGCTTCTCAGCAGGTTACTATCTGCTTCGTTGAATTGGCAAAGGGCGCATATCTTGAATTTGTCCAGGCTTCCGGCGAGGATTCTGTGATTCATGGACTGAAAAAGAAAAAAATCAGCTATTATCATTTAGGCTACAAGGTTGCTGATTTTGATATAGCGATAGCAGACCTGGAGCGTTTGGACTACAAGCTCATTAATACTTTTAATTCCGAAGCATTCGAAGGCAGGCGCTGTGCATTTATGCTCACGCCGGATCTCCGTTTGATTGAGTTGATTGAAAAGTAATACCACACTGTTATTCGATTGGTGATTCTCACCAATCCCTTTCTTCCCGCTGCGCGATTGAGTAACATCACCGGAAGGAACCGGTGAGGCATGTTACTCCTGTTTCAGCCAGTGACCATGCTCCGTGCAACGACGCTTTCTCCCTATATTTGGTCGTGTTAATTCAAGCAGATTGATTCATATGCAGCAGCAGGTAGAGATCAAATCAAGGAAAATCGGTCCGGGGTGCCCCGTTTACATCATCGCGGAAATGGCGTGTGCGCATGATGGTGACCTCAATAAAGCGTTGAAGTTGATCGATGCGGCCGTAGCAGCCGGTGCTGATGCCGTTCAGCTTCAATTTTTTCGTTCAGACGAAACGGTGGTTCCGGCACATGAAGTATACGGTGTTCTTCAGAAAATTGAATTCACGGAAGATCAATGGAAGACAATTATTGCACATGCACGCAAATCCGATATCGCGGTGATGATCTGCACATTCGATCTGCCAAGTGTTCATGCTGCTACCAGTTCGGGTGCAGATGCGATCAAATTAAATTCTGCTGACCTGAGCAATCCCGAAGTAGTGGGTGCAGTTGCAAAATCCGGATTGCCGTTTACGTTGGGAACAGGCGCATCTTATGACGAAGAGATTATGTCGGGATTGGATATGGCAGCCGCTAACGGAGCAACCCAGGTTATCCTGATGCATGGTGTTCAGAATTTTCCAACCAAAACAGAAGACCTGAATATCCGTCGCGTAAAGTACCTCCAGGAAAAATTTAATATACCGGTTGGTTATCACGATCACACGGATGGAAGCGATTCTTTCGCACCCATTGTTGATCTGATTGCGATCGGAATAGGCGCGCATGTCATTGAAAAACACATTACGATTGACCGCTCCGAGAAAGGAATAGATTACCAGGCTTCCCTCGAGCCGGAAGAGTTCAAAGAGTTTGTGGCCACCATACGCAGGGCGGAAACGGCCCTTGGTTTTGCACTCAAAACTTCATTAACGGAAAGCGATTTGCGCTACCGGAAGTTTCAAAAGAAAAGTATTGTGGCAGCGCGGAAAATCGAAGCCGGCGAACTGATCACACGTAACGATGTGAAATTTATCCGTAACACCACACCGGGATTGCCACCTTCAGATATGGCATTGATTGAGGGCAGAAGAGCGCTGATTGAGATTGAGCTTTACCAGAATATTCAGCAGGAACATGTGGCCATAAAATAGTTGTCGGATATTACCGGTAAATTATGCTCTTCAATTCGCTCGAATTTCTTTTCTTCTTTCCGATAGTCACTGCGCTTTACTTCGCGCTTCCTCATAAATACCGGTGGTTTCTTCTGCTGGCTGCGAGCTGCTATTTCTACATGGCTTTCGTTCCGATTTACATCCTGATCCTCGGGTTCACAATCGTGATTGATTACTTCGCAGGAATCATGATTGAAAACGCGCAGGGGAGGAGACGCAAGGCGTATCTCGTGATCAGTATATTATCCAACGTGGGCGTTCTTGCGTTGTTCAAGTATTACAATTTCATCAACGCAAATCTTTCCGAACTGCTGGGCTGGTTCCATCATGAAAACCCGATTCCTTTCCTGAAGATATTGCTTCCCGTAGGCCTTTCGTTCCACACCTTCCAGGCCATGAGTTACACAATTGAAGTGTACCGCGGGCACCAGAAAGCTGAACGGCATTTCGGAATCTATTCGCTGTACGTGATGTTTTATCCGCAGCTCGTTGCCGGACCAATCGAACGGCCGCAGAATCTCCTGCACCAGTTTCGCGAGAAACATACGTTTGAGTATTCACGGGTTGTTGCCGGATTGCGGCTCATGCTCTGGGGCATGTTCAAGAAAGTAGTCATCGCTGACCGGCTTGCGGTGTACGTGGACGAAGTGTTCAACCATCCGGACCGTTATCATGGATTGCCGGTGATTCTCGCATCCGTCTTTTTTGCCGTTCAGATCTATTGCGACTTTTCCGGGTATTCCGATATAGCAATCGGTTCTGCACGCGTCATGGGATTCAATCTCATGCAGAATTTCAACCTGCCTTATTTCAGCACCAGTGTGCGTGAGTTCTGGACACGGTGGCACATTTCGCTCTCGACCTGGTTCAGGGACTACGTTTATTTTCCATTGGGAGGAAACCGTGTGAAAGTATACCGCTGGTATTTCAACCTGATGGCTGTATTTCTCATCAGCGGATTGTGGCACGGCGCAAAATGGACTTTCGTGATCTGGGGCGCACTGCATGGAATTTACCTGGTGATAGAAGCAATCCTAGCGCGGAAAGGCATGGGCGTAACCGAAAAAACAGGAAAAGCTGGCAGAGCAATCGGGTGGATGATTACGATGTTGCTCGTGGTACTCGGCTGGATATTTTTCCGTGCCAACACTGCGACTGATGCGCTGACATTGCTTTCTAACTTCTTCCGATTTGACCGGGCGGGATTGGGAATCAATGTTTATCTCGGTTACGGAAGCGGTTTGGCCGACAAGGTTGAAATTATTCTCTGCTTCCTGGTCATTGCTTTTCTCTTCCTGGTCAATTATTTCGAACGGAAACGACCAATTGAAACGATTGTTGGAGAAATGCGGACAGGCGGCCGATGGCTCACGTACTATTGTACCACCATGGCCATTCTCCTGTTTGGGAATTTCTCGGGTAAAGCCGAATTTATTTATTTCCAGTTCTGATGCGCGCACTTCTCATACGCCTGTTAATTTTATTGATCTGCGTAGCGGGTACATGGACCGGCATCATGTATTCGATCAGCAGGGATTTCGAAGACCGGTATTATTACAAGTTCAATTACGAATGCGGCTCTATGATCACCGGTATATCCAGGGCGTTGCAGGGATTAAATCCAGACAGCATTGATCCCGATGGCCGGTTCAGCACACCTTTTCTCAATTTCGGGTTCACGCACAACACATCGTCGTATGGTGAAGTTTATTATGAAGCGATCCGCAAAAAAATAAACAGCGATACAAAGAATGGACTTTTCATCTTGGAAGTAAATCCGCTGTCTGTTTATTCCGTTTCAGATTCCGTTTCAGATTCAGAAATGATCCTGGGCAGGATGCGTTTCTTTTCGATGGACCCGAATTTTGAGTACGTGCTGAGCAATGGAGAGAAGCCCGTGTATTCATTCCTGTTGACGGAACAAAAAAAGCTTCCGCAGGTGGTTGTACACCGGAACGGATGGAATGAATACATTGCCACGGTGGACTCCACGCATAAAAAAGGTAAGATCGCCGAGCAATATGCGTCGCACGAAAAATTGTTTCCCAATGCACGCTACAACGGTTACCGGTTGTTCTGGCTGAACCGGACCATTAACCTGTTGAAGCAACATGGAACGGTGATCCTCGTGCGGATGCCGGTTTCGCCGCAAATGATTGAACTGGAAAACCGTTTTTACCCGGAGTTCGACCAGGTACTGGCAGGTACGGCCAACCGGAATGGCGTGGAATACTGGTCCTATTACGATGATCCGGGCTATGAATTTTACGACATTCACCACATGACCTCCGTTGCGGCGAATCGGTTTTCGCGCGAATTGGGTGAAAGGATTAGCCGGTTGACCACGAATAAGTGAACTGAGAATTGTAAGTGTCTCAGTGTGTGTACAAGGTACTTATGAAAACCGCTTAAGCGGTTGGATAACCATATATTGGTTCCATTGCCGGGGACTTAAGCCCCCGGCAATGGAGCCAACACAGTTGCAGAACGGTTTCAACCGTTTCTGTCCTTGTCAAACTGTATTATTGGATACCACCCGATTGAACCGTAATTTTATGCACTCATTTATGACCACGCGTATGCACTTCAGTCCGGAAATTCAGGTTGGCAAAGCGAGGATCGGAAAATCGCACCCGGTTTTTATTATTGCGGAAGCGGGAGTCAATCACGGTGGTGATATGGCCGTGGCCCGTCAGTTGATCGACATTGCTGCTGCGGCCGGTGCAAACGCCGTAAAGTTCCAGGCCTTCCGTACCGAGAGCCTGATCCTGAAAAACGTAAGCAAGGCTCCGTACCAGCAGGAAACAACAACCGCTTCGGAATCGCAGTTCGACATGCTGAAAAAGCTGGAACTGAAACGCGACCAGTACGTGGAACTGAAAAAATACTGTGAGTCAAAAAATGTGATGTTCCTGATCACACCTTTTGATGAAGACAGCCTGATCGAACTCGAAGAAGTGGGTGTTGAAGCGTATAAAATTGCGTCGACAGATACCACGAACCTTCCGTTTCTCGCGAAAGTAGCGAAGACAGGCAAGCCGATATTTTTCTCCACCGGGATGTCCTACATGAATGAAATTGAATTGGCGCTTGAAGAAATGCAGGTGTACAACAAGCAGATCGTACTGCTGCATTGCACCGCCAATTATCCCATCAAAGACAGCGAAGTGAACCTGAATGTCATTCATACTTTCCAGGAGAAGTTTGACATGCTGATCGGTTACTCCGATCATTCGGTGGGAATAGGCGCTGCGCCTTACGCCGTTCCGATGGGTGCGGTAGTGCTTGAAAAACATTTTACACTCGATAAGTCATTGGAAGGGCCCGATCATCTTGCATCACTTGATCCGGCAGAGCTTAAAGAGTTTGTGCTGCAGGTACGCCGGATCGAACAATACATGGGCGGCTACGAAAAGAAACCGACGGAATCGGAAATGAAAACGCGGACTTCTCTTCAGAAATGTTTGGTTGCGCGTATACCCATTCAGAAAGGTGAAGTGATCACGGAAGATGCAATTGTTGCGAAACGTACAGGCGGAAAAGGAATTTCACCCATTGAGTATAAAAAGGTGGTTGGTTCTGTAGCCGCTAAAAACTACAACGAAGATGATATTATCGGGTAAAAACAAACACCTCGACGTAATTGGCTCAGGCGGTCATGCCCGGTCGGTTATTGCTTTGCTTGAGCGATGCGAATACACCGTTGCCGGAGTGTACGACGAGAGTTACATCAAAACAGAAACGGAACTCATCAGCGGAATCAAACTGCGTGGGTTGGTTCCTCCCGGCGATAAACGCATCGTACTTGCGGTGGGAGACAATGTAAAACGTGCTGCGTTGCTCGGGCAGTTCGGTGAACTTGTTCTCGCTGTCTCCATGATTCACCCGGAAGCAATTTTTGAAAAAGATGTAGTGCTGGGCAATTACAATCTCGTGCTGCCACGTGTTGTGATGAATACAGAAGTGTCGGTTGGCCAGAATAACATCATCAATACAGGTGCGATACTCGAACACGAAACGCAGGTTGGCGATCACAATCACATTTCCGTGGGCGCCGTTTTGTGCGGAAGAGTGAAACTTGGAAATTACTGTTTCGTTGGCGCCGGAGCGGTGATTATTGACAAGCTCAATATAACAGACAACGTGATCATTGGGGCCGGCGCTGTGGTAGTGAAAAACATTACCGAAGCAGGCACGTATGTTGGAAACCCGGCAAGGAGGATCAAATGATTTTTGTTTCATCGTCCTGTATTCGTGCGGCTACCATTGGTGAATCGGTAAAACAACTCGCTGATGCAGGTTTCACAGCCATTGAGCTCTCCGGGGGCACACAACCCTATGCCGCACTCGAAAGCGATCTTTTGGGTTTACAGAAGGAATACGGGCTGAGTTATTTATGCCACAATTATTTTCCGCCACCACCACAACCTTTCGTGATCAACCTCGCGTCGCTCGATGATCAGACAGCAAACCTGAGCATTCAGCATCTCAAACGCGGGATTGATCTCTCCCATAAGCTGGGTGCGAAAAAATTCGGGTTTCATGCAGGCTTCCTCATGGATATTCCGCTGAACGAACTCGGACAAAGTATTGCCCGAAAAGAATTGTTCAACAGGGAAGAAGCCATGGACCGTTTCGCGGTAAACCTGGAAGTGCTTACCGCGTACGCAGGAAGTCTCCGGCTGTACGTGGAAAACAACGTAGTGTCATCTGTTAACCTCAGGAATTACGGGGGCGTTAACCCGCTTTTTGTTACGGACGCCGACGGTTACGGGGAATTACAAAAACGTAGCGGATGCAGGCTTCTTCTCGATGTGGCTCACCTGAAAGTATCGTGCGTTTCACTCGGACTGGATTTTAGTGCACAACTGGACCAGCTGATTTCCGTTACGGATTACATTCACGTAAGCGATAACGATGGATTGACAGACAGCAACGGGAAACTGGTGCACGGTAGCGATTTGTACTCAAGCCTCGGACGGCATAGTTTAAATGGAAAAACATTTACCTTAGAGGTATACAGTGGACTTGATGATCTGAAATCGAGTTTTGAAGCCTTAAAAGGAATGTCCTGATGTATGGAGAAATCAATTTGTAAGCAGAATGTGAGCATGCGCAAGCTGCTCGAAGCCATTAACGAAGAACCTGCAGGAATTGCTTTCGTGGTTGACGATGATGGCAAACTCTCCGGCGTTGTAACGGATGGCGATTTCAGGAGAATGCTCCTGGCCGGAAAATCACTGGATGAAAGTCTTCAGCATTCCGATTTAGGCGCTTTTGTTTTTGCGAAGGAAGGGCAGACGATGGAAGAGATGATGAAGATCACCGACAAACGCGTGCGCACTGTTCCAATCGTCAATGCAGAAGGAAAGCCGGTTAATTATTTCCGCTACGAACACCGTTTGAGCATGATTCCCGTTGCGGAGCCTGACCTGCGCGGCAACGAATTCAAATACCTGAGTGATGCATTTCTTTCCACCTGGATTTCCAGCCGCGGAAAATACATCGACCAGCTCGAAGCCGATTTTTCAAAGTTCGTTGGCTGCAGTCACGGCGTTGCGGTTTCCAATGGAACGGTCGCCATTCACCTCGCTTTGCTGGCGTTGAAGATCGGCCCCGGAGATGAAGTGATTATCCCGGACCTGACGTTCGCGGCAACCATCAACACCGTACTCCATGCAGGAGCTACACCGGTGATCGTGGATATCGATCCTGTTTCGTGGTGCATTGATCCCGCAGCCATTGAAAAAGCAATTACACCGAAAACAAAAGCCATCATTCCGGTACACGTGTATGGTCAGCCCTGTGATATGGATCCCATCATGGCCATTGCGAAAAAAAATAATCTCTTCGTGGTTGAAGATTGCGCAGAAGCCCATGGCGCTTTGTACAAAGGCAAGCCGGTTGGCTCTTTCGGCGAGATCAGTTGCTATTCGTTTTTTGCCAATAAGATCATCACAACCGGTGAAGGCGGAATGTGTGTAACCAACGATGCGCACCTGAACGACCGCATGCGTGTGCTCCGCGATCACGGCATGAATAAATCGAAACGCTACTGGCACGATGAAGTTGGCTACAATTACCGGATGACAAATCTCCAGGCTTCCATTGGCGTAGCGCAGCTGGAGCGGGTAGAACAGATTATTGCCGACCGTAAAACCGTCGAGAAAAAATACAAAGAAGCGCTGGCTGCATTTCCTTTTGTGCGCTGGCAGGCTGATGTGCCGGAACGCTCCCGCGTGGTGTGGCTGGTATGCCTCGAACTCATTGGTGCGGACCGCGAGAAATTATTTCTTGCATTGAACAAACACGGTGTGGACGTTCGTCCGTTCTTCTACCCGTTAAGTGATATGGACGTGTACAAGAAGTACGTACACTCTTCAGGTGTGAGCAAATCAGTTTCCGACCGGGGATTGAATCTTCCGACAATCAACGAGATCAACTACGATAAGGTCGTAGCGGCATTCAAAGAAATTTCCTGATGGACCTGGAAGAGTACGTCAAGCTTCTTCACAAAACCGAACAGAATGTTGATGTCAATCGCTGGCAGAGCGAAGGATTTCATGTGTGGCCCCTTTTTCGCGGACAGGTTATTTCCATGTTTCGAAACCCGGAGAGTTATTTCAAACCGGAGAACAAGACGAAAACATCATCGCCTTCCATCAAAGAACGGTTGCTGAGCCGGTTCTATACCCGAAAATTTTTGAAAACGTTCCGGCAACAATTGGAGGAGAAAGCCGGAAACGTGAATTGCGACGTGCTGTTCTATTCCACAGCCGCTTCACATTCCGATAAGGTCAACGGGAAATGGTACAATCGTTTCACTGACCCGTATATCGAGTTGCTGGAAAAAAAATACACCGTGCTCAAACTGGAGTTGCAGAAAGACTCCGCGATCGAAAAGGAAGAGCGGAGTTTCCCGCCGGTGTACATCAATCACCACGCGTTCCTTTCCCATTTTTTTTACAAGCACAAAAATAACGGTGGTCTCCGGATTTCAGATTCACCTGTCTTTACAGAAATAAAAAGTGCAAGCGGGCTGAATTTTGCTCCCGCTAAAGTGGACAGCGCCTTTCGTGAAGTCTGCTACTACCGCGATTTGTTTCGTGAAATTTTCCGTCACATCCGGCCGCGGTTTGTGTTCGTGAAATGTTTTTACGAAAACGATGCGGCCGGTCTTGTGCTCGCTGCAAAAGAATGCGGTATCACTACAGTTGATATCCAGCATGGCAAGCAGGGGAAATGTCACCCGATGTATTCGCACTGGACAGCTTTACCTGAAAAGGGATACGAACTGCTCCCCGATTATTTCTGGAACTGGGGACAGGAGTCTTTGGACAATATTGCCTACTGGGTGAACCGCCAGGACCTTCACGTTCCGGTAGTGGGTGGTAATCTCTGGCTGGCCAAATGGAAGCGCGAAGATTTCCACCGCTTTTCGGAAAGCGAAAAACTGGAACTGGCATCGTGGCAGCAAGCTGAAAAACGAATCCTGGTTACGCTCCAGCCGCTCGACAAGCAAAATATTATTCCTGCTTACCTGGCAGAAGCCATCCGGAATTCACCACCACAATGGAAATGGTTGTTGCGCCGCCATCCTTTTCAGGTGATCACGGCAACGGAACTCAGTGAACTGATTGGCGCGCCGAAGGACAAGACAGAATCCGAATTCGCTTCATCCATTCCGCTGTATGCGTTGCTGAAAAAAGTCGACCATCACGTTACGCTCTGGTCGTCCACGTGTTTTGAAGCCAACGACTTTGATGTTCCTACGATCATCGCTCATGAGTTTGGAGCAAAGCTGTACACGGAACAAATCGAACAGCATGTGTTTTCGTATGCGATCACAGCCGAAAGTATCATTGATCTGATCACTCAGGGAAAACCCAATACGAAAACTGATTATATTGAGACTGATTTGTTGTTCGCTTCTGCTGCGTTCGAACGGATCGGATTGTCTTTCTCCGAATCAAAACTCTGATCATGAAGGTTCTTTATCTTTTCCTCGATGGAACGCGTTCGCCGGGGGTGATCCGAAAAGTTAAAAGCAAGATCAGGTTCCTGAACGGACTTGGCCTGGATGTTACCGGCATCGTGATGAACAAAAACGTGGAGGAATACCGGTACGACAACGAGGAGAAAATTGTGTACCTCCCGCTGAAAATTACTCCGCTTCCTTTCTTCTACAATCGCCGGTTCATCCGCAACTACAGGTCGTACTTTGCTACACAATCGTACCTGCGCCAGTTTTACGAAAACCTGGAACGTGAAGTAGCGAAACATACATTTGATTCGATCGTATTCCGTTACCCGCTTTCCAATAAATTTCTTCTTCGTTTTTGCAGGAAATATCCCGGCAAAATTCTGTTTGAGCACAACAGCAAAGAACTGGTGGAAATGGAAATGGACAAAGCGGCTAATCCGGCTATGCAGTATTACATTAACGCAGAAAAGAAATATGCTTCCCGTGTACTTTCTTCGGCGCGCGGCCTTATGGGTGTTGGAAATGAAGTCACCGCTTACCAGGTCGGAAGATCGGGGAAGAGCGACATGCCGCACCGTGTAATTGCCAATGGAATTGATGTGGCTTCCTTGCCCTTGCGTACACCGCCGGCAGGAATTGCAGGTGAGTTAAAATTGCTTTTTGTTACGGGATCCCCATCGCCCTGGGTGGGCCTGGATATTCTGCTTCAGGGCCTCGCGGATTATTCGGGAGAGATGAAAATCAAAGTGTACGTTGTGGGTCCGTTGAATGCGGAGGTTGTGAAACGTGCAGAAGAATTGCGCGTAACGCATCTCGTCGAATTTACCGGCGAGAAAAAAGACAAGGAACTCGATCGGTATTTCGATGAATGTCATGTTGCGCTCGGTACGTTAGCCATGCAGCGCGTAGGTTTGCAGGAACATTCATCGCTGAAAGTGCTCGAGTATGCTGCACGCGGAATCCCGTTTGTGATTTCGTACTGCGATACAAACTTTGAAGGTCTCAGTGATTTTCAACCGTTTTACGATGTCCAGGAATACAACGGAAAAACAATCGACCTTGGACGCGTGGTGCAATTCGCAAACAAAGTACTTACCGACCGCGATCACCCGAAAAAGATGCGCGACATTGCTGCAGTGCATTTTGATTTCAGTGCGAAGATGAAACAGTTGAAGGAATTCCTGGAGACGAAAACTTGAAATAGACGCAAAGACGCAAAGCGCGCAAAGGTTACGCAAAGCCTTTATCTTTGCTTTCTAATCCAAAACACTTTGCGATTTTCTCTGCGATCTTTGCGCCTTTGCGTCTATTAACCCAATTGCATGACCACAGAACAAAACAATAAAACTCTCGTCCTTTTCACCAGTGCTTTCCCCTTTGGCAAAGGTGAACAGTTCATTGAAACGGAAATTGTTTTCCTGTGCAATGCATTTAAAGAAGTTCATATTTACCCGCTCGACTGGAGCGGCGCGGCGCGTCCGTTGCCAGCAAACGCTGTGGTAAAGCAACTGAAATTGTACGACGCTTACTCGCGGGCGAAACTTCTGCTCCGAAGGGCATTCACCCTGTTCGGTTTGTACCGGAAGCAGCAAAAACTCACACGGCATCCCGATAAATACAAGGGACGGTGCCGTCAGCAATTTTCATATCTCATGCACCGTGTTGCGGATGCAGAGAAACTGGGAACGCGCCTGGCGGAATACGACCCCCAGAAAACGGTACTGTACAGTTACTGGTTCAACGTATGGACTACTGCGCTCATCTTTTCAAAACATTTGGGCTATCACCCAATGAACATACGGACCCGCGCGCATGGCGGCGATCTCGATGAGCAGCAACGAAAATCCGGTTACTTTCCGTTCCGTTCGCTGGAAATGTCGATGATCGACAGTGTGATCACTGTTTCAGAATACGGCCGCCAGCTTTTGGCGAAACAGTATCCGCAACAGGCCCGAAAAATAACGGTCTCGCGTTTAGGTGTGACTGATTATGGAGATAATCCTTTTGCACCGGCTCCGGTATTTCGCGTTGTGACCTGTTCTTTTGTGTACGGACTGAAACGGTTGCATCTTGTTGCAGAAATTCTGGAGCAATTGAAATTCCCGGTGGAATGGGTGCATTTTGGTGAAGGCGAATTGCTGGAAGAACTCAAAGCGCGTGCGGCAAAATTACCTCCGCATATCACAACCGTTTTCCGCGGATTGGTACCCAACACCGAAGTGCTGGAGTATTACCGCACAAACCAGGTTGATTATTTCATGAACGTCAGCGAGCTCGAAGGAATTCCCGTTTCAATCATGGAAGCCATCAGTTTCGGGATACCGGTTACGGGTTGCAACATCTGCGGAGTGCCGGAAATCGTTACGGAACAAACCGGGTTGCTTTTTGAGAAGGACTTCAGTACGGCGGATGCAGCAGCGCGGCTTACGGCATACCAGGCGATAGGGCATGAGCGAAAGGTTGAGTTTCGACGTGGTGTAAAACTGTTCTGGGAAGAGAATTTTCGTGCAGAGAAGAATTACTCTGTTTTTATTTATGATCACCTGTCATCTTAGCTTTCAAAAGTTGTTGTTGCGCCTACGGCGCCCTGCCACAGATTCGCAGATTACGCAGATTTAAAAAAAAAAGTAATTTGAATTGTTTTTATTTTTTAATCCTTCAATCTGCGTAATCTGCGAATCTGTGGCAGGAGGCCGAAGGCCAGAAAAGTAGTGTCTCAGTTGTACCCTCAATTTCTAAAGTAGTTGGATGAAAACGGTTGAAACCGTTCCGCAACTGTACGATGTCCATTGCCGGGGGCTTAAGCCCCCGGCAATGGACATCCCAAGGACGCTCAACCGCTTCAGCGGTTTTAGAAGCACCTTGAACCTAAATTGAGACACTACACAAAAAAAGGTAGTGGGTCAGTTTGAAGTGCCAGTTAATATTTGTGGAATGGAAACGGTTAAAACCGTTGAACTAGATTGCTGATTCCATTGCCGGGGGCTTAAGCCCCCGGCAATGGATAGCCCATGTACGTTTAACCGCTTAAGCGGTTTTCATAAACGCTTAATATCCAAACTGACCCACTACCCAAAAAAAAGGCTTCGCATCAATCACCGTTCGATTTCGTAATTTTAGCATCTATGTGCGGCATTGCCGGAATTTTAGCTTTAGGAAATCGAACAGTTGCCCGGCAGGATGTAGCGTCCATGACCGATGCCATTGCGCATCGCGGACCCGATGGCGAAGGTCAATGGATATCCGAAAACGGAAAAGTTGGACTAGGGCACCGTCGCCTGTCCATCATTGATCTTTCTGATGCAGCCGCTCAACCCATGAGCGATATCACCACGCGGTTTACCATTACATTCAATGGTGAAATTTACAATTACCCGGAACTTCGCGAAGAGCTGGTCAAAAAAGGAGTGCAGTTCCGCACCGCTTCAGATACTGAAGTGCTCATCGCCATGTACGCATACTACGGCGAGTCCTGCCTGAAATACCTGGACGGCATGTTTGCCTTCGCCATCTGGGACAATAAATTTCAAACGCTGTTCATCGCCCGCGATCGCTTCGGAGAAAAACCGTTGTACTACACCACGCACAACGAAGAATTCCTGTTTGCTTCGGAGATGAAGTCGTTGTTCGTGAGAGGATGCGAACGGAAAGTATCTTCGAAACGCCTTCACTATTACCTCGCGTTCAATTTGTACCAGGACCCGGACGATGACAGCTCAACGTTTTTTGAAAACATCTTCCAGTTGCCGCCGGCTCATTCCATGCAGATCGACAGGTATGGAAAAATACGCATAGCCCGTTACTGGTCCATCGATACAGAAACCGAAACCCCGATCAGTCTCCACGATGCAGCTGAGCGTTTCGATTTCCTGATGAAGCAGTCCATTACGCGGCGCCTGAGAAGCGATGTCCCGGTGGGATCAAGTCTCTCCGGCGGACTCGATTCGTCAACGATCGTTTTACTCATCGATCAGATGAAAAATGGCGGGCAGGAGCAAAAAACTTTTTCTGCACGGTTCAAAGATTTTGCGAAAGACGAAGGAGAGTATATCGACGAAGTCCTGAAAGCCGCAAAATCGGTGAAGGGATTCACCACCTGGCCTGGAGCGGAAACGTTGGATGAGCTTGATCGCATCTGTTACCACCAGGAAGAACCTTTTGGCTCGGCGAGCATTATTGCCCAATGGGCGGTGATGAAACTGGCGAAAGAAAACGGCGTGACGGTACTTCTCGACGGACAAGGCGCAGATGAAATACTCGGGGGATACCGTACATTTTTTCAGCCGTTGTTGAATCGCCTGTATGCGCAACGGAGCGACCGGTTTGTTCCGGAAAAAACGCAATTGGAATCGGCGCAGAAATTCGTGTACAAAGTAGACCGCAATACAAAGATCATGTTGCGTTACCCGCAGATGTTTCATGCCGCTGCAAGTCTGAAAAGAACGGTTACACCACGGAAAAAGGAAATGGCCGGCCGGTCGAATTATTCTTCTGATTTCTACAACGAAATAAAATGGCTCACGCATCCTTTGCTTGGAGAAAACAATGACGACGTAAAGCATTTGCAGCGGCGCATCATTGAACGCGCAGGCTTTGTTCCGCTCCTGCGTTACGCCGATCGCAATTCCATGGCGCATGCGCGTGAACTGCGGCTTCCGTTTCTCAGTCACGAACTGGTTGAGTTTTGTATCGCCTTGCCCGATCACCTGAAAGTGAGCGGCGGATGGACGAAACGTTTGCTTCGTGAAACGTATAAAAATCTCTTGCCGGAAAAAATCTGCTGGAGAACAGACAAGATCGGATTTGAAGCACCGCAATCGGACTGGCTCAATACACCTTCTGCACAGGAACTGGTTCGTGAGAGCCAGATTCAGCTTGAGCAGGCGGGTATTACCGAGCGGGGGAAATCGTTCGACGGATGGCATTCCATCATGACCGCTAAACTTCTGAAGTAAATGAAAGCAAGAAAGCGAATTGCATTGCTCATGGTTGGCGTTTCGTCAACGGGATGCGGCGGTGCAGAACGTTTTTTCGCAGATTTTTTCCGGGAGTACCGCGCGTCAGCGAAAAGCGCGAATGAACTTTTCTTTTTCACTGATCCGGGAACATTGCAAACGTTGAAGACACTCAGGAAGCTGGACGAAGTGCCCGGTGTAGTGAAGCTGAGCAATGTGAGCAACCGGTTCAAGCGGATGCTGGAGAACTGGAATATTTTACGAAAAGTAATTGCGCACCGCATCAACATCATTCACGTAACCAATTACGGACGGAATTATTTCGACCGGTTGTCTTTTCTTTCGCGATTGCCCGGTTTCATTCGGCCGCGTATCATCGTCAATATCGTGGATTGCGAAATACCGTATGCGCTCGGCGATAAAAATTCACCGAAGCATGAAGGTTACACGGCGCGGTACATGCCTTTGTTCAATTCGATTAAGCCCGATGGAATTTTTACCTGGTACAAATTGTTTTGCGAATTTGCACAGCAGGAAAAATTACTGAAGACCGGCGCCGCTCTCGATTATGCACGGACGCGTTTTACGGACACGAAAGGATTTTCTCCTGCAGCGGTAAAACAAAAACACATTGTGTTTGCGGCACGTCTCACCGGGCAGAAGCAACCGCTGATGTTTGTGGAAGCCATTCATTGGCTGAAGCAGAATCATCCGGAACTTCTTCGCGGTTGGCAGTGTTTCATGTACGGTGTTGGTCCGTTGGCAGAGGAAACCGCAGCGATGATCCGTTCGAAAGGGTTGGAAGATGTCCTGAACCTCTTGCCAAACACCGACCTGCGTCCGGTCTATGCCGCGTCAACCTGTTTTGTTTCCACGCAGGATTACGAGAACTTTCCTTCGCTCTCCATGAACGAAGCCATGGCGGCAGGAAACGTGATTGTAGCGCGCAACGTTGGACAAACAAACGTATTTGTTAAGGATGGCAAAAACGGATTCCTCGCCAAAGAGGATAATGCCCAGGGAGTAGGAGAGGCGCTTGCGCGATTTTTACAGGAACCGGAAAGACATGGCGCAATGATGAATGAAAGTCTGCGGCTTGCGCGGGAAGTACATACGCCGGGTAATTTTATTGAGCAGATTGATGCGTTTTGGGAGCGGGTGTGAAGAGGTAAGTTTAGTACAAATATTCGTCATCTGAAACTTGTAAAAGATTGAAGCGGACAGCGGGAACAAGGTTATTTGATGAACTGCAGGTTCGCTCCAAAAAAGAAAAATACAAAAAGCCATGTTGCCGTTCATTATCAAAGCGGAGAACGCGATGAGTTCCACCACAAATATAAATACGATGCCGACAGTTGGGGAGAAAAAAGAGAAATGCACGTGCGAACTACTACGTTTAAGGCTAATTTCTTTGGAGGAATTATTTTCAAATAGATGCTATGATGAGTAAAGTCTTCTTTACCCTGCTGATGGTTTTCGCAGTACAAGGTTGTTTCTTCGATTCTAAAAATCAAGAGGAAGAGGCGAAAGCAAATCAAGAGTGCTCCAAACTTACCACCTTGGACGATCTTACATTCTTTTTGGATGGCTATGCCCCCGCAGAAGTGAGTAGTATTGTTGTAAAAGAAATTGCACCCAATTCCGATACGAACGTGTATTATGTTTCAGCTGGACTGTGCGATTCAAAAATCGTCTCATATTTCATTGCTACATTGAGTCATAAAGTTGACATCAGGAGCAAATTTTTAATTACAGTCAGAGACGAAGTTCCGCACATGGTCGAGAACATCGTAATTGGAGCAAAACCCAGGGCATCGATGAGAGATGTAGAATATGAATGTGGAATTATTGATGTGACAGTAGATGGGAAAAAAGCGGGCGAAGGACGCGTCACCATAAGGAAACGTTGGTAGTAAAATCATTGGGAAGAAGTTGGTCGTGTAACTTATTATCACCTGGAGAATTTCCGAAAACTAAAATATTGGTTTTCAATATTGCAAGGCTGATTAAATTATTTGATCGGCCTTGTCTCACATCAGGCCAGGGTGTGATACTGACTCTAACGCACGATTTGAGAATGTGAATTTCCTTTCGCGTAATCATTATCACTTGAAGTATTTTGCGCGTTCATCAACTCAGATGGTGAGTTCGTTAATTATCTATTTGAAAAGTTTCGCAATTGAATTTTCTTTCGTATTCCGCTTCCTCCGTTGGCAATCAATATCAGGTGCGTTTATTTTTCACTTTTCCCCTAAACTTTCCCAACTTAACACGACATTTGCTCATCACATCTCTATGCGATTCGACACGAGCATAATTAT
>Ga0193752_1001208_pt1 | contig 22023 bp, 19 predicted proteins | sample H1c1metaG_FD_144924 | JGI IMG/M metagenome (GOLD analysis project Ga0193752, IMG submission 144924) | Soil microbial communities from a riparian zone of the East river system, Colorado, United States - H1c1 | ecosystem: Environmental > Terrestrial > Soil > Riparian zone | place: USA: East River...
CCCGAGAACAATTTGGCTACTGGTTCTCGGGCGAAGAACGCAAGGGCAGCATCTACACAATTCCTTCATCGACGCACGGCGGCCTTTCATCGGAACTTTCAATGGCATTCGGCCTCCACGGACTTTCGCACGTCATCTCGACCGGCTGCACCTCTTCGACAGACGCTATCTTCTATGCGGCTCAGCACATCGCTCTCGGCAAACAGGAAATGATGATCGCCGGCGGCGTCGATTCGCCGATCGCGCCGGGTATAATGCGCGGGTTTGAGGTTATGACCGTCGTGACAAAAGAATGGAACGACGAACCGGAGCGGGCCTCGCGTCCATTTTCTAAAGACCGGTCGGGCATCGTCATCGCCGAAGGTTCGTGGATCTACGTTCTAGAGACACTGGAAAGCGCCGAAAAGCGGGGAGCGAATATCTATGCCGAGATCGCGGGATACGGTGTTACGTGCGATGCGTATCACCGCGTTCGTTTAGAGGAAAACGGCGTCGAACCGGCACGCGCGATGACGCTTGCGATGCAGGACGCGAGCCTGGCGGCCGGAGCCGTCGATTACATAAATCTGCATGGCACATCGACCCAACTAAACGACCGCATCGAAACGCAGGCGGTAAAACTTGCTTTCGGCAAACACGCCTATGACATTCCGATGTCCGCGACAAAATCGCAGATCGGCCACCCGCAAGGGGCCGCCGGGGCAGCCGGCATCGGCGCCACGCTGCTCGCAATGAACGAAGGCATCATCGCCCCGACCATCAATCTCGACCAGCCTGACGAAGCCTGCGACCTCGATTACGTTCCAATTACCGCTCGGCAGCACGACGTAAATGTAGCACTGTGTAATTGCATCGGGTTTGGGTCGAAAAACTCCGCATTAGTTCTGAAAAAGGTTGACAATATGGTATGACTGGCGGTATTACTTATTTATGAGTGTTGCCAAAGTCACAATTTCGATAGAGTCGCAATTGCTAAAAAAAGTAGACCACCTAGTAAGCGAACATATTTTCCCCAGCAGGAGTCAGGCGATTCAGTCCGCAGTTGAGGAGAAGGTTTCGCGTCTCGACCGAAGCCGATTGGCACGCGAATGTGCCAAGCTCGATAAGGATGAAGAACGAGCTTTTGCCGACCTAGGTTTAGCTGCCGAGGTAAACGAATGGCCCGAATATTGAGAGGCGATATTGTCTGGGCAAATCTCGACCCAACTATCGGGAATGAGCAGTCAGGCTCGCGACCGGTCGTGATCTTGAGCGAAGATATTTTTAACGAACGATCGGGAACCGTGATTGCGGTTGCCATTACGAGCAAGAAACCCAAGGTAAATTTTCCTCTTATTTGTCAACTTTCTGACCCAAAACTTCCAAAAGAATCTTGGGTAAAGGTCAGTCAGGTACGAACACTTTCGACTACAAGGTTAGGAAAAAAGATCGGGAAAGCAACTGTCGAGGAAATGGATACAATTATCGAGGGCCTTAACGAAATTCTTGGAAGATAAGTAATAAAGTATGAGAGCGGTCTGTTTGGCAGACCGCTCTCGGTAGGTATAGTTTGGATGGTTATTAGGACAGGATAGACGTCGAGGGTTTTAAAAGTTCCCGATCCTCGTCGTCGGGGGATAATAATAGGCTCCGGAACTTCGAAAAGTCCGGGTATCGAAATTTTTGCGGGCACCGCATTCCAAGCACGTCCTATACGTAGAACGCTCGGTCGTGATAGGACGGGTCAATCGCTTGTGCCAGCAGCCGAAAATTTTACCTACGATGCCGATCTTTCGGCCCCGAAGTTCTTCCGGCCTGTCAATCGCTGTGTTAGCGAACCCACTTTGTTCCAATACTGCCTGCATAAACCTTTCAACTCCTCACATTCCTTGCGAAATGCGTTCGTGTACATATGTAGAACGCTTTTAGGGGAAAGTTTTGCAATTATCTGATGATTGCGTCCGACAAAAAGTTTGCCCGACATTTCAGCCAAATTGCATTCCCGCTTTCTCTAATTCCCTGATTTCGCTAGAATCATCCAAATAGTTTCAGGAGATTTGAATGCATAAACTGCTAATATCGGCGATTTTCTTGACAATTCTTGTTGCTCCGGCATTTTCGTGGGATGACGTAGGCCATAAAATAACGGCGTATATTGCCTGGCAGCGGATGACGCCGGCGACCCGAGAGAACGTGATAAAGATTCTGCGCGCCGCACCGGAAGACTCGCAACTGGCAGCTTTTTATATGAATTACGGTTCCGAACCCGAGGAAACGCGAAAACGCGAGTTCTTTATGCTCGTCGCCAGTTGGGCGGATATTGTCCGCGACCGGGCGTTTGACACGCGGTATAAGAAATATCACAAGAGCAATTGGCATTATGCCGACACGTTTTGGAAACAGGTAAACGGCAAAGAAGAACGCCTCACGGGATTTGACGAAGGCGGACAGGCCGTCACGCGCCTTATCGAATTCGACAAGGTGATCCGCGACGCGGCGGCAAAGGACGCCGACAAGGCCGTCGCGATCGCGTGGATAATGCATCTCATCGGTGACCTGCACCAACCGCTGCACACATCGGCCCGGGTTACCGAAACAGAATTGAAGGGCGATCAGGGCGGAAACCTTTTCCTGCTAACGCCGAAAGGAACGAAGCGTGAAGATCAGGTGAATCTGCACTGGTTTTGGGATTCGATCGTCGCACGAAACGAGCCGCTCAAGGGCGACATATGCGAGCGCGATTATCTGGAACCGCTCGGTCAAAAATTCATGAAAAGATTTCCGTACGCCGCAGTACAGGGCAAGCTGAATTTGGGCAACTACGAAGCTTTTCAGCAGGAAAGTTTTACCTTGAACAACACGGACGTTTTTTCACCGGACCTTATCCGTTTTCAGATGCCGTCGGACAAATACAGGAAGCACGCATTTACGGTCGCTGAAAAACAGCTTGCGATGGCCGGCTATCGGATGGGCGAATTGTTCAATGCTGTTTTCGGAGCTCCAGCAGCAGTGACGACCGCATCATCTTGCAATGTGATAAGAAAAATAATGTATCCGGTCTTCAAAAAACAGACACCGGAGAGTCAGGTAAAGGCGAAACCGACCGCCGTTCTGCTCGACATTTGCCCGACCGGCCCGGCATCACGCCCGACGATCATGGTCGAAGCGAACGGAAAAAAAGCAGCGCGTACATTTGATGTGGCTAAGACTTTCGAATCCGAATCCGAAGCGCGAGCCTATGCATTGGCCAATTCGATAAAAGACGTTAGCTTCGCAATTCAATGACAAGGTCATTCTTGTTCTTCTCGTTCTGTGGTCGGATTTTTTCTTACCACAGAGCAAGATGAACGGGAATGAACAAGATGAACCCAAAAGAAATTCTCGAATATTTTCAGTTGCGAAATCCGGTGATCGTCGAATCGATTCGCGAGATCGTCGAAATCGAATCGCCGTCCTATGATGCGGTACGAAGCATTGCGGTCGTAGATTGGATCGAAAACGAAGCGCGAAAGACCGGTGTCGATCTGAGCATTGAAAGAATTCCTGCAGACGGCTTTGGTGATCACCTGATCGTTCGCGCATTTGCGGCGGATGCAAAACCGGTCCTGCTGCTCGGCCACACGGACACGGTTCATCCGGTCGGGACAAAGGAGCAAAACCCGACGCGGATCGAAGGCGACAAGTTTTACGGCTGCGGTATTTTCGATATGAAGGCGAACATCGTCGTTATGCTCGAAGCACTGCGATACTTCGCCGAAATGGATACGCGTCCCGCGAGGCCGATCACCATATTTTTGTCGTGCGACGAAGAGGTCGGAAGCTACACCGGCAGGCCGCTGCTTGAGATCGAGGCGGCAAAGGCAGAGATGTGCTACGTCTTCGAACCGTCCGCCGCAGGCCGCGTAAAGACCGGCCGCAAGGGCACGGGAATGTACACGGTAAAGGCCCGCGGCATTCCCGCACACGCCGGCCTCGAACCGGAAAAAGGCGCAAATGCGATACTTGAGATCGCCCGGCAGATCGAGCGGCTGCAAGCATTAAATAATCTATCCGTCGGCACGACCGTCAACGTCTGCACCGCGCGCGGCGGCACGACGACCAACGTCATTCCCGAACACGCCGAATTTACCATCGATGTCCGCTTCTCGTCAATGGATGAAGCGGCGCGGATCGACACCGAGATCAAAAGTCTGAAATCTTTCGATGAGCGCGTTACGCTCGAAATAACCGGTGATATAAACCGCCCACCGATGGAACGAACCGATGCGGTCGTCGCCCTTTATGAAAAGGCCCGCGAATCAGCCGCATCATTCGATTACGACCTAGGCGAAACCCAGGTCGGCGGAGCCTCCGACGGAAATTTCGTCGCCGCCTTAGGCATTCCCGTCCTCGACGGCCTCGGCATTACCGGCGACGGCGCCCACACACTGCACGAACATATTTTGGTGAGCGATATTGCGAAGCGCGCAACGTTGGTTACGTTATTGTTTCAAAATTGACTTTAATTATGCAGATAATTTCAGGCAATGATGTCGGTTACTCAAATACGTTTCTTAATCTATGACAAATCAGAATGCCATTATCGGCATGGACATTGAGAGATTGTTTAAAAACAGTATCGGTAATCATCCAGAGGTATTGGGTGTGTTGAAACAGCACTTTGGGATACAGGGTGATTATGCTAAATCCTTTTCAACGGGAACCGATGCCGGAAAATCTGATGTGATAGTGAGATTCACTGACGCTACGCTGAGTGCGAATATTAAGGCTTACAAGACGGGGTTCAATCAGTTAACGAGAACAACAATCAGTTCCTTCTGTAAGGAATTTGACGTCGAACATCTACAAAAGATTTTTGAAGATGGTGCCTTACGTGTTGCAAGTAGATCGGGAAGATTTATATCAGCTGACGATGAAAAGTTGATAACTTATTCTCTATCTCCTTTAGTTCGTGCAATTGTGCATTTTTCATTGGCCCGAATGGAAAATCCAGAATTGTTGGTCTTGTACAATCGTACAACGAACATAATGAACCTTTACGATATGAAGGATTTATTGGATAATTTGGACTACGAATTAACGATTTCGGGCAGAGGCGTTATTAAGATAGGCAAGTACATTACGATCCAACGAAAGGGAGGTAATGGGGTTCATTCGATTCATATTCCCAAAACCTCACTTGCCCATCCGGGTAACAATCTGCAGGTAAAAATGAAGGTCGGAACTTTCGTCCTGGAGAATAAACCACTAGTGGGTTATTCTCCGTAAACTTGTTTTGGCGCCCCTAACAGCATATCATTTCATACATGAAACTCGGCGAAATATACCAAGAGAATTGCATAGCGACAATGGAGAGGATGGCAGACGACTATCTGGACATGACGATTACAAGTCCGCCTTATGACGATCTTCGTGATTACAACGGTTACCATTTTCCGGTTGAGACAATTGCCGAGCTTCTGTTTAAAAAAACAAAACCGGGTGGAGTTGTGATTTGGGTAGTTGGCGACAGGACATTGAATGGCAACGAAACACTAACGAGCTTTCGCCATGCCCTTACTTTCCAGGAGATTGGGTTTCGGGTTCATGACACGATGATCTATGTAAAAAATAACCCGATTCCGAGTGATTGCGGGAAGCGCTACCGCCAAGCATTTGAATACATGTTCTGTTTCAGCAAAGGGCAACCGAAGACATTTAATCCTATTACTGAACCAACCAAGTCCGCGGGACAGAAGATCACGGCATTTCGTATCACAGGTAAGGGACGGGGAAATGTTCCGGACGAGGATATCGGTCGTGAAATTAAGTCCGAACGAAAGGTAACGAATATTTTTGGTTATAACGTAGGCACATCTAGTTCGAAGGATAAGATCGCATTCCAGCACCCGGCAATTTTTCCAGAAAAGCTGGCAGCAGATCAAATAACAAGCTGGACTAACGAAGGCGATATTGTTTACGACTGTTTTATGGGTAGCGGGACGACAGCGAAAGTTGCTCAGCAACATGGTCGTCGTTGGCTCGGTTCCGAAATCTCTCGGGAATATGTCGCAATTGCAGAGGAACGCCTGAAACCGTATTTAGCTATGCTGAATAGCGCGGCAGCTTAGACTTTACTTCTCCGAAAAGATAGCTAACTGTTGGAATATCCAAATTCGAAAACATGCGCGAATGGATTTCTCTCAACATGACTCCCGGTGTCGGGCCAAGGGCGGCGACTAAATTGCTTGAGCGGTTTGGTTCGGCGGATGCGGTTTTTCATGCGCGGCGGACAGAGTTGGAATCCCTGCGTTTAAAACCGGAGACGATCGAGAGCATTTTGAAGCGCGAGTTTCATGATAAGGCCGAGGCGGAGCTTGAGAGCGTAAAGCAATTTGGCGGCGATGTACTTATTCTGGATGACGGCAGCTATCCGAACCTGCTGCGTGAGATCGACGATCCGCCGATCACGCTTTATGTTCGCGGCGATTGGCAGGCTTGCCTCGATCAGCCGTGCGTCGGCGTTATCGGTTCGCGCAATTGTTCGACGTATGGAAAGAACGCTTCGGAGATGCTTTCGCGCGCTAACGATAGTTTCGGGCCTCGCTCGCGGAATAGATACGTCTGCCCATCGCGGAGCGATCGAGGGAAAGGGCAAAACGATAGCCGTTCTCGGCACCGGCCTCGACAGCGTTTATCCAAAAGAAAACGCACGCCTAGTCGATGAGATCCTCGAATCGGGCGGCGCCGTGTTCACACAGTTCCCGCTCGGCACGCCGCCGTTAAAGGACAACTTTCCCTACCGCAACAGAATCATAAGCGGGCTCAGTTTGGGCGTATTGATCGTCGAGGCGTCCGAGCGGAGCGGCTCTTTGATAACCGCGCGTCTTGCGATGGAGCAGAACCGCGAGGTGATGGCCGTGCCGGGAAATATTACATCCGGCAATTCGTATGGAACGAACTATCTGATCAAGGCCGGGGCAAAGCTTGTCCAGCAGTGGCAGGATGTCGTCGCCGAGCTGCCGAGCGAGATCGCCGCCGCCATCCTTCCGCCGAAGATAGAAAAATCAGGCAACGGCCATGCATCTAAACAACAGGAGCTAATGCCCGCCGACCTCAGCGAACACGAATGTGCCATCTGGCCGCTGCTGCCGATGGATGCGGCGATACATATAGATGAGCTGCTCGCCGCCAGCCGCCTGTCATTCGGCGATCTGAACACGGCGCTCGTCGGTCTCGATATTCGCGATCTTATACGTGTATTGCCGGGTAAAAATTACGCCCGCAAGATGTGACTTGACGTGTTTGAGATAATGTCATAAGGTCAGCATCGCATTGACAGAGTTCGCAGCAAGGTGCTAGAAGTCAGAATGTCAGACGCGCAGATTGCGGCTGACATATTTTTTTCTCAGTTCGTTTTGGACCGGCGAAATGGAGAGATCGGTAAAGATAACGAGATTGCCAAAAAGCGAGTTTTACGCGGCGGTTGCAGCACTTGGCGAGAAAGCCCCTGGCTTTGCGACGCAGATACCGTTATCCAGACTTTCCAAGTATGCGTCCGAACGGTTGATAACCGATGCATCGATACCGATACCGGAATGCGTCACTTGCGGTGCGTGCTGTGTTTACTCACCCATTGTTCCGATGAGCAGTGTCGAATCAGAGCCGATCGATGTGTATTGGGACATTACGCTGGACGATGCTGAGGATGTGGTGATCGAAAGAGTGCTGCCGCGAGATTTAGCGGGCGACGGTCGGTGCAGCAATCTTGCCGGAAAGGTCGCGGTCGAGGTGGGATGCACTATATATGATAGCCGTCCGCACACGTGCCGTGATCTGGAACCCGGCAGCGACCGGTGCCACGGCTATCGGCGAAAGCACGGGATAGAGCCGGTGCTGACGGACCCGGAGATTGCCGCAGCTTTGGAAAAGCTCGGATCTCACGTCGAATCGGGCAGAATTCCTGAGATAGAGATCACACTCGAATCGACATCGTTCGGCTTTGATATGTCGGCTCCGCCTGGCCGGCAATCGACGGAAAATAAGGTGCTCAAGATAACGGCGCATATGCGGGACAGGACGGCTATCGACCTGCACCGCTACGACCCGAAAGAGGAGCAATGGTTCGAGCACGAACTGGAAGGGTGTACATTAGAAGAGGCGGCGGCGATAATCGAACAGCGAAAAGCAGGGTAGTTACAATTTAAATGTCAAAGAATCCGGTAATAGTAGAATCGCCGGCAAAGCGAAGGCAACAAGAGAGTATTTAGCTTTGTGTATCTAGTAAGACAAAACATCTGAAATATTTTAGTCACATATATATCGGACACTTCATCAGAACCTTTACTACTTTAAATATCACACTGAAATATGTCGAAGAATCTGTTAATAGTTGAAAGTCCTGCAAAAGCAAAGACCATTGAGAAGATTCTTGGAAAAGATTTTCAGGTGAATAGCTGCTATGGCCATATCCGCGACCTTGAAAAGGCCGGCATGGGTATTGACATTGAAAATGATTTTTTGCCTAGCTATATCGTTCCTGACGACAAGAAAAAGGTCGTGAGTGAACTGAAGTCTTTAGCAAAAAAATCGGATGAAGTATGGCTGGCAACGGACGAAGACCGGGAGGGAGAAGCTATAAGCTGGCATCTGTGTGAAGTGCTGGGCCTCGATCCGAGTACGACCAAACGGATCGTGTTTCATGAGATCACTAAACCTGCGATTGAAGCCGCTGTCAGTAATCCACGCACGGTGAATATGAACCTGGTAATGGCGCAGCAGGCTCGTCGGGTGCTGGATCGCATAGTCGGGTTTGAATTAAGCCCTGTGCTATGGCGCAAGATCAGTACAAGCAATAAAAACCTTAGTGCCGGCCGTGTGCAGAGTGTCGCGGTACGCCTGATCGCCGACCGGGAACGCGAGATCAACGCCTTTCAACAAGAAAGTCATTTCAAGATCGAAGGATTATTTATTGCCGATGATATAACCGGAAAATCTGTAACATTCAAAGCCGAAGGAAGAAAACAGAACAGTGCTCAAGATGCGGAAACATTTTTGAAGGGATGTGTCGCGGCTGATTATAAAGTAACCGATATACGGGTAAAGCCTGGTAAACGCACTCCGGCTGCGCCATTTACCACCTCAACGCTGCAACAGGAAGCATCAAGAAAACTGGGCTACGGTGTGGCTAGAACCATGCAGATCGCACAGAAGTTATATGAAAACGGTCATATTACCTATATGCGAACGGATAGCGTAAGCTTGAGCGCTACAGCCCTAGCCGACATTACGCAAACGGTGAGCAGCCTTTACGGTGACAAATATCAGCAGTTCCGCAAATTCAAAAACAAAAACGAATCTGCACAGGAAGCGCACGAAGCTATTCGCCCCACCTACACAAGCACCACAACAATTCCGGAAGAGGAATGGCAGAGATTATATGAACTGATCTGGAAGCGAACTATGGCCTCGCAAATGGCCGATGCTGAGTTGGAAAAAACTACGGTCAAAATAGAAATTTCCACTAACAAAGAAGAATTAACAGCTTCGGGCGAAGTGTTAAAATTCGACGGATTTCTGAAAGTTTATCAGGAAGATAAGGATGAGGATGAGCCGGAAGAATCATCCGAAGGCCTGTTGCCGCCGATGACCGTGGGGCAGTCAATGCCGCTGTCAGAACTCAGGGCAACGGAACGGTTCAGCCGTGCCCAGCCGCGTTACACCGAAGCATCACTGGTAAAAAAATTAGAGGAGCTCGGCATTGGCCGTCCGTCCACCTATGCACCGACAATTTCTACGATCCAGAAAAGGGAATACGTAGAAAAAAGGGAAAAAGAAGGTACGCCGAGGGCTTTTCGCGTATTGGTATTAAAAAATGATTCCATCAGTAAAAGGGAAGAATCTGAAAATACCGGTGCAGAAAAAGCAAAACTGTTTCCTACAGACTTAGGGTTGATCGTTACGGATTTTCTGAAACAACATTTTGACGCCATCATGGATTATGGCTTCACTGCCAAGATCGAGGGAGAGTTCGATGAGGTAGCTAACGGCAAGCTGAAGTGGAACGACATGCTCGAGGAGTTTTACGGCCCCTTCAAAAAAGACGTCGACAACACCATCGAAAATGCAGAGCGTGTGAAGGGCGAAAGGATCTTGGGCAATGACCCGGAAAGCGGCAAACCGGTTGTTGCCCGCATGGCACGCTATGGCCCGATCATACAGATCGGCAGCGCTGCGGAAGAAGAGAAGCCAAGATTTGCAAAGGTTCCGCCCGGCCAGAGCATTGAAACCATAACCTTTGAAGAAGCATTGACCCTGTTCAAATTGCAGGACGCGATGGGCAGTTATGACGGCAAAGAATTGTCTGTAAGCATTGGCCGCTTCGGGCCTTATGTAAAATGGGGCGATGAATTTGTCTCTATACCACGCGGCACCGACCTCGGATCGGTGGATGCGGAAAAGGCGATCGAGTTTATAAAAGCTAAACAGGTGGCGGATGCGCCGGTTGGTGAGTACGACGGTAAACCTATCACAAAAGGAACGGGGCGTTTCGGGCCTTTTATAAAATGGGACGGTTTGTTCATCAACGTGCCACGCCGGTTTGATCTCGAGAACCTAACCCAAGCCGAGATGAACGAACTTATCGAAGCAAAGGTCAGCAAAGAAGCAAACCGTTACATACAACGCTGGGAGGATGAAAAAATATCGCTGGAGAATGCCCGTTGGGGCCCGGTCATCAAATTCGGCAAAAAGATAATTTACCTTCCGAAAAAGGCCGATGGCACTCGATCCACAGCGGAAGAGGCAGCAGCTCTAACGTTAGAGCAGGTAAAAATACTTATTGAAGCCGAAGTGCCGGGAGCATTTACAAAAAAGACGAGGCCTCCAGCTAAAAAGGCACCTGCCAGGAAAACTGCGAATTAGAATGGTAGGTGATGGAAATGTTCGGACGGTCGAACGATCCAAAGTGCGATACCATATACTGGGACAAGCCGGTCAAAGAAAGCTGTCCAAGTTGCAAAAACGAAGAGTGTGATTATAAAATGCCCGTCGATAGCGCTGAAACGACACCGGTAAACGAAACGGAGGCGACGGCTCACGCAGCATAGGTTCGGATGAACGAAAATTTTCAGTTTTTAAAAGCTTTTCTAAAGAATCCTGGCAAGGTCGGCGCCATCGCTCCGAGTTCGCCGGACCTGGCGCAGACCATGCTCAACGGGTTGATTCCGGACAAGGACAACATCATTCTTGAGCTCGGCGTCGGCACCGGCGCTATTACTAAATTCATTAAACCGATCTTGCCCGATAACGAAAGCTATCTCGGCCTCGAGCTTGATGACAAGCTGCATGCGTCATTAAGGGTTTTGTATCCCGACCTCAATATTGTTCGCGGAAATGCCTGCGGGGCTTATCAGATCCATCAGGATTCGGGCCTCGGCAAGGTCAAATATCTTGTCTGCTGCCTGCCGTTCGTCTCTCTTCCAAAAGTTGTCAGCGAACAGATCTTCGAACAGATCGATATGTTCATGAATGACGGCTGCACGCTCCGCCTTTTCCAATACGCCCACGGCTACTATCTGCCGCCCGCTTTAAAACTGCGCGAACGGATGCGCAACCTCTACGGCAAATCAAAACGCAGCTCACTCGTCCTAAAAAATGTCCCGCCGGCATACACACTCACCTGGTCAACGCTTTAGAAAATTCGAAATTCTGAAACCTGTTGTGTGCTTTATTGGTATACAATAAGGAAACCATACGAAAATTCGCATTTTTCAGGAGAAATAAAAAGATGTTACGACGCAAGATAGTAGGCGTGCTGTTTGTTTATGCGCTGCTGATGCCGACGTTTGTGTTTGCGCAATCGGCGCAGAAAACGGCGACGGCAGCCGTTCAACCCGCAAAAGTTTATACGGCCCCGGCCGAGGTGATCGACAAGATCAAGGACGAGGGCATGAACCGCTCGCAGGTAATGCAGCACCTCAGTTACCTGACCGATGTCATCGGCGGTCGGCTGACAAATTCGCCTAACATGAAACGCGCCAACGAATGGACGCGCGACACGATGGCGAAATGGGGAATGCAGAACGCAAAACTGGAAGCCTGGGGGCCGTTCGGCCGCGGCTGGTCGTTAAAGAATTTCTCGGCTGAGGTTGTCGATCCGCAGACGATACCTGTCGCCGCATACCCTAAGGCGTGGTCGCCCTCGACCAGCGGAGCCGTTACGGCTGACGTTGTATTCCTCGATATCAAGACGGACGAAGATTTTGCTAAATATAAAGGCCAGCTTAAAGGCAAGATCGTTTTCGTGTCTAAAACCCGTGAGTTGAAGGCCGAGTTCGAGGCTCCCGGAGTGCGGTATTCGGATGCGGAGTTAACGAAACTGGCTGAAGCCCCGGACCCGGCGACGATCGCCCGTCCCGATCGCCCGGCACAGCCCGCACAGCCGACACCGGAACAGGCGGAACGCATGCGTCAGGCCCAGATCGCCCAGAAGATCGGTGGTTTTGTATTTGAAGAAGGCGCGGCAGTTATCGTCGATAGCAGCCGCATCGGCAGCGGCGGAACCATTTTCGTCTCTTCTGCATCGGTTGCACCGCCTCCGCCAACCGCAGGCCAGCCTGCACCGGTCGGTCCCGCAGCCCGCGGCCGTTTCGCACCATATAATAAGGATATGGAATCGCGCATGCTGCCGCAGATGACGATGGCAACCGAGGATTACAACCGCATCGTGCGAATGATCCAACAGGGCGTCAAGCCGAAAATGATCGTCAATATTCAGACGCAGTATCACGATGAAGACCTGATGGGTTACAACACGGTCGCCGAGATTCCCGGCACCGACCCGACATTGAAATCGGAACTCGTAATGCTCGGCGGACATCTCGATTCGTGGCATTCCGGGACCGGTGCGACCGACAACGCCGCCGGCTGTGCTGTTGCCATGGAAGCCGTGCGCATCCTTATCGCGTCGGGGCTAAAGCCGCGTCGCACGATCCGCGTCGCATTGTGGAGCGGCGAAGAGCAGGGCCTTAACGGTTCGCGTGAATACGTGACCCAGCAGTTTGGAACGCTGAAGAATGCTCCGGGTTTTGGCCCGCCGCAGCCTAATGCTCCGAAACCGGAACTCGTCAAAACGGCAAATTACGACAAGCTTTCTGCCTACTTCAATCTCGATAACGGCACGGGCAAGATCCGCGGCGTTTATATGCAGGGCAATTCTGCCGTTCGCCCCATTTTCGAAGCGTGGCTTGCTCCGTTCTCATCGATGGGAGCAAAGACGCTCACGCTTTCGAACACCGGCGGCACAGACCATCTTTCATACGACCGCATCGGCCTTCCGGGTTTTCAGTTCATCCAGGACGAGATCGAGTATGACACGCGCACTCACCACTCGAACCAGGACAACTACGACCGCATCCAGGCCGACGATATGAAACAGGCCGCGACCGTCATGGCCGCATTTGTTTATCAAACCGCAATGATGGACGAAAAAATGCCCCGAAAAACGATGCCGTAATCTCGCATCGAAATTATCAGTCAAAGACGCCCGGTAACATTCCGGGCGTTTTTATTTGTGTCAGGGGCCGTTATGCGTTTAGAATCTCTTGAGTTCCAGATCAGGCCGCATTCAACTTATATGAACGAACGACAATTTTATCCCGGAGCGATCGACGCAACCGGCTGTATCAGCAACGCATGGGAGCTTATCAAGCCGAATTACTGGTTGTATTTCGGCATCTCGCTTGTTGTCCTGCTTATAACGTTTGGCGTATCGTGCATACCGATCATCGGCATTGCCATGTTGGGGCCGGTGATTGGCGGCGTATATTTCGTCGCGCTGCGAGCAATGCGCGGCGAGCCTGTCGATTTCGGAATGATGTTCAAGGGTTTTGAGAAATTTGTTCCGCTCCTGCTCATCAGCGTTATTCAGGGAATCCCGAGCATGATCGGCCAGGTCCTGAATATGATCTTTCGGGTCGGCGAACTGCTTGTTCGAACGAGTCAAGGCTCACGCGGCAACGGCATCGATTTTTATCAATCGAACTTTCAATCGAACACCGGCGATATCGCGTTGGCGGGCGGTATGTTAGTGGTGATCATCGTCGTAGCCGTCGTCTTCGCTATCATTAGCATCGCGTGGGGAATCACCTTTGCCTTTGCCATACCGATCGCGATGGATCAGAATGTGGACGCGATCGCCGCTATCAAGCTGAGTGCCCGTGCCGGCTGGAGCAATATCGGCGGCATTATCATATTAGCGATCCTGCTTGCGTTGGTTGGCTTGGCCGGTTTTATTGTCTGTGGTTTTGGATTCTTGTTCGTGTTGCCAATAATCAATGTTTCCTGGGCGTTCGCGTATAGACAGGTCTTTCCCGATCTCAGCCCGGCTTCGCCTTTCAGAAACGAACCGCCGCCGCCGCAAACTTATGACGGCAGTTTCGGCAGGGGAATGTGATCACAGGATCTTTTCCATAAACAACACGTCGCCATCCGGGTTGTCATAATATGGCGGAATTTCGTGGAAGCCGTGAGTCTCATATAGGCCCACGGCTTTTCCCATTTTCGCGGGGTAAGTGTCGAGCCGCATTCGTTCGTAGCCTATAGCTCGTGCGTCGGCGATCACCTTTTCGATCAGCGCTACGCCTATTCCGTGGCCGCGTGCATTTTCGCGAAGAAAGAGCCGCTTCATCTCGCAGATGCCGTCGGTCAGCTTTCGCATCGCGATGCAGCCGGCGAGTTCGTCATCAATATACGCCAGATAAAGACGGCCTTCCGGCGGTGCGTAACGTCCGGGCAGGCCGTTCAATTCCTCTTCAAAACCTTGAAAACACAAACTCATCCCGAGCCATGTTTCATACTCGCGAAATATCATTTTTGCGTCGGCGATATGCGCGTCGGTCTCGGCATGGATAATGTGGACCATAGATTGATTTAAATTTTAACACGCACCACGACTGCCTAGTTTTCCGATTTGTGAGAAAATAATCTTGATATGGAACTTGCGGTTGAGAAGTATAGGGTTGCGGACGAACCATTTTATTTGCCCGTTGCACAAGAGGTAGAACTTTTTGAGGCGGCGTATGCGGCCAAATTGCCGGTGATGTTAAAAGGCCCGACCGGCTGCGGCAAGACGCGTTTTGTCGAGTACATGGCGTACAAGATGAACCGCCCGCTGATCACCGTCGCCTGTCACGAAGACCTTTCGTCTACCGATCTCGTCGGCCGCTTTTTGCTCGAGGGCGAAGAGACCGTCTGGCACGACGGCCCGCTCACGTCAGCCGTGCGTGCTGGTGCGATCTGCTACCTCGATGAAGTTGTCGAGGCGCGTAAAGACACCGTCGTCATCATTCACCCGTTGACCGACGACCGCCGTCGCCTGCCCATCGAAAAACGCGGCACCGTGATCGAAGCGCCGCCGGAATTTATGCTCGTCGTGTCATACAATCCCGGTTATCAGTCGATCTTAAAAGATCTGAAACAATCCACGCGTCAGCGTTTCATCGCGATGGAGTTCGATTACCCGAACGCCGAGGCCGAGGCCGAGATCGTCGCCAAGGAAGGCGGCATCGACCTCGAAATGGCCGCAGACCTCGTCAAGATCGGGCAAAAGGTCCGCAACCTTCGCGGCCACGGCCTTGAAGAAGGTGTCTCGACACGTCTCCTCATCTATGCCGCCCAGATGATCGCCAAAGGCATCTCGCCCGTCGAAGCCGCCGATGTCGCCATCTGCTCACCCATCACCGACGACCGCGAACTACAGCGGAGCATAAGAGAGATCGTGACGACGATCATTTAAATAACCTTATGATCAGAGTAGTCGCCCGCCTTATTTCGAAGCCTGAACGCATTGCCGAAACGCGTGCGGCTTTAGAGGCGTTGATCGAGCCGACGCGGGCTGAGGAAGGGTGTATTTTGTATGAGCTGATGCAGAACAAAGCCGACCCGGCGGACTTTACCTTTATCGAAGAATGGACGAGCGATGCGGCGCTTGATGCTCATCTTGATACGCCGCACCTTCGCGAACTTCAGTCCCGCGAGGCCGAATTGCTTGCCGCCGCCCCCGACATCCGCCGTTACATTTTGATACGTTAGCGATAGTTACCAAATTGATGTTAGACTTCTAAAAAATACAAGGAGTTTCCCCCCGACAATGGATCAAGATCAGAAGAGTAGATTTCAAGCCGAATTAATGGGTATAAAAGGTTCGTTATCAGCAGTTAATGCTTTTACCGCACCTCTTAATCAAACAGCCTTCCCGGTTGCCGGGCCGATGGTGATGATCCCATCGCTTCCGGCTGCCGCACAGGCCATCAAACAGCAAAACGATGCTGTCATCAAGCTTACAGAGATGGTCGGAAAGATCCTGGACGCGATGTGATCCGGTTCATTTTTGAGCACGATGAGTGTCCGTCAAGATCGTCGTAGTTTTATAAAAAAGCTCGGTGGAGCGGCGGCCGGCATTGCGATCACCGCCAGCGGCGCGTTTGCCCAACGCAGGCGTGGCCGCTGTGTCGTCATTGGTGCGGGACTGTCCGGCCTTGCGGCTGCGTATAAGCTAAAGAATGCCGGTTGGACGGTTACGGTGCTCGATGGCCGGGCTCGCATCGGCGGGCGCGTATTTTCTCACAAAGATCAGGCCACCGGCCTTGTCTGCGAACTCGGTGCCGAGTGGGTCGGCGAAAGCCACGAACGCATCAAGGCTCTCTGCAAAGATTTCTCCATTCCGCTTCAGAAACATCAATTCGAAGATCATCTGCTTCGCGATGGGCGCGTTTACAGGCCCGGCGAGTGGGGCTTTTCGCCGCAGGCCAAGACGGCGTTCGACAAACTGATCGCCGGTTACGAAAAGCTCACCGTCGCCCAGAAAACTCGTGTCGATAAATACGACTGGTGGAATTATCTGGAAAAGATCGGGTTCGGGCCTGACGATCTGCGGCTTCGCGATCTGATGGACAGCACCGATTTTGGCGAATCCATCCGCCACGTCTCCGCCTACGCCGCTCTGGCCGAATATGCCGAGTCCAGCCCGAAGAACGAGATGGACTATAAAATGACCGGTGGCAATTCGCGGCTGGCAGAGGAGTTTGCAAAGCGCGTCGGTGCAGAGAATATACGCCTTAATTCAACGGTGACCACGGTCGGACAGAATGCGAATGGAGTGTATGTGAACGGCTTCACGGTCTTTCCGTCACCGCCTGGATCTCACGTACAGTTTGGCCTGCCGTCTCCGATGAGACTGGTCGCGGATGCTGTGATCTGCACGGCGCCAACCAACAGCCTTCTAAAGATCAAGTTCGATCCGCCGCTTCCGTCTGCCCAGCGAAACGCTGCCGAACAACTCACATACTCACGCATCTGCAAGAACAGCGTCGTTTACAGCGATCGTTTTTGGAAGGACGAGAATTTCTCGCTCGTGTCTGACACCACGTCGCACTACTATTTTCACAGCACGCAAAATCAACCGGGCCGCGAAGGTATTCTCACCGCCTATGCCATAGGTGAAAAAGCTGACGTGCTTTCCTCACAATCCGACGAACGCCGAATGCGGATCGTCTCAGGCGATATTTCCGCCGTTGATGAAGACGCTTCTAAAAAGGCCCGCCGCATAATATCCTACGCATGGCAGCGAGATCCGGTCACTGACGGCGCGTATGCTCTATACAAACCAGGCCAGTGGTTCGGCATTCGCCCACTGCTGCAAAAACCGCATGGCAAAGTTCTCTTTGCCGGCGAACACATCGCAGATTGGCAGGGCTTTATGGAAGGCGCCATCGAAACCGGCGAAGCCGCCGCCGCAAACCTTATTCGCTGACATTTTTGCCTAACCGCCAGAGTTAACACTTAATTAACACTAGTTTCACACTCCGTTAACTCAGGTTACATATCCTCTCCTTTGCATTCCAGGAATTGAATACGAATTTTTTAAGGATCGCGGGGTTCGGGCCTGGACTTGCCCGAACTGCCGTCCGCAAATATTTCCGATAGCTTTTTTATCGAGGAGAAGATATGAAATCGAAATTTACGGCAATGTCCATTGCATTGCTTTTAACACTGTTCACCGCAACCGCAACGGTCTTTGGGCAGGCGGATCAAGGGCGCATAGCCGGAACCATCATCGACGCAGCGGGTGGGGTTATTCCGGGAGCCACGATCACAATTACCAACGAAGCGACGGGTGAGGCGCGAACGGCAACGGCCAAGGACAACGGCTCATTTCTAGTTGTGGCTCTGAAGCCTTCGAAATATACGGTAAGCGCGGCGGCAGCCAATTTTGAGACGACCACCAAGAAGAATATTGATCTTCCGGTTGGCCAGCAGTTAGATCTCGAAATGAAGCTTCAGGCACAAGGCGTTACCGCACAAGTGGATATCGTTTCGGGCGACGACGCTGTCGTGAATACTTCCTCCGCAAGTATGAGCGCTATTGTAAATCCGCGTGAGGTCGAAGGGTTGCCGATCAATGGCCGCCAGCTTTCGCAGCTTTATCTACAGGCGCCGGGCGGTGTAAACAGCGGAACCGGCACGTTCGCCGATATTCGCTTTTCGGGCCGTGCCAACCAGCAAAACGTCGTACGTTATGATGGCGTCGAGGGCACGGCAATTATCGATGCTTCGCCCGGCAATCTGAACGGAGAGGTTCCATCACCATTCCGTCTGCAATCCAGTCTTGAGAATGTGCAGGAATTTCGAGTAGATTCGAGCAACTTTCCCGCCGAGTTCGGTACGGGAACGGGCGGCCAGATCAGCGTCGTAACAAAATCGGGCGGCAACAAATTTCACGGCTCCGTATTTGAATATATTCGTCGAGACGCGCTGGATGCGCGAAACTTTTTTGAAAACTCCTCGCCCGATATCGCTAAAAGTAAGTTACAGCTTGACCAATACGGCGGTTCTATCGGCGGGCCGATAATCAAAGACAAACTTTTCTTCTTTGGTTCTTATGAACGGTACCGCGGCCGCTTCGGACTAAATTTTGTCGAGGCCGCACCGAGTTTAAGTTTGGCCCAACCAGGGGCGATCATTCCCGGTTCGATCACGGCGCAGAATCCGAATGGAACGCTGGTCAATCCGGCTATTCAACCATTCATCGCTGCTTTTCGCTCGCCGAATGCAGTCGTGATTCCGGGTGGTTCCGCCGCCGCTGGTTTTGATATTCTCCAGCTTCAAGATCTGGAACAGGTAGATGAAAAGGCATATGCCGCACGATTTGATTATCAGATCAATCCTGCGAACAAAGTTTATTTTCGGTTTTTCCGGGATGAGGGAACAGATCTTTCGCCTGAGGGCGTTTCCGGCCGCGTGGTTTCAATTGAGGCAGTTCCGCAAAATGGGGTCGCTGGCTATCAATCGATCCTGAAGAGCGACGGAACGCTGATCAACGAATTTAAGGTTGGCTATAACGGAGCGAGAACTCGTATCAACGGATTCGCACCGACTGTTGGTGGACTTGATTTCTCGGCGATCACGCTAAACATCTCTGGCAGCGTAGCTAATACTGGTATTGCAGGGCAAGGAACTTCGTCCGGTATTTCGATCCCCGGCGGATTGGTTCGTGCTAACAGTGCGACTAACGGTCGCGGCCAGCCCTACACGCCATATTCTTTAGGCTTTATCGACAGCCTCAACTGGATCAAGGGCAACCACAACTTCAAATTTGGCGGTGAGGTTCGCCTGATCCGTATGTACACCGACCGTCTCGGCGGAACGACATATACGTTCTCTAACCTCTCGGCTTTCCTCGGCAACACGCCGACCTCTGTGCAATACCTCGGCGACGTAAGTGCTCCGAGCCCTTTCAACAACGGCCTGACCGGACAACGGTTGGCAGAGCAGGAATACTACATCGGCTACGGGCAGGATGAGTGGAAAGTTCGTCCGGGCTTGACGCTAAGCTATGGCTTGCGTTACGAGTATTACGCTCCGCTGCGTGAAAAGAACAATGGGCAGGTGTTGTTTAATATCGAAACAGGTCAGATCAGACCATCGGACGAGGCAGCATATCGATCATCGAAAGCAAATTTCGGCCCGCGTGTAGCACTTACATGGTCACCGGATCAAGCAGGTGACGGATTCTTTGCTGGCGGAAAAACCGTTCTCCGTGGTGGATTTGGTATCTATTATGGACCGGGCCAGACTGAAGATCAGATACAAGCGATCGAAAGTGATCGTATCAGCTCGACCGTAACCAGCGGCGGCTTGCTGGCATTTCCGGCAAACACACAGGCGATAATCGATAATTTCAATAACACCCCGAATAACCGAAATTATCAACCCCGTGCATATTCAAGCGACTATAGGATCCCGGAACGCATCTTTCAATATTCGGTCTCGTGGCAGCAGCAGTTGCCGTACAAGCTTGTATCGACACTCGCATACGTCGGCAGTCAGGGACGCAATTTGTTCCTGCGAAGCGTGGCTAATACCATTTTGCCCGGAGAAACGACGATCCTAAACGGAACAAATATTCCAACGGGCGTGGGTGTCGTAAACCGTACTAACGCTGGCGGACAGGTGATTGGCGTGAACACGATCCGTCAGTTCAGCATCGTCAGCGGCACCTCAGTTCAAAATCCGTTCGCGGAAGTAGATTACAAAACGAGCGGTGGCGACGATAGATACAACGCACTGCAATTCTCATTGCAGCGAAGCTTTAGAAGCGGCCTGACGATGAATACACAGTACACGTTCGGCAAGAGCGAAGGATTGAGCAGCGGTTCTAACGAAGCGCGTACATCGGCACAGCTCGACAATTTCGAAGCCGACCGCGGCCGAAATAATTTCGACGTAAGGCACACATTCAATCTGAGTGCTCTGTACGAACTGCCGATCGGTCGCGGCAAGAAATACGATCTTGGCCGAACCGGCAATCTTTTGGTCGGCGGCTGGGAGGTCGGCGGTATCCTGAATGCACGCAGCGGCGTGCCAGTCGAGGTGCTCGTGGTTCGTCCTGACGTTGTGGTTCAATGCCGACAGGTCGGCGGCTGCCCGAACGGTGCGGGCGGTTTCTTTGCTAACGGGTTCGTCGCGAACCTTCCGTCATTCGGCGGCACGTTTCCGGCGTTACCTACCGGATTTATCGCCGTGGTAAATACGCCCGGCGGCGGCAACTCGCGAAATATTCGCCGCCCGAATCTGATCGCCGGTGTCGATCCGTATCTCAATGAAGACCGCAGTTTCATCAATCCGGCCGCCTTTGCAACACCCGATGTCGGTACTTTTGGCGATTTCCCGAGAAACGAACTTTCAGGCCCGAGTTTCCGTCAGCTCGACATCATCTTTGCAAAACGTTTCCGGCTTACCGAGACGATGAATTTCGAATTTCGCACGGAGCTGTTCAACATCTTCAACGAAACGAATTTCGCCAATCCGTCGACGACTTTGAATAACGCATTGCCGACGTTGAACTTTAACACGACAACAAGCGTCTATTCGGCCGGCACATCAAACGTCGTGCAGCCCGGACAGGCGTTTACCCAGGGGGCAGCAGGTGCAACCTTCGGTCTGCTCAGATCGACCGTCGGCCGCACAGTCGGCCTCGGCTCAAACCGGCAGATACAGTTCGCTTTCCGGTTTAATTTCTAGTCCGGCAACAATTCGAACAAGGGGAAAACGAGAGGCTGTCTGAAGAGGCGGCCTCTTTTTTTATGGCAGAAACACGACGAGTAGAAGTCCTTTCTCAAAGATCGTCGTGGTGCCGCTGATCTCGTTTGCGGTCACGTACAGCGGTTTGCGGATCGTCTTCCGGATCTTACAGAAAATCACGGTTGTTCACACAATCCACGAATCGCTGATATTTGCGCCGCGCCGCATGTGGCGGCGCAAGCGGCGCAGACCGGCGCAAGAATGGGCTTTTTTTGCCGTTTTCGGCGCACCGGCTAAATTTCTTCTTTTCAAAGAGCACAGGAATCCGAAGAGTATGTTGACACAGTGTTGCATGTATTGTCAATGGTTTTATGGATGCAATGTAGCTAGCACATTATATGTCCGGTAGTAGTAGCAAATGAGATGTCCGCTTTAGGGGGCGAGGGGTAGAAGATTGAAAGCAGGAGAGGAAACTGCGATGAG
>Ga0193752_1001209_pt1 | contig 22019 bp, 18 predicted proteins | sample H1c1metaG_FD_144924 | JGI IMG/M metagenome (GOLD analysis project Ga0193752, IMG submission 144924) | Soil microbial communities from a riparian zone of the East river system, Colorado, United States - H1c1 | ecosystem: Environmental > Terrestrial > Soil > Riparian zone | place: USA: East River...
CCATGCGTCCCCCCAATGCTCTCTATGCAGTGAAAATTGCCCTGCTGCATAGTGGGCGTGGATGCGCTGCGCATCTGTGCGCTAACACACCGAGGAGTTGCGCAAATAGTTGAAGTGAAAAAAGCGCTTCGGCTGCAGAAAGCCTATTGGGAAGCCTAGTGGGTGCGATTAGAAATGCCTACAGGAGGGGCGGCGGGAGAGGCCGCGCCAGTGAACTCAAGGTTTGAGTCACTGGCGCTCCGATGCCGAGTCGATCGGACTAGATGGCTTTCCTGCCGCTGATTAAGCGCACAAGAATCATCACGATCGCGGCAACCAGCAGAATGTGAATGAAGCCGCCGATGGTGTACGACGAGACCATTCCGAGCAGCCATAGAACGAGCAGAATGATGGCGATAGTTTGCAACATGTTCTAATCCTTGTGACCTTGCGGTTGGTGTCGCGCGCAGACTACGAGTACGCGGGGCAGATAGCTGTCGGCCGTCGCAGCGATCGCGCCCTCTGTTTGTCCGACACTAGGCCCGCTAAGCCCGGGGCCTCGACGCCGGTTCTCTGAGCTCACTTCTCTGATCTGACTTCTCTGATCTGACTTCTCTGATCTGACTTCTCTGGGCCGACTTCTTTGGGCCGAGATCGCATCGAATAACTTAAAGATGCGTTAGTGGAATCTAACGAACGAAATTCTCTTGCTTGAACTCAAGCAATCGCTGCTCGAAGTCAATTCGAAGTTCTATACTCGTTTTTTACTTCGGAGGCGTTGCGGCTATGTCAGTAGAACTGCCGGCGCGAGCGGTAGCCGCGCAATCTTGGTTGACGCCCGTCGAGCTCGGCGCGCTCGGTGCAATTTGGGGTGCGTCATTCCTTTTCATGCGCGTCGCAGCCAAGGATTTCGGTGCGTTCGCGCTCGTTGAAGTGCGTCTCGTGTTGGGGGCAGCCATTCTGCTGCCGTTCTTAATGCGTGAACGTGCGCGATTCACTCGTGGCATGTGGGTCCGTCTCGCGGGGATTGCTGCAATTAATTCTGCGATTCCGTTTTCGCTCTTTGCTTGGGCTGCACAGCGGGCGCCGGCGGGTATCGGCGCAATCACCAATGCGACGGCCGTGATGTTTACTGCACTGGCTGCCTTTGTGATGTATCGCGAGAGTATTGGCAGATGGCGGTTGATGGGTTTGGTGCTGGGTTTCGTCGGCGTGACGGTGCTGGCCAGCGGCAAGGTCGAAGGCGGCAGCGTCCTGCCTGCCGCGTTAGCGGGCACGTGCGCGGCGATGCTCTACGGTATCGGTGGCAATCTCATTCGCCGTTACTTGGTTGGCATTCCAGCCAGCGCTGTGGCGGCCGCAACGCTTGTGTGCGCCAGCTTATTGTTGGCGCCGTTGGCAATATCGATGTGGCCCGCTGTGGACATCCCGATGCGGTCGTGGCTTTGCGCCGCGGCGCTCGGCATCTTCTGCACCGGTATCGCCTATCTTTTGTATTACCGTTTGATCTATCGAATCGGCGCGGCGGGCGCATCGACGGTCACGTATTTGGTGCCGCTTTTCGGTGTGATCTGGGCATGGGTATTCCTGGCTGAGCCGCTCACGACCACGATGGCCATCGCCGGCGCTCTAATCTTGAGTGGCGTCGCGCTCAGTCAGCGAGCAAAGAAACCGTAGCTCTGCACCCTAATTGGCGAGAGCTCCTGCAGGTCGATATTCGAAATGCCAGGGCTCATCAGGACGGACGAGCGGCCCGACAAATACAGTACTTTCCGCCCGAATGGCCCGTTCGACTTTGTCCGCCCAGCCTTGTCGTCTCCACACGGAAGCGCTCGTTGCCGAATCGGTTCCCGCAATCGTGCGACCCTTCGTATCTCTGACCTGAAAGTCGAAGGCTCGACCTTGTCCATGCAGCGATAGGCCGGGTGCCGCAAGCGTAATCGGGTGGCTGGCCCGCCACCGAATCAGAAATGCCCGAAACCGCTTCGCGGACGCATCGCTTCGTCCGTCGACCTTTTGCAATTCAACCAGCATGGCCGCCCTCAGTTCTGCGGCCGCGACACCTACGGATCGGACTGTTTGCCAACGTTGGAGTTGCAGCTCCAAGTTTCGAACCTCTGTATTCGTATACAAAACGTATCCCGGATTATCGTTAGCGAAGCGCGTACTGATTTTCGCGATCTCTGCTTGGGCCGCGACGGACTCTGCCGATTGACGGTAGGCCTCGATCCGCTCTTCCGACCAGGCCCAACGTGTTTGGATGTTGGATCCTGCCCGCAGGTAAAACGTCATCGCCAAATTGCGGCGGTTCTCGTCGTTGATGACGGCCAATGCAGCACGCTGTGTCGAATCCAATGTTGCCGCCGCCGCCTGTGCGTGCTGTGTCAGTACTGCGTCACGAGAGGCTGGCTCAGCGCTTTGAGCCGAGCCATTCAGGTACAGGCAAAGAAGCGGGAGGGCGAGCGTACGCATGAGTAGCGAGGGCCGTCTCTCAGTGCCGATGTCGTGCATGATTGAACGTACGATCCGCAATTTGAGTTCCGATTTGAATCGTTATCTGCTTGGTCATTTGCTCGGCCATTTGTATCGTAGAGGACGATATGTCAATGTGGAAGTTGAGCGTAAGTGAAAATGCTCATCGTCGCGGAGAATTCATGTCGGCTTCATCTCCCCCATCGTTGATCGAACGGCTGGACGCTGCATTGACGTCTGCTGTCGATGATCGGCGCGTCGTCGGTGCGGCAGTGTGCGTCGCGCATCGAGGCGAGCGGATCTACTCGAAGGCTGCCGGCTTGGCTAATCGCGAGACCCAGCAACCGATGGCGCTCGATACTTTGGTGCGGTTGGCATCGATCACCAAACCTTTCGTCACGGCTGCAACGCTCGCGTTGATTGAGCGAGGCACGTTCAGACTCGATGATGCGATCGACAAGTATCTGCCCGAGTTCAAGCCTCGGCTTGCAAGCGGCGTCGCGCCCACCATTTCGATTAGGCATCTGCTTACTCATACGTCTGGACTCAATTACGGTTTTCAAGAGATGCCGGACGGACCTTATCACCGAGCTAACGTTTCAGATGGCATCGATCAGCCGGGCTTAAGCTTCCAGGAAAACTTGCGCCGCTTGGTAGGTGTGCCATTAATCCAGGAACCGGGCGGAGCTTGGCGTTACTCGGTGGCGCTCGATGTGCTGGGCGCTGTGATTGAGCGCGCAACGGGCAAGTCACTGCCCGCCATCACGGCGGAGTTTGTTACTAGACCTCTATCGATGCACGACACGTCGTTCCGTGTCGTCGATAAGCGTCGACTCGCAAGCGCTTATGTCGATGGCAAGCCGCCGACTCTGATGACCGATCCGCAGATAGTACCGTTCGGTCCTGGTGCGGGCATTTCATTTTCAACCGCACGTGCGTTCGATGAGGGCTCTTTTCCGTCCGCCGGTGCGGGGATGATTGGGTCCGCCGAAGACACGCTGCGTTTTCTGGAATGCATCCGGCGGGGAGGTGCGCCGATTCTGTCGATCTCTTCCGCACAAGCGATGATGACCCATCAACTCGGGGCGTTGCCCGGCCACATGCCCGGATGGGGCTTTGGCTATGGCGGTGCGGTGCTCGTCGATCCCGTTGCTGCGCAGACCCCGCAATCGAAAGGTACGTGGATGTGGGGTGGCGTGTATGGCCACGCATGGTTCGTGGATCCGGTTAGGGAATACACGTTGGTTTTGCTGACCAATACGGCGCTTGAAGGCATGATTGGGCGATTACCGATGGAATTGGTCGGTGCGCTATATAGTTGAAGGGCTGTTCAAGGGAACGAAGCTGGCCAGTGAACGTCTACGCTTACGGAAGAATCGATGGGAGAGCAATGCGTATTGCAATAGCCAAGGTCTTAATGAGCTCGCTCCGCTGCGCAGTCGCGGTCGGCGCTGTCGGTCTATCTGGTTGCGCTGGCCAGCCTGCGACAAGCACTGACAAGTTCATCACGACGCCCACGACGCCGCGCGATCCCGCTTGGGGCGTCACGATTGCGAGCCAGGCGGAGCTCGATCACGATCGCGATTGTGGTCGCGGCGCGTTGCAGACTGCGTACGCGCTGGTGGCTTTTCGAGATGGCCGCGTCGACGATAAGGGGATTAAATCGGCGCTGCTCGATAATTTGCCCAACGAGAAAATGCGCGCACTACGGAAGGCGGCCTATGAGGAATGGATGCAATCGCATCAACCTGCTGCTGTCTCGGTTCGGCAGTTCGATGCGTGCCTCGCGAGAAACGGCAGCCGGCTCGATTCATCCGAAGCTTGGTTGCGCTGTTTTTTTGCGACCGAACCTGCAACGTTGATCTCCATCTACCACCGCGCCGGCCGGCCGATCTCGGGAGCACTTGAAGCCGTCACGCCTTATTACCCCATCAACGTCGATCCATCGAGCATCGCATCGCTCGCACAACAGGTGTACGCGTTGAACGATGCAGGCGAATTACCGTTTCGAGAACAGCTGTTTTACGACTGCCTGGCAACCCCGCAATAATGCGGGTTGTGGCGCATTAGCGGGCTTCCCGCTCATCTGTCTTCAGTTTTGGATCGGAATTTCTCGTATGTCAGTAGTTGGCGACGCGGGAAATAACTGCCGCTAGGAATACAGGTCCAGCTAATTTTTTATTCGCGCCGCTATCGACACAATGCAACTGTCGACCAAGGGTGTGTCCGTAGCAATCCGGAGACATTACGAATCGAGCGAAAGTTCGATAGGGTGAGTAGACGATGAGGCGATGAGCCTCATCGAATTACAAGCGCATGGCTATCCCCTCTCAGCCAGCACCTTAGTAGACCGGCCTTCGCGCAGCGGATTCTGCAGCGAAGAAAACATATAGGCATCCGCGTACGCGCGGCTAAGTGACCCAACTCTAGTTTTCACTGGGAAGTGAATGACGCAGCGCGCACGCGTAGCGTATCGCTTGTCGAATAGGACAGGTGCTGGGGAGACTTGCGTCACGAAAAGCCGTAAGCGGAAGCCGCTGAGTAGGGTTCTGCTATGCACTCGTTTTTGTCGCGCCAGTTTCTGGTGTTGCACCGCTGTCTCCCGCTGCTGAATGCCGCGTGGTTGGTGCTTGGTCTAATCGTCGCCTCCGGCGCGCATGCTGCTGCGCCTGTCATTTCGGGATCGCCCGCGAAAACTGCGACGGTTGGAGTTCCCTATTCGTTTCAACCTACTGCCTCCGATGCCGATGGCAATACGTTGACCTTTTCCATCGTCAACAAGCCTGGTTGGTCGAGCTTCAATACGGCAACAGGGCGCCTCAGCGGCACTCCGACAACGCCCTACACTCACTCGAATATCTGGATGAGTGTGACCGACGGCACGACGCGCAAATGGTTGCCGACGTTTTCGATTACGGTGTCGAAATCCACCATTCGCCCACCCACGATTTCAGGCACGCCCAGCGCGTCAGCAACGGTTGGCACACAGTATTCCTTCAGACCAACAGCCAGCGATCCGCAAGGTCGGTCGCTTACATTCTCGATTGCGAATAAGCCGTCTTGGCTAAGCTTTTCGACGACATCGGGGCGCATCAGCGGGACCCCGACCACTGCGGGCGTTTATTCGAACATCGTTCTTAGTGTCAGCAACGGCGTCTACAGCGCCGCAGTGCCCGCGTTCAAGATCACCGTCGGAGGCGGTACGAATTCGCCGCCAGCGATTGCTGGAACTCCGCCAACCACGGCGACAGTCGGTATTCCGTATGCGTTTCAGCCCACAGCCAGCGACGCCAACGGCAATACGCTGACATTCTCGATTGCCAATAAACCGTATTGGGCCACGTTCTCCGCCACCACGGGCAGCTTGAGCGGTACGCCCGCTACGGTTGTGACGCATGCGAGCATCGTCATCAGCGTCAGCGATGGCCAAGCATCGGTGTCTTTACCCGCGTATTCGATTGTGGTGGCAGCCGCTCCTAACGCAGCGCCTACCATTTCCGGGACACCGCAGACATCTGTGGTCGTCGGAGGAACCTACACGTTCCAGCCGGCCGCGTCGGATCCAAACGGCGATGTGCTGACGTTCAGCATTGCGAATACTCCAAATTGGGCAACGTTCTCGACGAGCACCGGTCGCTTGACAGGCACGCCCACGGCCGCGAATGTCGGAACGTATTCGAATATCACGATTAGCGTTAGCGACGGAAAGGTTACTCGATCGCTGCCGGCATTTGCTGTGGCGGTGAATGCGTATGCAAACGGTAGTGCGACTTTGAGTTGGATGCCGCCGACGACGAATGAAAACGGCACCACACTGATCGACTTGCGTGGCTACCGGATCTACTACGGCACGAGCGCGAGTGCATTGACACAAATGGTCCAGGTGAACGGGACTAGTCTCACGTCGTACGTGGTGACAAACTTGTCGCCCGCCACTTATTATTTTTCCATGACAGCTTTCAATTCGAGCAATGTCGAAAGCACGCGGACCACGCCGGTGGCGAAGGGCGTCAATTAATGGACAACTGATTAGAGAGAGGGGTGTGCTGGTGTCCGGCTGTCGATCACTGATCAAGCTCGGCATCGGACATCGGTACACTTTTAATTTGGCGACTGACTGATGAATGGCGGGCACTAAAAAGCCTTGCCGCGCTGAAAGCCGCGGCAAGGCCCCGTGGATGCTAACGCGTACTACAAGAAACAAGCGTTAGCACCAACTCCAGATCCTCCGTGACACTTTCCTAATTAATTGCGTCGCGGATTGTTGGGCGAATCGTCGCGTCGATTCGAAACGCCGTCGCCGTCGCGATCGTTATCGTATCGGTCCGGCACGCTGTCGCGGTCACGATCGCGGCCGTGGTCTTGGTTATTGGGCACACCGTCGCCGTCGCGATCGCGATCGCGACGATTGGGAATGCCATCCCCATCGCGATCGCCCTTGCGCCAGCCACCGCGCTGTAATTCCCAACGGTTATTGCGCTCGACCCAAGTCGACTGTGCGTAGTGATAACCGCGGCGTTCACGCTCCCAATGGCCCTTCGCCCAGACATGGCGATCGCGGCGCGCATCCCAGTAGCCGGGAACCCACACGTAACCGCGGCGAGGCGCGGGCGCGACTTCTACGCGAACCGGAGGCGGTGGCGCGCGGAAGTAAATACTGACCTCAGCGCTCGCCGCGAGCGGCGCAGCTACGCCACCGAGTGCGGCAGCACTGCAAAGGCCGATCAAAATCGACTTACTCAATAGCGACTTGTTCAGCTTCTTGTTCATAATAAATTCCCCGATCGAGCTGGAATTCAGCTTGGGGGCATTGTTTCTTACTGCGTCGCCCGCGACTACCGGTTTTCTGCGGGAATGGAGGTGGGACAGCGCCTACCTGCTGGCAGGTAATGCGCCGCCGAGTTACTATTTTTGCGAGTAGCCCACGATGCGAAGAGAAAACAATTGCTTTCGCGAGCGCAGGCGGCAAACGATATGTCACCCCGGCCAATTGACCAGTGCGTCTGCGAGCGGAGTCGTAATGAAATTTATCTTCGAAGTGAAACTCAACGCCGGTAAAACAGCGGAGGAATACGCAGCGGCGTGGGTTGCTGCCAGCGAGATCATTCAGCGGGCACCCGGTGCTCGAGGGACGCAATTGCATCGCAAGATCGGCGACCCCGCGACATTGATGGCGATCGCAACTTGGAAATCGAAAGAAGCACGCGATACGCGTGATTTGTTTCTCAAAATAGATGGCGCACTGCGAGCTACCTTGGATGCTCACCTCAGTATCGTAGAGTTCAAATTGATCGGCGAGTATGAAGAGCCCGAGTGGGTGGTCAATCCGCCCGCTGGAAGCTGAAATCGAAAACAGAAGTGCTGTCGCGCTTGACTAGGGAAAAGGCCCCGCCATTGGCGGGGCCTTCCCAGTTACGTCAGCGCGCTTATCGGCGGTGCGAATTGTTCGGTGCGCGATCCCGTCGATTCGGTACGCCGTCTCTGTCGCGGTCGCCGCGTCTCCAAGAGCCGCGTTGCAGCTCCCAGCGATTGTTGTGCTGCGTCCACTGCGGCTGTGCATAGTGGTAGCCGCGACGCGAGCGTTCCCAATGTCCGCCGCGCCACACATGCTCATGTCCGCGAATATCCCAGTAACCCGGTGCCCACATGTATCCAGGTCGTGGCGCAGGAGTTCTTTCGTAGCGCATCGCCGGCGGCGCTACATTGAAATAAATACCGACTTCCGCGCTAGCGATTGACGGAGCGGCGAGGGCGCCCAGCGCAGTGACGCACAAACTTGCCAAGATCGATTTTCTAAAGTTCATGTTGCTCTCCTCATAGCCTTTGCGGCTGTGTGAGAGACAGAATGCGCCGGGCAACCTGAACGCCGGCTTAGCGGTTGGCGCGCGTCAGTGCGGCGCTACGAAGTGATGGTGATTCGTGCTTTGTATCGAGACTCGAGATTCGAGATTCGAGATTCGTTAAGAGGCAGGGCTTTCGGTTCTTCTTAAAATTTTGACCGAATCTCGAATCTCGAATCTCGAATCTCGAATCTCGAATCCCGGGCGCTACGCGCAGGCGTCAGTCGCTAGCCAGACAAGAACGCGATCGCGCTACTCTAAATCCGAGTCCCGAGTCACGGCGCTACGCGCAGGCGTTAGTCGTTAGTCGTTAGGGGTTAGTCGTTAGCCAGACAAGAACGCGATCGCGCTAATCTAAATCTCGAGTCTCGAGTCTCGAGTCTCGAGTCTCGAGTCTCGAGTCTCGAGTCTCGAGTCACCATTCACCATGACCCATCACTTCCTACTCAAACGGCTTCCAGAATCGTGGCGACACCCTGTCCGCCTCCCACGCATTGCGTTGCCAGTGCATAGCGTTTGCCCTCGCGTCGTAAAAGCTGAGCGGCCTTTGCAGTGATGCGCGCGCCGGTTGCGCCGAGTGGATGACCGAGCGCAATCGCGCCGCCATCGAGATTCACGCGATCGCTCTTGATGCCGAGTTCACGCGCGCAAGCAATCGCTTGGCTGGAAAACGCTTCGTTGATTTCAACGATATCGATGTCATCGATCTTTAACCCGGCCCGCGCGAGGGCCTTACGAGTCGCCGGTACGGGTCCCATGCCCATGTATTCCGGCTCGCAGCCCGCTACCGCGACCGCGCGAATGCGCGCGAATACGGTGAGCTTGTGATGGCGCGCAAATTCTTCAGAGCAGACCAAGGTGGCGACAGCGCCGTCAGTTAAAGGCGATGCCGTGCCCGCCGTGACGGTTCCCGTTTCGAAGAAGGCAGGCTTCAATTGCGCCAAACCTTCGAGTGTGGTCTGAGGGCGCAAGCAGCCATCGGTTTCGACGAGACCCTCCGGCGTGGCCACCGCGACGATCTCCGATTTCAAGCGGCCACCGGTTTGGGCGGCCGCGGCCTTCTGCTGCGACTCCACGGCGAACTGCTCTTGCTCTACGCGCGATACGCCGTATCGCGTTGCGACGTTTTCAGCAGTGCGGCCCATGGAAATGTAGGCTTCAGTTTGCAGGTCTCCAGTCGAATTGTCCGGACGTTTGAAACGCGGATTCGGCGAGGGCGTCATGCCGCCTTGCGGTACGCGCGTCATCGATTCGACGCCGGCGCAAATGAATGCATCGCCGGCGTCGATCGCAATCTGTCCCGCCGCATAATGAATGCCCGTCATCGAGGAACCGCAAAAGCGATTGACCGTCGCGCCGCCGAGAGTCTGCGGCAGACCGGCGAGCAAAGAGGCGATGCGTGCGACATTATTGCCTTGTTCCGCTTCTGGGTACGCGCAGCCCATGATCACATCCTCGATCAGCGTCGGCTCGACGCCGGTTCGCTTGATCAATTCCTTGATGGCAATGGCGGCCAAATCGTCGGGGCGCACGCTCATCAACTTCCCTTTCTTGGCAAAGTGAAAGGGCGTGCGGACAAATCCAGCAATAACTGCGGTACTCATGATATGCCTCTACCTACGATACTTAGTAACTTGGAATAACAACTTTAAATACTAACTTGGATTTCAGCTGACTTTTGCGATCGTGCGCGTCGCGACCGCGCGCAAAATGCTTGCGGATAATTTGTCGTCGTCGACAGCGCGCGATAAGACAAGAGCGCCGACGAAGCTTGCGTAGGTGGCCAGGGCTTCTTCGTGGCGCGCGGCTTTGGATTTTCCCGGCAGCAGCGGTGCGAGCGTGCTTGCCAGCGCCTGTAGACCGGCCGTGAAGGTGCGGCGAACTTTGGGTCCTTGACGTGCGGCTTCGGCCCCCAACGCGGCGAGGGCGCAGCCTTTGCCCGGTGCATCGCGATGCGTTGCCGACAAATAGGCTTTGGCGATTGCCGCGATTGCCTGATGAGGTCCTTGATCTTCGGCGTCGATGGTGGCTTGCCAATAGTCGACTGATCTCGCGAAGGCGCGGGCGCACGCTTGCTCCATGAGTTCCTCTTTGGAGGAGAATTGACCGTAGAAACCGCCGTGCGTCAGGCCGGCGCTTTTCATTAAATCCGCAACACCAATGCCGTGAAAACCATTTTCACGGTAGAGCTGGGCCGCCGTGTCCAGCACCCGCTCCCGGTTTTGAGCGGCTTGTTCGCGATTGACCTTCATGGCTTCCTCAGTGGACGCTGCGATCTTAAATTACGGTCGTCATATTAACAATGATCACCCGTGTCATGTACAAATAGCTGTGAGGAATGAGCGGATGGCGCAGCGCGAATGTTGCCGGGCTGGGATTTTGCCAGCCAGTCTTGGGGCTAAACGAATCGCTTATGCGCTTCGACGCCGCTCTGAGCGTCATATAACGACCGAACGGTCTCAATCGTGTCGGCCTCGCTCGCGGCTTTGTCGGACCGATAGCGTTTAACCCGGGCAAATCGCAGGGCGTAGCCGCCCGTGTAATGACTGCTTGCTTGAATGTCGTTGAATGCGATCTCGACGACCAGTTCGGGCCGTAGGGTCACAGTGTTCGAGTCACGGCTCACTTCGCGTGCCAAAAATTCCTTGGTTTGCCATTCGAGCATCGAGTCCGTGAGTCCTTTGAAGGTTTTACCGAGCATCACAAACTCGCCGGTGGCGGGATGACGAGCGCCGAGATGTAGATTCGAAAGCTTACCGGTGCGCCGACCGCTGCCCCATTCGGCCGCCAAGACGACTAAGTCGAGCGTATGCGTGTGTTTGATCTTGAGCCAACTCGCGCCGCGCTTGCCGGCTTCGTAGGGCGCGATCAGCGATTTCGCCATCACTCCTTCGTGGCCCTTGGCCAGGGCATCCGCGTAGAAGCGTTCGGCTTGCCGCAAGTCAGTAGTGATCAACTGAGGCACGCGGAGGTTCGACGGCACCGCGCTGGCGAGTGCGGCGTAGCGCTCGTGTGCCGGGCGGTCCGCGAGCGAATCTGCGTCGAGTCGCAGACAGTCGAAGAAGAAAGGATAGAGCGGCAGCTCACGTCGCAACGTCTCGACATCGAGCTTGCGACCGAATCTTCGCATCGTGAGTTGGAAAGGGAGCGGATTGCCTTGCGAGTCGAGCGCAATGACTTCACCGTCGAGAACGAGTTCACGTGCCGGCATCGCGCGAACGGCTTCGATCACTTCGGGCACCGCGTCGGCGACATTGTTGAGGTTTCTCGTGAAGACACGAACTTCATCGCCGCGTTTGTGCACTTGGATACGCGCACCGTCCAGCTTCCATTCGAAGACTGCGTTCGCGCCGAGCATTTGCAAAGCATCTTCGATATCTTCCGCCGTCTCCGCCAGCATCGGTACCACCGGCGAGAGGGTCGCGAGCTGAAAGCGCGACAGCGCGCTTCGCTCATCGTGAAGTGCGGCCAGCGCAACCGCGCCGAGCGTCGGTGCGTACATGACGGCTCGTCGCACTTCAACGATAGGAATGTCCGCCGCCATCGCGATTCCGTCCGTCATCACAGCGGCCAGCGCGCCCTGGCGAAGTTCTCCCGATAGTAGTTTCAGTAGAAACGATTGTTCCGCCTGCGTGGCTGCGGCGAATAGATCTCGTAGATGCTTGGTTCGGGCAGCCGTCGAGCCAGCGCCTTTGACACCAGCCAGTGTGGTCAATGCGGCGTCGACTTGCGCCAACTGCAGGCTAGGCGATTCCGACGCCGGCGTTTGGCTCGCGGTGCGCAGTGTCGCGTAGCCGATTCCGATTTTTCCTTGCGGAAGTTCACCCGCGAGGTACGCCACGCCGATCTCGATTTCGGCTTTGTCCAGTCCACGCAGACAATTCGCCAGTGCACGCACCTTTGGGGTGCGCTTCGTTGTGGCGGCGACGCTTTCTGACGTTGTGACAACTGTAGAGAGTAGAGACATATGCAAGAGGTCGCTAGTCGCTAGGGTAACGGGAAAAGCACAGGGCGCGTGCCTGTGGCGGATGCCTGATTCCCGTTCAGGACAGATTACCGACGTTACTCGACAGGCGTTGTCAGCGCGACACGCGATCGGCGATGACGGAATACTTACAGAGTCGCTAGTAGCTAGTCTCTAGCCAGAGCGGAGCGAGAGGCGGGTCTGGCTAGCCCCCTAGCGACTAGTGACTAGTGACTCGCGCGGAGCGCGGTCACCACACCGCTTCGATCGCCTTTTGGATCGCGGGTAGCAATCGCTCCTTGGTGATGGAGTCACCATTTTCTTGAGTCAGCGTGTAGAGAGCTTGCAAAAACGTCAGCGTGTTGTGACGCTTCGCTAAGCCCGCTTGCGATGTAAAAGCGTCGGTCCAGTTAGCGAGCGGAGCTGGGTCCACAATCGTTTGACACCATTTTGTCCATTCCTCGGCGCTATGGAGATGGCGCTGGGCGGTGTAGAACGCGGCAGTCGCCAATCGCGTGGGTTCGCCGTAGATATAGAAGTGCTCCCGCGCGGGAGCGACTTGCGCGGCGATTGCATCTAAATTCGCATCGAGCGCGGTCTTATCGACGCGCTGATTGATCGCCAACTGCATCAGTAAGTCCGCACTATGCGCGACACCATGCCGCCAACCCGAGCTTGCATCGAACCCGCGATAGTCGGTGACGGATTTGAGGTACGCGGCACTACTGTTCGCTAGGCTAGTTCGGTGTCGTGCAGTCAGGAACGGCTCGATGCGATCCATTCGGACCACGTCGGCCAGGACGAGCGCCGCGAAGGGAGCCGCAAAGCCCGCATTATTGGCTGCGTTGGCGCCGGAACTATCGGGATTGACCGGCTTGCCGGCCGATTTCGAGGAAGCCGCGATCAGCTGTTGCTGAAGAGTCGTCATCAATTTGGTCGCGGTCTCAGGTTTTACCTGCCTTCCGCGCAGCCACTTCGACATCGCTTCGAAGGCGACGCCATCCCGCAACTCTGGGTCTGGATCCGCAAGACACGGGATCAAAGCGATCACTAGGGTTTGGACGGATGTCGCATCTAACTTGAATTCTTGGGCTTTCAGCTCGAGCAACGCAGCGCGAGATTGGCCGGCAGGTAGACATTGAGCTTGCGGGGTAGGTTGTGCACCGGACTGTGCCCGTGCGGAAAGCGATGCCAGCGTGGCTATAGCGGCAACTCCGAGCGCGATCCGGCGCAGAGTTTGAGGAGGTTCGCACACCATCATAGTCGCTCCACTGTGATCGACTTCACGCAGGGTTTTAATTGCGATTTCGCGCAATACCGAGAGCGCACAGTCTATGCGAAAGTGAGAAGCAAGGATGCGTTGGCGCCGATGAGCTCCTGCAGACTACTCGGACAAATCCCGCGCCCGTGCTACTCTTCGGTCATTTAGTCCACTCCAGTTTTTCGGCATTCGGAGCTGCTTTGTCGGTACTGCACACAAGCTTGCTGGTCACGGTTGCGATGGTCGCCTGCTGCGTCTCCGCCGCTCACGCTGCGACCCCGACTCCAGGAGCGGCCTCGGCAAACTCGAAAGCGGCCAGCCAGAAGCAAACCTCTGCGAAGGCTTCCAATTCTAAGACGGTTGGTTCAACCGCCATCGTCAGCCAAAAACCTTGGACGCAAAGCCCATCTGGCGAGAAAGCCACGAATCCAGCTCTTCTGCGGCCGGCGTCTGCTCGCACCAACGCGGCTCCGAAGGCGAGCGCTAAGGTCAGTTCAAAGCCGGGTTCAAAGACAGTCGGCCGTAAAAAGGCTGACGTTCCAGACCTGCGATCAAACGCAGCTTTGGTGATCGATACTGGCGAAGGAACCATTCTGTACGCGCGCAATGCCGAGCAGGCGATGCCCATCGCATCGCTGACCAAGTTGATGACGTCGCTAGTTGTCCTGGAAAAAGGACTACCGCTCGCAGAGGAAATTGAAATCGTTCGCGACGACCGCGATGGGACTCGAGGCGTCGCTTCCCGCGTGGCCGTCGGCGCGAAGTTGACGCGTGGCGATCTCATGCACTTGGCGTTGATGGCATCGGACAATCGCGCCGCCCATGCGCTGGGCCGCACCTACCTTGGCGGCAAGTCCGCCATGATCGAAGCCATGAATCGTAAAGCGCAGACGCTGGGCATGACCCATACCCGATTCGTCGATACGTCCGGACTTTCGTCCGGCAATGTCGCCAGTGCATCCGACGTGGCGAAGCTCGTTCAGGCCGTTGCGAAGTTTGCGCCGATCCGCGAATACTCAACGGACCAAGATCATTCGGTTGTGGTGCTCAAGCATGCAACGCGCTTTCGCAATACCAACTATTTGGTGACGAAAGAGGATTGGCTGATTGATGTGCAGAAGACGGGTTTCACGAATGACGCAGGCCAGTGTCTTGCGATGAAAGCGGCGATTCAAGGACGCTCGGTTGTGATCGTGCTGCTCGATTCTTTCGGCAAACACACGCGGACGGCGGACGCGCGTCGTATTCGCAAATGGCTGGAAGCGCATCCCGCACAGCGCGTCGCACAAGTGGGGCCCTGACTGAGAAGCGGATAGCGGGTGGCGGGTAGGTCAAGCAACACTTGACGTGCCCTCTATCAGTTCCAAATTTTGCTATCCGCTATCCGCTTCCACGTGCCCATCGGTACAATCGGATTTGTACCCCGTTTCTATAAGCTGTCGTACGTACGAAGCCTTAGGGCTTCTCTGCTGCATTCGTTGCACGATCTGAAACGTATGGCTAAGAATGTATGGCAACGCTTCCTCGAAGGATTTCATCGCCCGTCGGCATGCGCGACGACGACACGATCATGCCGAATAAGCCGGCGGACCTCGCTGTAGTCACGGAATTACTCGATCGCATTTCGGTGATAGACGGCGGCTCCGCGGAGATAAGCGGAGCGTGGGCTCTCGATCGCGGTACCCTGATCACCGAGGTGGCGGCGCAAATCGTCACATTCCAGAGAGCCAATGCTCGGCCGATCGACGGAGTGATCCAACCCGCGGACACCACGTGGGTCGCGATGCAGCGGCTCGCTAGTGACAATCCAGCTTTCCGCGCGCCGATTAAAGCGACCGTCGTCCCTGCGCCGAACGGCAGCTTGGAGCATGTCGGGGCTCACGGGGTGTGCGTCGCAGATCCCATGAGTTTCGGCGGTACGAAGCCCTTGAAGAAGAGCGTCGCCACCGCGCAATACGTTCGCAAGCTAGTGCGTGTCGATGGGTGTTCCATCAAGTGGTTCGGCGTTGTGATTCCCCAAGCTGCCGATCTGTCGCTGTTCGGCCGGACTCCTCATCTCCATTTCACGCCGACGGCCGATCAAGCTGGTTGCTCGGACGACTCCTACGATTCGTTTAGTGGCTGGGAAAGGATGTGGCTCGATTACACCGAAAGTATTGGGGGGCAATTGGCCGCCGCTCTGGTGGGTCAGATCTTGGTATTGCCGTTTTATCGCGCCGACCAGCAGGGCGCGTTAGGGAATTTTCTCGACCTATGGAAGGACGCAACGGCTGCGGCGATCAAAGCGGCGGCCCATTCAATCGATCCGATGTATCTCGGCGATCGATACGAGTTTTCGCGCATCGTGTCGTCGAGTTTTTGTAATGGCTACGTCGCTCATCGACACTTCCACTCGGAGGCTCCGGGTGCGAGTGCAATGACGGACGCGTTGTTCGACTTGGATGGCCAGCACGACGATGTGACTTGGAGACCGGAGAAAGGCGTTCTCTACTTGAATCGCGCGCCGGAGGATCCGGATGCGCTTGGGCATATCAATCAGTGGCATGTCGGCGATCGTTGGAGTGGAGAATTCGAAGCGCTTTATGGCGGCGCGCCGAATACACATGCGTGCTGCCGCAATCACCTTCTGTACCACGGCCTGCGCACGTACTGTGCGTAGCGTCAACTGATCGCATTTATCGGCAAGCGCACGAAGAACGTAGCGCCTGCGCCAGGTTCCGATGCCGCCCATACGCGGCCATCCATCCGCTCGACTGCTTTGCGAACGATCGCGAGACCGATGCCCGTCCCGGGGATTTCTTCGGCACGATGCAGGCGCTGAAACATTTCGAAGATGCGTTCGGAGTGACCCATGTCGAAGCCAATGCCGTTGTCGCGGACTGCGATGTGAATTCCATCGTGCTGCTGCTCGGCCGAGATTCGAATCTCGGGCCGCCGCGCAGCAGCGGAAAACTTGAGTGCATTCTGCAGTAAATTTCGAAACGCCAGCCGTAGTCCATCGATGTCGGCGCGCACGGTGAGTGCCGGAATGTCGGTCATGATCTGCGCATTCTGTTTTTCGATATTTACGTGATGTTCGGCGACGATGCCCGCAATGAACGCCGGCAACAGCACCGGCCTGAACTCGAATTCCCGGCGTTCGACCCGCGCATAAGCCAGTAGATCGTCGATCAGCTCGGCCATTTTCACGACATTGCGGCGCATCCGATGCACATAGCCACGCGCCTTATCGTCAAGTTGTCCGCCATACTCGGCTTCAAGCAGCGAGCCGAAGCCGTCGATCGCGCGCAGCGGCGACTTCAAGTCATGGGCGACCGCGTACGAGAAATTCTCGAGTTCTCGGTAGGCTTGTTGAAGCGCGACGGTTCGTTCGTGGACGCGCTGCTCGAGTTGCGTGCTGAGCATGCGGAAACGCGCTTCGCTGTGCGAGAGTTCTCGGTTCGTCGTGGACATGTTTTCGTAGCTGGCGTTGAGCGCCGCCAGCAGGCGTTGTTCTTGCTGCTGAATCCAAACTTCTCGAAGGCCGAGCAGTAGGGTAAACAGTAGGCCACCCGCGATTGCCCAGGTTGCGACGCGCGGCGTGAGCCATTCGGAGTATGACCAAGCCACGCATAACGTCAGTGCAATCAAGGTACCCGGCACGAGCGCTTCGAGCCAGCGTTCACGCGGCAGCAGGAGGCTCGTTTGATCCACGGGTGCGCTGAGTGCGCGCCAGCCGCGCTCATGACCTGCGCACGCGAGGGCTCCGAATACGAACAACCAGCTGACGTTCGACCAACTCGTCGGTTGGTAGGTGCCTGTCATGAGTTGATGCACGTAAACGATGGAGGTGCCGAAGTGTAGACCCGAGCCGGCAACGATCAGCAACATGGGCCAATAGGTGTTGCGCCAGCGATAGCTCCACAGCATGTAGAGCGCGGTGACCAGCATGACCCCGATGGAAGTGGTGGTCGTCAGCACGACGACATTGGCGGACGCACGTCTCGCGGGTTGCATCGCGGGTTCGAAAAACGCGATGATCGATACGACCAGCAGTGTGCAGACGATTAACGCCAAGTTGCCGCCGTGCCGGGGCGTAAAGCGTGCCGTATCGGAAGGCTTCGGCAGCAGCATCAGGCCGCCGGCAAACAAGAGCGGATAGCCGGTGAAGGCGATCTGCATCCAATGTGGGAAGACCGGCAGGGCGCCCCGGAATGACTCGTAGTACGTCCAGACGAGTTGTCCGGCACACCACAACGCGCAGCTGGACGACATGACGAGCCACGCCACACGCTCTCGCGTCGGCAAGCGCTGAGCGGCGACGAAACAGGCCAGCGCTGCAATCAGCGAAGCCGCGAACCAGGAGAGATTGTTGAATAAGGTGATCGAGCTTCGGTCGGACGCGTCCGCCAGCAGGCGGTGCACGATGAAGAAAATCACAACGAATGCGGCCATGCCGGCCGCCATCGACCCGCGTGGTAGTCCCTGCATCTTAGCGGGAGAAGCTTGCATCCGGCTTGTTGGTCCGCGTCGTTTACGTCGCGATTGATGGGGTAGCGTACACCGACGCGTCAAGCCTTTCACCTAATCATGCGTCGAAGAGCTGTGAAGGGTGGCGTAAATCCGGCACCATTGCCGGAACCGAAACGGAGCCAGCCATGCCCAAGCGATATCGATCGCGCATCACCATCATCGGAATGTCGTCGCTACTCGTCGCCTTCATTTCTTGATGGTGATGCGCCCGGGAATATGGCTCCCGGCTGGACAAGCAAGAGCGCAACGCTTTGGCGACTATTTCCGCCCAGTCGCTTGCAGGGCATCTTACGTTTCTTGCATCCGACTTGCTCGAAGGACGGGGCACGCCTTCACGAGGATTGGATGTCGCTGCAACATACATCGCGGCGCAATTTCAACGCGCGGGCCTCGCGCCCGTCGGGGACGACGGCTATTTTCAAACGGCCGATTGGGTCCCGCGTCGGCGCGGCGCAACCGAGCCTGAGTCCACGCCGCCTAAAGTGCGCAACGTCATTGGCCTATTGCGCGGCTCAGACAAGAAGCTGGCAGACACGTACATCTTGATCACCGCGCACTACGATCACCTCGGCATCAAAGTGGATGCGCCGGACGGCGCCGATCGCATTTTCAATGGCGCGAATGACGATGGCAGCGGAGTCGTCTCCGTCATCGAGTTGGCGAGCGTGCTGGCGTCGATGCCCAAAGCGCCGAAGCGCAGCCTCGTATTTATGGCTTATTACGGTGAAGAATTAGGATTGGTGGGTTCGCGTTACTACGCGGATCACCCGATTTTTCCGCTCGCGCAAACAGTCGCGAATATCAATCTAGAGCAAGTGGGGCGCAACGACGACAGCGAGAATCCGGGTCCCGGCGTCGCCACGGTCACGGGCATCGATTATTCGGATGTAGGTGCAATTTTGCGCAAAGCAGGCGAGTTGCAAGGCATCCGAGTCTATAAACACGAAACGAACAGCGACGCATTCTTCAGCCGTAGCGATAACCGACCGCTGGCGGATCGCGGTGTGCCGGCGCATTCATTCGCGACGTCGTTTCAATTTCCGGATTGGCACAAGTTAGGCGATCATGCCGATCAAATCGACTACGTCAATATGGAAAAGGTGAATAGGGCGCTGGCGCATGCGATCCTGATGATCGCGACCGACGCACGCGAACCGCAGTGGAATGCATCGCAACCGAAAGCCGATCGATATCGGACCGCGAGGGAGGCAGCGCGAGATCGCGCCCCCGGCGCAAAGGACTAGGGAGCGAGGCGTTTGATTCCTTCGCGAATCGCACGCTCGCCCAACAACGAGAATCCAAAGAGGTATTCGTTGCTGGGCCGCTTGCCGAAATAGTATGCGGAAGTGTTGACGATCTGGACCTTGTTGCGTTGCGCGCGCGGCTCGATGTCCTGCGCGAACCGTGCCATCAAGCTCATGCCGGCAGCGTCGCCGTGAACGCGCACGGCGTCGCCGAAGTATTTTTGCAGCGCCTCAACCAGTGCTTCACGACGCTGGCCGTAAAGGCGCCGCATGCGGCGAACGTGGCGATCCAGGTGGCCGTCGCGGAGAAATTCCGTCAGCACAACTTGCTCTAAGGTCGGAGTATGGCGATCCGTCACCCACTTGGCACGGCGAAATGCCGCCACCAAGTTTGTCGGAACGACGAGGTATCCCACGCGCAGACTGGGGAACATCACTTTCGAAAAGGTGCCGCAGTAGATAACCGGTACGTCGCCGCACAGTCCTTGCAGTGCGGGCAAGGGTGGGCCGCTGTAGCGATACTCGCTATCGTAGTCGTCCTCGATGACAACGGCGCGATGCTCGCGGGCCCATGCCAGTAGCTCCAGCCGTCTGCTGAGCGACATCGCAACGCCAGTCGGGAATTGGCGTGAAGGCGTCACGTAGACCAGTTTGCACTTGCGGTCCAAGTCGCGCACCACAATGCCTTCCTCATCGACGCGAATCGGTCGCAGCGTCAAGCCATGCGCTTCGAATATTCGCCGTGTACCGAGATAGCCGGGATCTTCGAACGCTACAGAATCCTTCGCTTGTGCCAGCAGCCGTGCGCAAAAGTCGAGCGCTTGTTGCGAGCCGCTCACGACTATTACTTGTTCAGGCTTGCAATGCACTGCGCGCGTACGCGCGACATACGCCGCGATCTCGACGCGTAGCATTTCGATGCCCTGAGGTTCTCTCGAGTATTCGAACAGTTCAGGCGAGGGCTTGCGCAACGCACGAGTCCATAGCTTTCGCCACAGCGCGACTGGGAAGTGGGCGGTGTCCGGGCTCCACCGCGAAAAGTTGATGTGGCCGGCCGCGATCGGGGCGTACGTGAAGTCGGTGGTGAGTCTCGCACCGAACGGCGAAAGAGGGACGTCGGGCATCGCCGCGCGCCTATTACCGGCGTGCGATTTCGCTCGCAACGCTTCGTCGGGTAATTCACGGCAGACAAAGGTGCCGGAGCCGCGCAAGGCGAAGAGGTAGCCCTCCGATAAAAGTTGCTCGTACGCCTGCGCGACTGTCGCGCGCGCAAGTTTGAGAGATTGCGCGAGTTCGCGGGTCGAGGGCACACGTTCGCCGCGACGGAACCTCCCCGATAAGACATCGCGACGCCACGCGTCGTAGATTTGTCGATGCAAGGGAGCATCCGACTGTAAATCGAGCGAAATGGCGGCGCGCATGAGTGGCCTGGGAGTTGGTTGCAAAAGTGGCTCTTTCTGTAGGCCACTGTACCGGGCTACTGTGAACTCTTTCAAGCCAAACAAGCAGGGGTTAGTTGTTAGCCGTTAATCGTTAGCCGTTAGTCGTTAGCCAGGCAAGACGAATCTGCATTCGCGCTCGTTCTGGCTGACGACTAACTCCTAACGACCGACGACTGGAACGAAGTTCCTGGATCTATGCTCACGAGCCGGAAGAGAAGCGGAGTTTCTGTGCTGCATTGATGGAAAATTATGCGGCGCACGTGCCCGACCGGCCTAAAGGAGTCTTTCCTCGGCTCGATCACATCGCTGTCTACGCGATTGCACTCGAGAGTCTGACCGGCAAGGAAGCGATGTTGCCTGCCGACGCGAATCAGTGGCCGAGCGTAGATCGTACTAAGACGCCAACTTTTCTCTCTAGCCGACCTTGTCGCTCTGGTCGGACTGGTCGGTCGCTGTGCGATGGCCGCTCACCTCGGCTGCCGCGTTTGCCGGCAGGCGCGCGAAGAAAAATAGCGATAATAACGAAATCGATCCGATCACGATGAAGGCGGGGGCAATGTCGCGTGCACTGATTTCAGCGTTATTCGTGATGCGCTGCATGACGTAGAGGACTGACGCTGCGAGCGCGACGCCCATGGCTTGCGACAACTGTTGTCCCATGCTGGAGAGCGTGCTGGCTCCGCTCATTTTGTCCGTGGGGATATCCGCAAATGCCATCGATCCCAGAGCGGTGAACTGCAAGGAGCGAAAGAATCCTGCCGTAAACAACACCAGCACTACGACTGTATACGGGGTACTGGGTGTGAAGAGCGCATAACACATCAAAGTCGCAGCGGCGATGACCGTATTCACCATCAATATGCGTCGAAAGCCGAAGCGCCGAATGATGGGCGGCGCTGTGGTCTTCATGAAAAACGCACCGGCGGCCGCGGCAAAAGTCATGAGGCCGGCCGCAAATGCGCTGAATTTGAAGACGACCTGCAGCAGAATAGCCAACAGAAATGGGTTTGCGCCCAGCACTAGTCGCGTCAGGCCGCCGCCCACCAATGCGGCGAAGTATGTCGGCACTGACAGTAGGCGCAGATCGACGACGGGATTGTCGCGTCGACGCGCATGCAGGTAATACCAAATCAAGCTCAAGCAACCGCACCCGATGAACGCTGTCGTCCAGCCGATCGAAAGAGCGCCGCTCGCCGCGTTTTCCAATCCGAAGATCAACCCGGCGAGTCCGAGCGCGATCAATATCACCCCTCGCCAATCCAGATTGGCCACATTGCTTTCGCGAATATCAGGTACAAATTTTTG
>Ga0193752_1001210_pt1 | contig 21982 bp, 13 predicted proteins | sample H1c1metaG_FD_144924 | JGI IMG/M metagenome (GOLD analysis project Ga0193752, IMG submission 144924) | Soil microbial communities from a riparian zone of the East river system, Colorado, United States - H1c1 | ecosystem: Environmental > Terrestrial > Soil > Riparian zone | place: USA: East River...
CGTCCTTCTGGACAAATACATGAGTGAGCTGTTTGGTGAAAGCAGGATCATCTACCGGAAACAAAGGTCTCAACTGGTCTGAGGAAGTCGGAGTGATCCCGGCAATTTCAAATGATTGCTGAGTGCAGATGTTTCTACTCAAACCAGGTTCAACAATAAACGCAGGGCGATCTACAGAAGGCGCGGACGCAAAAAGAAATCTTAATGGTTTTTGCGAGACCTGCCTGCCGGCAGATGGTTTGTCTGTCGATAGGCAGCCCGGCCCGCCGGTAGCTCGCCTGCCGGTAGGTAGGGGACTTTCCAAAACCAACCGGATTCAACCCATAAGGTTGGGAATGAATAATCGCGAATGAGAGATGAATTGTGTCAAACTGCGACGGGCAGAGGTTTAAGGCCAGGGTTTTCTTACTTTTGACACTGGAAATTGAACCCCTTGTCAAAATTCTTTTTCGCCCTAATAGGTATTTTTTATTGCATTGCATTGGTTGCCCAGCCTCCAAAGGGATTTTCATTCAAACATTACAGCACTGACAACGGTCTCCTGTCCAACCAGGTCAATGATATTATTCAGGATACAACTGGATACATCTGGATCGCCACCAATGATGGGCTGGTCAGATATGACGGAACAAGGTATAAGACCTTCCGGCGGAATTTCAATAATCCATATTCTATCCCGGCCAACCAGGTAATTCAATTGCTCATTGATAAGAAGAAAAACCTCTGGTTGCTGACAACGAATGGCGAGGCGGGGATATTCAACACGAACAGTTTTAGCTATACACCAGCAGCCATTAAACCCGAAAATGCATTATCACTTAAGGCTCCGGTAAAGAAGCTGATCACAGATGAATCCGGTAATATATTCCTTCTGTTGTCAGGCAACGAGTTGCTCACCTGGAATGAACGACTTAATGAATTCAGGCCATCGAATAATGTGATTTCATTCGACAGCAGGTGGAAGATCAACGACGTCAGGCAACAACCGGGCACCAGGAATTATTGGTTGGGTGTGGAAGGTATAGGACTGGCTATATTCAATGCCGCGACCAGGCATGTCAGCTTTGCTGGCCATAATGCAGCCAATGAACCGGTCATTGAGCAGTTTAAGACTGTCGGCCTGGTTTCCGACTTCTACTTTGATAAGAAAAACAGGTTTTGGTTCACCAGTAGGGATTCGAAGTACGCTTATTTGTATTGTTTTGATCTGAACAGTCGCTCGACTGTTCTGGACAAGTATGGATTTGTATCTACTTTCAAAAGTTACTACGACATCAACGGATTCCTGGAACAGCAGGATGGAACAATCTGGATACGCGGATACAAGGCCTTTGGTTTTTTTGTAGAAAAAACGAGGAGTTTTGAGCTGGTCCCTTCCGGCTATGAAAGCGAACGAAGTATCGACTACCGGTATATTACTGCTTTGTTTGAAGACAGGGAACGCAATATGTGGATTGGCACCGGGAATAATGGAATGTTCTGTTTCAATCCCTCCATGCAGTTTTTTTCCAACCTCGACCATATTAGTAGGGAAACAGGTGCCAAAGGAGATGGAAGCGCCACCAGCTTTTTCCGGGAGAAGGATGGGAGCTTACTGGTTAATTTCTGGACTGATGGACTGTATCGCTTCGACAAGGATTACAAAGAGATCCCACTCGGGATAAGGGGTATTGAGGACAAGAACTCAGTTCATTTTTTCGAGATGGAACCTTCCCGCGACGGAAAAAAACTCTGGTTTGGCACAACTCCCGGGTTCTATGAGTATGACCTGGAAAAGCGGGTGGCCACCTTATTCAACCCTCCAGTGCTCGAAAACAAGGGTGTGCGACAAATTGCCGAAGATCGGCAGGGAAACCTTTGGCTTGGAATACACCGGTCTGGTGTTTATAAATGGGATGCTGAAAAGGGAAAGCGACGTTTTGATGATGGTCTCGTGAAATTCACTTCTATCCCTTCTGTCCAGATTTGGCATATACTGGCAGACAGCAGGAATTACGTCTGGATTTCCACAGTGGGGTACGGGTTGTATGTGGTGGATGCTCAAACTGATTCTGTTATCATGCATTTTCACAATCGCGGTTCAGGACAATATCAGTTGCCGGACGACGAAGTAGTGGATGTGCTTGAGTATAACGACAGTCTGATATTAATCGGAACTGCTACACATTTATTGCAATACAACCGGCTCAGGAACCAAACCTCTTTCCTTACTTCCGATCAAACCCTTTCGGGAGAGATCCGTTCCATGCAAATGGATAGGCAGGGAAATTTATGGTTGAGTACATCAAGTAATTTATACCGCGTAAATATTAAAACCAGGGTGTTTGCGGGCTTCAACCGGAATGACGGCATCCGGAACGACTATTTTATTCTTTCCTCCTCATATTATTCCCCCGAGGGAACCATGATGTTCGGTTCCTCAGGTCAGTTTTTAGTATTCAATCCATCGGAGGTCAAAATCAACACGGCATTTCCAAAACCTGTGATCACCGACCTGAAAGTCAGAAACAGGTCCATAAGTGTGGATTCGGTGATGCGGCTTGGACAGCTGGAACTCGCCCACGACGATAATTCCCTGGCCATTGAATTTTCTACCCTGACCTATACCAGTGAATTTCCCGTACAATTTAAACTGGATGGTGTTGACCGGGAATGGACTACAGGAGCCCGGAACAATGAAGCGGTGTATTCCTACCTCGCTCCCGGGAAATACGAATTCCTGTTCAACACAATTAATTCGGAAGGCCATACACACGAGGCCCTTTTGCCCTTATCTATAGAGATCAACCCGCCTTTTTATCGAACATGGTGGTTTTACAGCATTTTTGGACTCGCCCTGATCAGTCTTTTGTACTGGATAGACCGTCAGCGGATCCAGCGGATCAGAAATGAACAGGAGGTCAGGGTATCTATTGCCGCCAACCTGCACCAGGATGTCAATACCACCCTGCGTAATATCAATGTGCTTAGTGAGATTGCCTCAATGAAATCGCAAGCCCAGCCTGAACAGGCAAAGGAGTACCTGCAGGAGATACAGTATAAAAGCCGGAATATGGTCATTGCCATGAATGATGTTTTATGGAGCATCGATCCCGCCAACGACACCATGTCGAAGACCATTGAGCGCCTGCAAGAAGTGGCAGAGGCCATGCGCAATAAATATAATGTGGAAGTCAGTCTGCAAACAGCTGAGGCCGTGTCAAAGCTGAAGCTCGACATGAAGACCCGTCTTGAATTCATCACCATCTATAAATTAATCCTGTTAATTGTGATTGAGTTGTTAGAATCCCCCAAACATACCGTCCAACTCGATCACAACAGGTCCCTGCTACAGCTCAAGGTATTTTCCGAAGGCGTTGACCTGCCAGGCAAAGACAGTATCTGCTCGAAATACCTGGATGAGATCAGATCCAGGGCCGCTTCAATACATGCCACTGTTGACATAGCAACGGATCAGTCAGGAACCTGGTTTTTGCTGGAAGTCCGCACTTAATGGTTACCACAATTCATCCCCGTTTTTCCTCAATTCATACACCCGTCCTCCAGTCTATACCTTGTCCGCTGAGACATCAACCCAATTTTCATAACTTCAAAAGACATGGCCTCAAAAAGATACAGTGACAAGGAACTGCAGGTGTTCTTATGGGTAATTCTTCCCTATATCACAGGAATGAACTCCATCCTGTTTGGTGAATGCCTATTTGCTGGAGTAAAGACCTTCATTATTCCCTTCTGCCTGTCTGCCCTTTACCTGTTCTGTACATATTTCATTTTTGGGATCGTCGCCGTTTTGATCCAGAAACGGTTTCCTGCCAATCATGATCTTTTCAGGCGGATAGGAGTGATGCTGCCGGTTTTTTACTTAATGAACATTCTCCTGGTTACGGGTATTTACGATTTTTATCGCCTGATCAAACCTGTCGATTGTACAGCCATAAATGGCAATTTCTGGTGGGCAATGGCGTTTGGCTGTCTGGCCAGTACGGTCATTACTTTTTTAAACGAAGGAATTGTAAACTGGGACAGATGGAAGGCTTCTGTAACTGAAACCGAGCAACTAAGAAATGCCTATCAGAAGACAAGATTATTGGGGCTGAAAGGCCAGATCAACCCGCATTTCCTGTTCAATTGTTTCAACTCACTTTCATCGCTTATTAATGAAGATGAGGAAAAGGCTGAGCGTTTCCTGGATGAGATGACCAAGGTGCATCGCTACATGCTCCGTGGCGCTGATGATCAGCTGGTCAGCCTGGAAGATGAATTAAAATTTGCCGGCTCCTATCTTTTTCTTACCAATGTTCGATTTGGGGAGGCCATAAAGGCCAATATTGAGGTTGACGGCAACATGAGTCAAAAATTTCTTCCACCCCTAAGCCTGCAGGTTATATTGGAGAATATCATCTATACCAACTCCGCCAGCAAGTCGTCGCCATTATGGCTATCCATCAGCGCTGATGAAGACGGGTTGCTGATCAAAAATACGGTGCAAACCAGGGACAGAAACGATGGCAATGGCCTCGAGGAAGGACTTGACAACCTGATCACCAAATACAGACTGCTGCATGTAGCAGATGTTCGTGTAGAAGAAACTTCCGGCGAAAGAAAAATCTTCCTTCCCCTGATGCCAAACAAGGAGGTGGGCATATGAGATTGTATAAACCACCCCTTTACCAGTTATACGGATTCCTGATCTCGATGCCATTTATCGACGGTCTGATCAACCGGGTGATGTTCAAGGACAGGATATTCACCGACTGGACCATATGGCTTTTCTCATTTCCTCTGATCTTTGCATTGGGCTACTGCTCCTGGTACATGCATTACCAGTATGATCATTGGATAAAAAACAAGTACCCTGATCTGAACCAGACCGGAAAGAGGGTCTTTCTCAAGTTGTTTATCTATTTACTGGTCATGTCACCTTCGGTGCTGGTGATTCTTTTGATCTATCATTTTTTCCACATCCTGGGGTACAACCTCACTCCCGACGATCTAAAGTGGTGTTTGCTGATAGGTCTTGTTGTGAACCTGGTCTTTGAAACCCTCTGGGAAGTGGTATACATCATCGATAAGTACAAAGAATCGCTGACTGAGCAGGAATTGATTCAGCAGATGAGTATAGAACAGGAGTTCGAAAATCTCAAGAGTCAGGTTAATCCCCATTTTCTATTCAACTGCTTCAATACATTGTCCAGTTTGATCACCGAAGACAAAGAAAATGCAGTGGTCTTTCTGGATGAGTTGAGTAAGGTATACCGTTACCTGTTGAACACCAACAGGGATGGCGTCGCCACGCTGCAAAGCGAAGTATTGTTTATTGAAAGTTATCTCAAATTGCTTAAAACCAGGCATGGCGAAGCGTTACAGGTACATATGGAAATCGACAAGGAATATTATTCCTGTCTATTGCCTTCATTCTGTTTGCAACTACTGGTTGAAAATGCCGTGAAGCACAATGTGGTGAGCCGGCAGCAGCCTCTGGTGATCGAGATCTTTACCACTCCTGCCATGCAGCTTGTGGTGAACAACAATCTTCAACGTAAGCAGGTTAAGGAAAGATCAACCAGAATCGGGTTGATGAATATCCGCTCAAAATACCAGTTGCTACAGGAAGATGGTTTTCAAATAGTGGAAGGCGAAAAGAATTTTATGGCCGTACTACCACTTTGCAAAAACAAATCAACAGTAAAAATCTAGACCAAACATGAAAATATTAATTGTAGAAGACGAGGAACTGGCAGTTAAAAAGCTTCAGAAGACACTGGCTGCGATTGACAGCGACAGCACCGTTGTGGGCATCACAGACAGTATTAAGAGTTCGGTGGAATGGCTGAAGCAAAATCCGGCGCCCGATCTGATCCTGATGGATATCGAGCTTGCGGACGGACAAAGCTTCGCCATATTTAATTTAACGGAGGTGAAAAGTCCCGTGATATTTACCACCAGTTATGACGAATATGCGCTGAAGGCATTCAAGGTCAATAGTATTGATTACCTCTTGAAACCTGTTCAAAAGGAGGACCTCGAGGACGCCCTGAAGAAATTCCACGCACTCAAGAGCCAGCACACGATGGGGTTTAATATGGACAGCCTTGTTAAGGAACTGCAGCAAAAGTTGCAACCACGGGAATACCGCAAAAGATTTCTGGTTAAGAATGGGCAAAAGTTATTGAGCGTAGAAATAAAGGACATTGCCTATTTCTACAGCGATGGGCGGCTGAACTTCTTCAAAACAAACGACAATAAAAAATTTATCATCGACTACACCATGGATGACCTTGAGGAGTTGCTGGATCCGGAGGAATACTTCCGCATAAGCAGATCCTTTTTTGTGTCCATTGCAAGCATCGATAAAATTGATGATTATTTTGGCAATCGGCTGATTCTGAATCTTAAACCGGCGGTTGATAAAGAGGCCCTGGTCAGCAGAGAGAAGGTGGCTGACTTCAAGAAATGGATGGGGAAGTAGGGAGTCGTATGTATCAGAATCAAGCATTTTACTGCATCAAAAACGAACAGCCTACTACAATCTTATTTTAACTGATTGGAGATCAAAAGGAAATTATCTGGCATTGTTTTTTCAACACTTAAAAGTTGTCATTATCCTTTGGTAATCACGGCGTTTACCAATGCACTCCAGGCGGCAGAGTGGGTCATGAATGGCTGGTTAAGTAATCGACAGATACTAAACATTTAAAAGCTATAGTGATGCTTCGCAACTATCTCAAAATTGCTCTCCGTAGTCTTGCAAAATATAAGTTCATTTCGTTTATCAATCTTTTTGGTTTGACAGTCGGATTGACCTGTTGCCTTTTAATCACTATCAATGTACTAAACGAGCTGAGCTTTGACAGGTATAATAAGAATGCAAACAATATTTACCGTGTCACCAGAAACTTTTATAACAGTGAAGGCGCAGTTTCCCTTAGGCTAAGTACTGTATCTCCCCCTTTCGGATATTACATGCCCACAGATTTTCCAGAGATAAGAAAAATGACAAGGTTGGTGGATTTTGGCGCGACTCCAACTAAGTACAAGGAAAAGATATTTAACGAAAAAAATATCTTTTTCGCTGACGAAAATATTTTTGATGTATTTACTCTGCATGTGCTGAAAGGAAATCCTAAAAGCGCTTTATACAATCCCTTTTCGGTGATGCTGACGGAAGAAATGGCGAAGAAATATTTTGGCGATGAAGATCCCATGGATAAGACAATCCGTTTCAACAACCAGTATGATGCTAAGGTAACCGGAATTTACAAAACGTTTCCTTCCAATGCACATCTGCACCCACAAATGCTGGTGTCTTTCAATACGTTGAATGATTCAGCCGTATATGGCGCAGAAAACCTGCGGACGAATTGGGGCAACAATTCTTTTTTTACCTACTTATTAATGCCTGAAAAATTTTCTCCTGAAAATATGATCGCACGGTTTCCGGAATTTATTGACAAGAGAATGGCGGGCGAAGAGTACGTAGGTCAACAGGCTTCAAAGTTTACAAAACTTGGACTTCAAAAATTAACTGACATACATCTTTATTCCCATACTGACTATGAAGCGGAGCCGAACGGTGATATAACCCGGGTTTATATTTTTTCAGCGGTAGCGTTATTCATTTTGCTTATAGCCTGTATCAATTACATGAATCTTTCCACCGCTCGTTCGGCTTTGCGAGCCAGAGAAATTGGAATCCGGAAAGTGATCGGTGCAAGAAGAAAAGAATTGATTGCTCAATTTCTTGGCGAATCGATATTAATATGCTGGGCAGCCATGCTGTTAGCAGGCGTACTTACATTTTTTTCTCTGCCTTGGCTAAATAGAGTAACAGGACAGGAGTTATCTCTTGATACATTAATGCGTCCAGGAATTATTACCGCTCTTTTGCTGATCCCATTTGTTGTTGGCATTGTTTCGGGACTTTATCCCGCTTTGTTTATGTCATCTTTTCAACCGATAAAAACACTGAAAGGTCTCTTCAAAATCGACGTTGGTGGCATGTCTTTCAGGAAAATGTTGGTGATCGTTCAGTTCTCGATAGGTATAATATTGATCATTTCGACCTTAATTGTTTTTCAGCAATTGCAATTTATTCAGAAAAAATCTCTTGGATTTGACAAAGAACGTATAGTGACAATGCCCTATTACACTGATATGGGCAAGCAATATGAATCATTCCGGAATGAGCTGCTACAAAATACCGCCTTTAAGAATATTACACGATCATCTCGTATTCCTACTGGTAGGTTGCTGGATAATATGGGCGCCTTTACTTTAAGTGGTGATTCATTAAGACCTGTTGTCGCCGATATCAAGTTTGTTTCATCGGATCCTGATTTTACTTCCACATTTGGAATACCCATGGTTGCAGGGAGATATTTTTCCAGAGAATATGGAACGGATACTGCGAGTTTTGTAATAAATGAATCCTCAGTAAAAGCCCTGGGTTGGAAAAATGCAAGCGAAGCTATTGGCAAAGATTTTAAATATGGTAACCAGCGGGGTCATATCATTGGTGTGATCAATGACTTTCATTTTGAGTCCATGCATCAGAAAATAGTTCCCATTATCATGGTGATGTATCCTCCGTCCCGACCCTACTTTAATAATCTTTCTATCAAGATTATCGGCAGCAATATTTCGCCGGCTTTATCCCACTTGGAAAAAACCTGGAAGACATATTTTCCCGAGAAACCGATTGATTATACATTCCTTGATGAAAATTTCGACAAGCTGTACCAGGCGGAACAAAGACAGGCGACCTTATTCACGGGTTTCGCTTGTATTGCCATATTCATTGCGTGCCTTGGACTATTTGGTCTTTCAGCGTTTGCCATTACTCAGCGAATAAAAGAGATCGGAATAAGAAAAGTATTGGGTGCAGGTATCGGCTCCATTGTAGCACTTTTATCAAAAGATTTTTTGAAGCTGGTAGGTATTTCTGCACTACTTGCCTTTCCCATTGCCTGGTATTTTATGATGAACTGGCTGCAGGATTTTGCATATCGCATCAATATGTCCTGGTGGGTATTTTTAATCGCCGGAATAGGTGCTGCTCTGATCGCTTTGATCACGATCAGTTTCCAGGCGATTAAGGCCGCCATCGCAAATCCCGTAAAGTCATTGCGAACAGAGTAAAGCTTTGAGAACAGAATGATCCAAATGTGTTGGTTTAACTAATCATTATCCTTCATGAGTTGTCAACTCTATTAAGGGCCTTTACACTTTATCAGAAGGGTCACCAGTTTAACCTTCCTCTTATTTTATTTCTTCCAGCCACTGCTGCACAAATATCCGGGCTGGTTCCACCACCTCTTTCCCGGCGCGGAAAGCCATTTTCCACTGGTTGCCCTTGTTTTCAAACTGTTGTTCCTTGAAATATTTTTTGCCGTTCTTTTCATACAATTGTGCGTCAAACCTGATATCTGCGGTGCCTTCAAGGAATTGATTGAGTCTTATTTTTATGAATTGCAAGTGATCGGCGGGGTATTTCTTTTCCCATTCATCGACAACGCCCTTGTTTGCGGCTTCCAGCGATTTGACCATTTCAGGATAGTGTTGCCTGTAATTGAGGAAGTATTTGTTATTCGGATCTTCAACCTCTTTGAGCTGTTTCCTGGCATTGGTAAGCATTTCATCATACACCTTCTTCATGGAGGCGTCTGCATTTTTTCCATTCTTCTCCAGGTCGGCTACCATTTTCCTTGACTGTTCGATAAGGTCCTTTTGAACTTCATCAGGAGTGGCAAGTTTCTCAAATTTGGGTTTGTTCTTTTCTTTCAGAGTATTGTATTCCCTGATGAAATCACTACTGTTCACATGTGCCTTCGTGTATATGAGCAGGTCTTTCACGACGACCCCACGATCGCCACTGGCAATATTCTTTGCGTTCCGGACGCCATACTGGTCAAAATAACTGCCAAGAAAACTGTTTGTGATCATGCCATTCGCGTCCTGTTGCGAGATGCCTAGTTGCTTTAGAAAATCGTCGCCAATTTTTCGAGCTACCGTGAAAGAAAGGACAAAAAATGAGGAGGCCGCCAGCATGGCCATGATAAGGAAATGTATCACGTTCCTGTAATTGATTCTGACATCCGGGCCAGTAGTGTTTTTTCCCATCTGCGGGATTGAAGTTTGTTCGTAATCGGTTGATGTGTAAAGTGCTCTGTCTGAATTCATTGTCTGTAATTTTGATTGGTGTTGTTATGGCTGCAAATATGGGGGCAAGACACAGCCGGGGGAACCGCACAAGTAATGAATTGCGAAATTTGGAGGATGAATTGTGGCCCGCAGGTTCGGAAGAAATTGATTTCATGCAAGGACGCAAGAAAATACAGGCTCCCTTTCGCGTAGCGTCCACTTTGCGCTTCTACGTGAAACCTTCTTCAGCGATCGCTGTTGAGTAAAGAATCTAAACTGGGCAAGGAGAATTAAATTTGTATGGTGGACAGCGAAAAAACTTCCTTACTCAGATTCGGCGCGGATACTTTCCGGCAATATTGTAATGAGTTGGCGCTTCAGGACGAGACCCTTGCCGGGGTCATCGGTGAATACGGCCATCCACCGATGTGGAGCAGACCGAACACCTTTGAAACCCTCGTGCATATTATTCTGGAGCAACAGGTTTCATTGGCCTCGGCCTTGTCGGCTATGAATAAGATGCGGGAAAAACTGTCCGAAATTACTCCTGAACATATTTTGAAACTAACCGACGCGGACTACCGCGCCTGTTATTTCAGCCGACAAAAAACCGCCTATGTCAGGAGTCTTGCGTGGGAAATAGTAAATGGGCGGCTCGATCTCGCTGAATTCGAAATTCTCCGGGATGAAGATATTCGTACCAGGCTCACCGCATTAAAAGGAATCGGTAACTGGACCGTTGACGTCTACCTGATCTTTGCTCTTCAAAGAGTGGATGTTTTCCCAATTGGCGACCTGGCCGCCGTCAATGCCATGAAACGATTGAAATCAATGCCCGTGGACATTGCCCGCGAATCAATTTTGGCACAGGCCGCAGCGTGGCGGCCGTATCGTACCATAGCTACCATGTTGCTCTGGCATTATTATCTTTCGGTACCACGCAAGATGAAGAGCAAGCTTTCTATTTAATTTCAGAGGGGGAGATCAAAAGGTTTTTAACGGCATTCAATTATCTTGACAACATTTCCTTGAACTGAGTGGAAATTCTCATAATCCATCAATCTGAGGTACCAGAACCTGAACCAACCGCAGCAAATGAAATTCACCTTAATTATTCTTGTTCACCTGTTAATGATCAATGCATCAGCGCAGAACCAGGATCCTGGCCGGGTGGGTAACCGGATCGTTGAAGAGGGATTTATCAAGATTAATGGCATTGACCAATGGGTAACTATAAAGGGTGACAGCACAAAACCCATTGTTCTTTTTCTTCACGGTGGCCCGGGCAGCCCTCTGAGTCCATACGCAGATGCCATTTATGGTAAATGGGAGAAAGACTTCATCCTGGTCCAATGGGATCAGAGAGGGGCAGGAAAAACCTATGGCAGGAATGCGCCACCTGAGTTAAGTCCGGCATTCCTGAAATCAAATCCACTGACCATTGAACTTATGAGCAAGGATGGCACCGAACTTGTCCGATATCTCATTCAACGTTTTGATAAACCTAAGATCATATTGTTTGGTACTTCATGGGGTTCAGTACTTGGGGTTAAAATGGCGATGAGCAATCCGGAACTTTATTACGCCTATGTCGGGCACTCCCAGGTTGTTGCTCCATCTGAAGATTTAATTTTTGATTACCGCCAGATACGCCGACTGGCGCAAACTGCCAATGACCAGGAATCTTTGAGTATGCTAAAACAAATAGGGAAGCCCCCATATGACACGGCACGAAATGCAGGGATATTATTAAGGATGATCAAAAAATACCAGGGAAAGAATGCCACCCCCGCTCCGGCTGCCTGGTGGAATATGGCTCCGGCGTATGATAATCAAGATGACAACCAGGATCGTGAGAACGGGGATGACTACTCCTTTCTCAGTTATGTAGGAGACAAGCGATTTGATGTCAGTCCGATAAATACAAAAATCAATTTCCTGAAAGACGGACTTGTATTTAAGATTCCGGTTTACATTATCCAGGGAGAAGAGGACTTGCAGACTCCTGCAGTAATAACCAGGAGGTACTTTGAAAAGATATCCGCACCCTCAAAAAAGCTTATCCCTGTTCCCAAGGCAGAGCATGGGTTTAATCAATCGGTTGTGGACATCCAGTATAAGGTATTGAATGAATATATTCGGCCAACAATTGGTCGATAGCTAATGTTGGCTAAACAAACTGATCAGGGAATTAGTAGTTAATGTGGTGTCCGCTTCCTCAATCATCCAATGGAGGATTTCCACTTCGGGAATGGTCAAATGCAGGGAAATAGATGGAAACGATGATGAAAGGAGAATCGTTGCCCTGTCTGATGAAACCTGTGATGCGGATTCCTTATATATCTCCCCGACAGTGGTACAAAATTTCCTGAAATCCAGTTCATCAAAGTGGAACTGCGCGCAACCCAATCCCAATTGAATACACCTGCAACGTTCACACATCACAATATATCCAAATCCATCATCGAAACTGAGTGTCTGGTAAGTGCAGTTGGTATTCATTTATTAAAATTATGCCTGGCCTCATCAGAATGCTTACGCAATAGGAAACTCGCTTACCGTAATCGGGAATTTTCGTATTGATCCTCCCTGAAGAGATTCCCGGGCTTATCTCACTAAAAAACGAGTTTTTTCTGATTGCGTAAATGAATTTCCTGATTCAGAACCCCATTTTCTCCCTGTTGGAATAATTTTCCGCCCCAAACCAACTCATGTGAGGACAACTCTTTTATGCCTGTTTCTGTTTTTTTCAATAACTGCATTTGCCCAGACGGGTTCGATTACCGGAAGAATCAGCACCTCCGATGGCTATCCGGCGGAATCGGTCAGTATTGCATTAAAGGGAACGGCTGTGGTCACCCCATCCGATAAATCAGGCAAATACGTACTGCGTAAAATCCGTACCGGACGGTACATTTTGGTAGCCTCGTTTACCGGTTTGGAACCCACCGAAATCAAGATCGAAGTGCGGGCCGGTGAAACGACTACTGTGCCGCAAATAATTTTAAAAGAAAATGCCCGGCAGTTAAAAGAGGTGGTGATATCCGCCAACCGCAGGAGATCCGAATCCGAGTATGTCGCTAAACTGCCCTTGAAGGATATGGAAAACCCGCAGGTATACAGCATAGTCTCTTCAGCGATTCTGAAACAGCAGGGGGTCACCAGCTATGACGATGCGCTGAAAAATGTTCCCGGCATCTCCAGGACCTGGGAATCTACCGGAAGAGCCTATGGTGATGGCGCTTCCTATTTTGCACTAAGAGGGTTGGAATCGCAGCCAACCATGTATAATGGTTTGCCTGGCCTCACCAGTGGCAATCTCGACCCCGCCGACATCGAACGTATCGAAGTAATCAAGGGGCCCACGGGCACCTTGTTTGGCAGCAGTCTTATTGCCTATGGTGGATTGATTAACACAGTTACTAAAAAACCATACGATCATTTTGGCGGTGAGTTTTCATATCAAACAGGAAGTTTTGGACTGAACCGGATCACGGCAGATGTCAATCTGCCCTTGAGCAAGTCAGAGAAAATTGCACTGAGGATCAATACTGCTTATCATAGCGAGAATAGCTTCCAGGACGCGGGGTTCAAAAAATCGCTTTTCTTTGCTCCGGCCTTGTCCTATGAAGTCAATGAAAGACTCCATTTCCAGTTTCTGACTGAAATATTAAGCGAGGAAAGAGCCGTGGCGCCGATTTTTTTTCACACCAACCGGGAAGATCCATTTCCATTTAAAAATTTGCAGGAGTTGAACCTGAACAACGACCTGTCCTTTACCAGCAATGACCTGACTATCAAAACACCGAGGATGAATTTTCAGGGGCAGATGTTGTACAAGCTTTCACCCAACTGGTCATCCCAAACTGTCATTGCGCGTAGTGTGGCGAACTCCGATGGATATTATGCCTACCTGTGGCCCGATGTAACCGGCACGAATAATTTCGGGCATTACATCAGCAACCAGCAGGGCACCATCACAACTTCTGATTTCCAGCAGAATTTTACCGGTGACTTCAACCTGGGTGCGTTCAGGAACCGGATTGTCATTGGACTGGATGCATTCACCCGAAACAATGTCGACAACAGTTCCGGCTATGGCTTAATCAGGAATGTAACCCCTCAGGGCGGTGAAAATTTTGTCGACCCCTTTACCGGCGACTCGCTGCCTCCCGTATATCTGACGAAAGCCTCGGTCGACAACCTGCTTGGCAGCACAGGAGGTAGTAACAGCAATGTCACCAACAGCGCTTACAGCGTGTATATTTCTGACGTCTTTAATATTACTCCGGGATTGCTGGCCATGGCCAGCGTAAGGGTTGATTACTTCAAGAGTAAGGGTGAGAAGAGCGATGATACAGATGATTATCACCAAACCGCCGTATCTCCAAAATTCGGGTTGGTTTATCAACCAGTGCTGGATAAGATATCATTGTTCGCGAATTACATGAATGGATTTGTCAATGTTCCTCCTGCGCAGGTTGCGGACCCGGATGGCTCTAACCCCCGTATCAAATCGTTCAAGCCCGAACACGCCGATCAACTGGAATTTGGGATCAAGACGAATTTACTTGACGGCAGGTTGAATGGCACACTTTCATATTATGATATCAAAGTAAGCAACCGGGTAACTGGCGATCCGGAGAATTTTTATAATTCCCTCCAGGGAGGAGAAGTAGAGAGCAAAGGATTTGAGATAGAATTGAATGCAAATCTCGTTAAAGGGCTTAACCTGCTTGCCGGATACAGCCACAACAATTGTAAGGTACTGCAAGGTGATGAAAATGATTTTTATACCACTCCGGGACGCAGCCCGGGAGGGCAGGGTCCCAACGACCTTGCAAATTTCTGGGCCACCTATAAAATTTCCCAGGGCAGCCTGCGCAATTTCGGGTTTGGCTTCGGAGGCAATTATGCTGGGACCTACAAGGTAGTGGACAGTAAGATCACCGGAGATTTTTTCCTGCCATCGTACACCGTGTTAAATGCAAGTCTGTTTTACAATTCGGATAAGGTGGGCATAACATTGAACATGAATAACCTTACTAACAAGGATTATTATATTGGCTATTGGTCGGTCAATCCTCAGGAACCCAGAAACATTGTGGCAAGTTTTTCTTTTAAATTTTAGTGGGCAGTTGGTCCGCCAGATCCTATCCGACGCAAGCTTGTCGAAAGTCACACGAATGATATTTCCGCCAGTATCGGCGTCGCTTATCGGATTTGAGCTTCTTGAAGTTCCTTGAAGTGAAAGAGCATATCTATTAGTAAATTTACGGGTTGCAGTTGAAGCACTTCTGGCGTTCGTTCGTTCCCGTTCCCGTTCCCGTTCCTGTTCCTGTTCCTGTTTCTGTTCCTGTTCCTGTTTCTGTTTCTGTTTCTGTTCCTGTTTCTGTTCCTGTTTCTGTTTCTGTTTCTGTTCCTGTTCCTGTTCCTGTTTCTGTTTCTGTTCCCGTTCCTGTTGCAGGTGAAGCAGAGATTCTGGCGTTCGTCCCGGAATGCACAAATTTCAGATAATTAATGTTGTTCAATTTTATTCGATTAAGCAATCGACAAATCCATCGACCTGTAGGAAAAATAAAATTATAGCAGCCTGCACTGTCGGTCGTTTCGTCGAAATAGATCTTAACAACGAAGACTGTTACTGTCGACTACTCAATCATGTTAATACAAAAAAATAATTGGCGGTGAAAAAAATAAAACTCATTTTACAATTAATTTAACACCCCCAGCCTTGCTTTCTTTACAGAAAGCCACCGTTCGACCCCCCTTCTCCGCCACCCGGATATTTTTGATTTTGTTTGGCTGTCAGTGGCTATTGCCAATTCGGCCTTAATGCCATTATTTTTCATAACCAAAAACAGTATCTATGAGTCGAAACTCTATCCTGATTTCAACAGTGATCATCTCCTGTTTTCTGCTATGTTCGGGACTCGTATCGGGCCAGCAAAAGGTAACGGGAACAATCACAGATGATTCAACAAAAATTCCAATAGCCGGTGTCACCATCTCAGTAAAGGGCAGCCGCAACGCGACTTCCGCAAGCTCCGACGGCAAGTACAGCATCACTGTTCCCAATCTTAATGCGACGCTTATATTTACCTATATCGGCTTTGAGCCTCTTGAAGAGCCCATAGGCAACCGTACTGTCATTAATGCTTCACTGCGTGCGATGACCTCGTCTATGAATGAAGTGGTAGTAACCGGCTATAGTTCGCAGGCGAAGAAGGATATCACTGGCTCGGTGACTGTGGTCAATACAAAAGAGTTGGTGTCGGCGCCAGGGTCAAATGTCGAAAGTTTGTTACAGGGTAGGGCAGCAGGCCTAACGGTGGGCACTTCCGGGATACCAGGTGCGGGATCAAATGTCCGTATTCATGGTTACAGCACATTCGGAAACAATGAACCTCTTTATGTGGTGGATGGTACCAGGGTTACTTCTATCTCTGATGTTAATCCGGGCGACATCGAATCGCTGCAGGTCCTCAAAGACGCTTCTGCTGCCTCGGTCTATGGTTCAGCGGCTGCGGGAGGAGTGATCATCATTACAACAAAGAAGGGAAAGACCGGGCCGCCAAAAATAAACTATGAAAGTTATTATGGCTGGCAGAAGTTTGATAAGAGATTGGACCTGATGAATACCGAAGAATATGGACAGTATCTTTTTAAACTTCAGGAAAATGCAGGGAATCTTGATGCCGATGGCAATTTCGCGCACGGTCAGTATGCCGGGCCGACAGGAAAAAGTCCTCAGCCTATCATTCCCGATTATATTTATGCCGGAGGAGGTCAGCCTGGAGGCAAGTCGGGCGCCATCATGGAAGGTGATCCCGCGGCAGATCCCTCCAAATACAAGCTCGACCTCTTCGATGTAAATGGTCCCGGCACCTATCAGATAGTACCCGCAAACAAGCAGGGAACCGACTGGATCGGCGCGATCATGCAGAAGGCCCCCATCCACAATCAACAGATGAATATTTCCGGCGGAACTGAAAATTCAAAATACCTGTTTGGGCTAAACTATTTCAATCAGAAGGGCATCATTTATACTACGGGATACAAAAGATATTCGGTGCGTGCCAATACCAGTTTTAAGATTAAGGATAAGATCCGCATTGGGGAATACTTCCAGGCAAATTTTATTGATCGTGATGGCACCAATGCCTTCACAAACCAGGATGAAGGCAATCCGCTTTCTTTTGCATACAGGCAACAACCAATTATACCTGTGCTCGATTTGGGAGGAAATTATGCAGGAACCAGGGGATCTAACCTTGGCAACGCGAACAATCCTTATGCAATTCTTGACAGGAGAAAGGACGCCGCCGACAAGCGCATAGGGATTATAGGTAGTGTGTATGCCGAAATTGATATACTCAAAGATTTTACTTTCCGGACTAATCTGGGTATCGATTATGGCAATATCAGCACCTTTGTTTTTCTGACGCCCGTGTATGAAAATGCCGAGGGCAGAGGAGGAGATGGAACTTTCAACGAAGGCCAGGGATATGCCTACCTGCTCACCTGGTACAATACACTTAACTACCATAAGGAGTTTGGCAAATCGCATAAGATAGGAGTCATGGTAGGAACAGAAATGGTTCAGGACCAGGGAAGGTTTATCTCCGGCAACACCACGAATTACTTCAATTTTGATCGCGAATTCTGGCAACTGGGCGCTACGCTGAATCCTACGCCATTCGGCACCAGTTCCGAATACAAGGCAAGAAAGTATTCGCCCCTGATAGCCAAGGTCGACTACTCATTCCGTGATCGCTACCTATTAAGCGCCTCCTTCAGAAGGGATGGTTCCTCTGAAGCCTTTGGCCCGGCTAACAAATACGGCAACTTCACAGCTTTTGGTGTGGGATGGCGACTGTCGGAAGAAAGCTTTATGAGCAATATTCCATATCTCAACGATCTCAAACTTCGATTTGGATATGGTAAACTTGGCAATGACAATATCAATTCATATGGCTTCCTCACATCTTTTGTAGCTAACAACGATGCCGCCTATCCAATCAATGGCGCAAACACAAACATTACTCCCGGTGTCCGGCATTTGTCTATCGCAAACCCGGATATCAAATGGGAAGAAACCGCCACAACGTCCCTTGGATTGGATGCAACGCTTTTTGATAACAGGCTGCAAATTACCCTGGACCTCTACAACAGGGAAACAACGGATCTTTTGTTTGAAAGAGAACTTGATCCAAGCCTATACGGAGGCAGGATTGCAAAGCAGCCGGTAAACATCGGGTCGATGAACAATAAGGGAGTTGACCTCTATATGTCGTATAAAGGGGGTGATCCAACAGGTTTACGTTACGACGCAAGTCTGACTTTCTCATTGTACCGCAACAAGGTGGGCACGCTTGCAGATCCCTTCTTTGAAGGCGACAGGCAGCGTATCGAATCTTTTAACCGGTCAGTTAGCGGAAGGCCTTTGTCGAGTTTCTTTGGATACCAGATCGATGGATTTTTTGATGATGAGGCTGAACTGGCAACCCAGGAACAAAGCGGGAAATTTGTGGGTGGTTGGAAATATAAAGACCTGACGGGTCCAGACGGAAAACCCGATGGCGTGATCACTATTGATGACAGAACTTTCATTGGGAATCCTCATCCTGATTTTATATCCGGACTGAATTTAGACCTGGCTTATATGAATTTTGACTTCACCGCGTTCCTCTATTGGAAAAAAGGTGGCCAGCTTGCCAACTATGTTCGTTACTGGACAGATTTTAACACCTTCCAGGGAGGCCGCGACCGTCGGGCATTGTACGACAGCTGGACGCCGGAAAACAGGGATGCGAAACTGCCCTTGATTACGACCAATGACCGTACAAGTGGCACGGCACCCTCCAGCTATTTCATCGAACCAGGTGGTTACCTGCGATTGAGGAATCTTATCCTTGGTTATACCATTCCCAAACGTATTACGGACAGGCTGAATATCGATAAACTCCGCTTCTACATTCAGGGCCAGAACCTGTTTACAGTTACAGACTACACCGGCCTTGATCCGGAGATCACGACAAATAATACCGGCCGGAGCGACTATCGCAGAAGATTTGCCGACAGGAACATCGGCGTGGATGTTGGAAATTATCCAACGCCAAGGGCATTCATATTTGGTGTTAACCTTAACTTCTGATAACTGCACTCTCAAATGAAAAAAATGATTATGAAATTATTCAATCATACTATGTTACGCGCATGGATTGCGTTTACGGTCCTGATAAGTATCAATGGCTGTAAAAAAGAATTTCTTGACCCGAATCCATATAATGTTTACCAGCCCGAACAGCTGAGTAATCTGAAGGGTGTTGAAGGTCTGCTGGTGGGTGCATACGGCATGCTCGACGGACAGGGTATTGACGGAGCCTCGGGTTGGATGGTCGGTGCTACAAATTGGGTCTATGGTGATGTAGCATCTGACGATGCATACAAAGGCACAGATGCTGGCGACCAGCCGCAGATGACAGAGATAGAATTGTGGGCCTCGCAGCCTGCCAATACCTATTTCTATTACAAGTGGTTGGCGATCTATGAAGGAGTGGCACGTTCGAATGACGTTATTAAATTTGCGACAAATGTCCCAACGCTGACTGATTCGCAAAGAGTGAATTATCTGGCACAGGCGAGATTCCTGAGGGGACATTATCACTTCGATGCAAAAAGAAATTGGAACAAGGTACCCTACATTGATACGTCTGCAACTGCTTATACTAATACAGATGACATTTGGCCCAAAATTGAGGAAGATTTTCTGTTCGCCTATGAAAATTTGCCTGAAACCCAGGCTGATCTTGGCAAGGCGAACAAATGGGCGGCGGCCGCATACCTTGCTAAAGCTTATGTGTATCAACAGAAATGGGCCGAGGCGAAAGTATTGTATGACGAAATCATGGTCAGTGGAAAAACGGCAAACAACCTAACCTATGAGCTGCAGCCGGAGTATTGGAAAAATTTCAATGCCAATTTTGAGAACAGTTCCGAGTCAGTGTTTGCCCAACAGGCGTCTGCCAGCGGTACCATCGTGGCGGCGGCAGAAACCAGTTATGAGCTGGCCTATCCATATGGCGGCGATTTTGGATGCTGTGGATTTTTTCAGCCTTCGCAGAATCTGGTGAATGCCTTCAAAGTGGATGCGAATGGACTTCCCTTCCTCGACGACTCATACAATGAAACGAATCTCAAGAACGACCAGGGAATCAATTCCAGCGATCCATTCGAAAATGATAGTGACATTGCTCTTGACTCCCGACTCGACTGGACGGTTGGTCGCAGGGATATACCTTACTACGACTGGGGTCCCCATCCTGGTCGCAGTTGGATACGCGATCAGACGTATGGCGGTCCCTACAGCCCGAAGAAACACGTGTATGCCAAAGCCGATGTTGGTGGGCTGACAAACGGCGGCAGCAATCATCGACAGACGGCTAAGAATTATAACATTATTCGCTTTGCAGATGTTTTGCTGATGGCCGCGGAGGCAGAGGTTGAAGTGGGTTCGCTTGAAAAAGCGAGAGAGTATGTTAACCTCGTCAGAGCAAGGGCGGCGGACCCCGTAAGTTTCGTAACCGATGCTGATGGATTCGCTGCTGCTAATTACCAGACTAAAGAATACCTGGCACCCTTTGCTGATCAGGAAACTGCGAGGCAGGCTGTTCGTTTCGAAAGGAGGCTGGAACTGGCAATGGAAGGACACCGGTTTTTTGACCTCGTTCGTTGGGGTGTTGCGGATCAGGTGTTGAATGCTTATGCGAGTGTGGAGAAGGGAAGGCGCAGCTATTTAAACAGCGCGAACTTTACAAAGGGAAAGAATGAATATTACCCGATTTCCAATCGCGTGTTGGAAGTGTCGGCTAAGGGCGGAAACACCCTGACCCAAAACGCCGGTTATTGATTCACTAAACAAAACAGCTCGCATCAGGCGATTGGTGGCAACCCTCGGGGTTGTCATCAATCGCTTTTTCCTGGAATCGCAGAACTTGGCAATTTACTTGGATCTAATTCATTCAAGAAGAATTGAAAACAATTTGATCTCGAATTGATGAAGCCCTCTTAAATCTTGCTCAGATCCCATTGCCTGAGACCGCTAAGTGTAACGCTGCCACCCTCTGCGAAGAAAATCAGGTCTGTTGCAGCGGCATCGGGATAGATTAAAGTCGAGATCACCTTTTCTCCTTTGTTCAGAAAGATTTCCAGTGAAGAGTGATCTACCAGGATCACAAATTTCAGTTTCCCATTTTCGGGTTGAACATTTGCAACCATCCGTTTCCTGTTGTCGGCAATTCGCACTTCACCGGTCAGGCTGCGATCAACCAGCAGTTGATTTTTTGCCTTGTCATAAATAATTTTATATTCTTCCGCAATCTTACCACCGCTGTCTTTCTTCCGCCCAAGGGTAAATCCAAATCTCTCAGCTGTTTCGATGTTAACCGAGACCTCCAGCCAGTACGCCAGTGATTTTATACTGGTTATCTTGTTCAATAGGATCTCTTCCTTATCAACCTTGATAGTTTCCCGGCTTTCAAACTTTGAATTCTTTGCCTGCCTCGCGAGCAGGCTGCTGATCTCTGTAGCGGGTGTCTGCAGTATTTCATAATATGTCCCCTTTTTCCTCAGCGACAAATTCCTTGGGATCGACATGTGTCCTTTCCAGGGAGAAGTTTCCTGGATGCCAGGTACCATCCAGCCTATAAACAGATTTTTCCCAGACTTTAAACCGTTCCATGGAATGGCGGCATAGAAAGCATCACCATAGTCGAATGTCTGGTAACTGTTGGGGTTGTCGGTGCAGGTAAATTTCTTACCATTAAAGTCACCAACAAAA
>Ga0193752_1001211_pt1 | contig 21978 bp, 24 predicted proteins | sample H1c1metaG_FD_144924 | JGI IMG/M metagenome (GOLD analysis project Ga0193752, IMG submission 144924) | Soil microbial communities from a riparian zone of the East river system, Colorado, United States - H1c1 | ecosystem: Environmental > Terrestrial > Soil > Riparian zone | place: USA: East River...
GGGTCTGTATCACTGTGAATGATCAGATACCTGTCGATGTCCCTTCACCCCGGCACTTCGAAGACTACCCTTCGAGACGCCGGAAAGAACCATACAAGCCTGTCGAAGGGGTCGAAGGGCTCCTTTCCGTCATCCTGTCCCGCCGCCGCGAGCCGCCCGCCTCAGAAGAACCTGGGTGCCAGCGTGGACTTGTCGGCAAAACTTTGACGTCGACTCTACCCGATGCTCGGGAGACCAGGGAATAGGGCCGAACTCGCGGGTACAGCTTCGAATTCATCGGATGGTCAGCTGGCATTTTGTGCCGATCAGCCCACACCGACACCTAGACCTCTCCCGTTTACTGATAACCGGCGTCGGCAAGTTTCCCTTTTTTAATTGCATTTATCCTTAAGTGAATACCGTCTTTCAAACAGAGACAAGAGCGGAACGACTTGCGCCGATATGCCAGATCGCGCATGATCCGGATCGATGAAGCGTGTCATATGGAAAGGACATAGCAAGGACGACTTGAAGTCGTTTCCGGACGCGGCTATGGACAACGCCGGGCATCAGATCTTTCGAGTGCAATGCGGCCTCGATCCGATGGATTGGAAACCAATGCCTACGATCGGCGTCGGCGTGAAAGAGATTCGGATACGAGAGGCTAACGGTGCCTTTCGAGTGATCTACCTCGCTACGCGGCCAGAAGCGGTTTATGTTCTGCATTGCTTTCAAAAGAAGACGCAGAAAACTAGCTCACAGGATTTGCACTTGGCTCGCGATCGTTTGAAGAGTGTGTTGAGGTAGTCATGCCGAAGAAAGCCAAAGCAAAGAGCGTCTTTCACGATCTTTACGACCCAGATCGAGCAGCCGAGATGGAGATCCGTTCCACGTTGATGATTGGTCTTTCGCAATGGCTGACGAAGTCGAAGTTGACTCAGAGCGAAGCTGCAAAAAAATTGGGCGTTACCCAGGCGCGTGTGTCGGATATCAAGCGCGGCAGCATCAACCGATTCAGTCTTGATTTGCTTGTGCGTCTCGCTGCGAGGGCGGGATTGCATCCGAAGTTGAAATTGGCGGCGTGAACCTTGAGATACCGCGTGCCGGTTGAACTGCCGGGGATTGCCCAGATGACCCCGTTGACCTCGGCCAGGTACCATCAGATTCGGGCGTCCCTCGGATAATCGCGCGACGTCAGCCGCCACCGCGAGCCACCCGCCTCTGCGCCGAGATGTCGGCGACTGCCGCGTCCCCTGGGGAATTCTCGAATGCGAATAGATCGCCTGGCTGGCAATCGAGCACCTCACAGAGCTTTTCAAGCGTGCTGAACCGAATAGCTTTCGCCCTACCCGTCTTTAACACCGAAAGATTCTGCGCAGTGATGCCGACACGTTCGGCAAGTTCGTTCAAGCGCATCTTGCGACGCGCGAGCATGACATCGACATTAACAACGAGTGGCATTAGATCACCAGATCGGCTTCGCGCCGCAACGCATCCGCGTGTTCTTTCTCGTACAAACCCACGTCCATGATCCATGAGACCAAGAGGATGAGCCCGGGCGTTACGAGTGTGCCGATCAATTCGTAGAACGACAGGAAAATGCGATCGAGATCGATGGGCACCGTTGAGCTGATCAGACGAAGTACAACGACATGCGTGGTCGGAATCAAGATGCTGAGTGCGGCCCAAAGGAGACTTAAGAAGCCGACGTTCCGTAGGTGACGCACATTCTCGGGCGTATAGATCGCGCCTGCAGCGAGATTGCCGAACAAACGTTCGAGCTGTCGCAGGATGTTGAGCCAGATACCGATCACGATGGACATGATGCAAAGCGCCCACAGATTAAATTGCAGCGGCGTGAGCACGGCTCTCATCACGTCATCTAATCCGCCGTTGTCGCGCCATTCACGCGCCGGACCCAACACCATCATGAGCGTCATCACGAGCATGACAATCACGCTGCCGGCGACGCTGAGCCCAAAGAGCGCCGCGCACACGACGCGAGCGTTGCGACTGAAGGCGCGAACCTTGCGAATCTTCGATTGAACCTCGACTGCGCGAGGGAGCGCTGAAGCTGAAGCGTTCACGGGAAACTCCTTCTTATACGTCGTGCCACAAAGTGGCGACGATCCTAGCCCTGCTCAATCTCGCTTGGCAAGCGTTTTTTATCGTTTATCGATACTTAATGGCCGAGCTGCGATGTTATCGGGTCGACTTCGGGGCCAGCTGCTACCCCAAATATACGGCGAAAGGGGCACGACTCGGTCGGCGTCCAACTGCCGCCAGAGGCTCACTACCATTCGGGCCTTGCACCCTAACTTACTTAAAATCGTCGTCGAGCACTTCTGTTGCGAACCACGGCTTGCTGAAATCTTGAAAGCGGGATTCCAGCATTCATCCGCTTCTCTTGAGCCCGGCAATCCGCTTCGTACTTAAGAACGAACCCATCCAGCTCGCTCACTAGCCTCTCGAATTTGCGAGCTTCCCCAGTCGCGCCGTTCAAGTAGATGTGAACAAATACCGAACGAGCGAGAGGAGCAATGTAGACAGATTCATCTTCGCTCTTAGCAAACACCCACCAGAGATTTTGTCCTCCAAAATCTATAAAAATCAATCCACGACTCTCTGCCCATTCCCGAAGAAGCGAGCAGTTGCCTATCGCCGTCTTTCGAATGTGTGGTTGCGGACCTACCTGCGTACTTTTTTCCCAAACTACGGCGAACTGCTTCTCGTCGGTTTTTCTCCTTTTCCCATCTACGACCCAAACTAGCTTCTGATAAAAGACATCGCGAGAGCGGCGCTCGTCAGGCTTTATATATGAGTGCTGGAGTTCGATTACCCAGCCCGCATCGGTCTTCACATCCGCGATGTGCTTCTCGCCATCGTCTGCGTGATGAACAACTTCCTGCCAGTTTTCGGGAAACAGTCCTTTCCAGGCGCGGTGCCACTCAGTTTCATTCTCCCACCACGGATCGCACAAGCGGTTTGCGCGATGAGCCCAGTGCCAAACCTTAACCTCACCGCATTTCGCCGTCATTGCGTAATTACAACAGGGGCAGAAACCGGAATGACTTGGCTCAGCTTGTATGCGCTGTCCATCGACGACGGCGAACTTCATTGACCACTCCGCAAAGCAAGACCGTTGGTGCTTGCGTCGAAGTACTAAGTTGCTGACAGATACGCAACATACCACTCGCGAGATTGTGTTACAGGCTTATGCAGACACTAACAGTCTCAGGGCATGTGAATACGTTTGCGTTTGCGTTCAACTCGACAGTTGCGTGAAGTCACTCAACGTTAGGAATTAGGTCCGCAGCCTTTCCGCTTCGACTCGATGCCTCAGTGACTTCGATGCGAGAGCGGAGATCGATCAACCGCTCGAGCGCAAGAAAGACCATCTTAGGTGGAGTACTTTCGTACGCACACCACCTTCGCATCAATCGCTCGTTCACTCCTAACTCGTCGGCAGCTGCACGCTGACTCAGGTTGGCGCGCAGAAGTAAACGGCGCAGCCGCGTCGCGTCGCAGGGATTGTCGTAGCTATTGTCAATCATGATTTTTCCGGTCGCTGAATAGAGAGCTTTTCCATTCGACTTGTGCACGCTTACCTCGGTCGCGCCAAGAAGCGCGTTCCATGGCGTATAGATAGTCGAAGTCAGTGTCAAAACATGACACTGGCAGCAAAGCCCTCGACTATTTGTATTGTTCTACCGCCCGCCGGAGCGCTTCTTTTACCTCGTCTCGCAAATCCGGTGGCTCAACCACTTCAACACTGGGTCCGTGGCGCATTATGTCCATCACGAGTTCGCGCGGATTTTGGTAGGGAATTCTGAGTTCGTATCGTCCGTCCTCCAACCACTTGGCTTCCTGTTGCGGGTGCCACTTCTCGTCGGCGACCCAACGCGCAGAGACTGGAGTAAATCGAAGTACGGCCATCTTGTCGGCCTTGCCGCCGAATATCCCGTATGCCGACGCGAAGTGCTGGTCCAGCTCCGCTTCCGGCACATCGAGTGCGCGCTCTTCGAGCACTGCGACGCGTTGCACCCGGTCCACCGAGAAGCTTCGCAAAGCTTGTCGCGACTCGTCCCATGCATCGAGATACCACGCCTCCCTATAGTAGGTAATGCGCTGCGGCGCGAGCGTACGATCGGTCCATTGGTTGTCGCCGCGCGCGTGATACTCTATCCAAAGCTTTTTTCGCTGCAGAGTGGCCGAAGCGATGACGTCGAATGATTTGCCTGCGGGACGGGCGCCAATCGAAGGGAACCGCAGACGATTTGCCGCTTCGCTAAGATTCAGCCGTTGATGTTGGACCAATTCGTTAAGTCGCCGCGCAAGCGGACCTAGGTGCTCGTCGAGCAGACCTCCACTGGCGTCCTTTAGGAGACGTTGCAATATCGCCAACGCCTGCAGCTCGTTCGGCGTGAACCACAATCCCGGCAATTCATACGCCTCGTCTTTGTTCTCGTGCGAGTAACGGTACCCACCCGAGCTTGCATCGAACACCACCGGCGCATTGAGATAGTCCTTCAGCGCGTTGATGGTTCGATGCAGCGTCGATTTCGAGCACTCCAGCTTTGCCATCATATCTTCCAACGGAATCGCTGTCCGACGCGACGACAGGATTTTGTGTAAGTGGAAGATGCGGTCGAACTTATCCACGGCGCTTATTCCGCAATGTGACCCTGATCGCGGACGCTTCGGCGAACTGCTTTCGAAATGCCAGCTCTTGCTGCGCCATGCGAACAACTTCGATGTCGACGGACGCGGAGATAAGCTGACGGAGGTCGTGCGTGCTCATATTCTCGATATCATCGCGCGCAATGGGCCGTAGCTTGACCAAGGCGGACGCAAGTTTTTGCGGCAAGTACAGCAATGCCAACTCTCCGTAGGTCTCTCGCAACATGTATACGAGGTAAGTCGTTCAATGAACAGTTTATCGTCGGGTCATCGGCGGGACGCGACCTCACTAGTGAATCATGATGGCCCTGGAGGCCCCACCGAAGGAACGGATGGCTGAATCGGCGAATCCGGTAGCTTTACAAAGCCACCTTCGTCAAAGGAGAAGGCCACGAAATGACAAGTTGTCATCGATTCCCGATACGCAGCACCGAGTATTAGCAACCACTTACCAGCGTCTTGTGCGTACTTCCTTCGACTTGCAAGGATTTCTGCTTTCGCTAAGGCGGGGGATTCCGGCGAAATCGAATCTATTTCATGCGCATAGCTGATTACAACGCGCAATCCACAGTTAAAGCTCGCAAGCTTTATCCATTCCTCGTGCCACGAGCGACCATTGTTTTCGTGCTCGATGGCGAGTTCGAGATCCCAAGTAACCATGCCTTCTTTAAGCATCTCGAAGGAATAGCAGCAGTAGTCCACTCGATAGAATTCTGATGAAAACTCGTTTTCACCACGTGTGTAACCCAATCGAGCTGTCGTTGCTTCGATGACGCCACTAATTTCTTTCGTCCAAAGTCGATCGCAGGCATACCATTGAATCCATTCAGGAGTAATGCTCAGGTATGAATCAATGCTCTGACGAAATGCATGCCAGAACTCCTGAGCGGTTACTCGCTTCGCGCGATTTCTACTCAACATCAAGTACGTGCCTCCGCATTAGTACCCGCCAAATTGCGAGTCCCATGGGTTTTATTGTTCGGCCTTCCTTCAGACGCCCGCTGCCTCCTTCTACGCCTAAAAACAAGGCGCCTGAAAAGTAGCATCGAATCCTTCATCTCTGCCAGTTGTGGGTGCATGTGCCAACTCATGAAGGTGTTAGTCGAGTCGCATTCACCTCGGAGGCCTCCTCTCAATCGCAGAACGATGTCAAAAGCACCTCAATATCGCGCAGTATATTCATATGTTTACTGGGGCGGGGTTGGGTCACGCAGTGCTAGCAGGAAATCATGTCGTCATTCTCGGTCGGCTTCGATTCAATACCGTGCGGACCGGCGCATCGCTTAGAACAGAATCCGCACACGTGACAAGCAAGTCTTCGACACCTTGGACACAATCGGTCGTTTCCGAGTACTAGCGGCGAGAATCCGCACTTCACGGTTGTTCCATCCCGAAGTTCTCTCCATCCACCGCAGTGCGCCATAATCGTATCTTCGCTGCCATCAGCCATAATCCCGCGAAGGATCCACGCACTCACTAGCCGGAACCCCATGTATTCACAAAGCTTCTTGCGGTGGCTCCATAGGACCTTCATTGCTAATACGAGTCGATAAACATACTCGCAGGGGTCTTCAAGCCCTAGTGGACTGCGTCGATTCGACAAGCATTGATCGAAGAAGAGCCAGTCTTCAAAGTACTTTGGTGTCCACCTTCCTGTGGGCTGGCGCGAGCGGCGTAAAGTGTATGCGAGAACAAGTGCGAACAAGCTTCGTCGCGACAAGCCGATAGAGTCCCTAAGGGATACGATTTCGCGATACGTCGAATGATGCTCGCGCAGCTGCTCCTCAGAGGTGCCCGGCCTATTCGCCAGTTCGTTAATGGTGCGCTCGCAGTCAATAAATGGAAGCAGAACTTTAGGAAATCGGAATCCGTTCCAGAGATCGGAGCTCTTTAGCCAAAGATCAGCAGCTTCGTTGACCAAGCGCCTTGTCCCTTCTCGCGTCGGATAGTGTCCCGCGTCGTACTCGAAACACCATCCCGGTAGTCGCTTACCTTCACTTAGACCAGCCACCATCAGGTCATTCCCAAATGTTGCCTGCAACCAAGACCCCAAGTTGTCAAGGTCAGCCTTTCTAACAAAGCCGAGAAACGTACCGAACTGCCCGTTAACAACATCAACACGGTCAGCGTTCTTGTACGGCGAACTCACAGCAGCAATCGTGACATCCAATCTAAGCTCACGCACTTCCTTAAATTCCGGCACCCAGTACTCAGAATATGTCAACGGACAGGACGACGAGCGGCGAGCATTTTTTACGTCGACAACCATACTACCCGCGCAAATGTCGTGGCTCTTCCAGTCAACGCAGTTTCTTTGGAGTTGCATGATCGAGACGTCGACCGTCGCGATTTGCCGGCGCAGACAATAGTCCATGACTATGTGCTCGGCAGAACGCGCCGAGTACAGCCGCGCGATATCTGCCAGAGATAGCGATGCGCGGATAGCAGCCATTGTAACTGGCGTGGAGGAGAGGGGCTTATTCGACCACGCGAGCAGCAGACGCAAGTCCAGTTCTTCCAACTCAGGAAGCGGCAACAGCGTTGGCGCTGCAGTCTGAAAAAGCGAAACCTTCGCATCGGCGATCGCCGTTTCGATTTTGAGCCTTCTTCCTTTTCCATCGAGCTTCGACGTTTCTAGCATCTCGTAACCCGTTCTTGGCGACTGAAGTTTCCAACTCGCATCACATCGGCAGAATCACGATGTCGTTCGTCGTACCCACGGCACCCTACCGGTCGGCACTAACTTCGATGCTCGATCACAATGCACACGCTGGTCGTCAAAATAGATATGCGGTCGGAACGCTTTAAGGACTTCTGACTTGTCCATTCCGCCTAAGAAAAATGTCTCGTCCAGATCGACACCCCACGCGCGCAGCGTACGAATCACACGTTCATGGGCGGGGCTGTTCCGTGCCGTGACAAGGGCCGTTCGGATTGGCTTCTCTGATCCTTTGTATTCGGATTGCAGGTGCGACAGCGTCTTGAGCAGCTTCGCAAACGGACCTTCTGGCAGCGGCCGCCTGGCATTCCTCTTTTCGTGTTCGACGAACGCGTCCAAACCTTCGGTCTGATAGACGTGCTCCGCTTCCTCAGAGAACAAAACAGCATCCCCATCAAACGCGATTCTGATTTGGCCAATCTCGTCTTGAGTGGGATTCTCCGGCTTCGCGTAGAGCAGCGCGGCCGCGACACCTGCATCCACTGCAGCTTGCACATCGTCCTCATACAATGAGAGAAATAGGTCGACGCTGAAGGCCTTGAGATATGGCGCCAGAGGCGCACCACCAGTCAATGCCGCACGAGTGATGTCGAGGTTATGCTGTTCGATTGAATTGAAGATGCGAAGACTCGTCTCGGCGGAGTTTCGTGACATGATCACGACTTCCGTCTTCCGCTTGCCAGGCATGAGTCCGTTCATTCGAAGAATCGACTTTACGAGCGGGAATCCCGCTCCTGGCTTGAGGCAGACATGTTCGTTGTCCAATTGGTAGCGCTCATACGTCTCCAAGCCTTGAGTCTGATAGATCTGATCCTCGGCGCTGAGATCAAACAGAGCGCGCGACGAGATGCCTATGACCAGATAGTTACTAAGGTCAGTCGGCATGACTAGCCTGGATGCGCCTGAGCAAGCGGCGCCGCCTTGTACGTGCTGTCGCCTTTTGTCGGTTCAAGAACAGCATCAAGGCGACGCAGAACAACGAACGGCAATATGACGTCGCGATATTTTCCTCGGACATACACATCGCGCAGGCGATCATCAGCGATATTCCAGATGAGGTCGGAGATCCATTTGATTTGGCTTTGATCCATTCGTATTTCGCTGAGTATGTAGGAACCTACGGGGTCCAGTCGGCGGCCGACAGCCAAGCGCGGGCGCACCAGGTCGATGACCCGGTCAGATCCGGCGTTCTGGACGATCTTCTACGATTATGCCTCGTGATCCCTATTCCATATCCGCAGCACTCCAAGCGGTCGCGTCGCGATGGCGCATCGAAAACGATGGTAAGAATCGCGCCGCTACCCCCCCTATTCATTGGTTTTAGCCCAACGGACTCGCGCCCGCGATCGAGGATGCGCCGAACTATTTCTATGATTTCGCTATGGACGTCAGGATAGTTCAGCAGGCTTCGGAAGTCGAACGCCAGCGAATTATGGTGACCGCATGTCATGAATGTATTTCAAACAATAGTGGCACCACTGAATTTGTGTCGGCCAACAATCCCGGAAAGGACGAAGCCTCAAACGCCAGATGAAGGCGAAAGAACCGGCGCCGGGGCAACCGACGGTTGCGCCATCGCCTGTTCCGTGTCTTCTGACAGTTGGTCATCCTGATCACCCATCCCATCCAGCGCTGTATCCACAAGACTCAACGGCAACGACCTCGTCGGCTTCACGCCCAAATTCTTCAACATCTCCGCTTGTCGGATTACATTCCCGCGGTTTTTACTCAGCTTGTCCCGAGCATCATTGAAGCTCTCCTGCGCCTGCCGCAGCCGGTCACCTACTTTCTCCAGGTCGACCACAAACGCTTGTAAGCGGTCATACAGTTCCGCTCCGCGCTTGGCGATCTCCTGCGCATTACGGCTCTGAGCTTCTTGCCGCCAAAGATGAGCGACGGTGCGCACGACGAACATGAGCGTCGAGGGACTGACCAGGAGCACGTTTCGGTTCCACGCCTCCATAAACAGGTCGCCATCGTGGGTAACGCCGAGCATGAAGGCCGGCTCGATTGGGATGAACATCAGCACGAAGTCGAGCGAGTTGAGCTGATAGAGCGATTGGTAGTTTTTCTCCGAGAGCCCTTTGATGTGAGTGCGGACGGATGCGACGTGTCTCCCGATCGCCGCGTTGCGATCCTCGTCGCCCTCCGCAGCGACCGACTCGTCATAGGCAAGCAGCGAAATCTTGGAATCGACCACCAAATTGCGGTTTTCCGGCAAGCGGATCACGACGTCGGGCTGCGCCCGGGACCCGTCTTCACGCGCGTGACTCGACTGCACCTCGTACTCCTCGCCTTTGCGCAAACCCGAGGACTCCAATACCCGTTCAAGCACCAGTTCGCCGTAATTCCCTTGCGTCTTGTTCGAACCCTTCAGGGCCTGAGTCAGGTTTTTCGCATCGGCACTGATCGACTGATTCAAAGCCATGAGCTGACGCACCTGCTCGCCGAGCGCCGTCCGATCCTTCGATTCATTGACGTACACATCTTCAACCTTCGACTGAAACTCCGTCAGCTTCAACTTTAACGGATCGAGCAGTTGACCCAGGTTTGCCTGGTTCTGTTCAGCGAAGCGCTTGCTTTTCTCCTCCAGGATGTCGTTCGCCAGCGATTTGAACTGGTCGGAAAGCGACTGCTTGGCTTCATTGAGGAGCTGCAACTTTTCGGCCGCCTGCGAACGCTCCGCTTCCAGCCGTGCTGTCAGGTCGGTCCGATCGATGGCAAGTTGCGACGCCCCTTCTTGAGACTTGTTCAACTCGATGCGAGTGGCGGCAAGCTCAGCACGCACAGCAGTCAGCGATTCACGTTCCGACCGAAGTTCAGTTGCTACGCTCCCCAGCGATTCCTTCGTCGACCCCAGCTCTCCGTTCAAGATCCCAGTTCGAGTTTCGAATTCATTGATTCGCTGCTCCAGGATCGGCAACCTCGCCGCTTCCGATGTCGACGTCGCCAGCCGCTCCTTTGATGACGTCAGTTCGGATGAGCATGTTTCGAACTGCACTTCCGCGCGAGCCAGTTGCGCTCTAGTTTCGACAAGCTGCTCCGCCGTGGACTGCTGCAGCTGGCGCCGTTCCGCCAGCTCGCCCGTCATCCGAAGAATCTCAGCGGCGTGGCTCTGCTCGCTATGGATAAGTTTCGATCGTTCTTCCTCAAGGAGAGGAATTCTGCTTGCCCGCTCCCGAACGGACGCAAGCTCAACCGCCGACTCAGATCTGGCGCGTTCCAGATCAAAATTTTGGCGCGAGCGCAGCCAGAGCCAAGCACCAACGGCACCCAGAATCAGACCCAAGAGGAGCGGAAACGCGAAGGGCAAACTAATTATGTTCACGGGAATCTCCAAGCGTCAAAACGACGCGAAGGAGAATCTATCGGATGCGAGTCTCAGAACGTGACACTGGGAAACCTTGGGTTCCAGGTGAACTGCCCACGATTTCCGGCTCCAGCTTTCTCCATGCGCGCGGTCGTCGGTGCCCGCCGGTCAACTTATGAAGATACTAGTCGCATCATTCCCGTCTTGAGCTCCGCGATCGCGGAAGGGCTACCGAGAGCACGTCGATGTCGCTCAACAGGCACCGAAAGCACTTCTCGGTAACTCGCAGCACACTCTATCAAGCATGACACGGCTTCGTCTCACCGTTCGAGATGAGTCGAGTTAGCGATGGGAATTTCTTAGGTATCCTCATATCCGTACACCGGCACCGGAAATCTCGCCCGGGTTAGATTACGAGAAAATTCCACTTATGAGCTCAGCTATTTCGTGGGGGGATTACCACCGGAGGCTTTCACCATTAAGGTAGCCCGCACTGACTTCCTATAAGCAACAAAACAATTCTGTTCGCAAATGAGGAATCGTACGATTGTAGTTTTGAGATTGGAGCCTTCAGAATGCCTACGCCGCCAACCTGGCTGAATTAGCCGTCAAAAACATTCTCAGCCGATCACGCGGAATACTGAGATTCGGCGCGAGCAACGGAAGTTTAAGGATGTGAACGTGGTACTGAACGCCGGCAAGGCGCGAGGTAAATTTCTCGCAGTATCCGTTTCCGCCCGTTGCCGGAGTTGTATCTGGGTAAAGCAAAACGACGTCCGTACATTCATGTTTTGCTGCATAAATTAGGACTTGATACACATCTTGCGACGAGATGCCAAGATTCCTGAGTTCGTGATTGAGGGTTTTCCATTTCGTGTCAACAATGAATTTTGTCTTTCCCTCTCCATCCAATACTCGCAAGTCGGGAATTACTTCGAATGAATTGGCGCCGGTTTCTCGCGCGCACAAATAGATTCCTCGTTCTTGCGCTACAGCTTTAAAGCCCAACGACGGCGCTATTTTCATTATTTCCCTTGCAACGAATCTTTCGAAAAGCCTTGACGTGAATACGATTTCAGAATTGGCGAGAATTTCTCCTGAAAATAGCCCCGCGCCATCTCCATCTAATAGCGCTTTGCTTTGTTTAAGAAGAGATAGATAATTGTTAGAAAGCCGATCCGCACGGATACTAGGCCACTCCAATCTATAGTCACCAGAACGCTTGACGGCGTCTAATTCAGCCAAGCAATAGTCAATTTTGCTACGAGTATTGGTTGCACATCGGGACCGATAGCGCAAAAGCACTTCTTTGAACACTCTGTTCTCGGGTACGTCTTCAGTGAGCGCAACCCACTCAGATGAAAATCTTCCAGGCGTACGTATGCTTTCATAACACTGACGTGGAAAAGCGATTCTTCCCTTCGGGGACGGAAGATTGTCGCTCATGGTGGAGTAGCGCCGAAGAATGTGACGACGTCTCGCAATTTGTAGTTCATTGCAGAACGCGCCTAATAGCGCATCATGACGACCCTCCCCCACACTCATTGTTGAGATGCCAGCGTCCAAAGAGCTAGATGACATCGCGGCTGCGAGCATTGCGGAAATGTTTGCGTCTAGTCGGGCGCGTGTCGCGGGCTCCAAAGTCGTTGAACCTATCGGTGAGACTTCCAGTACAAAACGTGGCGTGTCCAGAGTTCCCGACCAAAATTTCGGAGTAAGAGAATCGCCGCGCATATCGAAGTAGGCTGAAGGATCGGAACCCGTATTGTGCTTCCACGCGGATAAGATCGAAGTGAGATCATCAAGTGTCTCAAGCTCTCGCCCATGACCGACACGAAGTCTCGACCATTCCTCACATTGAAGCAGGCGCTTCATCTTTAACTTCCTCGGTTTGCTATGGCGTCTGCTGTTGGCGATCCTCGTTCATATACTTTGAGAACACATTTGACGGCAAATGCTTCGTCGTCTGGCCCTGGAATTAGCTTCGTCGGATTCCAAAATCTGCGATCCAGTTGCAAACTGCGAGGAGTTGAGTGCGGCCGATAGCCGAAGCTCGATGCTACGTTTGCGTCAACTCCAAACACCTTTGAAAATTGAATGTCCGCTGGGACGACGTCAAAGAAAGTTGCGGTTTCGGTTGGATAGTCACCAAGCAAAAGCAGCAGCAGGCCTTCATTACCGTAGAAATACTCCCTCAAAAGCGGAATCACCTTAGTAGCGAGACGCTCGAAGACTTTTGCATTGGTGTCGCACCCAATAAAATACCCATGACCTATTCGATGATCCGAGTCTATGAGATGTTCAATTCTGGAGTTAATCACTTCAAGTAGGCGACCACAGTTAATGGGTGTTGCGTCCGTAGTCATACCCAGCAGCGAAGGTTCTGGTGGAACCTCTATAAAGTCGAAACGACGGCGAAGTGCATGGTCGACAAGCGCTATATTCCGGTCGGATGAATTCATCGTACCTATTAAATGAAGGTTTGAGGGCATGAACAGTCGAGACTCCAACTCTTCTGCGCGCGGGTACTGTAGTTCGGTGCCAATTGGAAACTCAGCCCCTACCCGTTTGTCAGGTTCCAGCGATGAAATAAGCGGCCCCAAAATACGGCTAATATCACCTCTGTTTATTTCATCAATAACGACGACGAACTCTTTCGCGGAATTCTGGAGAGCGCGTCGAATCATCCTTAACAGCAGTCCCTCATGAACGCGGTAGGAGAGTTGCCCGCTGTCTCTAACCATTCGATTGCCATCAGCGGCTTCCTCGTCTGCGCCAACCGTGTCCTCGGTGCTTATTACCGGCCGAACTGATTCGACTAGATCCTCATACTGCAAGGATGGATGAAAAGTAATAAACGCACATTGCTCACGGAAATCGTTAAATTTCTCAAAGGATTTCCCGGGATCTCCCTTATCATCGAAGCTCGGCTCGACGAGCTTTACCGCCCCACGAACAGCGGACAGTGTCTTACCAGTGCCGGGAGGACCGTAGTAAACACGAACAATCGAACGTGTTGAACTTTTCTTTTTTAATTGGAGTCGAGTGCCAGCTGCTGCGAGGTCTTGCAGCGCCAATGCGCGCAATGCTTCGAATTCGTCGAGGCTACCGAATGGATATACGTTTGTTGCCAAGTATTTCGCAACTGTTGCGAGTCGAATGAGTTCCTTTTGTAATTCCGAATTAGTGACTGACTGCGGAATTGCCTTGATGGAGATAAATGACGCCAATATCTTCTTTAAAGTGGTGGTACGAACGTCTTTCAGGAACAGAGTGTCCGGTGCTATGTCGACCGACACCACGGTACCAACAGGCACTGGGAAAAGACCGTTCTGATCCCAATCCGTACTTGCCACCTTTCGTCCATACATTTCACCCAGTTCTGTTTCAGCGAGAGAGCTGGAAGCAATGTCGTAGAGAAGATTTGAAACTTCCCCAAGCTTGTTGTGGTTCTGGGCATTTTGGTAGTGAGATGCAATGCCTAGGACAATAGCTCCTGCTCTCGGCATCGACATAACAACTAGCCGCCAGCCAGCGTTACTTCTGTATTTATCGAACAAGCTCTTTCGATAGATGCCTATATTCAGAAAATGAATATCACCGAGCCACTGTTTGTAACCGCTCTCGGCAATAGATGCGGCCCCGAGTTTATTTTTTATGGCTCGTCGCAGCTCGTTGTTCCAGAGATTGCTAATATTCGCATCGGTGTAGTAGTTGAAATCGACGTCGATTCCCCACTCATCGTCGGAAAATACTTCCCGAAGCTCTACTAGCGCGGAATCTTTCTCCCGTTCACAAGTTGCTCTGTCATTCGCCCGCAGCAGGTCGATAAGCGGCATGTTTTCCCCTCACAAGCTCCAAAGAATTCCTATCTTGAATTGGATTGCGCTTCGAACTTGTCACGGGTATTGCCACCCTGTCGGAGCTCTTTTGTTTTCTCTTGTCTGCGTTGCTACTTTTCCTCACCTTGTTCATCGTCGCAAGTAACTCTTTTACGGCGATACCGATTCCCTGGGCCATAAGTGGGGGCACCGCGTTACCTACTTGCGAGCACCTAGCCACATCGAACTTCCGTCGAGGTCCATTAATCGTATACCGCCCATGGAAATGGAAGTCATCTGGAAATGACTGGAGTCGTGCCATCTCTCTCACGGTGACATTGCGTGGCTCAACGTAGTGAATAAATTCATCAGGATGGGTTGTAATGGTCGAGACAACCATAGTTGGGTCAATCAATACTTTCTTGTCCTTTTTTGTATTATTTTCCAGCAGAAACGCTTTAGATAATCGCCCTGATCGTTGCGTCTTGTGAACAAGATTATATAGGCTTCGAATTCTTTCCCCATGTTTCGAAAATCGGTGGGAATCGGGTACTGAGCCTGTCTTCATACCGCGCCGCATAGCCTTTGCATAAGCCGAACCTGCCTTAGAGTATGTACCGGACTCGAATTTTGGCGAGTCAGGACACTGCAGTCGCAAACCGCCATGAAGATCTTCGATTGCTTCTCGCGCGGTGACATTTCTGGCGGAATGAAGTCCCCAGTAAGCTCTTACTTTGATTGCTGCACTGCTAAGCGCTTCGACAAATGTTTCCCTTAGTTCTTCAGCTCCGACACTGCTATTTAACACTCCGATGATAACCACTCTGCGTCTCGCTTGTGGCACGCCGAAGGCGCTGGCGTTCAAGACATGGAAAGTACTTGTATAGCCAAGCTGATTGAGATTTTCTATTACGGTATCTGCAACAGATGAATCAGCCTCACCGGGACGCGCAACGAAGCGCCGAACTATGCCCTCGACGTTCTCTACTAGAACAACTTTCGGAAGAACCAAGTCGACCATATCCAGCATCTGGAAAACCAGGCTATTTCGTTCGTCCGCGCCATCTCGACGGCCGCCGACGCTAAAGCCCTGGCACGGTGGGCCTCCAACAATTAAGGCCACTTTTCCACGCAGTGCTTTCAAGTGCTTGCGTGCAGAAGCGTTGTTTAGCATTGCGACAATGTCGTGATTCATTTTTGGCAACCATTCTGGCCATGCCGAAAAACTCTTATATGGCGCATCCTTCGAAAGGAAATTTCTAAAAAACGTTTCGAACGCCATAGGATCACGTTCAATCGCAAAAATACCCTTCCACCCAGACTCACGCAGCCCGAGAGAGAGCCCCCCGCAACCCGCGAAAAGGTCGATACAGGACAAAGTCTCGTTCCGTACTTGGTTCATCTAAATTCCTACGTCACAAGCGCTTTGCACTAGATAAGTCGTGCGGCTGCGAGGCAGCCCCACCGATGAGCAGTGATCGTTGCAGTTGGTATTGCTCACGATCCAGATGGTCTTTTATTAAGCGAGCGATCAATGTCGATTTCTTATGTCCGCGCTCCGTGCAGAAGGCCTCGAATCGATTCGCTTCATCGTCCGAAACTAGAACGGAAATCTTGGTCGACACAAATTCAGCCCCTTTAGGAACTACTGTATATTATCACATATCAAAGAGCATTAATGAATACTATTGCGCATTTGTGCGCACTTCTCGGTCTAGACGCATACACCAGCTCGGTTTCTATCATTTGCTATCGTTTAGTATCTTTTGATATCATCCACTAATGAATACTTGGCTAGATACCGACGAAGCAGCGCAATACCTCGGAATAGGTAAAACGAAACTTTATGCTTTATCTCAAACCGGAAAGATCCCGGTCAGCAAGGTAGGTAAGAAGTGGACATTTGAAAAGGCGCAGTTGGACGAATGGCTACGCGCCAATCAAACACCGGAGGGATTCTTTCTAAGCCTGAATTTTGACATCGAAGCAAACCCTGCCCTTCGCGATCCGCAACGTGACGGATACCTTCGGACTCAAGAGTTTTTCCGCGCCGGCAAGAACAAGGCGATCCTTCAGATACCGGTCGGCTGCGGTAAAACCGGACTCGCATCGCTCCTCCCTCTTGGCATTGCCGCCGGCCGCGTCATTGTTATTGCACCCAATCTCACAATCAAGGACGGCCTTTTCGATGCCATGGACATTACCAATCGTCAGAAATGCTTTTGGCGCAAGGCGGCGGTGCTCACTACTGAGCAGATGGTAGCGGGACCGCTGGCGTGCACGCTCGATAGCGGCAACGTCTCAATCGCTACAAAGTCCCACATTGTGATTACGAACGTTCACCAACTCGCCACGAACGTCGACAAATGGCTAATGCAGTTTGCGGACAATTTCTTCGACATGATCATCGTCGACGAAGCACACCATAGCGCAGCTGCAAGCTGGCAAAAGGTGATTGATCGTTTCCCACGCGCTAAAGTAATACTATTGACTGCAACCCCATTCCGCAGTGACCGCCAGGAACTCGATGGTGAACTAGTTTTTCGGTATCCATTCCGCAGCGCCACTCTAAAAGGGTATATCAAGCGACTCAAGGCGAGTTACGTTGCTCCGTCCGAAATCGAACTCGGATTCTCCGACGAGCGAGGACGTAGTTACACCCTTGACGATGTACTAAAGCTGAAGGAAGAGGAGTGGTTTAGCCGTGGAGTGGCGCTTGCTCGCGCTTGTAATGAGCACATTGTTGATAGCAGCTTAGAAAAGCTGGAGGAACTGCGGCAGAGCGGCACTCAGCATCAGCTCATCGCAGTCGCTTGCTCCATCAATCATGCGCGGGAAATACGCTCTCTTTACAAAGAGCGCGGCTTCAACGCAGACGTGATCCACAGCAAGCAAAGCGACGAAGAGCAAGAAGGGATACTCATCGCTCTTCGAAACGGTACGCTCGACTGCATTGTCCAAGTACAGATCCTCGGCGAGGGCTTTGACCATCCGAAATTGAGCGTTGCGGCAATTTTCCGCCCGTTCCGAAGCCTCGGCCCGTACATTCAGTTCGTCGGTCGGATAATGCGAGTTGTTGTACAGAACGATCCAACTCATCCAGATAATGTTGGTCATATTGTTACGCACCTCGGCATGAACCTGGACGAGCGACTCAAGGAGTTCAAGCAGTTCGAAAATGACGACCAAGCATTTTGGGACAAAGTCATTGATGGCATCGATCCAGAAATTCCAACGGCGGTACGCGATGGCGCAACTCGCCTAACAGCCGGAGAACGCGTCGTCGTGCACGGCGAGATTGTTGAGTCCTTATGGGAAGAGGACTTTTCAACAGTGGAGGATCAACAAATTATTGAAGACTTACGCGAGCGCCTGAAACTATACGGCCTTGACTCAAGCCAGGCCGAGGAAATGGTAAAGAAAGCGCAGGTATCGCCGATGCGCAAGCTCACGGCTTCAGAACCTTTTGCGATTCAACCACAGCGCGAATGGGAGGAATCGAAGAAGCGACTTAATGAGCAAGCGAAGAGGCTCGCCAATATTTTGCTTAATCACGTCGAGCTGAACATGACCGGCACTGAGATGACCTACAAATATAAGTCGCTCGGTCTTACGGGGAGAAACAATTATGTGTCGGCACTAATGATGGTGAACGGCGAAATTCAGAATCGCCTTGGTAAGGAACGGGCCCAAGCGAGCACAGAAGAATTTAAGCAAATACTGGATAAACTCGATGACATACTCCAAACCCTTGCTCGACGCGTCCGCAAAGCTAAATCAGACTACGAAAAAAACCAACCCTAAGGGCCCCGTTCCATCCTTAATCGGCGGTAGCAACGGCCGACCGAAGCGCGTGACAGTATTAAAAAAGTCCGAGTGCTCGCGTTGCCATGACACTTTTGTAGCTGGTCAGACCTGCATCGCCATTCCGAAACTTGGCGCTGCATACTCATCGGCGAAACGTGTATGCGATGAATGTTTTGGAGATATCTTGAAGAAGACGCAGATGGATCTTGAAACAGTTAGCGCGCTATAGATTTCACTCGCAGTCTTCGGGCTTTGGAGGAATTCCCTTAATCCACCTGGCGGCGAATTGCTCACAACTTGTGCTTTTTCACCCACCGGGGCCGAATTGGGGTCAGACCCTGAGGTTTCCCCACGAATCTAGAACGTATGAAATGGCCTACTTTCCTGTCTTTTCCGTTCGCGTTGAGTGAGTCGAAACGATCTTCTTCTTTCCGATCCCTTCGATCTCCTCAGGGTGAACGGAGTGGCTTTAGATAAGTAACTGATCTTGAAGTGACATTCGTGGGGAAACCTCAGGGTCAGACCCCATTTCCACCCCGATAGCTTCGACCTCATCGCATGACCTGCCGCCAGTGCGCGCTCTTTCGACGATCAGTGACGAGGAGGATCGCTCGTTTCCTTTCGGGAGATGACGACGCCCTCGATGACATCGCGCGGCGCGGCTTGCCGAGATTCTTGCGCCGATTCTTGCGCCGATTCTTGCGCCCGAAGGCCTCCATGCATTTGCTCGCGGATTTGCCGACGCAGGGCGCGTGTTTTCCACCAGAAATAACTTCCGACAGCTAGCACGAGCGCCAGCGCGATCGCAAAGAACGCAATCGATAAGACAAAGGCGCTCACCAACACGACGCCACCCAGTACGACGCTCAGCGCTTTTGCGACGAGACTCCTCGGGCGCGAGGTAACGCCACCGCGATAGCCGAGTTTCGCTTGTTCTTCGTTATCGTGCATGGGCCTACTCAAAAGTTTCCGGTAATACATAGTGGAGACACTGTAGGCAACGTCAAGTTCCTTGGCTATTGCGCCGTCGTCTGGACACTTGACTCTCGAGCGAGCGACTATCCAACACAGGAAACCGCTCAAGAGTGAAGACCCGCGGTCATTCCTAACATCTACCGGGACCTTCGGTGGCCGTCCGGCACCGAAGAACTCGCACAGTAGCGGAAGGATTGGCAATGTTTAACCGATGAGCAGTCGTCGCTGCAGCACGCTTTGCATTTCTCTTCCTCCGTCGGCGATCAGGTAAACGTAAACGCTGCGGCCGATCGCGCGATAGATCATTCGGTAGGGCTTGAAGAAAACTTCGCGATATTCCCGAATTCCGAGGTCGACCAGCTCTTTCGGGTAAACACCCCGCTTCGGCGTCCTGCTAAGCGAGTCCAACACTTGCTCAATTTTCGTCAATACAGACTCGGCGTTCTCGGGCGAGTCATTCTGAGCGATGTAGAGGTAAAGTTCGTCGAGATCGGAGGCCGCATCATCCGTGAGGCGAACCTGATATCTCATCTCTTGCTTCCATGACGCTTGCGAATTCCTTGAATGACTGACCGCGCGGATTCCGTCCTGCCCTCCTCGATCTGACGAGTTCCCAGAGCTAGGATTTTCAACAGCGCCAGCGTCTCCTGCGTCTGCTCGTAGGTGGCTATGTCTTGCAAAACCGCCTTAGCTTCTCCGTTCTGAGTAATGATGTAAGGCTCGCGTTTTTCCGCGACGCCCCGCAGCATCTCGGCCGCATGCGATTTTAGGTACGTCACCGGCTTCACTTGTTTTGACAGTTTCATGGGCGCCTCCAACGAAGACCCGAATATAGACCGAATTCGAGTCCACAGCCATCGAGTACCCACCGTATTCGGATAGCGCTGAACCAATCGGATCAACAACGCCGCTTGCGCATTGGGGCTTGCGGGTCGTTGCTCCCAGTTTTCACCGCGGACAGCTTTGGTACCGCCTTCAACTTTACGGTATATGTGCGAAGCGTTCGCTCCCCGTCCCGCTGATCCGCCAACGCCGTGAAGCCTTCTTTTAGTTCGTCAAACAGATTGCGCTTCTTCATCACTATCTCCTCTCGCTACGCCACCGCATCCAACCCGCGCTTCAACACCAAGTGCAACAACTTCAACGCCGTGCCCGTCGGCCGCTTCTGGCCGATCTCCCACTTTTGCACGGTGGAGACGCTCGTGTTGAGAAGCGCAGCGAAGACAGCTTGGCTTACGCGTGAGTCCTCGCGGATGCGTTTGATTTGTGTTGGTCGCAACGGCTCGATTGGCGCGATACACAACGTGTCGAACTCGCGCATGGTGACTTGGTCAATCGCGCCTGCTTTGCGAAGGCCCTTGGCAGTTGAGTGCACGGTGGCGAGAATCTTCGACCTTTTCTTAGCCATCGCAATTTACCTCGATCAATTCTTCGCCTTTCAGCGCCCTTGGCGCCGCGTCCGGCAAGTCGTGCTTGCGCGCCCAGCGGGAAAACTCCGACGGTACTTGGATTCACGGTTACTTGCATTCACCGGGTGCGGCTTTCGCGATACTCGCCGTGATGGCGTTTGCGAGAAAGGGCATTTATCCTTCCTATCACTCCGGCGCCGTCGCTAGTATCTGCCCGCCCACTCAGTGGCGGGAACTGGCGCGGCACCATGCAGAGCGGGACAAGACCATGATCAAGTTCGACAGCTATCCGATCTACGTCAATCATCCCGGCCGCTGGATCCGACGGTGCCGGCCGGGGTTCCCCCGGGGCCGCGCAAGCGGACTGATGGCGGCGACTCTCCATATCGGGACTTGGCCTGATTCGATGCCGGTTTATCCGCCAGAACGCGCCGCAACTCTCATCGGACCAACCGTAATTAGCTAATCCTTCTAGAATTAGCTAAACTCTTGAGAACACACTTCCGGGGTGCCGTATGGCGAAGCGTAGTTCCAAACCATTGATCCGTAATGCGAAAGGCGGTCAATCGCTCAAATCTGGGGTGGTGCGGACTCGCGGCTTGAATGCCAAGCGGACGCACTCTGCGGTTACCCCAGCGAAGGCCGCATCATCGCGTGCGCACAATCATCAATCCGTTCCCGCAACTCAGGCGAAGAATCGATTCGGCGAAATTCTGTTGGCGGTTCGAGATTCCGGCACGGTGTTCATCGAGCGTCACGGCCAGCCTCAAGCTGTCGTGCTCGGCATCGATGCATACAACAAGCTCACCTCCAACGAGCGTACGACGCAGGAACGTGAACTCGACTATTGGGTGCGAGAATTCAATGCACTGTATGCCGGGATGCAGACCCAGAAATCGCGCCAAGCCGTGGATGATCTGTTCTCCGCAACCGAAGTCGACCTGAATCGAAAAGGCACGTAGTGACGGAGCGTCGTGGTCGCATCGTCGTAGCGGCCGGCACCAACGGCGCGGGCAAGAGCGTCATCGCCGGCGCGTTTCTCGCCGCACGAGCCAAAACCGTTTACTTCAATCCAGACCTCGCCGCCAAGGCGATTGTGGACAAGGACGGACTGACGCTTCCTGAAGCGAACGCGCGCGCGTGGAATATCGGTTTCGATCTCCTGAATCGCGCCATTGAGCGCAATGAAGATTTCAGTTTCGAAACCACGCTAGGCGGGAACAGCATCCCTCAAGCTTTGCTGCGTGCAGCTGCGGCTGGCTTAGATGTCTATATCTT
>Ga0193752_1001212_pt1 | contig 21974 bp, 21 predicted proteins | sample H1c1metaG_FD_144924 | JGI IMG/M metagenome (GOLD analysis project Ga0193752, IMG submission 144924) | Soil microbial communities from a riparian zone of the East river system, Colorado, United States - H1c1 | ecosystem: Environmental > Terrestrial > Soil > Riparian zone | place: USA: East River...
ACACCAAATGGAATTATGGCCTCAACACTCGTACCTGTTGACTGTTTGAAATCGTTTGCCGCTCTTTCCGAAATTGCAACCTTGATCATCTGTGCTTTCCGAAGCACGTTCAGGTAACGATTGCTTTGCTGCACATCCTGTCCCATGAGCGTACAGGCATGGGGCAGATTATTTTTTTTGCAAAACCGGTTGGCGAGCAAAGCAGCTTCACTGTACCAAAAACTGTGAATAAGATCAATTCGTTTTTCACTGTGAATTTTCTCCAGCAGTTTGCGCACGCGTCTCCAGACGAAGAACCGCATGGGATAACGTGCGTTTGCACCACCTGCAGCATGTACGGAAATCTCATTCCACACGTATGCATCTGGCGCAAAAGGAAAATGAATACTCACGATGGTCAGCGTGATTTCCGGGTGCGCCCGTTTAAACGCCAACGCCAGGTTCTGAATGGTAGGCGTTGTTGAATCGTCCTCCACAGAACCCGGAAATCCCGGTGTGAGCCACAGGATGTGTTTATCGGATCTCATATAGTTTCCACCCGTCGTCAAACGTTTCTTTCACTACAAGTTCATGGTCCGCATTCGCGCGGTTCCAGTTCTGCATTGGCTTTTTATTTTTCCATTGCACGGCAAATTTTTCCGGCGCAAATAAGATCAGGTCACCCGGACGAAAATCGTCGTACAATTTTTCATACAAACTGAAAACGCGTCCGTTGTAATTTCTTCCGGTCAACGCCTGGTCGATATCAAAACTGTAAATGTTGCGGCCTGAATATTTGCTGTTCAATGACGCAACGATTTCCTGTTCAAACCGGGTACGATCGTAAATTGTACGTGATCCGAAAAATACCAGCGCAAGATTGGCGATTATCAATCCAGTTGCCACGTATTTGCGGTAGGGCATTGCCTTCCAGGCGTGTTCAAACACAGGATACAGCAGAATCACCACGTATGGCGAAGCCAACAACAGGAAACGCGAATTCTGTGTTGGAATTCCTGCGAGAAAAATAATGTACGCGCATGCCGCTACCAGCAGGTACGCATTCCACATCCTGATTTTTTTGACCAGTGCATAAATTACCAGCGGAGCCAGCAGGATAAAAAACCGCGGATGAAACAGGTCCAGCAGGTAGAATAACAGGTTAGGCAGCTGGTAACTGATTTCTCCGTCGTTGGTCATAAATTCAGAACGGAATAAATTCATCGCGTTCCAGTTCGCGAGCCACGGATGATCCGTAAAACTGAAATAACCCTTGCTGGTAAAAATGAAATGCGGCAAAACCGCGAGCAATACACCGGCGCAACCTGCTGCGAAACGAAGTATTCCCGGTTTCCTGAAAAAATAAATGACCGTGAGCAGCGAAGTAAAAAGCAACGGGACTGCGGCCCCGTATCGCGTGAACACTGCGCTGCCCGCGAATACAACCACGAAGAAAAGATCGAGCGGTTTGCCTTCGGCTTTGTACCTCATGAAATGATACAGGTGTGCGGCAATGAAAAACACGCAAAGCATATCCGACATGCAGAGCCACGATAACCGCAACACCAGGGGACTGAGCAGAAAGCATGCGACGAGATAAAATTTTATCGCAGTACGGTTTGCAGCATGCAGCTTCAGAATTTCATTCAGATAAATGAGCGAACCGATGAGCGCAGCAACCGAAAGAATTTGCAAGGCAATGGCTTCATTGGAAGTAACGAATGCCACAAGCGATCCCCAGAACGGATAACCAACAGGCCAGAAAAAATCGGCAGGCTGAACTCCACCTGACCAGAACGCGTGAAGCTCTTTCGTGAAGCGAAGGTATTCGTAGGCGTCTTGTCCGTAGAGTCCGTCGATGCCAAACAAAACGCGGGCAACAACCAAACACAAAACGGGCAACAACACGTACAAAAAAATGCTCCTGGAAAATTGCATGGCTTATCGGCTCACGACAGATTTGCACTGCACTGCCTCTGCCTTACACAAATATAGCCATGCTGCCGGATCACGCACTTTTCCTGTAAAATACAGGGTCGCCCTCAATGGGTGCGATATCACGCCTGAACCGTTCCAGCAGGTTGTGTTCACTCGCTTCAACCGGTGGAAAAGCTTCTGCAATTTTTTCCATCACACGGATAAAAGTCTGCTTCATTTCCGGGCTCAGGTAGTGACTGTTGAGCCGGATTGCATTCATCGCCCAACTGTACGTGGTTTCTGTATCTGTTTTATCGCGTGCGAGCACCTGGAAAATAATATCTGATACGCCGTATGCATCATGACCCGCCTTCAATTCGGATTCAATGATCGCTCTGAATTTCAAACGTTCCTCTTTCTGGACGGTGCCGTCTGCACGTGCCATTGCGTAAGCAAGTTCGCCTAACGCAAAATGGAGATTTTCGATCGGTGTCATAGCTTTCGTTTTTCTTTAATCTACGGAACCAGCAACGGGAAGTTCTCAAAAAACGACGCCTTGCATATTCCCGGGTGTGAAAAATCATACCCACCCGTTCTTTGGCAGGCTTTCGTCGACGCATGAAAACGCGTTTTTTGTTCGTAGCATATTTTTTGCATGATATTTTTTACTGATTATAAAAACCGATACGAAATGGCAACCGAAATAACAGGTAATGTGGGATTTGCCCCACCAGGTACAGACAGTTTTCATGCAACGGTTATTGCCCGCGTGCAGGAATATTTCAAAACACGTAATCTTTCACCGTACGCCAACACAAAAATGTGGGTGAAGACAATTGTCATGCTCCTCATGTACTTTGTTCCGTATGTTCTGCTTATTCTCGGATTGGGAGCCGGTCATCCGTGGATATTTTTCCTCTTCTGGTTTCTGATGGGCTGGGGAATGATCGGCATCGGTACATCGGTGATGCATGATGCGCACCACGGCACGTATTCCCCGAAAAGAAAAGTGAATGCAACCATTGGTTTTATTCTCGAGATCATCGGTGGTTTTTCGGTGACGTGGAAAATCCAGCACAACGAGTTGCATCATACCTATACAAACATCGCCGGACTTGACGAAGACCTGGACACGATGAAAATCCTGCGCTTCTCTCCGCGTCAACCACGCAAATGGTATCACCGGTACCAGCATCTCTACGTGTGGTTCTTCTACGGCATCATGACCTTGTTCTGGATGACCGCCAAAGATTACATCCAGGCGATCCGTTACCGCCAGCACGACCTGCTAACCACGCACCACCTTTCCCTGAAACAGGCGCTGTTCCGGATCACGCTGTACAAACTATTTTATTACGGATACATTATTGTCCTGCCCATTCTTGTAGCAGGCATGCCCTGGTATTATGTTGTGTTGGGATTTCTGCTCATGCATTTCGTCGCCGGATTATTTCTGTCGTGCATCTTCCAGCCCTCGCACATTGTAGAGGCTTCTGAGTTTGCCTTACCTGTGGATACCAATGGCAAAATGGAAATGGAAGAATCGTGGGCGGTGCACGAAGTAGAAAACACAACAGACTTCGCGCCAAACAGCCGTGTGCTCACCTGGTTCATCGGCGGATTGAATTTCCAGATCGAACACCATCTTTTCACGCGGATCTGTCACGTGCATTATCCTCAACTGGCGCCCATCGTCAAGAAAACCGCCGCCGATTTTGGTGTCGTCTATCATACAGAACCTACTTTCTGGGATGCGCTGAGAGGACACGTAAAAATGCTGAAGAAGCTGGGGAGGGCATGAGCGGCATTGTGTTTACCTGGTAGTGGGTCAGTTTCAAATAATAATTAACCACATAGATTGACATAGAAAACATAGGCATAGTTCAAAATGAAGCACACATAGCATTGCCAAAGGCAATGTTCGATGCTCATGTGAACTCAAACATTCTTACGCCCTGGAACCTATGTAAACTATGTCTATGTGGTTGATAAAAAATCAAACTGACCCGCTACCGCTTACTTAGCTGTGAAGGCCGCCAAGCGCCAAACAGCTATCTTCGCTCAATTACATTTCATTCTAAAATTTATCCCATGAATATTTTCGTTGCCAAATTGAGTTTCGACACCACCAGTGAATCACTAAAAGCAGCTTTCGAACGTTTTGGAGAAGTCTCCTCTGCACAAGTGATCATGGATAAAGAAAGTGGTCGCTCCCGCGGATTTGCTTTCGTGGAAATGAATAATGACGAAGAAGCTCTCGCCGCGATCAGTGCACTTGATAACACGGAGTTCGAAGGGAAAGTGATTGCGATTCAGCAGGCGCGCGGGAAAGAGGCGAAAAAGAATTAAGTCACCTGCTGTTTTCCTGTTTGTACACATGCGTCTGAATCCATTCTCCTACCCTGAACTCATGATTTCGCGCAGGCCCCGGAATCAGGAGTTTTCGAAAATCTTTCGATTTGTTTTGTGAAACCCACGCAATTACTACTTTTGCAGCGGAGAAATGGCAGAGTGGTCGATCGCGGCAGTCTTGAAAACTGTTGAGGGTAACACCTCCGGGGGTTCGAATCCCTCTTTCTCCGCCAAAGGGGACTTTCCTGATAAAAAAGGGTTTGTCCCCTTTTTTATATCCACTGAAACCATTGATAGTTCGGCAATTAGCTCAATTACCCTATTGGTTTTTTCAGTTCGAACTGCACCTGTTTTCCGGTCATATTCAATTCCCAATGGGAACAATAGTTTTTGAAAATTTTCCTTGAGAGCAATGTCCCCCATCTTCCATATAGTCAGTATGTTAGAGCAAAAATTTGATGCTTTTAAAAGCAAATTTGGCTGGTTCGAGCTGGCAATCGGGAAACTGGTCAAAGTTTCCAGAATTTCCTTTCTTTCCTCCCGGTATTTAGCTGAAAACCTGTGGTAGGTCACCTCTCCCATTTCCTCCAACACGAAATATTTTTCCTCGATCTTCTCAATATTCCTATTTATTTCATTTGATCGTGCCTGGAGATTTTTCTGCATTTCCATCCATTACTTCACACCGGCCTGATATGAAACAAGGCTGATCAAATAAATTTGATCAGCCTTGTAATATTGAAAATCAATATTTTAGTTCTCGAAAATTATCCAGGTGATAATAAGTTACGCCACCACACATCGAATACACACTTCATACCAAAACGTCGGGTTAGCACCCGACGCTAGTAATCCTCCCACAATCCTTCCTGAAGCACACTCACACTTCAATTGATTATTTTTCTGCCTTGCGAAAAACCATTCACGAATTCTTCAGTTTCTTTGGGTGAGCCTGCAGAATCGCAATAGGTCCAAACGCCATTTTTTATATAAACAGGAATTTTCACCTTGGTAGTTTCTTTCAGAGGACCCTTTCCATTTCCATAGTTCGGAATATAGTTATCATATTTAATGCATCGTAAGTACTCGCCATAAGACCGTAACTGACCATTATTATAATATTCCTTCCAGACTCCAACCTTAGAAGAATAATAACTAGGAACCGAATCCAAAATCGTTATTTTTTTTGCAATACTATCTAGACTACAAATAGCAGCGCGATCGCCATACGTACCCTCCTCCTTTATTTTGCCATTGGGATAATAATAGATTGCCCTACCATTGGGTAAAGTCCCGCGATCAAAATGTAAACACGAGACTTTGCGACTCGAATCATCGTATGTCACCTGATATCCTACAATTTTACCATAGCTTGCCTTGTAAGTTTTCCAAATATTGCCGCTAGGGAAATATTCTTTTACACGACCGTGGCAGAGCCATGACCCATTCTGAATTTTGTACTTTGCCTTGATTTGTGGCTTGCCCCTGGAATTATATTTAGTCCATTTTCCAACCGGAATTGAATCGTCATTCATTATGAGGTACCTACCCCTTTCCCTAATTACAGTTTTGCCGTCAACACTTCGTTTGTCAACATATGTTACTACTCGGCACGAGAAATATGAAACAGCAATAATCAATAAAATAAATCCGAAAAAATAGCGCATGGTAGTCTTAAGGCGTCGTTTCTGTGATGATCTCTTTTACAACACTGGTATACCTTGTACCAACTGAATAGTCCGTAGTGCTCGGAACTCCACCACTACCCCGAATCGCCCGGGATGTACGGGCGGTGTATGTGGGGTCTTTTATAACTTGAACGTCAATATCCAATCCTCGAACCTTGAAATAGTTTTCATATCCTGTTTTTATATCTCGAATATTTGCATTGTTCGGACTTGTCGTAAGAGTTATCGTAATATTAGAATTGGTCGTACCCGGTGCTGGGTTAAACACTCCAATTGTAGCTAAGAGAGCCACACCTTGTACTACTGAGGTCTGATCGGCCATGTCAGTTGCGTTGTAACCCGACATAATCCAACCGGGATCTGCAACAGGATTTGTTACTGGGGGCTGGTAGTTAAATGTTCTAGCATCAGTAAATACGGTACCCGCCGGTTGGCCAGCCATTGGCACAGTATTGACCCACATGTGCGAAGTTGGATTGGCAGAATCTGGCTCCGTAGGGGATGCTTGCCATGTACTATTATCATCAACCTGCACACGAAGATGCTCCTCTAATTTGGCGGGTGGCTGCACGACAGTTCCTGCATTATCATTGTAAACAAAAGTGTGCGGCCCATCGCAGTATTTAGTTATCCTAACTGCAACATCAACGGCGTTAGGATTTGTCGGAGTTGGATTCGGCGTAATAACCACAGTGAACTCGTGATCCCCATTCTTATCAATGGAAACAATAGGTCTATCTCCAGCAAAAAGATAGGGAGAATAAAACGGATATTTAGCAGCAAGTGGATCTCTGCTAAGAAAACGTCCCAGCTCTGGATTGTAAATCCTCATTCCATAATCCTGCAGATCGGTTTCCGCATCTGTTTCTTTGCCATTGAACGAATAACGATAATTTCCCGCGACAGTTCTTCCAGGCATTGCGCTGCCGAACGTGGTGTAATCCTGAGTCCCAAACACCATTTCACTTGACTTGATCGTACTTTTTATCCTTAAACTCCCTACTAAATTGCAAGTAAAGTAATCTCAATGAATCGCTAATAGGTTCCGATAGACTTCCATCAAGTTTTGTCTTTTTTACCTGCGCCGTTCCATTAATGAGTGGAGTATAACAGCTATCAACTTTCTCGTACACACAATAAGGAGAGTTTGTATCAGGCAAGTACGAAGTATAATTAGAAAATAAATACACCCGAGAGGATTCGCCATTCGAGAAATGAAATACAAAATACATTTTGTCAGCCCCGCTTGTACGATTTTCACAAAAAAAAGAGCTAACCGAGTCGGAGAATAACAATTTATTCTGGACGGAATCAATCTTGAGCAGGTTATCAAACGAAAATCGTTGATAGTTTCTCGTAATTGACGCCTCCGATCTGCATTCAAAAAATGGCTTTATTTTTTTTTCCTTGCATCCACATATTAGCAAAAGTGGAATCAAATATTTTAGATTTGCTCTCATATCATTATTTATTCTGAAGGTTCATCAACCGAAGGGTCTCCTTCACTTTCCTTTGGTACTTGAGGTCCTGTTCCACGCGCTCCTCCGGCAAGTTTCAAGCCAGTTGGGTTATAATATCCGCTTGAACTCACACTTCCATCCTTATTCAGAACGTGACCGGATTTATCAACAGGTCTATTATAAGAATTGGCCTGATTATTTGATTCATCATCAACATCCCTAACTCCGCCATATAGAATCTCTCTCTGCCCCATTGGTCCACCATTTGTTAAATCTGGAGCTGACATAATTTTAGGCACATCATTATACATTCCATTCTTTGTGAATACGTAGGCAGTGCCATCCTTACTTCTTCCAAAAAATACTGCTGTATGCGCCCAGCCATAGGTAACTAAAGTTGTTCCAAATATTGCCTGTTCAGGTTTCACGCTTTCGTAACCATCCTCAATAGTCTCATTTCTCTCTGAGTCAGTCATGTTGCCTCCGTCAACAATAGATACTCCAGTCGATCCATTAATTGCAGCCGTGTGACAATTGTAAGTAGTTCCAAGACCTTTGTATTTGTCAGGGTGCTTATATGCATCTGCCATTGCCATCGAATAAACATTAGTACTATTGAAATAAACTCTTTGACCGGCGACAACCGTTGTATGATCATTAAATGCCCTTGTAAAATAATTGCCAGGTAAGAAACGCCGCGCATTATTACTGGTTCCAAAAAATTTCATCAAACTAGTGGGATCATCTCCTTCCTCCGCCTGAACATATATCCTACCATACTCATCAACCCCGGGTATCCAACCTCCATCAATATCAATCACACCAATTGGATTATTAGCAAAGCCTACATACGGCGAATATTGAAATTGTTTGTATGGATCTCGAGTGAGCCATCTTCCAAGTCTCGAATCATAAATCCTCATCCCAAAATCCAAATCTCCTTCTGCTATTTCATTCTCCTTCTCTTTTCCGTTAAAACTGTAGCGATAACTCGCAGAACTCGCCGTCCTTCCAACCATCGCGCTGCCGAATGCATAATAATCCTGCGCACTCACAACAACCGCATTAAATGCAACAACTGTACCGCTGCTATTTGTTGCTGTCCTGGCATCACTCACCGTTACCAACACATTTCCTAAATGATTACTCAACTCATACGACTTCCTTCTCATCTCATGATTGAAATTCGTCGTCGAAGCAGTAATAGAAATTACCGAAGGTGCAGTTCCCACTAACGTTCCATTAGCGTTTGTGCTGGAATATGTATACGTAGTCGTAGAAACTATTTCATCAATTCCTCTTACCCCCACCCTACTGCTTCCATACAAATGATCTTCCTTGAGAGACAATTCATCTGTGTAAGTTGCACCCGGGGTCGAGTAATCACGGTCATACACCGCAATCACATTCCCACTCGCATCTCTAAGGTAATACGTATACACCCACTGATCCTGATCCTCGATTCCACTTCCACTTCTCGGCTTCACAATCTTGCACACGCGGTTGCCCATCGCATTCCCTCCTTCGTCGGGACAGGCTCCATGGAATTCCAGATCACTCTTTGTGCTTGCGCTGGTTCTCACAACCCGTTCTATTTTTTCGTAAACATTCCACACAATGGTGTCAATATCCTCGGAAGCGTCAGATACCAAGTTACCAATTTTATCGTACGTGTAATTAGCCGCAGCCTGGTCATCTATATCTGTGCCATAATTTCCACTTAAAACCCCGTCATCTACGTAAGCAAGCTGGTTTTTGCCCGAGGTGTAAGGCTGTTTTGTAGCGCAACTACAACTCATTAAATAACCTTTGCTCCCGCTGTCCGCTGCAAGCTTTTGCGTTGTTCAGTTCAACCTCCTGATTTGATCATTGCTGTTTCAGAGCACAACTCATCTAACGCAAAAGGCTTTCCGCTTCCATCGGGGCTAATAAAAATCTGAAGTGCTTTAAAATTCCTTTCGTGGTTTTCAAAGAAACTTTGTGCATAAAAAATCCCGATGAACTTCATCGGGGACTGTATTCGTGTATTTGTTAATAAACAGCGAGAGCTGTGCAAAATTTTTAATTTCCAGAAATTCAGCACGCTACAAATTTTCAACTTGACACATCGAATACACACTTCGTACCTTCATACCAAAACGTCGGGTTAGCACCCGACGCTAGTAATCCTCCCACAATCCTTCCTAAAGGCCGGTGGTGCAGAGAAGCAGAAGGAGAAGTGAACGGGTCACAGCGTTGGATTATTTGGGACTTAGGGGTTGATTAATCCGAATTTTTTCAACCTGCCCTAAATCTTCGCCATCCTGACCCAAACACAAACAAGAAGTAACCAAGCTGCCATCGATAAAAAAACAATCGTAAGAAGTAAATTGAAGAAGAGAACATTCATGTGGCGATTTGGAAAAATACTTCTTGATAATTGCGTCACAAGATGAGCCAGCATAATTCTCCTTTACATTTTTGTTTAATGTATGGTCAGGGCCAATTGATATGTAAATTAACTTAGTTGTCTTCAAATCACAAACGTAATACATGTGATGTGCAACCTCCCCTGAATTGAATATACCAATAACTAAAACGCTGTCAGAGCATGCAGAAGTGGTTTGAAGATTAATAATCTCTTTAGCCAATAGTTCTATAGCAATCGTATCTGAACCTTTCCATTTGTGGTCCACGATATCCGCATATTTTCCCTTGAGCGAATCATTTTTGATTTCATTGAGTGCACGATACTGGCTTTGTTTTAACGAATCAATTAACCCAGTATGTGTCTTCCAGCTCGAAGCAGGGAAGTTCCCGATAATACTGCTCTGAAAAAAGAACGAAGCAGCTACTGTTAAAATAAGCAGAGTTGGTTTCATGGGTATGGAACTTGTTGCATAAAGTTACTCATTTTCCTCGACTGGCACGGCTCTAGGCTCTACCCCCTGTTCATGCCTAATAGTCTGTTCCTGATCTCTCACTTTCAGTTCTTCACTAGTCAAAGCGCCCTTAGAACCAGAATCGGGATCAACAATATTAGGAGGACTGCTACTTTGATCAACAACACCTTTCACTATTCTCACCGCGTGTATGAGTTCATGTCCTAAACCAATGCGAGGTGGACGGCCTGTTGAGCCATCTGCGTTACAAATAGGTTCACCCATAAAATCGGGATTGTAGAATACGTATGCGCCCGCACCTTTGTTTCCGTAATTAAACATTTTAAAAAACTTAAGGTTGTTCGGGTCTTCAACTGTTGACATATCAATTGCATCTAGACTACCTCTGGAATCATCGTTCGGATCTTCAGGATCGCCTGCATCCATAACCGCCATTGTATTATTTAATCCGGTACCAACTTCAGTAGCACTTACGATAGTTGTAGTGTATGGACTTTGTAACAAGTCTGTCACCATTTCCGTACCTGCCGTTTTTTCAATAATGTTTCCATTCTTATCTGTGGTTTCCGTAACAGTGCCTGTCGCCTCAATAAAATCGGGAGGGAATTGTTGAGCCTGCATTGCGGTAATGACGTGGCCGTTGACAAGTAGTACCAGCTGCACACTTGTTAATTTTTGCAAATCAGCTAAAGCTTTGGCTCTGAACTCCGGATCTGTAGCGGTGATAATGATATCCTTGCCATCTGGATCAATAGCAATTGTTGGTTTATTTGCAGCAAAACAATACGGAGTATAAAATGGATACTTAGTCTCCTTAAAATCTCTGGACAACCACCTTCCCAACCTACTATCATACACTCTCCCTCCAAAATCCAAATCCCCTTCTGCAATCTCATTCTCCTTTTCCTTACCGTTAAACCCATATCTATAATCGCTTGCATTCGCCGTTCTTCCAGGCATCGCGCTGCCGAACGTGGAGTAATTAACTTCCGTTTTTTCGGTTGCTTTCTTTTTCTCTTGGTCGTAACCAAAAAAAAGAAACGGGTTTTCGTATGTGCGTGATTGCGTGTACAATTTTTAAGAAGTCCTGTAGCCCTTTATTGATCGGTTGTTCAGCGATAGTGCTCAGTTGTGTGAAGCAACGTACCAGTTACTAAAAATACTAAAAAGCAGCTCAGTTTTAACAATCCGGAAGACATCTTTTCGTTGGTGTTTACGTTATAGTAATAAGATGTTCGCAGGAACGTGCTGGATGACCCCGCTGGTGAACGTCGATATAAAAAACCTTTTCAATCATGGGTAAGCAGACTGGCGTAATCCGTATAGACGGCAAAGTTGGAGGCTTAAGCTTCTACCGCTCGGGTGGTTTAGACCTGGCACGCGTTGCCAACGGACCAAGCAAAGAAAAAATTAATACCGATCCTACGTTCAGACGAACGCGGGAGAACAACTCAGAGTTCGGCGGTTGCGCCAACGTAGTCAAAGCGCTTCGTCTCGCTATCGGCGAAGCGAAGATTACTAAAGCGGATGCGCAGATCGTGGGACGACTGATGAAGATCTTCAAAGAGATCAACCTGGTTGGCACCGGTGCGCGCGGACAACGGAGCATTGAACTTGCAGAACATTCTGTATTGCTGCAGAACTTTGAGTTTAACTCACGTACTTCATTCTCATCTGTATTCAATGCGCCGTACAGCATTACTACTACGGTTGCGCGCGATGAAGCTACTGTAACTGTTGCGTCATTCCTTCCCTCATCGTTTGTGAACGCACCCGACGGTGCTACGCATTTCCGTTTGTTCACTGTGCTGTGCACATTGTCAACGTACGAGTTTGATACGGATGCCGGCAGATACCTGGCAACCGATCCGACGTTGGACATGCTGAACGTGGAAGTTGACAGTGCAGTGACTGATCTCTCAACTACGACGCCGGTAACATTCACACTTAACCCGGTGCTACCAGGATCTCCAACGATGGCTACCAGTGTTGCAGCTGTGCTGTTGATCGGTTGCGAGTTCTACCAGCGTGTGAGTGCAGTGGATTATTTATTGGCACAAGGCGATTGCATGCGCGTGGTGAGGATTTTCTAGTGTAGTGGTATAAGTGCATGCCTTCAGGCGGGTTGTTTCATTACAGCCCGCCTTTTGCGTTGTGTGCTGATTCTTTTCCGGTGGTGATGTATGCGTGGGTTCCTGGTCGATGATGCTGCGGCGATACTACGGTTCTTCATTGCTTTAGACGACTCTGATACGGCTCGTGTACGGCTCGTCGGTGATTCTGACACGGAGGGTTAATGCTTATTTGATCGGGTTCGATTCCCTTTGAGTATAAGCAAAGGAACAATATCGAACCTCTTTTTCTTGGCAAAACCCGGTTTTACTTTTTCGTAATACCGGGTGCGGGTCTGGCACATTTTTAATTTAATGATGTTGGGCGGATACGCGCGAGGGCGCATCATTAAATTAAAAATGTGCTTAGCGGGGTTTGGGGCAGCGATTGCGCCCCAATAGAAAAAAATTCCGCTTCAACACAGCGGATATTTTTGTGCGTTGTTCTTGTGTGTTTTTTTGTCGGCGGGTAAAACAGCCTTGAGCGGGCGTAGGCAGAACGGCTGCAATTTTTCTTTGCAGTCCGTTGTGCGTCGCGAACCCCTGCGAACGGAGACCCCGGTGGAAGCAAAGAAGTCCCGCAAGGGCGATGCGACCTATGTAGAAGTATTTTTTTTGCTGCTAAAAAGACAACGTTATAAATTCCTCTTTCAGCAGCAGCAAAAAAAATATGCACTACACAAGCGCATACGTTACTGCCGGTAGGCGTAATCAATCAAGTATGCGTGCAGCCGGGGGCGACACGCAGGTGAGCAAAACTAAGCAGCCGGTGAACTGTGTAGCGGTACAGACTTTTTCAGGCTGTATGGCTATCACAGGACAGAGCAGGCTGCTAATGACGAAGAACGCGGGAACTGCAAAAAACATGACAGCCCCTAAGCCCTTTTGGGGTAACACAGTTGTGCGCGTAACCTTTAAAAGCTTTTTCGCTTTACGCGCACGCTGTGTTAGGCTGGCGTGATTTTTTTGCTGACCGCCTGATGAGGAATACCGATTTACCGTGTGGTGGGGCGCGTGGGGATGGCTGCTGACGACCGTTCTGCCTGGCTGCGCACAGGCGATCATCCCGAAGGGTGGCGCCGAGCACAGCCAAGCAGACGGGCTAAGCTGCCATTGTGCGTATAGGGGCGGAAGGGTGTGTCGGCGTGCGGTGGGCGTGGGAAGGAAAAAGCCCGCTGCCTTTTTCAGGCTGCGGGCTGCGGGCGGGGTGTCGTTCCGGATTCGTTCTGTGTGACCAGAGTTTTATTCTTCACCGAAGTTTTTCCAGTACACGGAGCAATTCTTTTTTTCTTCTGGTTGCAACACTGATCACGGTGTTGTCCTTCATGATCACCTGCCCTGTCTTTGCGTGTTGATAGACTTTTATTTCCCTCAGGTTGATGATGTGCGATTTGTGTATTCTAAAAAACATTCCTTGTTCTAATTCTTTGAGTACTTCTCCCAGCCGCTTACAGCAGACGTACTGTTTTCCGTCTTTGGCGTAAAAGATTGTATACACGCGCGCGGCTTTCATACGCATGATGTTTTCTACCGGAAGGATGTGCTTCATGTTTTTTTCTGCGATGGTGATAAAGGCTCTTGATTCCATAGGTTGTTTTTTAGTTCATTGGGTGATATCGGTTAACGTCTTCTTTCAGATCATCCATATTGTTCGCCTGATAGCTTTCAGTGCTGCTTACGTAACGGTGGCCGGCCATCTGTTGCACTTTGCGGATGTTGTGGACTCTGAGCCAGTTGGTAATTACGCTGGCGCGGATCTGTTTGATTTCCTTCACGCGTTTGTCTTGCGAGCGTACTCCTTCCAATATTCTCTGTGTGATGTTGCCGAAATTTTCTCCGCCACCGATGCTGATAAAGAGCCTGTCGGTTTGTTTCCCGGAGAGGGCCAGGATGAGTTTACGCGTCTCGTTGATGTAATCCATCATATCGTACAGCTGGAAGGCTTCTAATTTTAACTCCCGCCCTTCTGTACGCAGTGTGCCTTGAACATTTATTTTCCCTTGCTGCATCTGTACGTCACTTACTTTCATTTCCGAGAGTTCCTGTGTGCGTAATCCCTGCCAGATCATCAGGCCTACTATTATTTTGTTGCGCTTGTGTGCGATGTTGTTTCCTAACCCTCCGGTGCGTAATGTCATTGAGGCAAACGCATGGTACATGGTTTCGAGTTCTTCGGTGGTAAATGTTTCGTAAAGCGTTTTTCTTTTCACTCCCTTGATCTCAATATTGCTGCACGGGTTGTCCTGTACTTCATGGATGCTTAACAAAAACGTGTAGTAGTGGTTCAGCTCGATAACTTTCTTTTGTATGCTGGCGGCCTTGTTTCCTCGCTGACGGCATGTACTCACGTAAGCCATTACATCGTTATAGCTTACCTCTGTAACCAGGATGTTTTGCGCATCGCACCAGAGTGCAAAAAGCCTGAGCGCATTTTTGATTCTTGTCCGGCTGCTTGCTGCAAATCCGTTTACCTGTAAGTATTCTTCAAAGTGTTCTGACTGGTGGATATCAGTGAGCGGTTGTTGTTTCTCCATATTCCTTTTCAATTAAGTGAGTGTATATCTGTGTGCTTTCTAAACTGTTGTGCCCTAAAAATTCTTTGATCTTCTCGAGTGTCATTCCATTTCCTAAAAGGTGTGTTGCGATGCTGTGGCGTAACGTGTGCAATCCGGGTTCCTTCTCGATCAGTGTTGCGTTTTCCGTGCGCATGAGCAATGTCTGCAAGCGTAAAAACATCATTTGCGCCTGCATCGGTTTTCCTCTTTCATTGATAAAAAAACGTTCTTCCCTGTTACTCTTTAGCAATAATGGACGTGCGTCGTAGAGGTAATTTTCAAGATGCTGCACTGATGTTTTACTGATGGGCACCAGACGTTCTTTATAATTTTTTCCCTTGCGTACATGCAGTAACTGTTTTTCAAAAAGGATATCGTTTAACTCTATGTGTATGCCTTCATTTCTTCTTAACCCACAGCCGTAATAAATACTCAGCATGGCTTTGTCACGTAAGGCCAGCGCCGGGTATAGCCAGATATACCTTCCTTCGGCGTGTGGCACATACTGATCGCATGCCGTATAGAGTTGTTTGATTTCTGATTCTGTGAGTACTGCAGGTGTTTGTGCGTCGTTTTCTTCCAGTGGTATATTGAGTGATGGCAGGATTTGTTTCCCGGATTGACGCAGGTAATCGAAGAACTTGTAAAATGCCTGCAGGTGTTTATTCAGATGGTTGTTGCTTAATGCACCGCCGTACATCTGGTTAGTGCGGTTTTTCAGGTGGTGGTAATAGTATTCTTTCACCAGGTGCGGGGTAATGTTTTTCACTTCTACTTTCCCTTGCTGCTCGATGTAATGCAGCAGCGCACGTACATAGATTGGCATACTGTAAACGGTCTGGTCGGCATAGCCCAACATATCAAGCCATTCACCAAAGCTCTTTTCGATGTACCGGAACGCGGGGGATGTTATTGGTAACTGCTTCATTTCAGTAGTGATGAGTAAAGAGTGATCAGTGATTAGCTGCTGCTGTTTTTTGCGTGTGGTGTATCTCTTTTTGTAAATCAGTGGTCTGCTTGCGCTTCCTTTTGGTTTTCACTTCGTTAGGTGGTTCATTCCGCTGGTGAACCACCGGTGAACTACTGCCAACTGTATTCAGTATTTTATCCAGTACAGTGCTGATGCTGTTTTGCAGTGCGCTGTATTCTTCATAGCTGACGATTTCGTATAGTGCTGTAATTCCTTTCTTGCCTTGTGATTTTCGGATGTACCCGCCCTGCAGGAGTTGGAGCATCCAACGTTTTTGGTTTCCGTGATTAACCCGCAGAGCAAAGCGTATTTCTTTCCCGGTAAAACTCTGTTTCTCCTCGATGCGTAGCCATGCTTTCACCTGCTCGAAGTACAGGCGACAGCTTTTAGGCAGTTCATCACTCTTACGGATCAATACTTCTTTCATTAACTCATTTGCGGTTGCAATGTCTTCCAGCGTGGTTTTTATATATACTTCTCCGCTCTCTTGATCTGCATGCTGTTCACGTTGGTGCTGATGATAAAAAGTGACTGCTTCAATGAACTGTAAGTAATGTGCATTCGTGCGGCGTGGCTTGAACACACCATCAGGGAGTTTTAATAATTGTGCGTAAGGATTTCGTACAGCCACTGGTTGTAAGATGCGCTGACAGTTTTTCATCAGGTGCTTTGCTGCGTGCTCCGCTGCGGTGTCAACTGCACCGGCAGATAAATCCCGCTGATACTCCATCACTCTTTCGTCCTGCTCTTTGCTTTCATCGAGATATAACAGGAAGCTGCGGTTGGCATTGTCTTCGTAAACACTTTCCTTCGTTGTACATCCTGATACGCTTACCGGGCCTTCTACTTTCAACGTTTCTGTTTTTGTAGTGCCTTGTGATGTTTTGACCGTTAGCGTTTTTGTGATGCTACGCTTTGATTGCAATTCCCTCAATGGATATAATACATTTTCTGCGCCGTCCAGATCCTCTATTAAAATCAGTTTGTGACGTAGTTCCTGCTGGCCGAAGTAGTAAAAGGCATTTTCTGTGAGTGATGTGATTTCGATCTTTTCTTCTTCCGGGATGAGTTCTCCAACCTTTTCCTGTAAGTGGCTTTTTCCGGTTCCACTGCTGCCAAAGCTGATGGCGTGTAACGGTCGCTGCATTTTTCTGCTGGTGAACACCAGGAACAACAGCAGCCTGTTTTTTTCTTCTCCTACTACTCCACTTCTTCCGATCAACTCAGCTGTTTGCTCAATGAGTTTTTTTGATTGAAGGAACGCCTCGGCGGCGAGCCGGTCTTCTTCTGAGAGAGGTTTGCGTTTGTCGGTGTCTTTCTTCTTTTGTTCAATCTCAGTGAGCCGGTAATTTTCCAGCTGTGTTGTGAGTTCTGCAATTGCTTTCGCGACTGCACTGCTTCCCACTTCTAACCGCTCTGCAGTTTTGCGGATCAGTTTTTCTACCTGCGTGTCGTTGTACAGATCGAGGTTGTGACGCACCGCGAGCGCTGCCAGTTCCGGATTGTTTAAGTAGTGTTGGAACTTTCGTTCTGTAACCGAGATTTTCAGCGTGACGCGCATACGGTCCAGGTTGTCGATGCGGATTCCTCCCAGCACTGTAAAGCTGAGTTCGCTTGTGTCGTAGGTGATCGCGTCGGGGTTGGTGGTATTGAGTGCTATCGTCATAAAAAAGTTTTATGGTACTTATTGGTGACGAAAGTAATGGATTGGTTTTAACCCGACAATACCTATTCCATTTGTTTAGTATAAATCAGTGCTTTACTTTCGCTCTTATCCCTGTTTTGGGGTGATTTTAACTACTGATCAATGACTTTTGGAGAACGGATTACCTACCAGCGCAAGCAAAAAAAATGGTCGCAGGATGAACTGGCCAAACTGATCGGTACGTCTGCGCCGATCATCGGACGCTATGAACGTGATGAGATCAAGCCGTCTATTGAGGTGGCCGCGCGCATTGCGGAGGAACTGGAAGTAACGATTGATTACCTGGTCAGCGGGACGGTGGTGCTGCTCGATAAAAAGGACATCAAGCGCCTGCAGGATATTCAAAAACTCAGCGAAGAAGATCGCAACCATATCTTAACTACCATCGATGCGCTGCTGCGTGATGCCAAGGCGCGTAAAACGTATGGTAAATAATTTCACGGTATGCTTTCTATAATTACCACTCCAGGCAACAGCTTCCGCTCCATCATCATCGTTGTTACCCAAGGCGGGGGGTAAATTAAAACGGGAGAGCAACCCCAAGCCCTCCCGTTTCGTTGCGGGTCCTGCGCTGTACTTTTTAATCGGGTTACAAGCGTAAGCCCGGCGGGGGAACTCTCAAATATAAAACCCTTTCCGGATAGTTCAATATATTATAACTCTTTTTTTGAGTAAAAATCCTTCATTCGCCATCGGCGAAGGCCACGTTTGCTATGAAGGACAAGGACGTTTTAGCGCGTAAATTCGGTAAGCATCTTAAAAAGATGCGTTCGCAGCATGGGATATCGTCTGCCGAACTCGCAAGGAGATGCTTTATTGAGAAGAGCCACGTATCAATGATGGAAAGCGGTGATTCTAATCCTACACTTTTCACACTGCACAAGATCGCCGACGCACTGGAGCTGACTATCGAGGAACTTTTTAAAGGGTTTGAATAACATGATTATCAACTACGATAACAGTGGATTTCGCTACATCATCACGACGGAGGATCTAGGCTTCCGTTCGATCATCATTTTTACTGAAGACACCGGAGCCAATTTTATTTCTAAGCCATGACAATCATTTTCTTTGAGAACGTTGGTTCCTGAGGGTGCAAACAATAACGCCTAGCCGTAAAGCCAGGCGTTTGCAGTGAACCAAATTCTTTCCAGCTATCTATAGCAGGCCTTCGTCGTCGAAGGAAAGGTATCCGTTTTTTTCTGTAATGATCAGGTGATCCAGAATGTCTATTCCCAGAAGTACACCGCCTTGCTGCAATTTATTCGTGATGCGTTTGTCGGCATCGCTGGGTGTGAGGTTTGAGCCGATGTGGTTATGAACCAAAATAATCCTATTGCACTTCTTGCTGGTGGCTATCCAAAATACTTCCATAGGTTCGACAATGGTGTTAGTCAGTGTGCCGATGGAAACGAGTTCGATAAACAGGTGTCACTCGCAGGGTTTAGCCCGATCGTCCAGAAGTATTCGCGCCGCCGGCGAAGCTTGCTCTGGCGCATCAGGATAGCGTGCATGAGCGCGTAACTATCGACGGAGGCGCTGATTTTGGTTGGAGCTCCTTTGGGTATGCGGACTTTCATCGGAGCAAAGTAATAAAAAAGAGAGGCCTTTCAGTAACAGGCTTTACAAGCGCGGCGCGAGTATTTCCCTTGTGCATCTGTAAGCGTTACCGTTAACACTTGATGCGTACACTTCTCCAGGCCCTTGCAGTTTGTTTTGTTGTGGTATGCTGTTGCTGTTGTGCTGTTACAGATGTAAACGTAGACTTCTGTTGGTTTGGATTTCGATACCGAACGTGCTGAGGTGCTCAATAGTAAACCTGAGAGCGATAACAGCAGTATACCGGTGAACCGGATCATTTAATGGTTATGGCGGTTGCGGTAAAAGTTCTAGAAGTGCCGGATGTGTTTTTAATAATCAAGGAATTGTCTGTAATGCTTTCAACATGATAGGACGTTCCTGCTATAACTAATGAATCATTACGCATTGCCCACTTTTGATCCACTTCAATATCATCCACGGTATACTCCTTATACCCATTAGCTTCAGTGTTATATTCATAAATCACATAACTGCCATCTTGTTTGAACAAATATGCTCTCTTGTAGTCCGGCTTGGATTTATCAATTTCTTGCCAGTATTTTGGATTACTAGTACCCAATAAGGAATCTTCTGGATTACTATTTGCGCAACTCCCAAACATAAGGACGATACAAAAGAGTATGCCTATTAATTTATACGATCTGTTCATTTTGATTTTCTTTCTCTATGACCTACATTATAAACTGCACTTCCATTATCATCAGTTCCTGTTTGCTCGATATACATCTCTGTTTTTAAATTTAAGGCGTTATATCGATTAACACGAGCTTGGGCATCTGCCATTGTAGCTTGACCGCTATTAAGACCATCTTGTATTTCTCGCATCAGTCCTCCAACAATTGATTGCTGGAAAGTCGCGGTTGTTTTCTTAAAGGTAGGTGAAGTTATTTGAAATAAATAAACATCTGCATGATCCATGTAAGCAATTGGGAGTCCTCCTGAATCTTCCCTGCGTCGCTTATGTTCCTGTTCATGCTCTAAAATGCTAAGAATATCATACTTATTATTCCACAGGCTATTTATCCTGCCAAATGAAGTTGCGGCAAAAATCCTATCTGAACCTACGTTATAATACGCTCCAATTCCACTGTAACCATCAATAGGGCCTTTTTCTGAGCGGTCTCCTACTCCAACCTCATCAATACCCATCATGCGCCCATAGTGTGTGGCTATCCCTCCCAATATTCTTACGTTACCTGCTCCAACGTATCCTGAATAATTTAGTGAGGACGGAGCAACTACATAAGGCTTTGCAACAGTAGAATTAATCATACCGGCTCCAGGACTACCGCTGATAAACAGCATCGGAATTGATCGTGGATCACTATGGTTTACAATATGTACGTTATTGGTTTTACTTCCATCAGTACCTAAGAAATTTCCATATAGATCGAAGTAATCGTCGTTGCCTTTCGGATCAACTTTGTTCGTAGGGTTATTGTCGAACCCATCGTAAGGACTGCGCCAAGGTTTTACAACAGGATCGATATTCCATCTTCTTCCTAACCTACTATCATACTGCCAGAACTCTGCTGAGTAAATCCCGTCCGCTGTTTCCGGTTCCTTTTCCTGGCCGTTAAACCCGTATCGATAACTTGAAGAGTTCGCACTCCTTCCAGGCATCGCGCTACCAAAAGCAAAATAATCCGCTGCCATGATCACATCTGCCGTGTAGTAGCTCACACTGGTCGTGTACTGCGTGGTAGCAATTCCCTGCTTCTTGTCCGTCACAACCGCATACACGTTCCCCAAGTGGTTACTCAGCTCGTAGTTCTTCCTCGTCATCCAGCGCATACCGCTCGGTTGTATTGATGGTGCCATGTAGCTGTCGATCGAGCTCACATCAACTGTTCCGTCTCCGTTCACGCTTCCCGCAGTAAACACAAATCCTCCGATGATCACTTCAGTCCCGTCGTCATTCAGTGGCTTTCTGATCCCTAATCTTGATGAGCCGTAGATGTGGTGTTCACTGAGCGTCATGTTATCGTGGATGTACGTGTCATCATCGACAAGGTCACGGTCGTACACAGCCATCACATTTCCGCTGGCGTCTCTACTGTAGTACGTGTAGGTCCACTCCCGCTGATCCAGCAGATCAAACGTAATCGGGTCTTTAGGCTTTACAATTTTACAGATACGATTGCCCATGGCATCGTAGCGGAACTCCAGGTCGGGCTTGTCGCTTCCCGCATCACGCGTAATCTTTCTGATCTTTCCGTAGATCGTCCACTCAATATTGTCAATCTGCTCCTGGTTGTCGTCAATCAGGTTCCCGATCTCATCGTAGGTGTAGTTCCCTACGCTTTGGTCATCCACATCATCGCCATAATTGCCCGGGCCTACTGCGTCGTCTACGTAATCGAGCTGGTTGGTAGCATCAATAGGAAGATCATTCACACCATTGTATTCCCATTGGTATACACCGCCCCCGCTACGCTTGTAGTAGTAATCAAAATCATCCATGGCCGTGCTGCCGTCGCCGGTACGTGCTACGGTGAGTATATTGCCGTTGGGATCGTAGTTGAACGTTTCTTCGTAATCGGTCATCACACTTGCTCCGGCAAAGGTGTTGTTGGTTACTACGTCATCATTTCCTCCGTTTGGATCGCTGTACACGTCCACTGTTCTGATCCGGTTCAGCTGATCATACGCGTATAATTTTCCAAGGGTTGCTACACGCGTTTCTGTGTTGTCAACAAAACCCATCACCCAGTTACTGATGTTGCCATTGAAGAGGTCCGTTGCGGTTGATG
>Ga0193752_1001213_pt1 | contig 21965 bp, 18 predicted proteins | sample H1c1metaG_FD_144924 | JGI IMG/M metagenome (GOLD analysis project Ga0193752, IMG submission 144924) | Soil microbial communities from a riparian zone of the East river system, Colorado, United States - H1c1 | ecosystem: Environmental > Terrestrial > Soil > Riparian zone | place: USA: East River...
CTGCGGATGCTGTGTCGTTCTTCGGGTCGTCGCCGTCGATGATCTCCGCAAGCAATTCGTTATTGACGGCGAGAGCGACGATCACACGCAGATTGCCTTCGTCCTTTGCACGCTTTATCCATTCCCACCACATCTGCTGATGAACTTTTGAGGTCTGATGAGGTGCGAAGAGAAACTGCGGATTGGAATCTATTCCTTCGTGACGGTGATCGCCGTGAATATTTCCGCTGACCCTGTGGGCAAAGTCCTTGTCGAGAAAATTGCTGATGATAAAAGCCCTTGTGTAATCGCCGCAGACATTGTTCAGACCCCAACCGCCGTGCGTGGAACTGCCGTTTCCAAGGGCGTCGTGAATATTGGTTGCGATGAGATCGGTTGGATTACAATTTCTTGTTCCCGCCGGAATGATCGATCCCTCATCAGGCACACCGTGAACTAATTTTTTTCCAAACCCTAGATAGCTCATCGGATGCGTATGCATATCTACAAACCCATTCAGCGGTGTGGGCGTGGGAATTGGCGTTGGTGTTACGGTCGGCGTCACAGGCGTACGGTCAACAGGTGTCGGGCGTATGATCGGAATCGGTGTTGGGTTTATCGCGACTGTTCCGTCAGGGGTTGGGGTCGGCGTCGGGGAAACCGTTGCGACGGATGATGCGATAACAATGTTATAAGCGGAATTTCGGCCCAGCGGTTCGCCATTTACATTGGCGATGTACCATCGACTTGCGGCGGTACTGTAAGCCGCCTTTGCCTCGAACATATTTAGCTTGTATGGCGTGCGAACGTCGGGCGAATGATTTTGCAGGATCTTGAACTGTACGTTCGGATTGCCGTTGAGAGCCGGGTTGTCGATGTACGAACCTTCGCTGCCAAGATTCTGCTGGGTAACGATATGAAGAAATTGATTCGGCCCGGGCTGCAGAAAGAATTGCACCTGATACTTGGCACCGATGGGCATTACACCGTGGTCGCTATTGAAAATATTCCATTTCCCGGAGTAATACCACGCCCCGATCGGATGCGGATTTAACAGCGCGGTATTGCCGACCGGCGTCGCCACGATGATCGCAAGCGGATTGCCTGTAAGGCTGGGCATATCGATCGAAGATTTGGAAGAGACCGTGTTGGCGGCGGTCGTCGTCAACGTAAATTCTTGCCCAAAGGCGCTAATTGCCGCCAACGTAATGATGAGGATCGAACCCAATGTGATCTTGCGTGCCTTCATAAATCCTTCCTGGTTTTCTATCTGCGAATTGATCGAGGTACATCTGCGTGACGCTCCGGATTCATTTGAGCAATACCTCTAACCTGTAGCTCGCCGATTTGTAATTTGAGGTCAGCTTTATTGAATATTCGTTGGTGTTATTACCGATCAGCTTGCCTGACCAGAATTTTGTCGTCTTGGTGAACGGATAAACGTCAATGTCATTTGAGTTGACTGTGAAATCGGCGTCGCGGCCAATTAGTTTAACGGTCAGAATTTGCCCTTCCCGCGCCTTAAACGTGTAGTAAAAATCATCGCCCTCATAGACTTCACCTTTCAACACAAGTTTGCGTCCCTTCGCGAGCTTGATCTGTTTTTCGTGTGGCGGATCTTGGGCCGGGACGAAGTTCGAGGTCAGCAAACAGAGAACCGCAATTCCGATCAAGGTCAGTAATTTCTTTCTCATTAGGATCTCCTTTAGTTTGGCTATTTCTTGCGTATCCAGTTTGAGTTTAGGTTCGCGCCTTGCTCGGTAGTGGTGAAGATCCTTTCGGGAATTACCTGGTCGTCGTACCACGGGCCGCAGACCGTGAGGATCGTCATATCAGTGAGTTCCAACCAGCCTCGGATGACATATTTCGCTGTGTTATGCTGCCTCACCGACAAGAGCCGTCCATTTATCGAAACCGTCCCGGACGTTTTATCGATGATCTTCTTTCCATTTTGTATAGCGAAAAAATCGTTAACGTATCCGCCGTTTCTGGTGATGGTCCTCGTGTTCCTAAAATGCAGCGAATCCGTTCCGGCGTATGCTCCGGATGAACGATCGACGTAGGTAGTCGAGAACCCGGCGGTCTCGCCCCACTCTCCCACAAGGTCGGCGACGGTAAGCTGGCGCGTCGGCATCGGGATGACTACTTTTCCGTCTTGCGTCGCGGGCTGCGTCGGAGGATTTTGCGGCAGAGCGGGTTTATCCAGTTCGATCCCTTTGACGAAAGCGTCAACCTGGCTTATATGATCCTGACTATTGAAGACGGCCAGGATGCTGACTGTTTTCCCATAACCGCTGATGACAGTGAGGAATGCAGCCGCTTTTCCAAGGTCGCCCTCGACGGCCGCGCCACCGGCTTGTATCGTCCAACCTTCAGAGTTTGACGTTTCAGTCGTCGGTTTATCGGCTTTCGCGAATGTAGTTACGACTAGGTTGTTCCATTCTCTGGTGAAATCGCCTTGCGATGTTCCCGTTCCGGGCGTTGCGCCGTAAAGCGTAATAATGCAAAACGTGCCGGCGGACTGGTCCATCCGGCTAAACGCGACGACATTTTCCTTTGGAGTTTTTGTCCAGCCGCTTACGGGCGTGTATTGCACGATGCCCAATTTTTCTACTTGTCCGAAGGATGATGTGGCAAACAAAAATACGAGAGGAGCGAGCAGCAAAAAAGATCTGAGTGGCTTCATAAATTTTCAACCTCACTGCACCTGTGTGCTCTGATTCGGTGAATTCACCGGAATAATGGCTTTTCCTTAATTCAGTACGCGATGGACCGGGTCAGATAGGCTCACGCTTGTAGGTAAAAGGCAGAAAAAGAAAAAGAGGCTGTCTGAAAAGACGGCCTCTTTGTTGAGTTTTTGATCTATTTCGTGTATTTCGTGGAAAAAACTCTTAGGAAAATATCCACGAACACACGAAAGAGGAAAGCAAGGCACAAAAAAGATGTAAAAGGTCATCAGACCAACTTTTCAGATGGCCGAGCTTTATTTACAAAACTAAAATCGCCTTTCTATTTGTGACCGTTAGATCTTTTTGTTTTCTTTTGTGGTTTATTGAGGGCGGCGTAATCGGCTACGCGTTTCGATAAAGTGTTGCGGTGAATGCCGAGAGCATCCGCCGTGCGCGAGAGATGTTCGGCGTTGCGGGTCAGGGCTTTTTCGATGTAGAGTTTTTCGAATTCAGCGATCGCTTCGCGCAGCAATATCTGGCCATCCAGCATCTTACTTATCAAACGATCCATCTGATCCCGCATAGCCAATTAGACCGGGAGTTCTTTTCCGGTGAGCAATTCAAAAGCCTTCATATACCTTTCCGAAGTCGCGGCCGCAATGTCATCAGGGAGCGGCGGTGCCGGAGGCGTTTTATCCCAGTCGAGCGTTTCAAGATATTCTCGAACGAACTGCTTGTCAAATGAAGGCTGCGGATGACCGGCTTCATACGTGGTCGCATCCCAGAAACGCGATGAATCAGGTGTCAAAACTTCGTCGATAAGAAGTATGTTTCCTTTCTTGTCCTGACCGAATTCGAACTTGGTGTCGGCGATTATGATGCCTCGCGGCAGGGCATATTCGCTGGCAAATTCGTAGATCGCCTTTGAGAGGCGCTTTAGTTCGACAGCGGTGTCGTGGCCGACGGCCTTCATAAATTCGACCTGGTTAATATTTTCGTCGTGGCCGGACGCAGCTTTGGTCGCGGGCGTGAATATCGGTTTATGAAGTTTTTCGCACTGAACAAGGCCGGTCGGAATGTTGTGCCCGCAGATCGACTTGGTCGCTTTGTAATCCTTCCAGCCCGAGCCTTCCAGATAGCCACGCACGACACATTCGACGGGAAAGACGGTCGTCTTTTTTACCAGCATCGATCGCCCGCGAAGTACTTCGTGTTTCCGCACCGCATCAGGCATTTCGTCGAAATTCGCCGTTATCATATGATGCTTGACGATGCCTTCCAGCTTGCGGAACCAGAATTCGGAAAGAGCGGTCAGGACGGCGCCTTTGTTTTGGATCGGCGTCGGCAGAATGCAGTCGAACGCGGATAAGCGGTCGGTTGCGACGAGCAAAAGGCGGTCATCGTCTATCTGATAGACATCTCGGACCTTACCTTTGTGAACGAGTGAGAGCTCGGGGACGTTTGTTTCGGAAACGGCAAATGCGCCTTTCATATCTATTTAACTCAGAATAATGGCAAAGATATTAATTTATTACTAAATCCATAATAGGTAAAGCCCGATCGGAATTTGCCGTTCAGGCCAGATCAAGGCCAGAGTTCGAACGAGTAAGACGGTCATGAATTTCTATCAATTTTCGAAAGTCGGCAACGCCTTCCTGTGTGCCAAACTGCTCCACAAAAGTGCAAGTCGCGTATCGCTCGCAGACGGTCTCATATGTCTTTTGCCATGTGCGGAAACGCTTGTCGTCATCGTCGGTTTCGAAAGGAAACCTGCCCGTCGGCCGATCGACACCGCAGCGCCAATGCTTTGGCGTTAAGCGGCCACGGAAGCTCTCCTGATTCTTGCAAAGCCGGACATAGAGTGGATCGGCATCGAACGCCAATAGAAGTTCGTTACTTTCCGGGCTGTTGGGATGAATGCGTTTATTTATGACGATACAGCGAAAACCGGCAGCGGTTTGATAAATGCGACATGTATACGCTGGACGGCTACGTGCAATTACAGCGATCCGATCGCGAATCCGGTCAGTCGGACTCTCAGCAGTGATTCCGAAGAGGTGTTTAAAGGAACGGATCAGTCTCGGAAATGAGGATTCGAATGGCACATCGATATCTATGAACATCAGGTCTTTCGTATTCAAAATTAACGATCCGTAAGAATTTCGAGTGACCATGGCCAGGTCAGTTATTTCTTCGATTATTTCTTCACGCGGCGGCCGATCAAGATAATCGTAACGGTCGGGAAAGCCTTGGCCTGCGGCGATTCGCGCAGCCGAGCGTCGAACTGCTTCCTGAGCACGTTGCTGAGCCTCTTCCGCGCCGGTTGCCGACCAACCCCAAGCCGTCACGGTCATGGGCTTGCCTTCTGGTGATCGGGCCTCGATTTCTGCTCGTTTCCAATGTCTGGCAATTTTCATACATTTTTATAATCCCAAGGATCAAATACAAAGGCATTAATCTATTATGAAACAGACCCTTCGTAAAGCGAATCGGGGAGAAAACGCTTATGATGCGTGGTTTAATACTGCGAAATCTTCTCGATTTTCCGCGAAAACTTTGGTGACATTCGCCGTCAAATGTAGCATAATGACTTTTGGCCATTGTCTGGCCGCCTCTGCCTCTCGCCTTTCATTTTCCTAACGGGCCTCTGGCCGCTCCTGTAATTCCTCATGAAGTTTTTATTGTCGCGTAATTATATTTTTGTTTTATTGGTCCATTTGCTGTGTCTTTCTATATCGGTCGCAGCCCAAACTCCGGCAAAAGGAGCCGCGCCGCAAGGTTCGTTCGTGGAATCGCCGCTGTTTCTGATCGTGGCCGTTCTCGTCGTCGGGGGCCTTGTGGCAGGAATATTTGTTATACGGTCTAAGTCGAAGAGCAGCAAAGATATTATTTTGCCTGACATGACGGGGCGAAACCTTCCGGCCTCGAAATTGGGACCGAAGGGCGGAAAAGTGATGCCTTTCATGCCGGCCGAGGCGATAGAGATCGGTTCATCCACGAAGACAAATGCAGACCGCTATTCGCGAATGGCGGCTAAAGCGGCGGCAAGTACGGATGTCGCGCTCAGGTCGAAGATGGACCTTTCAGGGCTGCCGATCAGTCTTGTTTTAGGATTGCAGCTGCCTGCTCCCATTGTCGAACTCGAAGCGTCGGATGACGAATCTCTGTTGAATGCGATCGACGAATTTCAGGACGATTCGGATGCCGATTCAGAGTTTCGAAATCTTGCAATTCGCGTGCTGGCCGCATTCAAGACAAAGAATTCGATCGAAGAGCTTTCGCAGATAGCGTTGTACGATCTTTCCTCGGCTTTGAGGTCGAGAGCGGTTTCGATCCTTGCCGATTTCGACCACGAATCCGTTTTCGACACAATTGTCTTGTCGTGCGCCGATCCTTCTCGAGAAGTTCGAGCTGCCGGAGCAAAAGGGCTTTTTCGACTAAGTTTTGACCGTGCGGATGCGTGGTCCAGAATAGCGATAACTCAAAATGACTTGCTCGCACGCCAGATCGCACGGGCCGCTGTCGAAGCAGGCCTCGCAGAGCGTTACTTTGACCGCCTTGTGAACCGGGATGAAACAGTCGTGTATGAAGCCTTCGCACTGGTTTTTCTGCTGATACGGACTGGCGAAACGGAGATCTTGATGAACGCAATCCAGAATCATCGTGACCTTACCGTTAGGTTAGCGGTGCTTCATGTTTTCAAAGTCGCGAACATTCCAGATTCAGCAAAGAGGCTTCAGGAGTTAATCGACGCGGATGCTCTTGCTCCCGAGATCGAAGAGGCGGCTAACGAAATTATCGCCCGGATGAGCATTGCCTATTCTTGATACTTTTTTCGGTAGCGTTTCACAATTTATGCTGACGAAAATTATGGTGATGAACATATAAATTTATCACCAAGTCAACCATTCGCAGTCCATCTTCGTCCTTCAATAAAGTCCCCATAAGAGAGTTCCTTGTTAAACCTCTGAAGTTCCCATATGCTTATCGACAATTGAAAGGGGGTTTTTTTATTATGAAGCACTTTACGAATGGCCTTTGCGCGTTATCACTACGCGGAGGTAATACTTTACTGCCCGCCGCGCTCGTTTTTTTTATTTGCCTTATCGCCTCAGTGCAATCGTCACGAGCAGCGATCCGCACCGTTGATAATATATCCGATACGGCGGGATTGACTGCCTGTACTGCGGCAGCAGGCGATTGCAGTCTGCGCGGAGCGATCAGCGGGGCGGCTGCCGGTGATACGATCAATTTTGTCACGGTATTTTCTGTTGCAACGCAGACTATTTCACTCTCGAACGGGCACATAACTATTGACAAGAATTTGACCGTTACCGGCCCGGGCGCCAATCTTTTGATCGTCCAAAGTACGGGAGCCACCAGCGCCACCCGGCGCATCTTTAATCTGACGACCGGAACGATCAGTATAAGCGGGATGACGATTTCCGGCGGAAATGTAACTGGCGACGGCGGCGGTATTTTTAATACGGCGATCACGACCTTGACTGGCGTAGTCATCTCCGGCAATACAGCAACCGGGTTCGGCGGCGGCATTGAAAGTTCGAACAATTTGATCGTGATAAACAGCACGATCTCAGGAAACCGGTCAAATTCTACCGGCGGCTGCGGCGGCGGAATTGACCATTTCGGCGGAACCTTGACGATAACTAATACGACCATCTCCGGCAACAGCACTCCGAACAGTGCCAATAATCAGGCGGGAGGCGTTGGAGCATATACCGGGACGGTCGCAGTATCAATTACCAACAGCACGATTACAAATAACAACAATGGCGGCAACGGGGCTTTAGGGGCGGGCGGTTACTTTGGCACTTCAACTATGAAAAACACCATCGTTGCGGCGAATGTCAGTAACACAACAGTCAGTGACATCAGAGGAGCTGTTACGTCTGCGGGCAATAATCTGATCGGCAATCCGACCGGTTCGACCGGATTGAGCAACGGTGTGAACGGCGATCAAGTCGGCACCGCTGCCGCACCAATCAATCCGCGACTCGCCCCGCTGGGCAATTACGGCGGCGGGATCTTCACTCATGCGCTGCTCAATACGGGAATGGCTTCTACCGCAATTAATACCGGAACCGCGACCGGAGCACCGGCGACCGACTCTCGCGGAGCTGCCCGATCCGGTGCAGTGGACATCGGCGCCTTCGAAACAAATGCTGCTTTCACTGCTGTCCTGCCGCCCGGTAGGGTAGGAGTCGCCTACAATCAAACGATTACGCCTGAAAGCGGAGCGTTTACTTATACGCAGTCGGGAGGGATGATTCCGGCGGGCCTGTTTTTGCTGAATACTGCGCTGCAATCTGAGCAATTGCCGGAAGGTAAATTTGCTGCCGAACTTGCGCCGAGTGCAGGTCCGATGACCTTGCAGGGAACTCCGACAATTGGTGGGACCTCTCCGTTTTCTTTGAATATGACGAACGGCGGTTCCTCGACGACGATTGCTTATTCGTTGACAATTCTGGTGCCGACCGCCGCTCATGTTTCGGTCGGCGGACGAGTTCTTGTCGGTGACCGGGGGCTGCAAAACGCGAAGGTTTATCTGACGACTCAAAGCGGGGAGGTTCGCAGCGTCACGACCGGCACTTTCGGTTATTATAAATTCGACGCCGTTGCGGTGGGCGAAGCGTATGTCATTGCAGTTGTTTCGAAACGCTATCAGTTTGCTTCGCAAATTCTATCGGTCACCGACGAAATAGCCGATTTTAACTTTTACGGCGAGTCCTACTAATCATCTGGGAATTGCGACACTCAAGGCGTCTTTTTAGACGCCTTTTCTACTTTAAAGCTGATGAAATAAATGGTTGAGTGCTTTTTTCATTCGGCAAAATCCCGTATGATTGAACCATGCAATTCCGTCTCATTTCTGAAAATACTCCGAAGGGCGATCAGCCGGAAGCAATACGCCAACTCGTCGACGGCCTGAACTCAGGTGTTAAAGAACAGGTTCTGCTGGGAATTACCGGCAGCGGCAAGACGTTTACGATCGCGAACCTGATCGACCAGACGCAGCGGCCAACGCTGGTGCTGGCGCATAATAAGACACTGGCGGCGCAGCTTTACCAGGAATTCAAATCGTTCTTTCCCGAGAATGCGGTCGAGTATTTTGTCTCCTATTACGATTATTACCAGCCCGAAGCATACGTTCCCGCCGCCGACCTCTACATAGAAAAAGAAGCGACGATCAACGATGAGATCGACCGTCTGCGCCTTTCGGCAACTCGTGCGCTTTTCGAGCGCCGTGACGTGATCGTGGTCGCGTCGGTGTCTTGTATTTACGGCCTCGGCGATCCGGATGCTTATTACGGAATGCTTATCTTCATCGAACCGGGAATGAAGATGAAGCGCGAAGAGTTTTTGCAAAAACTGGTCGATCTGCAATACGAGCGCGTCAATATCGATTTTGACCGCGGCGTTTTTCGCGTTCGCGGAGATGTGGTCGAGCTTTATCCGAGCTATCAGGAAAATGCGTACCGCATCGAATTTTGGGGCGACGAGATCGATTCTATATCGACGATCGATCCGCTGCTCGGCGAGGTGCTGCATAAGCACGAACATCGTATTCCGATCTACCCGAAGACACATTATGTAATGTCGAAGAAGACGATCAAGAGCGCGGTCAAGACGATCAGAGCGGAATTAGACCAGCACGAGGAGTTTCTAGTAAACGAAGGCAAGATCGTCGAGGCGCAGAGACTGCATCAGCGAACGATGTACGACCTTGAGATGATCAAGGAAATGGGATTTTGCCGCGGCATCGAAAATTATTCGCGTCACCTAACCGGAAAAAATCCCGGCGATCCGCCGCCGACGCTGCTCGATTATTTTCCAAAGGACGCGATGATGGTCATCGACGAATCGCACCAGACGATTCCGCAATTAGGCGCGATGTACAAGGGCGACCAATCGAGAAAGGGGACTTTGGTCGAGTATGGTTTTCGTCTGCCGAGCGCAAAAGACAACCGGCCGTTGAACTTTGAAGAATTTGAAGCTCGCCGAGGCCAGACGATCTATGTTTCCGCAACGCCCGGCCCATATGAACTGCGGCAAACCGAAGGCGAGGTGATCGAGCAGATAATTCGCCCGACGGGTTTGCTCGACCCTGTTGTCGAGGTGCGTCCGGTGAAAGGACAGATCGACGATCTGCTTGAGCAATGCCGCGTCCGGGCCGAACGCAACGAGCGCGTTTTGGTAACGACATTGACCAAGCGGATGTCAGAGAACCTGAGCGAATATTTTTCCGAGGTCGGCGTAAAGGTGAGGTATCTTCACAGCGAAATACACACGCTCGAACGTATCAAGATACTTCGCGATCTGCGGCGCGGCGAATATGATGTGCTGGTCGGTATCAATCTTTTGAGAGAAGGGCTCGATCTGCCGGAAGTTTCACTGGTCGCGATACTTGACGCCGACAAAGAAGGTTTCTTGCGCTCCGAACGATCCCTGATTCAAACCATCGGCCGTGCGGCGCGAAACTCTGACGGACGGGCGATACTTTACGCGGACAAGATCACCGATTCGATGAAGCACGCGATAGACGAGACAAATCGCCGTCGTGCTATTCAGGAACAATACAACACCGAACACGGCATCACGCCGACAACTATAATCAAGGCGATCGAAGCGACACTCGTCACGGCTTACGAGGCCGATTACTTCAAGATTCCTCTCGATCTGGACGCTTTCGAAGCGTATTCACCAAAGCAGCTAAAAGAAACTATCCAGCAACTCGAAGCCGACATGCGCCACGCTGCCAAGGAAATGAAATTCGAACAGGCCGCCGAGATCAGGGACAAGCTGAAATATTTGAGGGAAAGGGAATTGGCTGTAAGATAACTCGGAAATGTTATGAAAAAGGATGCGATAAAGATATTTGACGGACGTAAGGTTCGGACGGTTTGGGATGAAGAACACGAGACATGGTTTTTTTCAATCGTTGATACGGTCGCTGTTTTAACCGATAGTCCGAATCCGCAGGTTTATTGGCGCGTTCTCAAAAAGCGGTTGCGTGACGAAGGAAATGAAACCGTTACAAATTGTAACGCTTTGAAAATGGAAGCGGCAGACGGCAAAATGCGGCAAACCGATGTAGCCGATACAGAGCAGCTTTTTCGTCTTATTCAATCAATTCCGTCGCCTAAAGCGGAGCCTTTCAAATTGTGGCTTGCTGAGGTCGGGCGAGAGCGTATGGATGAGATCGATGATCCGGAAAAAGGTATCGATCGCCTGATGGAAACGTACCTCCGAAAAGGCTATTCAAAGGAATGGATAAATCAGCGATTGAAGAGCATCGAGGTTCGCAAGGATCTGACCGACGAGTGGGACGAGCGTGGAGTAAAAAAAGGACAGGAATATGCCGTCTTGACGGACGTAATTACAAAGGCATGGTCGGGATTGGCCACAAGAGATTACAAGAAACACAAAGACCTAAAGACTGAAAATCTCCGTGATCACATGACGAACTTGAAACTTGTGTTGAATATGCTGGCCGAGGCTACGACGACCGAGATCTCAAAGCAACGAAAACCCAAGGGATTTCGGCAAAATCAGATAATCGCGACCGAAGGCGGTACGATAGCGGGAAACACTCGAAAGGAGATCGAATCGAAAACCGGACGCAAAATTATTTCACCAAAAAACTTCAAATCTCTCGATTCGGCCCCGCAAGTAAAAAAAATTAAAGAAATAAGCGTTTTGGAATAGCCGCCACGTTGCGATAAATTCTAACCATGCAAGTCAAAACGCAGCTTGATGATCTGCAAAACTACCTCACGGATGCCAGTAACATGCAGGGCGGGCATGCTGAGAAATTGTTCGTGCCTGAGAATGCGGATGAGATAGCCGAGATATTGCGTGAGGCGAACGAGAATAAGATCTCAGTGACGGTATCGGGAGCGCGAACTGGAACGGTCGGCGGTGCGATACCGTTTGGCGGTTATGTAATATCGCTTGAGAGATTGAACTCGATCAAGTCGATCGATAAGGATTTGCGGCGAGCGGTGGTCGAGCCGGGCGTTATCCTTGCTGATTTTCAGAAGGCGGTCGATGCGGCGGGCTTGTTTTATCCGCCCGACCCGACCGAATGGAGCTGTCAGATCGGCGGAACTGTTGCGACGAATGCTTCGGGTGCAAGGAGTTTTAAATATGGTGCGACGCGGCGGTTTGTCGGGGGATTAAAGATCGTTCTTGCGAATGGTGACAAGCTTTCGATCAGGCGAGGCGACGCGGTTTCCTCGAACGGTGAACCGATAGAATTGAAAACGGAAAGCGGGGCGAAGATAACCATAAAAGTGCCGACATATCAACCGCCTGATGTGCGTAAAAACGTGAGCGGATTTTTTAACGAGTCGCCGCTGGATGCGATAGATCTTTTTATCGGCAGCGAAGGAACGCTCGGCGTCGTGACCGAGATCGAGCTTTCATTAGTGGCAAAGGCGGAAGGATTTTTTAGCGGAATAGTTTTTTTTGAGAAGAACGAAGACTTGCTCGCTTTTGTGGATGAAGCAAGAGCCATATCATTCGAGACGAGGAATCGCGAGCGGGACGCTCACGGCTCCAGTCTCGATGCTTCGCTGGTCGAATATTTTGATGACAGGGCTTTGAGTTTTATATCCGAGAAGTTTCCCGAGACGCCGTCAGGCATGGCCGGGGCGATCTTTTTTGAACAGGAAACGACAACTGACACTGAAGATACATTGTTGGAACAATGTAACGATCTGCTCGAAAAGCATAATGCCGATCTTGATGTATCGTGGTTTACGACCAACGATCAGGATCGCGAAAAGATGCGCGCGTTCAGGCACGCATTGCCGGTTTCGGTGAACGAACGCGTCGTCCGCAACAAGCAAAAAAAGATCGGTACCGATATGGCCGTTCCGGACGAGAATTTTCCCGGCTTTCTGAAATTCTATAAAGAAACTCTTGATGCGAGCGGGATCGATTACGTTATATTCGGTCACATCGGCGATTGCCATTTGCACGCCAATCTGCTGCCGAAGGATGATGCCGAAGCCGAGAAGGCACGACATCTTTACGGTCGCTATGTTGCACAGGCGATAATGCTGGGCGGCACGATCTCGGCAGAACACGGCATCGGCAAACTCAAATCAAAATATCTGAATGTGATGATGGGCGAACGATATTTGAACGAAATGGCCGAGATCAAGCGGGCGTTCGATCCGAATGGAATCTTGGGCCGCGGAAATATGATCGCTGAGAAATTTGTTTAGGTTTGGAGTTTCAGCTTTAGTTCGGTTACGACCAGACACTTTGTAGGCAACGGAAGCCGCCTAAAGGCGGAACTCCGAACAAAAGATATGATCAAAGCAATTCTAATGGATTGTTCTAAATCACCGCCTTGAGTTTACTAGACTTAGGGCGGCTTTTGAATTAGGAAACGAGGTAAAAATATATGCAGATCGACGTATTGTCGTCACGATCTTACCTCGACGTAAAATAATCCTTGACTTACCCTTACCTTGTGGTAAGATGTCTGGGATGTCTCATAAACGAATCAACCTAAAGGCGTGGCAGTGCAAATGCGAACGCCCGGAATGTCAACACGAATGGACAACGCTGTCCGATAAGCTGCCTAAAGTATGCCCGAAGTGCAAGGCACTTACTTGGAATAAGCCGCGACCAAACACAAAATCAAAATAGGAGATCACACACAAATGGAAAGTTGGGCAATTGAAATAACTGAAAACGGCGAATTCCTACCGGAACTTTTTGAGACAAGGAAAGAAGCTGAAAATCACCCTGTTGTTTTTCACAAGATAAGAGGCCGTGCAGTTCCCGTGCAAACGGCGAAACAGGTCGCGAAGGAATTCGGATTACAATTCGTCAGTGTCGTCACACGTCAAAATTAATCGACTATCAAATCAGATGATCTGATCTTAAACACCCAGACAACCGTCCGGGTGTTTTTTATTGTCCATGTTGCTTCTACGATACGGTTCCTTTGTGTTTGCAGACCTTGAGAGCGGTTTGTAGGGCGAACGCTCACAGCGTGGCTCCCTTCCGATAGCGAACTGTTGCCGTGCTATATAGAGTGACTGAAAGAAGCTTCCCCGGCCTCACGTTTGAGAGGTTCTAGTTTGTTCGCCTTGTGTGCTGTGTGTTGTTTTTCAGAGCAGCTTATTACCGATGGTACATCAGGCCGTCGAAAAGCAAGACATCCAATCTTGACAACGAACGGCGAAACAGAGAAGAGAAATGAGGGAGCGGGGAACGGTATTAAAAACCACATCACCTCTTGTGTCCTCTTGTGTCGCTCTCACGTGAGGCAAACCCACCTAAAGGCACGAAATGCCGTCGAGAGCCTGCAAAATCGTTCCGTTGATAGTTGCTCTGTGAAAGGGTGATTGCGGACGCTCTAAGGCATCTACAAGCGTTCGACGTTTCCAAACGAGGCTAATCGGGACAGGCTGAAAATGGTTAGCTGCCTTACCTGAAAAGCGGTCTTTTCAAGATTTCCAACCCTTGCTTTACTATCCGTTTTCGAGAGAAACACGGTTAGATCGCGTTTATTTTCGCGTCTGATAAGAGCCATTATGTAATTCTTACAACCTATTGATTCTAAAAGAGATACCCCTACCCCCAACCTATTAGAGTGAATCCCTGGTTTCAAGGGTTAATGTCCGGTCAAAAACCTGCTCACGGGCCTTCGTAAAATAGCCTCAAGTTTTTCGCAGTGATGAAATTGACGACGGACGAAACACACACACAGCCAGAAATTTTTGAAAAAAAAACTCCTAAAGGACCCGGTGTTGCTTGGAGATCAAACGACCGACACAAAGTTATATTTCGAGAGGTAGCTTGGAGATCAAACGACCGACACAAAGTTATATTTCGAGAGGTAGCTTGGAGATCAAACGACCGACACAACAGTCTCGTTTCCAATGGCGAATCCGATCAATTTTCGCTGCCGGAAGGGAAGTTTCAAGTCACAAAATTATATTTCTGCTTCGGTTTCCGTAAATGTTCCTTTTATTGGGCTTAGAGTATTTGAAATTTGTGGCACAACAATTGCATTAAGAATTCTTAATACTATAACTACTAAGTTCTTAAAGATCTATTTAAGAGTTTAAGTAGAAGCATAAGTATCTAAGTAATTTAAGAACTAACACACACTCACAGAATTTTTTTAAACTAAGAGTGTCTGTGTGTTTACTACCTAAGAACTATTCAAGGTTATGTTGACAAGACGGTTCCCTTGATGTAAAATTTTGGTTGCCTAGAATTCGGGGACTCCATCCAATCAAAATCTAAACGTCACCACGAAGGACGACCGGAAAAAATTTCCAGTCCGAAAAATAATCAAGGGAATATCGTCGCTTAGAGGTGTTCAATTTGTTATTCTAGATAAAGGCTTGCGGTCTGCAATCTATCTCTTTTTTTTAACCCGCCCCTCTTTTTTCCCACGATGACGAATACCACACCAGCCGAAATTCCGGCCAACCCAACCACACCGACTACTACTCTCAAACCCGCGTCCGAAATGACCGTATCGGAAAAGGTCGCGTTCATTGAAACCAGCGGCGTCGATCAATGGATCGAACATCTGCGTACCGAATCAGGCAAACCGAATTTTCGAATATCGGGTGGTTTGAATCCCAATCGCCGAAAACTCTAGTCAAAAAAAATAAAACTTCCCACGATGAAACACCACGAAGAACGGGCACTGCGTGCCAGAATTCCAGCGTTGCAAAATACGATTTTACCTACGGCTCAGCAAAAACTTTTGAACTTCGTTCACCCCGAAGAGGGCGGGGCAGAGGGCATGTTCCGACTATGGTCTCGCCGTCTGGGCGAGTTTCCATTTTTTGTCGACGTTCCGGTGCAAAAACGGAAGGACTTTTTCGACTGTCGTGCAAAGGCTTGTAAGCAACCCGTTGTCGATCCGTCGTTTAACATCGCAAGTGTCGAACACGCGATAAAACTTTTGAATAGAAAGGTTGAGGCTCAAGAGGTTTTTCCGAAAGAGGCGAGGGGAAAAATTCGGATTCTAAACGATCGTCTCGACGATGCAAAACGTCGATTGGTGAACGAACAAGAGCAGGTGCTGCCATACATGACACGGGAGTATTTCAACGAAAATTGCAGACGAAAACTGCGTGATCATTTCAAGGCACAACAGCCTTTTGAAATCCTCTACTCGGATACGGTTGCCGCGACAATCGGGACGACTCACGATGAACGATCATTTATTCGGTCGTGGTTTCAGAAATGCGTTGACCGTCGTCAACATTTGCCAGAATTTACGGACGGCTCCAGAATCGCGATTGTGGTTGATCTCATTGGCTATCGAGAACGTGAAGCAGCGGAAGCAGCTTCCGAAGAGGCAGCACGAATCTCCGAACTTGATCGCAAGGCCGAAGCAGTGCTTGCCTCAATTGCCTAAGACGTTTTGACCGTGTTTTGTCTGTTAGCCGACGGTGGCACGGTCTAACTATGAAAGGCTCTCACTCCCCCGGGAGCCTTTCATTTTCCTACCTCAGTGACTCCTCACACAAACCCTTACATTCTCCATCGCGGCAAAGTTATCAGCACCGGCGTTCACGACGGCGTAATCCGCTTTACGCTGTGCCAGACGACAGGCGACAAAGCATATACATGCGTACTCCGCGACGGTCACAAAAAACCTCGCAAGGGTTCCATAACTTGCGTCTGGGGCCAAGTACGCTCCGAAGGCAAACAAACCGTTGTTCTTGCTGATTGCGAAATCGTCAACATCTGAATGCTAGATTTGTCCGGTGCTTGCGTGTTTGCCATCGGAGTGGTTAGCCCCCTTCCCCTTCCCCTTCCCCCTCCCCTTCCCCTTCCCTCCCTTAGCAATTTCTCCCACACAGAATGGCTTCAAAATCCTTCGAGTACTCCGTCCGCATAAAAGCCAGCCTTGACTCCTCAAAATTAAATGGAGCGGGTTCACGCGTCAGCCGTCAGATAGACGACGAACTAGGCAAGGGTGCTGTTGGTCGTTCGACAAAATACACGCGTGACCTTACCCGCGAACTTGCGAGTTTGGAACGCCAAAGTGTCACGCTCGGAAAAAGTTTTAACCGTCTCGGCAACACGGCGGAATTGAGTAAGGTTCGTGCATTATTCGCGGATATTCAGAAGATCAACAAGGCGGGCGTTGCGGGCAACGGCGGCATGGTCGCCGATCTACAAAGGCAATTCAGTCGAAGCTACAATCGGAGTTTGCCAACATCGGAAAAAACTCCTCGCGATCATTCGGCGGTGCATTCAACTCAGGCCTTGCCGGATTTTTCGGCGGGATCGCAGGCGGTTTGGTCGCGTCTTTCGCACCGTCTATCCAGCAGGTCGTCGGGTTTCTGAAATCACAGACCGACGAGATGACGAGACTTGCTTCCGCACGTCAAAATGCGTTCGCCGGACTGCGTTCACCGTCATCGGCGTTTGGTATCGACGGCGGCGAATCGGAACGGATGACCAGAGATTTGCGTCTTGTTCGATCAGGGATTTTAGAGATCGGCGACGCTGCAACCTCTACGAAAAATCTATTGTCGTCAGGATTTAATCTGGAAGAATCTCGACAGATATTGGAGGCGTTTTCCGATACGGCTGCGTTCGGCAAATCGCAGGCACTTAGTTTTGGCGAAGCAATTCGCTCAGCATCCGAAGGCATCCGCAATGGCAATTCGGTTCTTGTCGATAACGTCGGTTTGACCAAGAATCTTTCGGCGATTCTCAAGGACGCGGGCTTTCAAGAGAAAGACCTATCTCGCGTCAAAGAAGACCACAATGTTAGGCAAGCCTTGTTCAACGGATTACTACGCGAGGCACTTCCGCAAATGGGTGATGCTGACAAACTCACGCGAACTTGGACTGGCAGCACAGCGGCACTAAGTGCGGCTAAAAATAATCTTTATGCCGAGATCGGCAACATCATCATCTCCAACAAAGAATTGCTCGCCCTCACGCGGACACTGACAGGTGACATCGACGATCAAACGCGGTCAATACAAAATAACGAGAACGGCTGGAGAGACAGCATCAATGCGATGTCCGGCACCTTCGCGGAGTTCGTGATGAACGTGTCCATCGGTGTGCGTCAAGAAATCGCGGATATACGGGAACTCGTCAATATTATTGAAACGGCTGCCTACGGGTTATCCGCTCTAAGCACGGATTTTGGTTCGGGCTGGACAGACACGGGAGCGATCCGTCTAAAAGAATATCAGGATCGAAAAGCCAAGATAGGTAGTTACTCATCAGCGGCGGAAAAGGATGCCCGAGCATTACGCGACTCCTACAATCGCAACCTTGTTATCGGAATGGGATTGGTGCCGGGATACAACCCACTGACACAGCGTCCAGTTGCACCCTTAGGAGCGTCTCTCAATCGCCCTCACATGAACGACCTGATTGATCTTTCAACGGGAAGGCCCGGCAATGCGTCTAGGACGACGACGACGAACAGATTGGACACGGCGGGAGCGACTAAGAAATCTTTGCGAGTAAATACCGACGACGTTACCAGGGAACTTCAAGACGCGATTGACCTGGCATTGGCACTGGGCTTCAAAAAAATAACATCGGGTTCCGAACGATCCACAGCACACGATGGCAAAGGTCATTACGCCGGACGAGCACTCGACCTTTCGATACGAGATGCGGCTGGGAACTTCGTGTTTGACAAGGCCGAATTCGCACGAAAAAAATTGATCGGCATGGGATACAACGTGCCGGAACTCAAACACGGCTCAGCACCGCACTTGCACGTCGAAGTTCCCAAAGGCGGACGTCGGAACGCAGTCACGGGCGACGAAATCGACCGCTATAATTCGATGCTGAGTGATTCCCTGACGAGCGACAGGGAAAAGGCTGACCTGAACGACGCAATCACGTTTGCCCTTGCTAACGGGACACGACCAGACGACGCAACACTTTCGGCATATCACCAACAACAAATCGAACAGGCACGGAAAGCCGGAACGCTCCAGCCAAAGGAAGTGGAAACATTCGGACGTTTTGCCGGGCTGTCGGAGATGGGACGCGAACGCGGTTATCAGCCAACGTATTTGCAAGACAAAGCACGCGAACTGGAAGAACTCATAAAGCTTAATGACCGTCGGTCATTATCAGCCGATAGCGAGGAAGAGAAATACATCGCAGCGGAATCCTACCGCGAGACGACACGGGCAACGATCATTGATCTTGAGACAGAGCGGTACGTTTTAGAAAGTGTCAGCGACATCGACGAGATTCGCGTCGAATACGCACGTCAGCGGAACGATCAGGTTCGAGACCTAAATGCAGCGGTGACGGGATTGGGCGTTCTCGAACAGCAGAACGCGGATGCGGAGTTCGTCAACAACCGACGTGTGTTGGAAGTGAAAGAGGAACAACTCGAACTTGAAAAACAGATCGGGCAACTTGGAGATAGGATTGCGAACTCAGGACAAAACGACTATCTCAAACTGACGGTCGCGTTGCTCGAAAAGCAGCTTTCGATAAAGAACGAAGAACTTGATGCGACGATCGCGATCAAGACGGCCGAGATGGACATCAACCGGATGCTTGAGATTCGCGGAACTTCCATTCAGGCACGCGTGTACGAACACCTCGCACAGCAGAAGTCGATGACCGATTCGATAGCGGACGGCATCATCGGAATATACGAAGGTATTGCCGGCCCGATGGAACAAGGGATCGACAAGCTGACGCAGAAGCTCGGAATTTTTTCAGGTCTGTTTGGCGGTATTTTGAAGACCACGGGACGTGGAGTTCTGACCAGCCTTACACGCGGTGTGTTCGATTCTATCGGACTCGGAAACGTGTTCGACAAATCGCAGGAATCTTCAAATCCGGTACTTGCCGGACTGGAGAAGCAAGACAAACAGATCGACCTTCTCACACAGATCGCCATGAATACTGGTGGCGGTGCCGCTGTCGGACTCCCTTCCCTAGGCGGAAGTGGCGGCTTAGGCGGTTTCCGTATGCCCGGTATTTTCGGCGGCGGTGGAGGTGGAGGCTTCGGCGGTTTTGGTGGATTTGGTACACCATCATTTAATCCAAGCGGCGGCGGTTCAAACAACCCGTTTTCAGCGTTGCTCGGCTCGTTGTTCGGCGGCGGCGGAAACCGCACTGGAAGTATTTCTACATTACCTAACGGCGAACAAGCCTATAACGTAAATGGACGCGGCAGCGGTCTAAAGGGACTGCTCGGAATGTTCACGGGCGGTAAAGGTATGTCCGGTCTGACCGGGATGCTTGGCGGAATGCTGCCCGGTCTCGGACTTTCTCTCGGTGCTGGTCTCGGGCAAGGTTCCTTGTTTGGAACTATCGCGGGCGGTGCGGGCGGACTTCTACTCGGTGGTGCCGGAGCGGTCGGGCTTTTAGGAACCGCAGCAGGTTCTATATTCGGTGCGGGCGGTGCTCTCGCCGGACTGGTTCCCTTTCTCACAAACCCGTTCACCATCGCAGCGGGTGCGGCCCTCATTCCTCTGGCGATAATCCTGAGCATCAACGCTAAACGCCGCAAGGCGGAAAAAGAGCGAACGGCGATCAAGGGTTCGGCTATAACCGAACTCGACAAATTGATCGGTGCCGTTCGTGGCCGTCGCATGAGCGGCGACGACGCCCTCGCACAAGCCGAACAGATCAAGACACAATACACGGACGAGATCTCGAAGCTGAAAGACGCCAAGACACGTCGTATAGCGATGAACGAGTGGAACAAACCGAACGCCTTGTGGCTCAAGATGGAAGAGATTAAGAAGGAAGCTGAGGTCTCCAGAGCGTCAGACGACCGTGACCGCCGCATCGTTCCAGAGTTCGCTGACGGTGGTTGGCACCGTGCAAAACGCGGCGGACAGATCGTCCGTGTCGGGGAAGGCGGATACGACGAACTAACACTATCGAGCGACCCGTCTAAAGCGGCCCGAACCGCACAGCTTTTGTCCGGATTTATTTCTAATTACGCACCCGCAGTTTCGTCAGCTTCATCTATGTCACAGGGTCGGCCAATTACGTTTATCGTTCAGAACTCAATTGATCCCATTACTGGAACAATACGCACCGCAATATCGACGGACAGCGGCATTCAAAGGGAGCTTATTAAGGTCGTGAACGACGGCGTTAAAAATCACGAAGTCCGCATCTCCTAGAGCGGATGAAAAAAATATGACAACACCATACAACGAAAAACTTAAGAACGATAAGGCTTTTAGACCGGAGAAAAATGCCTTCGAAACAATCAAAAATCTTCGGAACTTGTACGAAGCACGTGACGAAACCGCTTTCGTCGAAGCGGGGGGGGGGGCGGCGAACCCGTCCCTGATTTTTGCGACGTGTGCGGGAAGTACATTCCAAAGACAGTGGTACATGTTGAACTTACCCGAAGCCGGATCGACTGAATAGGACGACCAATTTTTCGCCCAATGAAGATATGATATTTACCTTTGAAACAAGGGAAACTTCCGAAGAAAAACAACGCGAAACAGCACGTAAGATTTATGCGATACTAGACTCCGTTGACAACACGCAGTCTTCGTTTGACGAATCCAATACGGTTGCCGAGACACAAGAAACCCTGTAAAATTTGAAAACAATGAAAGCCGTAATCTATGCTCGTGTTTCGTCCGCCAAACAGGAAGATGGAACAAGCCTCGACTCTCAATTTGAGGCTTGTAAGGCACACGCAAAAAAATTAGGATACACGGTCACTAAATCCGTCCGCGAAGTGTATTCCGGGGCGGATTTTTTTGATCGTCCGCAGCTCAATCAGATTCGCGATGAGATCAAGCAGGGAAAATACGCTGCATTTTTTGTTTACCACACCGACCGCCTTTCCCGTGGCGGTATAGCACATCTTGCGATATTGGTTGACGAGTTCGGTAGATACGGTACTGAGATAATCTCCGTCACAGACCCACTCGACAAGTCTGACGAGGGAGAATTGATACGGTCGGTCAATGCCTATTCCGCCAAGAAGGAACGGCTGCAAATTCGCGAACGCACGATGCGTGGTCGTCGTCACGCGGCGATCACGGGTTCGCTGGCATTCGGTCGTCCGCTGTATGGATATGCTGTGAACGAATCGGGACGTAGATACATTGACGAGACGACAGCCGAATGGGTCAAGTATATTTTCCAATCAATTCGAAACGGGGACTCCCTGCGAAAGTTGGCTACTAATCTCAATGAACTAGGTGTCCCTACTGCAAAGGGATCGGTCTGGTGGCCTCATACGATCAAGACGGTCGTCAACAATTCGGCGTATTGCGGACGCACAATCGCTTTCCGCTATAAGCACGATGTCTATTT
>Ga0193752_1001215_pt1 | contig 21950 bp, 22 predicted proteins | sample H1c1metaG_FD_144924 | JGI IMG/M metagenome (GOLD analysis project Ga0193752, IMG submission 144924) | Soil microbial communities from a riparian zone of the East river system, Colorado, United States - H1c1 | ecosystem: Environmental > Terrestrial > Soil > Riparian zone | place: USA: East River...
TTGTTTTGCCCAGGACTTGGGCGCGGAGTAGTTGCCCGGCCGCAGCCTGTTTGAGCAATAGTTGCCAGTTGTTTTCTACCAGCGTTAGTGCCAGTTGGTTTTCCTGTATTTTGACCACATTTAGGATATTTGTGACAAAGGCCGTGAGCTGATCGGTGGAAATGCGGAGCTTATGCATGTAACCAGCCAGCTCCGGGTCTAATTTGCCTTCTAATTCTTCCTCAAAAACTTCTATATAGCCGCGGAGCATGGTTAGCGGGGTGCGCAGCTCGTGTACTGCTAGGGCCACAAAGCTGAGGCTCTGTTCATCCTGACCATACAGATCGGTGTGGTCAAAAAATGTGATGATAAACTCCGTGCCGCTTTCGTTGTCGCGGTTGTAGTAGGCGGCTATGTCACACTGTTTGATGGTTTTGCCATCGCGAAGCAACACATGGACGCGTTGCCATTCGCCGTGGTCAGTGACTTTGTTGTCTTGGCAATCCTTTATCCAGGTTTCCAGAGTGTGATCGCCCTGGAACTCCAGGTTGACGCTATCGAATAATTTTTGGCCAAACAGCTGCGGACTCTTGATATTTAGATACTCCAGTGCGGAGTCGCTGGCGTTGGTAACAATTTGATCTTTGTTAAAAACAAACAGAGGCAGTGGAAAATGACTGACAATGTTAGCAGCCTGGGATATGGCCTTTCGGTGGCTGGCAAGTTCTGTGCCGTCCTGCTGGCTGGCAAACTGGTACACGCGGTTAGCTAGCGATGTAACGAGTTCTCTGCCAAACAGCAGTTTCTGCATATTTGGCGGCGGTACGCTGGTGCTGTCTGGTGCGACGTGCAGGATAGCCTGCCAGAGTAGGTGAAACGGCTGCATGACGAACCGGCTGGATATTTTAGCCGCGAAGTGTGCCAGCACCAGTGTCAGTGCGCCGTCCGCAAAAGCCACTGGCAAAAAATCGTAACCTAGGTTGGTTGCGACCAGAAAGAAGCCAAGCGCAAACAGGATCAAAATCCCATGGACAAACATCAGGTAAAGATAAGCTTTGCGCCTGAGCTTCTGAAAGTCGTCCACCCTTGTCCCTTCTGCCCTGGTTACGGTTTGTACGTCACTGCGCCGGAACTGCTTACGATTGAAACCCATGTTTGTCCGGGGTTGAGCCGGGCTGCTTCGCCTGTAGGGGCGCGGAACTTGAACTGGCTGGTACGGTTCTTTTTCTCCCAAGTGCCCTTGGTGACCGTGCCATCCTGGAAGAAGTACGCAGCACCCTTACCTGTTGCGCCGTACACGGAATACACCCCAGAGTAGCGATGGGACATCACGAGCGCTACTACTGTCTTGGGGTTAATTTGTCTGCGGGCTTTTTCATCGGCATGGGGCTTGCCTGCTTGACTACGCTTGTAGCTGTTGGTCTTGAGGTCGTAATCAAAGTGCGGATTGTAGAGGAATCCGGATATAGAGAAGTCGATGCTGCGGACTTTTGCTTTGGTGGGTTTTTTCTCTTCCTTTCTGGCAAAGCCAGTAAAGGTGCTCTTGGTCCAGCCTTTGGCTTTTTGGAGAGCCAAGAGCTTGGAGCGGCTGGTATAGAGGTTGTGTGGTGCGTAGCGATTGCTGACACGCTGGTAGTAGTTGGGATTCTGAAATGCTTCCAGATCTTTGAGGCGTTGGCTTTTGATCTGGGAAAGTGCTGCGCCGCTACCGCCCGCATGAGCAATGGGCGCGTCGAAGGGCGCTAGAAAATCCAAGTAGTACGGCCGGACCGATCGCACCGGACCGATGTATTCTGGCTTTGATTCCTGGTAGAGCGTCAGGAAACGGGTAATGCCACCTTCGGCGATGGCTTCGAACACCACGCCGGCGTTATACAGGCCGGACTGTGGCCGAGCGTCGGGGCTGTTTTCTATCATAACTCCCGTGGTGGGCAGTTCGGCAAGTTCTGGTTTGACCTGTACTCCGGTCAGGGGCGATGGTATGGTGCTGGGCTTGGGTGGTTCCTCTTGTTTGACGATGGGGGCTGGTGCAGGCGTTGGCTCTGAGCGCAGCACAAAGTACCAGACCAGACCGCTAGTGGCTATAAGCAGGCCAGCCAAAGCGCTGATCACGACGATCTTTTTGTTCCGGCTTAGCCCCTGGAACTTGTGCCACCAGGCTTTTGGCCCTTTGCCTTTGGCTTTTGGCGGCGGCATGGTCGGTCGAAGTGGCGGAAGTTCGCTCTCCGGAGTGTGGTGCAGCTGGGTTGCAGCAGCCGGATCGTTTGTGGTTGGTACTGTTTGGGTTTTTGTTGGTTTGCTCTGGACAGGCATAAATGGCTGCCTTGGGAGCTGCCCCGCCCCGCGAGGGGGAGTAAAATCATCTTTCATAGCTCCTGCTATTGTACCATCACGCTACGCTTAATGCTGTGACAAGCTGGACTGCGACGCGCGATGGGATATGGTATAAGTTGTAGCATGCTTGATAAGGAGACAATCTATGGAGGTTTTAAGGTCGCTGGCGTGCTTACGGCGCTACTTGTAGCAGGACCTTACTATTTTGGTGGCGAAAGTAAAACCCCGACCGACGAACCTACGGAGATTAGCGAAGAACACCTCTATGTTATGGGGCCGGGTGAAGGGTCTGGGCATGTAGCGGTGGAATGCACGGATACGGCCGAGGACTATGCCATCGTGCTGAGTGCGCTTGAAAAAGCCGTGGCCGAACGGCAAAGGGACTTACAACTCAACGAACGATTGGATGTTTCTAAGTATGGTAATGCCGCTATCGACTGTTCAAAACCCTAGGATGCTGCGCTCAGCTGCTCAGAAAGCCGCCTCAAAGATACTTCCTTGCCAAGTACGTGTAGGCTTTCGGCGAGTCCGGGGCTGGCTGGGGCCTGTGTGGTAGCAATGCGTATGAGGCTGAAGAGTACGGCTGGTTTTTTATCCGTCCGGGCTAGCAGCGCATTGAGCCTGTCGGTCAGATCCTGGACACTAAAGTCACTTTGCTCTAGTTCTGCCTGGGCGACTTCCAGGAGCGTTTTAATGTCGCCTTTTTCAAGTTTCTTCAATTGTTTGTGGCCAGAAATGAGTTCTGGGTTTATAGGCAAATCTTTAAAGAAAAAGATGGTTAGTTCAGGTATCTCTGCAAAATATTTCAGGCGCTCCTGGATGAGTCCTAGAACTTGTTTTTTATATGCGTCGTCGTAGTTCCCGGCTTCTTGCGGCCAAAATCCCTCGACTCTTTTGTATAGGTCCTCCAGCGGCATGTCGCGGATGAAAGAACCGTTGACCCAGCTTAGCCGCCGTTCGTCAAAGTGCGCACCGCTTTTGCCTACCCTATCCAAGCTGAATTTTTGGATGAGTTCCTCGGTGGTAAAGACTTCTTGTTCGGTGCCGTCATTCCACCCCAGGGTGGCAATGAAGCTCCGTAGTGCCTCCGGCAGGTAGCCTTCTCTGATGTAGTCCAACACATCTTTGGCACCATCGCGTTTACCGAGCTTTTTGTTGCCCTGTTCGTTCAGGATGTGCGGCATGGTTGCAAACTTTGGATGTTGCAGTTGGAGTGCCTCGTACAGGTTGAGGTAGTTGGGCATGCTGGCCAAAAACTCTTGGCCACGGATAATGTGGGTGATCTCCATTTCGGCATCATCCACGATATGGCAAAAATTGTAGGTGGGATAGCCGTCGGTCTTGATGAGGATGAAGTCATCCACCACCTCCGGACCGGTCCGGAGGTCGCCCATGACTTCGTCGTGCCATTCATACGGTTTTGGCTCGGACTTGAAGCGCAAGGGGGTGCTGCCATCCCAGGGTGCTGGACTGTTTGGCCGGTGGGTGCGGTACAGAAAGGGGCGCTTTTCTCTTTGTGCCTGTTCGCGAAATTCCTGGACTTCTGCTGTGGTATAGGGATCAGCGTAGGCGCGTCCTTTGTCTATAAGCTTTTGCCCCCACTTTTTATATAGGTCTAGGCGTTCGCTTTGACGGTACGGGCCGTGTTGACCAGGCTTATCGGGTCCTTCATCATATTCCAGTCCCAGAATCCGAAGTGACTCAATGAGATGGTCGGCTGAACCAGCTACCTCGCGCTTTTGGTCGGTATCTTCTAGCCGTAGGACGAACTGGCCTTTTGCCTGTCGAGCGACCAGCCAGGCGAAAAGGGCCGTGCGGATACCACCAACGTGCAAAAATCCAGTTGGACTTGGAGCAAAACGCGTTCGGACTTTTGTCATAACGAAGTGGATTATCTCACAACAGAGGTAGTTTGTATATGAGCTAGATGCCAAACTCTTCGCGGGCTTGCAGCAAAATGGCGAGAGCCGTGTCGTCTGTGATTCCTTGGTAGCAGTCTTTTTCTGGCATGGCTAGCTCGGTTCGTGGTGTAGGGTTTGTTGCGTAAAGTAGGGTGGGATTTAGGGGTGGACTCTCTTTTTGTGGGACGGTTGTGTGGATATATACCTCATGGTTGTAGAAGTCTGTATATCCACGTCCTTTCCTGCCTACTAGTCCTTCGTTAGGTGCCCTTAGCCCCTGTATTAGTAGCTGGTACCCTTCGGGCCTGTCCTCGTCTAATGACCCGCCAAACACGGGCGAGGCAAGGTGAATGCGACTACTTCTGACAGCGTGAAACCTGTTAGTGATAACCTCTACTCCCAGGAGGGGCCTATCCGACTCCGAAGTAACAATGCGTCCTAAGATTGTTTCAAGCCAGCCTCGTTGCCTAGCGGCTGCCATGACATCATGAATCATTACGTCACGAATGAGGGCCGCTTCTTTTGCGATCTGTATAGCCGGTTCGGCTTCCACCTCACCCACCTCATGCGCTAAGGGCATACGTTACTTCCTTAATTCCATGAAGCAATAATACTATTTTACGGTCGTTTTTACAACATATGCCTTCTTGCGGCTTACTGGTCGGCTGGGATCCGCATGGGGGTTTTGGCAAGAGCGGTTTGGCCTTTCGTCTTGCTAGATGGCGACAATGCATAGAGGTTGTCGTAATCTCGGTCAAAGAATGGCATGAATGCTGGGTGCGTTTCGGTGAGGGTTTGCATATTAATGCCGTCATAGTCCCAGACGACCACCTTGCCGTCGCTTACCGTGGTCAAACGATGGCCGTCCATCCATTCGGCTTTCTGGCCTTCTGCTAGTTTGAGGTCGGTATTGTACTGGAAACGCCGGTCGTGTTCGGCGTCATAGACAGCAAATTCACTTCCGCCTTGGGCGCTTATGAACCGTGTGTTTGCCGATACGGAAAGCGCATCCAGTTTTTCTAGCTTGAAGACAGCGATTGGTTCCGGCACGACAGGATCATCTTTTTCCAAGTCCCGAAAGACTTCGTGGTAGATATAGGCTTTCTTTTCTGTGTCTGTGCCGACGGCCATGAACCATTCATCGTCGTAACGAGTAATGTCAATCGGGTAGTGCTTTGCAGCTGGAAGCTCACGGACTTTGAACGTTTTCTTTCCCTTTTGAACGTTGACGTGGACTGTCCCTTTTTTGGCCTTCTCGCTGGTTGCATAAAAGACGACATTGTCACTGTACGATTTGAATGCGTGGACCCCTCTGGCGGCTACTACCGATAGCTGTTTGGATTTGCTGTCGCCAAAACGCAGCGTGCCGCCGTTTTTGTCCAGGATATGTAGTTTGTCGAACTTTTTGTCCCGGAGAGATGCTCTGTATATAGCAATATCAAAGTGTTTGTTAAGGTTTAGGCTTTCGTTTGGCCGTTCGCGGTCAATCATGATGAACTCTGATCCACCCTTGAAAGAGTGTTTAACCAGAACGTGACGGTTATCTGTAGACCATTCCACCACCTCTAGGCTGCTAGAACCGGCAGCCGTGTTCATAAGTCCGGCCGGTAGTGTAATCGGCGTCACGGCGTTGTTGTCCGCGAGTCGTATAACCTCAAGGTTGGCCAGCTTGCCTGCTTGTTGGACAATAAGCCAATTACGGTCTGGGCTTTGCGTGGCAAAGGTAGGTGAGGCGGTGTATGGGCGTGCATCGGTGGGCTCTAACTTTTCGGGGAATAAGAAGGCATACGTCAGCCGTTCAATCTCGCTTCCCCCTAATGTAAACACTCGTTTCCAGGTGCGATATCCGTTTCTGGCCATTTCGAAGGTATAGGTGCCGGCCGGAAGCGCTAGTCGCAGGTCTGTCTTGCCCTCTAATTTACCGTTGACATATATATCTGCCTGTTCCGGATGGGTATTGGCAAAGACAAGCCCGTTCTGAATTACTTCGCCGGTCTTACGATTGATGTCAAAGCCCCGGGCTTCGAAGAATAAAACCGTGCTGCCAAACAGCAGGGCAAAAGCCATCAGGGCGTAGCCGATGTACAACCTGATTTTGTGTGCGCGCTTTTTCTTTGGGTCGAGGAAATCCATAATATTTTACCCTTCAAGTATACCTTATAGACATCACAGCCTGAACTGCCCCACCAAACCCGCCGCTTCTGCCCCAAATAACCAATTCACAGGCACTCATAGCCAAACCCTTTTTGGACATTTAGAACCCATCTCAAATCCCCCCTCCTGCTGCAACTCGGCCTGACGGCATATCCTGGCAGTTTTGCTTTGTCACAAGAACTGGCCAGGATATACTCGCCAGATCCGTCTTTCGCACTTGAGGGGAGATTTGCAATGGGTTCTTAGTCATTTGGACTTTTGTGAATTGGTTATTTCCGCGTAGACGTACACAGGTTTTGTTTTGGTGGGGACTGTATGTCTTATATGTGTGAACAAATAATTTTGAGCTTTTGGTACGGATTGCCAGAAAGTCGATGCCACTTGCGCCAGTTGTCGGCTGGGGGTAAGATACAAGGCAGAAGCTTTTTGAACAATTTTGAGGGTGCCAAAACCAAACTACATGGGTTCTACAACTATCGAACTAAATGGCAAGCGCTATGACGCTCGTACCGGCAAGATGCTACCGGCTCGCGAGACGGTAACCGCCGGACATGCCAATTTTGTCAGGCCAGTTGTCAAGCAGTCTGGCGCTGCGCTCGATGGGTTTACTCGACGTAAGACCTCTACTGCTCATGCCAAAACAACCGCACATGCTGTACATAAAAAGACAGAAAAATCCAAGACACTGATGCGCCATGCAGTAAAGAAGCCAGCAACGGCAAAGCCCAAAACTCCAACACCACAAGTGGCACGGCGCCAAGCACCCCGGCTCGATATTGACCCTAAGCGTGCTTCGCGTGCCAAGGTGGTAAAAAAAAGCTCTCTTATTAGCAGATTCGGTGCGCCCGGACGGGCAGTCAAGTCAGTCGCGGCTGTACTGCCTGTTCGCCCAGAGCCCTCTGCCCCACCCCTGCCTATATTGAACGAACACCACAAACCCACTATTGCTCAGACCCACGCCGAAAAAAAGTCAGCCCGCCAAGAATCCCTGCGGTCGTTCCAGAAGAAAGCTATTGATCGCTCAACGAGCCATACCCAGCCAAAAACAAAAAAGCCGACCAGACGTCAACGCCTGTCGCATAAACTGCGGGTCAGCAATCGGACGGTAAACATAGCAGCTGCCAGCTTGGCGGCTGTATTGCTAGTTGGGTTTATTGTTTACCAAAACGTGCCTAATCTTAGCATGAGGCTGGCGGCTGCCCGAGCCGGTGTTGAAGGTACGCTGCCTGGATATCAGCCATCTGGTTTTGGCTTGGCCGGACCCATTAAGTATCAACAGGGTCAGATTACACTGAGCTATACGTCCCACTCCGACGAACGAAAGTTTCAGGTCAGTCAAAAGGCTTCGCAGTGGAATAGTGAAACATTATTGGAGAGCTATGTAGCGACCGGTCAAAAGACTTACCAGACCTTCCAGGACGCTGGCAAAACCATTTATATTTACGACGATGATAATGCTACTTGGGTAGATGGTGGCGTGTGGTACCAGATAGAAGGCAACTCTGCCCTCAATAGCGACCAGCTCCTTCGTATAGCTGCAAGTATGTAATTGAACGTGAAAGTTTAGGCCTCAGTTGCGCAGCTGCCTCCGGCCGTCCCCTGCGCCATACTTTCTTGGGCTACCAAGAAAGTATGCAAAGAAGTAGCAGGCGGTTGCAAAACAGCGGCTACATTGGCCTTAAAGGCCAATCATTGTCACAATCCTTCAGGATTGGTAGCTTCCTGTAGCCTCTCCGGGCTTTGAGGCTTCCTGGTCTGGGTGATGAGGCAATTTGGCGAGTCATTGCCGAGGACATGTCCCATTCAAGTAACTAAGAAAATGGAATGGGACCGCCCCCTCCAATAGAAGTTATTAATTGGGGTGTTCCCGAGGCACGGCAAATTGCCTCATCACCCACCAAGAAGTCCCAACCGTCCGGATGGGTTTACTGCATTGCTTGATGCAGGTGGCGACTGACGGGGTGCTTTCGGGAGCGGTTCTTGAAGTCTGGAAAAAGTTAGTCCACTACAGGACATTGAACCCATCTCAAATATCCCCTTCTGCTGAAAGTCGGCCTGGCGGCATATCCGTCTTTCGCACTTGAAGGGAGATTTGGAATGGGTTCTTGGGAAAAAGTGTTTTTTATGAGCCGAAGACGCCGGTGATGCGGGACCAGAGGCTGGGGGAATTGCTGGGCAGGACACTGGTATCTGCGACAGCGGTTTTCTGCTTGACAGAGCTCGCCACGTTTCCGGTGGCGCTGGGGCTAATTTGCTCACCGATGACTACCAGGCGGTTTATGGAGGTGCCGGGCGGGTCACAAGTAATGAGTGTGGCTGTAGCGACTTTCCCGGTCTTTTCCAGCACCGAGAGGTCTGTAGGGGCGACTATCTTTTTTTCGAATACTTTATAGACAAAGCGTTTGCCACCCTTCTCTAACATAAAAGTATCACCATTTTCTAGGCGCGATAGCAACACAAAGGCAAACTTGTATTTGCCACTGTTGAGGATATTGTTGCTGGAGTGACCAAAGATGACGGCATTGCCCTTTTCGCCTGGGCTGGGGGTGGTGGCGTAATGCAGTACGCCTCTTTCCAACGCTTTTTGGACGGCTCCTTCCTGGATAGACGGCTCGTCATACACGACAGGTATTTCGACATTGATTTTAGGAATAATAACCTTGGATTCTTTGCCGACGGGCGTAGATGCGGGATCGGTGATGATGGGAGTGCTGCTGACGGTTCGACTGGGGGTAATGAAAGGTGCGACGATACGCTCATTAAAAAAGCTGAAAAGCAGCAGAAAAACCACAATACCACCCATGCCAAGTCCAAATAGAAGCGACTGAATATGGGGGCTCTTGGGTTTGGACTGGGCACGGACTTTGCCAAATATTTGTTGCTTAATGTCGGATACGGATCGCAGATCAGGTGCACGGTTATTTTTACGGGGCTTTGGTGTGGCTACTGGGTGCGGCTGCACGGGTGCGGATTGCTGTGGTGGATGGACCTGGCCTGTTTGCTTGCCGGTGGATTCGGACCTGGCCTGTTTGATACCTTTGTCGACTTTGGAGTGTTCAGCGTAAAACTCTTGCCAGACCTGGTGTTTTTCTCTATCGGGCAGGTCCACGTAGTATTGGTGCCATGCGGCCTGAATCTCTGCCAATGGCTTTCCGGACTCGCTGAGCTCGTACATAAATTGTTGGTGTTTGGAACGGTGTTTGACGACTGCCTTGGCTTCGATTAGCTCTTCTTTTGCGCTGGGTTCGTCCTGATACAAAGCACTAATTTTGTTACGAATCAGGTCTACCGCTGGGTTTGAACCTGTTTGACTGGTCGGACTTGCAGGATCATCCCGCCCGGTCTGCCCAGGCAAGGGCTGCACTACCCTCTTTTTGGGCTGGGGGTTTTGGGATAGGGGGTTGTTGGCTGATGGATTCATGAATAGTGTGGCTTTTTAGGAGTACTAGCTCTAATAGGTTCAAGTATACCCGATAATGAATAGGATTGGCCGCTAAGGCCCCCTGACGAAATAACTGCCCCCAGCCCGGGTAGATGATTTCCGAGGTAAAACTGCTTCTGATGAGGGAGGCGTACCATTTGGTACGCCGGACTGAGTCAGAAACAGTTTTAGCCGGAAAGGGCTGGCCGGATGGGGGGGAGTTATTTCGTCAGGGGGCCTAAGGGCAGTTCAATAGCGTGTCTCTAGGGGACAAGCGTTAATTATAGTACAATACCCCCGTTAACCTGTCCTGTCCGCGCCGGAGTGGCGGAATTGGTATACGCGCACGACTCAAAATCGTGTGCCGCAAGGCTTGAGGGTTCAAGTCCCTCCTCCGGCACCACAATAGCTTTGATATTAGTTAGAACCCATTTCAAATCTCCTCCCAGGTACGAAAAGCCTGTCCTGGTAGTGCGAGCTGGTCAGTTATCGTGACAAAGGGTACCTGTTAGGTACCCTGCGGAGCGAAACTGCCAGCTCGTGCTACCCGCGCAGGGTTTGCAGTCGGGAGGGGGATTTGAAATGGGTTCTTAGTAGAATATGACTCTTGAAGGATCACACGATCTAGGTGAACAAGCCCAACTCCGGGCTCATGCGGTTCGCTCTCATGCGTTGGGCGACTTCGATGAGGCCACTCAGGCCGTGTTCGGTAGCAGACCCCGCACCTTGGCGCTCAAGCTGACCAATAAAACTGTCTAATCCTCTTTTTGTGTATAGTGGCAAGTCAGGGTGTGATGGCTATAGCTGCTTGGTGTACGCCTGTGGCCAAGGCCTCAAGCTGTCTTGAGGGGTTTTGGAGCCACCAGACACTTGTGTGAGCGGCAATTTTGATCCGCCAGATTTCAAGTTCGTCTTGTAGTTTGGTGCTGACGATGGCGCCGTGGACACCACAGTGTATTTGGTCGAGGTGTTTGACGACTATATACACGGGAAACTTTTCTGTGAATTCGTGCAGGGTATCTACGAAACGCAGAACATCCATGTCAAAGGTAAACGCCCTTTCAAAACCAAGCTGGCTGGCAAGTTTTTGTAATTGCGCAAAGCTGAGCACCAACAGTGTATTGTTTCGGTTGTGCAACATCTCTGGAGAGGCGATGGCGTAGTCTGCGGCATCCTTGGTTAGGGTAAGTTGCCCCGAGTACTTGCTGGCAAATTTCTCTAACAAGATTGCCGTTTCGGAATTTCTGCCCAAATCACCGGCAATCAGGACGCCGTCTGCCCACATCGACAACTCTAACAGCTCTGCAAGGGCTTTTTGGCCAAAACTGCCGCTGGGCGTACTCGGTGCATATTCGACATGTTCCATAATTCGTCCGACGATTTTCCGGGTGGAGTCTGGCAGGACGGCCCGCACGGTGCCTGCCCCGGCTTTTTCTGCCTCGGCAAATGCCTCGGCTGGGGCACCAAAGGCGTGCAGGTTGCCACCGATTACCAGTAGCTTACCAGCGGCGCTTTTCTGCTCCGGTCGGCTCCACAACAGGTCGGGAAAAAGCGGCTTGTCGATCGTTTGCCGTTGCCAGCGGGCTGATGAGGTGGTATCGTCCATGCTTTGATTCTAGCTCATATATGACGTTTTTGCGCTTCTACCACTATCTTCCAATGGCTTGCGGTTGCCTCGGCGAAGAGCGTTTCGTCTGGGTGAAAGCGATGGGGTTTTCTACTATCCTGAGTATTGAGATATCCCCGCCAGTGCCACGGTATAGAAATACCAGAGTTATAGACATCACACTTAAACTTGCCCCCCTAAAAAAAGAAAGCCCAAACCTTCGGTCAATGTTATTCTCACTTTTGTTCCAAACAGTTCTTCTGGGTGAGGAAGCATACCTATAGGTACGGCCGACGAGGCAAAGGACTGTCCGCGGGCTAGAGTCCATCCAAAAGGTGGCGGGTTTGGTGGGGCATGTCTGAGGGTGATGTCTATAACTGTTTCACAAAGACTCTTTCCGATGCTTCAGCTTGTCCTGAATCCAGGTGTCCCGAAGTTCGGCCTTAGGGCTTGCCTTTGAAGTGATCTGCTGGGTATTTTTTGGCGGCTTTTTCCAGCTTTTTGATAATGGCTTGAGGCACATTGATGCCCTGTTCGTCTGCAAATTGAAAACAGTATATGAACACGTCGGCCAGTTCCTCTGCTAAGGCCTGCTTGTCTCCTACCGACGTCTCTGTCCATTGGTAGTGCTCTAATAGTTCTGATGCTTCCAGGACGATAGATATAGCCACGCTTCGTGGTGGATTATCGTGCCAGTCCCGTTCCTCTAGGTGCTGTCGGATGAGCTGCTGGATGTCTTCAAAGGTTGTGGTCATGGTTATATGTCCAGGGTTACGCTAATTGGACAATGGTCAGAACCCATGACATCTGCATGAATAGTGGCGGCCTTGATTTTGGGTTTGAGACTTTTGGAAGCCATAAAGTAGTCTATGCGCCAGCCGACGTTATTGGCCCGAGCATTTGCCCAGTGCGTCCACCAGGTGTAGTGGCCATTGCCTTGGGTAAACATGCGGAAGGTGTCCAAAAAACCGCCTTTTAGGAAGTTGTCAAAGCCTTCGCGCTCTTCTTTGGTAAACCCCTTTTTACCTTCATTGGGCTTGGGCCGTGCCAAGTCGTCCTCTGTGTGGGCAACATTTAGGTCACCGCAGAAAAGCACTGGCTTCTTTTTCTCTAACTCTTTGCAGTAGGCCAAAAAGGCTGGATCCCACTGTTTATGGCGCAGCGGAATGCGCGATAGGTCGTCCTTAGCATTTGGGGTGTAGACGGTGACCACATAAAATTTCTCAAACTCGGCAGCAATGACCCTGCCCTCCTTGTTTGGGTCGCCGTAGCCATCGGCCAACAGGCCATACTTTTTCTCTATATCTATCGGTAATCCGTTTATAATAGCCAGTGGTTTATGCTTGGTAAATACAGCCGTGCCGCTGTAGCCCTTCTTCTCTGCCGAATTCCAATACTCTTCGTATCCCGGCATGTCTATGACCGCCTGCCCCTGTTCTGCCTTGGTTTCCTGCAGGCACAAAATATCTGGCTGGTGGGTTTTCACGAACTCTTGAAAAGTTCCCTTTTTGACCACCGCCCGAATACCGTTCACGTTCCACGAATATATCTTCATTACGCTGCCTTAAATCTGGATACACGTTTTTCAAGAAGGTGTAAATCTTTATTCGTATCTGTAACGGCAGCCTTGATGATTTTGATACCCTGCCGTACCTCAGCCAACTCTTCATTGACTACCTGTCGAACTTTGCTCTCGATTCGTGCGTCCATGTTTTCTTCCATGGTATCAATTCGTGTCACTATATTCTCGGCTACTATGGCGGCTACGCGTTTCAGATCATCTTCGTCGTAAGTTTTGCTCATGCCACTTAGTATAAAACATGCTAGACTACGAACCAATGTATAAGCGTGTGTTGTTGAAAATATCCGGCGAGCAGCTAGCTGGTGATTTTGACAATGGGGTTGATCCAAAAGTTGTAGAGTATTTTGCAAATGAAGTGAAGAAGGCCAAAGAGTCTGGCTGCCAAGTCGTGGTGGTAATAGGCGGTGGTAACCTGGTTCGCGGTGCAGAAATTGCTGGGCATGGTATACGACGTGTAACCGGTGACCACATGGGTATGCTTAGCGGGCTGATCAATGCCATGGCGTTGACGGATATCTTTGAGCACAAAGGCTTGGAGACTCGTTGTCTCAGCAACATATTTGCTGACCAGGTGGCAGAAATGTATTCATTTCGTCGGGCGGATAAGCACTTGGCTCAAAATCGGGTAGTAGTTGTCGCCGGAGGTACCGGACGGCCGTACTTTACGCATGACACGGCGGCGGTAAATATAGCACTCGAACTTAGCTGCGACGTTGTATTGAAAGCCACCAAGGTAGATGGCGTGTATGACAAGGATCCTGTAAAACACCAGGACGCGCGCAAACTCGACAAATTGTCCTATCAGGAAGCAGTAGAAAATCCGGCCATCAAAGTCATGGATAAAGCCGCTCTGGGATTGGCAATGGAGCAACACATGCCGGTGATCATCTACGATGCCATAACACCGGATAATCTTTGGCGAATTGCCAAAGGCGAAGATGTTGGCACCACTATCAGCTGATCGTTCTAGTAGTAACTCCGCCTTCTAGCAATCGGATGTTCGCAGGACGGCTTCGGCCGCTTGCATGAATGGTTGCTGGAGCTTAAGACTCCCTAGCTCGCTCGCCGATACCCATCGTGCTTCCTGGTGTTCCTCGCTGCTAGTCAGGAGCTCAGGCAGGTGAGCCGCAACTCTAAAGAAGAGCAGCATGAGGTTATTGCCATTAGGGAGCTGGAAATCTGCTGGTTGAGCATGAATGATGCCGCGGATTTTACAGTGTTTCAATTGTGGCAGCTCTTCCAAAAGCTCCCGTCGTAAGGTGTCTGCTATTGCCTCATCCTTTTCTATGCGTCCACCAGGCAGCTCCCATTTATGATGATCCTGGCGCTTTAGGAACAACAAGCGGCCGTCTTTTACAATCAGCGCCTTAACGCCTATGTTAAACTGTGCATGCTCAGAGGCTGGATTGCTGGTCATAACTTATGCCTCGCAGCCTAACAACCCATAAACCCTAAATCTAGTGATGACCCCTGAAGTGAAGAGCCCTACACTTTCCTAGTAACAGATGTAGAAGTATAATTGCCAGAATGCAAAAAAGTGATGGAATAAACGGGATCCAGGCAAGCATTTTGCGGGAGCTGTTCAAGCAAGATGGGCTACGCTTTGCTCAATTGAATGTTGAAAAAGTTCCTAGCGACCAATTTTCTTATCACCTCAGGCAACTTATAAAGTACGGATTGATTGAAAAATCATCAGAACATACCTATAGCCTGTCAGGGCGTGGCAAAACTCGTACCATCATGCTCTACCCCAACGAGAACGGCTTCATTGAACAGGGTTTTTTGGCTGTTAGGATTATTCTGTCCAAGACCCAGAAGGAGCAAAAATTTTACTTGATGCAGAAAAGAGTCACCGTTCCGTACCAAGGCACTTACGCTACTCCGGGCGACAAAATCTTGTTTGGCGAAGATGTGCACGTTGCTGCTCGCAGGGTTATGAAAGAGCAATCTAACCTTACTTGTGACATGCAGTTGCGTGGTGTCAGGCATATCAAAGACAACTACCAGAATGAAATTGTGCAGGACAAATACTTCTTTGTATTTTCGGCTACTAACCCCAGGGGTACGCTACAGACGAATAATCCAAGCAAAGCATGCATGTGGATGAGCTATGACGAAATCAAATCCTCTGGCCTGTCAATACACGGAGGGCTGGAGTTGTTGCAAATGGTCGACAGTGACCATCTGCAGTTCGATGAACAGACTTATACGGTTGACCACTACTGAGCGCTGATTATTCCGTTGGTTGCGTCTACAGTTACCCGTTGGCCATCCCTGAGAACCTGTGTGGCGTTACTGGTGCCTACGAGGCATGGCTTTTTGAGTTCCCTGGCAACAATGGCTGCATGACAGAGTATACCTCCTTGGTCGGTCACAATCGCGGCGGCTTTCTTCATGAGCGGCAGATAGTCCGGCGAAGTCATGGCACAAACCAGGATGTCGCCCTCTGCAAAGTCGGACTCTTTGACGGATGAAACAATCTTAACCTTTCCACTTGCCTTACCTGCGCTGGCGGTTCGGCCCCTTACTATGCCCTTCTGGCCCGAGTCATCTTGGGTGATGATGAAATCACTGTACTGCTGACCTAAAATACGATTGTAATCAATAAACCAAGTCACGCCGGATTGGAAGTGGGTCGTCTCAAAATAACCGTTAAGGTAGTCGTGCGAGAAACTTGCATTCAGTTTGGTTGCAATCTCCTTTTGTGTGGCTGCGACAGTGACGTGAATCAACTTGGCTAGTGATTTGACATGCGCTAGGGCATCGTCGTTAGCCGGGCTGAGCTTCCAATGTTTGAAATCGTAAGCAAAAGTTATTGGTGATTTGCCTTCGTGGAAGCCTTGAGTCAAGGCAGTGTGTGTGCCAAAATACACCTCACCATAAATACCGTGGCGATTTACGACGAAGATGGTCGACAAGGCGCTAAGTTCATGGGGCACAAAATCGGCCAGGTAATCCCGATGGGGTATGTCCTGCTGGTCGAACCAATCCATAGCCTGGTTGATAGATATACCGCGCATGCGCAATTTTTGCAGGGTGGTCTTGCCGGGCTTGGGAATGAGTCTGAGCGCACACAATTCTTCGCCATGTTCCGCCAGAAATTTTTTGAGCTGAGGACTACGGTCTTTGAGCGCCTGGGCCTCAAACTGTGTTGGCTTGTCATACGGAAGGCCGATGATGTCATGTAGTACACCAATGCGGTAGCGTTTATGATTGTCTTCTTCATATAACAGGGATGCTTCCTGGCCATTGACGTCGCGTAACCATTCGGTCAGAGATATCTGGGTCTCTAGTAACTTTGCTAACTGTTCATCTGCCATGACTTCTCCCCTTTTAGGTGGTGATTAGGTGGTGATGGGACGTGCTTGTACTATATAGAGCCTACCACGGCTCTGGGCCCATTCGATGTCCTGGGGCTTGCCGTAATAACCTTCTATCTTTTTGACTACTTGGAGCAAGGCTACAAGCTGCTGATCTGTAAGGGTACGCTGGCCGGGGGTTTGGCTGACAGTTTTGGTTTGGCCGTCTTGATAGACGAGCTTTTCTGTTTGGCTATTGGGAGAATATTCGATGAGGCTGCCGTCTGATTTGCTTAGCATATAGGTGTCGGGTGTCACGGAGCCTTGCACGAGGAGTTCGCCCAGGCCGTGGACGGCTTCTACTAAAACCTCTTGATCATTGCCGGTGATTGGATTTGTGCTAAAGGCGACGCCCGCAACTTCACTGTCCACCATTTTTTGAACCACCACTGCAACTTCCAGATCCTGCTGGCTGGCTCCATGTGTTTTGGCGTAGCTGCGCACCCTGGCTGAGTCGGTTGACTCCCAGCAGACTTTTACGGCGTCCACTAGTTTTTCCCGGGTGACATTCAGAACTGATTCTAACTGCCCCGCCCAAGAAGCGTCATCTGAATCTTCGCCTACGGAAGATGACCGCACGGCAACGCGCTCGGCGCCAAGGGTGTCAAAAGCCTCTAGGAGCTCCTGGCTGAATGCGTCAGGCAATTCCTGCCGATATTTTTTATAAGCTTTTGTGGTAATGACAAAACCATCAGGCACTCTGATGCCGGCTTGAAGCATCTCGCCCAGTGAGGCGGCCTTGCCACCTACTTGGTGGATGTCCTTATAGCTGGCATCTCTGAGTGGTTGTATATACATGAATAGAGCCTGTTTAGTACAGACTATCAGGTGGCGGGCTGTTCGGCTACTTACCAATCAAAACCCTGCCCACGGGCAAGGCTCTTGTACATCACGACGTGGCGGAGGGAGAGGGATGGTTACTCCTGCGGCCATGCTCGGAACAAGTTCCTGTGCGTGGCCTTGAAGATCGAACCCCTTTTGCTTTGCAAAAGCCAGGGTTCAAATCCCTCACGCTTCTGCAAGAAGCAAACAGCCCACTCTTTAGAGTGAGCCTGGGCTCCCCGCCGAGAGAGGATTCTCGGTGGGGTAAAGGAGTGAGCAAAAAAGGGTGTCTAGGAGTTTTGCTACTTGATTGCAAAACTACAGGCACCCTTCTTGTACATCACGACGTGGCGGAGGGAGAGGGATTCGAACCCTCGAGGGACTTGCGCCCCAACACGCTTTCCAAGCGTGCGCCATAGGCCACTAGGCGACCCCTCCTCGTCGTCGGCGTGTGATGGTGTGTTTGCCGAACTGCCGACAAAACAAGTTTGCTCGGCACTTCTGGCAAACACACCAAGCCGCCTCCTCTCAAAATCGCGAATCCTCTCGCAAATTTGGGCCTTAACTGACAAGCAGCTTTAGCTGCTTGGCTTTTAAAAGATTAGCTGGTTACGCTTGTTAAGGGGCATTTGGACTTGGACGGCAAACAAGTTTGCTTAGTAAAAGCGGCTCCCAAATCAGGCTAGGCTTCTCCCAAATTTGGTTGAAAGTTTATCCAAATCAGCAAACTTACTTGCTGGGTCCAGGAACTTTTACTGGCCCAAAATAAACTTTTTATAGTATACCCTAAAAATTACATCATGTATCACCTTGAATACAGACAGTCTTCAGAGGTACACTTAAGGGTAATGCCAATTATAGAACTTCAAGAAGTCAGTAAACTCTACGGTTTTGGCGATGCGACTACCGTAGCCCTAGATGAAGTTACGTTGACTATTGATGCGGGAGAGTTCGTAGCCATCATGGGTCCCAGCGGTTCGGGCAAGTCTACGCTGATGAATGTCATTGGCCTGCTGGACCGGCCCACCCATGGTAATTTCAAGCTTAACGGCCGTCAGGTAGAGCGGCTTCGGCCAACGCGCCAGGCCAAGGCTCGCCGCGATACTATAGGGTTTGTTTTTCAGTCGTTCAACCTCTTGCCTAAACTCAGCGTGCTGGACAATGTTGCCTTACCATTGGCTTATAAAGGTATGAGTCAGGCTCGGCGGCAAAAGCGAGCTGCAGAGATCCTGGATCGTGTCGGCTTGTCGGACCGGGAATACTTTATGCCTCGACAGCTGAGCGGCGGCCAGGCCCAGCGCGCGGCTATTGCAAGGGCTCTTATTAACAATCCCAATATCATCATTGCGGACGAACCGACCGGAAACCTTGATAGTGCGGCCTCGCGGCTGGTCATGGAACTCTTGAGCGATGTACACAAGGCCGGCAACACAATCCTTATGGTTACGCACAACCCAGAACTGACCCGCTATGCCAGCCGAGTGGTTTTTATGCATGACGGTACTGTTATAGCAGACGAAGAGTCAACTATTGGCGAAGTTCACGAGTCGCTCCGCCGCAGTATGTACTTTATGCCCCGGACGACCGAAGAAGACGACCTGGCGGGTGTGTCGGCCCTTATGTCGGCCTTGCCGGATGAGCCAACCAATAAAAAGAAAGCCACAAAGCCTAAGAAAAAATCCAAAACGCCCCGGACAAAGTACAAAGCCGAACCCAAGTCTGCCCCTAAGTCCAAGAAACGGAGCAAGAAGTAATATGCGTACAACATATAACGTACGTCGTATAAAGTATGCAGCTGACAGCAACGAAGCTGCTGGCTGTAATACGCACTACGTAATACGGCAACCGGAGGTTGCGGGGTGATTGGGCGCAGCGGCAACTTGCGAATGGCCGTAGAGTCTCTACGCTCCGCAAAATGGCGCAGCATGCTTACGATGCTGGGGATTATTATCGGTGTGGTTAGTGTTGTCACGACAGTGAGCTTGGGCGAAGGCGCTAAGCGAGGCATTATTGCAGAAATAAACCAGTCAGGGGCTGACCTTATTACTGTTCGCCCTGGGAGTATACCTGGCAATGACCCGTCGACTGTTATTGGCACGAGTTATGCTGGCACCTTGAGCGAAGAGGACTATTATGCTGCCTCCCAGGTTCCTGGAATTAAACAGACAGTGCCTTTTAGTTATGTCACCAACATGGTTGCCAAAGACGATCGCAAGATGGAAGAGGCCGTTGTTATCGGTACGACCGAAGGCCTACCGGCGGTGCTCGGACAGAAGTTGATGTATGGGGTATTTTTTGAAAACGACGAGCCGCAGCGTAATGCAGCGGTTATCGGTCAGCGTGTAGCAGAGCAGTTGTTTGGCGAAAACGTCCCTGTCGGCAAGCTTTTTACCGTTCGCGGCAAGCAGTTCATTGTCCGCGGTATTTTTGAAGAGTTTGACACCAGTCCGCTGGCTCCAAGTTCAAACTATAACTCTGCGGTTTTCATTCAGTACGACGTGGGCAAAGAGCTAACCGGCGGAAGTGATATCTACCAGATGCTTGTTCGTCCCACAGATCCAGGGCAGACCCCTCGGATAGCTGCTGGCATTCGCCAGACCCTGCGGGCAGCGCATGCAGGCCAAGCTGACTCTACGGTGCTAGAGCAAAAGGATAAGTTAGCCAACGCCAACGCCACGCTCACCCTAATGACTGGGTTTGTGACCAGCATTGCGGCAATATCACTGATCGTTGGTGGGATCGGAATTCTGAACATCATGCTGGTTGCGGTCACCGAGCGAACCCACGAAATCGGTATCAGAAAAGCCATCGGTGCCACCAACAGGCAGATCCTCAACCAGTTTTTGACTGAGGCAATTATCTTAAGCGCGGCCGGAGGCATTTTAGGGATACTGCTGTCCATGCTGACAAATTATTTGTTCAGGATATTCACAAATTTGACCCCTGTTATCACCTGGCCGATCATGGCCGTGGCCTTCGGGATGTCGGTTCTAATAGGCGTCATCTTTGGCGTCACCCCTGCCCTGACTGCCGCTCGCAAGCGCCCCATTGATGCCCTCCGCCATGAATAGCGGTATTGAGAGGGGATGACTTCCCCTCTTGGGCGCGCGGCGCACCGGAATAAATCCGGCGACTCCGGCTGCTCTCCCCTCAAAGTTAAAAACAATTTTTGGAAGTAAATTCCAAAAATTGTTTGATAAATAAAACTGCCTCGCAGGCAGTTTTTAGCTTACGCTCACCTTTTTACGCTCATGTATTGTCTACTCGACAGTCTCCGGAGTCCTAGCCCATACTTATTCATAAAACCTTCCTATACCCACCCCAAAACAAAATGACGTTTTCTGGCCGCGCCCGAATGGCCAGAATCGTTCCAGTCTCACTCACCGTATATATGGATATGCTTCACTCGGCCGGAGCGATCCTGACTCATCCGGATCATCGCCCAGAATTTCTTCGTTTTGTTTTGGGATGGCTATAGTTGGTAATTTGTGTCTGATAAATTCTGTAGTTTCGAGAGGAGAGCAGCCCGAGTTTGAATTTATTTCAAACCCGGCGCGCCAAAGAGGGGAAACCATCCCCTCTCAAATTAAAGATAAAGAAGCCTCCAGCCCTGCGCAATAACATTTCCTACCGTATATGGCAGGTGTGCAGCGGACGCTTCTTATCTTCCGGCCTAGTAAGCAAAGCTCATAAGCTATAAGTAATAGCTAAATGTTAAAAACCAAGGTTCGCTGAAAAGTGTTAACGGGTGGTACGGGGTCGCCGGGCACTGGATCGGGGGGAGGAGCACCTTCGGCTGGATCGGGTTCATCAGTATCTGCAAAAGTCGGACCTGACCATCTACTCAGTAAACGGGTTCGGATTAGCTTCCTCATACCATTTCCACCCTTCCTTAGTATTGTAGTGAAATCCATTGATGTTAATGTCGTACTTTGCCATCCAAGCCTCCTTGATAGTTGATTCTTGTTTGGACGTTTTTAGCATATAAGAATTTGTTAATTAAATCTACGAAATTTCTTACACGTGGTGTTTTGGGCTACTAAACATGCGTAGAAAAAAGAGCAGTATAATTGATCCCAGGATCGCGATGAGCAAGCTGCCCAGGTTAAATCCGGTGACCCCGGAACCGCCAAAGACTCGGGCTATAATCCCACCTAAAAATGCTCCTACTATTCCCACGACAATGTTGCCTATGGCCCCCTGCTCTGCGTCGGTTTTCATGATGAGGGATGCCAGCCAACCTACGAGTGCGCCGAACAAAATCCACATAAGTACGTTCATTGCCATATCCAAGCTCCCTTCGTTACTTTGATAATTACTAGTCTAAAGAATTCGTGTCCTCCGTGCAGTTAAATTTATTACTACGAATAATCACAGAGAGACAATGGCCAAGCTCGCCTCGATACGTACCTTTGCTCGGCGGTTTTTGAGCCACTCGTCCACTGCCCTGGCGGCGCCTGGAAGGGCCTCCGACTGGTAGTCGTCTATGACGATGGTACTGCCGGGCGAGAGCTTGCCTTCTATGAGCCGCAGACTATCGCGAATGGATTCGTAAAAGTCACCATCCAAAAACGCAAAGGCAATTTGCGTCGGAATGTCATCACCAGACAGGTCACTAAACCAGGCCTTGTGTATCGTCGGAAGGGTCAACCCTGCTTGCCGAAAGTGCTGGATCAAGTTTGGTTTGCGGGCGTGCAGTTCGCCACGTTTGAACTGTTCTCCAGCGGGGCTTTGGTCTGGCTTGGTTTTTTCCGGCAGCCCAGCAAATGAGTCGTACAGGTGGAGAGACTTT
>Ga0193752_1001216_pt1 | contig 21924 bp, 25 predicted proteins | sample H1c1metaG_FD_144924 | JGI IMG/M metagenome (GOLD analysis project Ga0193752, IMG submission 144924) | Soil microbial communities from a riparian zone of the East river system, Colorado, United States - H1c1 | ecosystem: Environmental > Terrestrial > Soil > Riparian zone | place: USA: East River...
AGCGCTACTGGGGCTGTCCGATCCCGATCGTGCACTGCGCCGCGTGCGGCGACGTGCCGGTGCCCGACGAGCAGCTGCCGGTCAAGCTGCCCGAGCACCTGGTGCCGGACGGCACCGGCAACCCGCTCGCCAAGCTGCCCGCGTTCTACGAGACCACGTGCCCGTCTTGCGGCAAGCCCGCCAAGCGCGAGACCGACACCATGGACACCTTCGTCGACTCGTCCTGGTACTTCGCGCGCTTCGCCTGCCCCGGCCAGGACAAGGCCATGGTCGACGAGCGGGCCCAGTACTGGATGCCGGTCGACCAGTACATCGGCGGCATCGAGCACGCCATCCTGCACCTGCTCTACTCGCGCTTCTTCACGCGCGCCATGCGCGACGAGGGCCTGCTCCCCGGCATGGCGGAGCCGTTCACCAACCTGCTCACGCAGGGCATGGTGCTCGCCGAGTCGTACTACACGGATGCAGAAGGACGCCGGACGTGGATCAATCCCGCCGACGTCGTCGTCGCTCGCGACTCGAAGGGCAAGATCGTTTCTTCCAAAACGAAAGACGGAAAAGAAGTGGTGTACGACGGCATCGGCACCATGTCGAAGTCGAAGAACAACGGCGTCGACCCGCAGGCGCTGATCGACAAGTACGGCGCCGACACGGCGCGCTTCTACACCATGTTCGCCTCGCCGCCGACCAGCACCCTGGAGTGGAGCGACGAGAGCGTCGAAGGCTCCTTCCGCTTCCTGAAGCGGGTGTGGAGCTTCGCGCTGGCCTACTCGAAGGCGGCGCACAAGACGGCGCACCAGTTCAAGGAGGCGCGGTATGAGGTGCACGCCGCGCTCAAGCAGGCGAATTTCGACATGCAGCGCCACCAGTTCAATACGGTCGCCTCGGCGTGCATGAAGGTGCTGAACGCCATCGAGCGCCTGCCGGACGCGGGCAACGCCACCGCGACCGAGGGGCTCTCCATATTGATCCGGCTGCTCTCGCCCATCACGCCGCACCTCGCCCACCACCTGTGGCACAGCCTGGGCTTCGGCGAGGACGTGCTGCGCGCGCCGTGGCCGGAGCCCGACCCCGCCGCACTCGAGCAGGACGAGATCGAGTATGTGGTGCAGGTCAACGGCAAGCTGCGCGGCTCGCTGCGCCTGCCGAAGGCGGCCGAGCGCAAGGCGATCGAGGCAAGCGCCACCAGCGCGATGGAGAAATACATCGCCGGCCAGGCGGTGAAGAAAATCATCATCGTCCCCGGGCGACTGATTAATATCGTGGTCTGATGCGCCTCGCCTCCGCCCTGCTCTGCGTGCTGCTGGCCGCCTGCGGCTTCCAGTTGCGCGGCACGGCCGACGTGCCGTTCGAGACGATCTTCGTGCCGGCGGTGGCCGGCGGCATCGGCCTGGAGCTCAAGCGCAACATCCAGGCCGGCACGCGCGCCAAGGTGGTCGAGACGGCGAAGCAGGCCGAGGCCGTGCTCGACATCCTGGAGGAGACGCGCGAGAAGGAGATCCTTTCGCTCACCGGCACCGGCCGCGTGCGCGAGTTCCAGCTGCGCTACCGCGTCGGCTTCCGCGTGCACGACGGCAAGGGCCGCGAGTTCGTGCCGGCGAACAGGGTGACCCTGGTGCGCGACATCAGCTTCAACGACACCGACGTGCTGGCGAAGGAGACCGAGGAGCAGCTGCTGTACCGCGACATGCAGAGCGACATGGTGCAGCAGATCCTGCGGCGGCTCGCTGCCGCCAAGCCGGCGGCGCAGGCCCCGTAGTGCAGCTGCGGGCCGAGCAGCTCGAAGGCCACCTCGCGAAGACGCTGGCGGCGGCCTACGCCATCCACGGCGACGAGCCGCTGCTCGCGCTGGAGGCCGCCGACGCGGTGCGCGCCGCGGCGCGCAAGCAGGGCTTCGCCGAGCGGCAGGTGTTCGAGCCCGGCCGCGGCTTCGACTGGAGCGAGTTCGCGCACGCCACCCAGAGCCTGTCGCTGTTTGCGGAAAAAAAGATCCTCGAGCTGCGCCTGCCTTCGGGCAAGCCGGGAGCGCAGGGCGGCGAGGCGCTCGCCGCCTACTGCGAGCGGCCCGCCGACGACCTGCTGCTGCTCATCTCCATCCCGCGCCTGGACCGCGCGACGCAGAACTCGGCCTGGTTCGGCGCGCTCGGCCGCGCCGGCGTGGTGGTCGACATCTGGCCGATGGAGCGCGCCCGCCTGCCGGCGTGGATCGCCGGGCGCCTCGCGCGCCAGCGCCAGAGCGCCTCGCCCGAGGTGCTCGAATTCCTCGCCGACCGCGTCGAGGGCAACCTGCTCGCCGCGCACCAGGAGGTGAGGAAGCTCTCCCTGGTCGCGGACGAAGGCCCGCTCGCACTGGAGGCGGTGCAGGACGCAGTGAGCAACGTCGCGCGCTACGACCCGAACGACGCGGCCGAGGCGCTGCTCGCGGGCGACCTCGGGCGCTACGTGCGCGTGATCGAAGGCCTGCGCGGCGAGGGCGAGGCGCCGCCCTACCTGCTGTTCGCGGTGTCCTCGGCGCTGTTCGCGCTGCAGCGGGGCGAGCGCGTGTTCAACCGGCGGGTGCAGGCTGCGGTCGAGGCCGCGGCGCGGCGCTACACCCCCGAGCGGATCGAGCAGGCGCTCGCGCACACCGCTGCAATCGACCGCGCAATCAAGGGGGTCGGCAGCGGCGAGCCGTGGGAGGAGTTCATCAAGCTTGGTCTAAAATTGGCCCATGGATCAAAAGCTTGACGTCAGGAAGGCCATCCGCGACCTGGGCGTAGCCGCCCGCGCCGCGGCGCGTCTTCTTGCGCGGGCCGACACTGCCGTCAAGAACAAAGCTTTGGTTGCAACGGCCGCATCAATTCGCTCACAGGTTTCTTCTATTTTGAAAAGCAATGCCGTTGACGTCGCCGAAGCGAAGAAGGGCGGCCGCGACGCCGCCTTCGTCGACCGGCTGACGCTCGACGCGGAGCTGGTCGAGCAGATGGCCGAAGGCGTCGAGCAGGTCGCGGCGCTCACCGATCCGGTCGGCCAGATCACCGAGCGCGTGAAGCGCCCGACCGGCATCGAAGTCACGCGCATGCGCGTGCCGATCGGCGTGATCGGCATCATCTACGAGTCGCGGCCGAACGTGACCGCGGATGCCGCCGCGCTGTGCGTCAAGTCGGGCAACGCCTGCATCCTGCGCGGCGGCTCGGAGGCGCTGCACTCGAACCGCGCCATCGCCGCCTGCGTGCGCGCCGGCCTGAAGGCCGCCGGCCTGCCCGAGACCGCGGTGCAGCTGGTGGATTTCGCCGACCGCGCCGCGGTGGGCGAGCTGATCACCATGCCCGAGTACGTCGACATCATCGTGCCGCGCGGCGGCAAGGAGCTGATCGCGCGCCTGGCGAAGGAATCGCGCATCCCGATGATCAAGCACCTCGACGGCGTGTGCCACGTCTACGTCGACGACAGCGCCGACGCGGCGATGGCGGTGAAGATCGCCGACAACGCCAAGACGCAGCGCTACGGCACCTGCAACACCATGGAGACGCTCCTGGTGGCGGAGGGTATTGCAGCAAAGGTCCTGCCCGATATCGGAAAGATCTTCGAGTCCAAGGGCGTCGAGATGCGAGCCGATGACGCTTCTCGCCGTTTTATCAAGAATTCTGTTCCTGCAAAAGAAAAAGACTATTACACCGAGTGGCTCGCGCCGGTGGTGTCGATCCGCGTGGTCAAGGGCCTGGACGAGGCGATGGAGCACATCGCCAAGTACGGCTCGCAGCACACCGACGCCATCGTCGCCGGCGACCGCGCGCGCGCCGAGCGCTTCCTGCGCGAAGTCGACTCGAGCTCCGTGATGTGGAACGCCTCGACGCGCTTCGCCGACGGCTACGAGTACGGCCTGGGCGCCGAGATCGGCATCTCCACCGACAAGCTGCACGCGCGCGGCCCGGTCGGCCTGGAAGGGCTGACCACGCAGAAGTACGTGGTGCTCGGCCACGGCGAGGTCCGCAGCTGAAAGTTGGCATCCTCGGCGGCACCTTCGACCCCGTTCACAACGCGCATCTGGCGATTGCCGGCACCGCGCTGCGCGAGCTGCATCTGGACGAGATCCTCTGGATACCGACCGGCGCGCCGGGCTATCGCAACGCGCCGGTGGCCTCGGCAGAACACCGGCTTTCGATGCTGAAGCTGGCGCTGGCGGGCGAACCGCGCTATCGCATCGACATCCGCGAGCTCGCCCCTGGCGCTTCGGGCTACACCGTGGATACCTTGAAGAGCCTGCGCGCCGAGACCGGCTCGACCCACGCCCTCTACCTTCTGATAGGCGCCGACCAGTATGCCGCGCTCGCCACCTGGCGCCGGCCCGACGAGGTGAAGAAGCTCGCGCGCATCGCCGTGTTCGCGCGGCCCGGCTTCAAGCTCGCCGGCACGGACGCCGAAACCGTGCCGATGAAGCCGTTGTCCATCTCGGCCAGCGACATTCGCGCGCGCGTCGCCAGCGGCTCGACCGTCGCCGGGCTGACCCCCGAACCAGTCTGGAAATACATCATGAAACACAAGCTCTACCACTGATGGACCTCAGGAAAAAACAGAGCACCGTGGTCGACGCGCTCGAGGACGTGAAGGGCTTCGACATCGTGGTCTTCAACACCGGCCACATGCCGACCATGTTCGAGCGCGTGGTGATCGCCAGCGGCTCCTCGAATACCCAGGTCAGGGCGCTCGCCGACCGCGTGCGCGACAGGATCGAGCAGGCGGGCGGCCGGGTCTACGGCGTCGAAGGCGAGGCCGGCGGCGAATGGGTGCTGGTCGACCTCGGCGACGTGGTGGTCCACATCATGCATCCGACGGTGCGCGGCTTCTACAACCTGGAAGAGGTCTGGGGCGGCAAGGCGGTCAGGCTGAAGAAGGAAAAACCCGCCCTGAAGGAGAAGCCGGCGCCGAAGCACAAGCCGGCCGCGAAAAAGAAGGCCGCGAAGCGTGGCCCGGCTCCACGTCGTCGCGCTAAGCGCTAGGCTGCCGGCCTGGGCCGAAACGGCCTGCGCCGAGTACGCGAAGCGCATGCCCAAGGGCTATCAGGTTGCCCGGGTCGACGTTCTTCCCCGGAAGGTCAGGACCGTCGCACTGGACGAGCGGGGGAAGGACCTCACCACGGTGCAGTTCGCCGAGCTCCTCAAGGCCGAGACCGCCTTCGTCATCGGCGGGCCCGACGGCCTGGATGCCAGGCTAAAGGCGGGCGCGTTCATGCTGCTGCGCCTGTCGTCCCTCACCCTCCCCCACGCGCTTGCCCAGGTGGTGCTGCTCGAGCAGATCTATCGCGCTGCGACCCTGCTCACCGGGCACCCGTACCACAGGAGTTAAACTCGGACGCATGGCCGGTCCGATCGAGCGCGGCATCTACCTGGCGTCGCGCAGTCCGCGCCGCCGCGAGCTGCTTTCCCAGATCGGCGTGCGCTACAACCTGCTGCTTTTCCGTTCGCGCCCCGAGTCGAAGGAGGAAGTGAACGAGGACCCGCTCGCCGGCGAGGTGCCGGCCGTCTATGTCGAGCGCGTCGCCCGCGCCAAGGCCGAGTCCGGCTGGCGGCGCATGATGCAGCGCAACCTGCCGCAGGCGCCGGTGCTCGCCGCCGACACCACCGTCGCATTCGAAGGCCGCATCTTCGGCAAGCCGGCGACGCGCGACGAGGCGGCCGAAATGCTCACCGCGCTCTCCGGCACGCGCCACGAGGTGCTCACCGCCGTGGCGCTGCAGCAGGGCGAGTGGCTGGAGAGCGTGCTTTCGGTCTCCGAGGTCGAGTTCAAGAAGCTCTCCGACGAGGAAATCCGCCAGTACGTCGCCACCGGCGAATGCGACGACAAGGCCGGCGCCTACGCCATCCAGGGCCGCGCCGCGCGCTTCATCGTCGAGCTGCGCGGTAGCTATACCGGCATCATGGGCCTGCCGCTCTACGAGACCGGGCAGCTGCTCGAGAAGCTGCCTCAGCGGCGCTGACCCGCGGGGTCCCATGAGCGAGGAAATCCTCATCAACGTCACGCCGCAGGAGACGCGCGTAGCGGTGGTGGGGGGCGGCGCGGTGCAGGAGCTGCTGGTAGAGCGCGCCGCCAGCCGCGGCCTGGTCGGCAACATCTATATGGGGAAGGTCGCCCGCGTGCTGCCCGGCATGCAATCGGCGTTCGTCGAGATCGGGCTGTCGCGGGCAGCTTTTCTGCACGTCGCCGACATCTGGGAACAACGCGAAGCGGCAAAGCCCATCGAGAAGGTCCTAGCTGAAGGCCAGCCGCTCCTGGTGCAGGTGGTAAAGGACCCGATCGGCACGAAAGGCGCGCGCCTCTCCACCCAGGTATCGATCGCCGGTCGGCTGCTCGTCTACCTGCCTGCCTCTTCTCCCAATGACAACCCGCACATCGGCGTGTCGCAGCGCATCGAGGGCGAAGGCGGCCGCCAGGCGCTGCGCGACCGGCTGCGCGAGCTGGTGCCGGCCGAGGAGAAGGGCGGCTTCATCGTGCGCACGCTGGCCGAGAGCGCGGGCGAGCAGGAGCTGCGCGCCGACCTGGACTACCTGCGCCAGATCTGGCGCGTGATCCGCGAGCGCTCGGGAGGCTGCGCCGGCAGCTCTACGCCGCAGCTCCTGTATCAGGATTTGTCGCTGGCCGAGCGCGTGCTGCGCGACATGGCGAGCGCCGACACCGCGCGCGTGGTGATCGACTCGCGCGAGAACTTCCAGAAGCTCGCCGCCTTCGCCGAGAGCTATATGCCCCAGGTGCGCGGCAAGATCGAGCACTACACCGGCGAGCGGCCGCTGTTCGACCTGTACAACGTCGAGACCGAGATCGAGCGCGCGCTGTCGCGCCGCGTCGAGCTCAAGTCGGGCGGCACCCTGGTCATCGACCAGACCGAGGCGATGACCACCATCGACGTCAACACCGGCGGCTTCGTCGGCAGCCGCAACTTCGACGACACCGTCTTCAAGACCAACCTCGAGGCGGCGCAGGCGATCGCGCGCCAGCTGCGCCTGCGCAACCTCGGCGGCATCATCATCGTCGACTTCATCGACATGCAGACCGAAGAGCACCGCGCCGCCGTCCTCGACGAGCTGAAGCGTGCGATCGCGCGCGACCGCACGCGCATGACGGTGAGCGGCTTCACCGCGCTCGGCCTGGTCGAGATGACGCGCAAGCGCACGCGCGAATCGCTCGCCCACGTCCTGTGCGAGCCCTGCGCCGTGTGCCAGGGCCGCGGCGCGGTGAAGACCGCCCGTACCGTGTGCTATGAGATCCTGCGCGAGATCCTGCGCGAAGCGCGCGCCTTTCACGCCAGGGAGTTCCGCGTGCTCGCCTCGCAGCCGGTGATCGATCTGCTGCAGGAGGAGGAGTCGGCCTCGCTCGCCATGCTGTCGGATTTCATCGGCAAGCCGGTCTCGGTGCAGGTCGAAACCAGCTACCCCCAGGAGCAGTACGACATCGTGCTGATGTGACATGAACGACGACATCTGCTTCCAGCCGGCGGCGACGCTGGCAAGGCTCATCCGGACGAAGAAGCTTTCCGCCACGGAGGTGGTGAAGGCATACATCGCACAGATCGAGCGCGTCAATCCGAAGGTCAACGCCATCGTCACCTTCGTGCCCGAGCTCGCCCTCAAGGCGGCGAAGAAGGCCGACCGCAACAGCCGCTATGCCGGCCTGCCGATCGCCTACAAGGACCTGATGGTGACGAAGGGGATCCGGACAACGTTTGGCTCGTTGGTTTTTGAGAAGAATATTCCCACCGAAGACGGCGCCATCGTGCAGCGCCTTTGCGAAGCGGGCCTGGTGACGCTCGGCAAGACCAACACGCCCGAGTTCGGCGCCGGCAGCCAGACCTTCAACAAGGTGTTCGGCGCGACCAGGAACCCGTACGACCTGACGAAGACCTGCGGCGGGTCCTCCGGCGGCGCGGCGGCCGCCGTGGCAAGCGGCATGCTGCCCTTCGCCGACGGCGGCGACCTCGCCGCCAGCCTGCGTAATCCCGGCAACTACTGCAACATCGTCGGCTTCCGTCCGACGCCGGGCCGTGTCTCGGCGTACCCCGAGTCGAACGTGTGGAACACGCTGTCGACGCTCGGGCCGGTCGCGCGCACCGTGAGCGACTGCGCTTTCCTCCTCGCTGGCATGTCGGGCCCCGACCCGCGCTCGCCGGTATCCATTGCCGAGCCGGGCGAGATCTTCCTGAAGAAGCTCGGGCGCGACTTCAAGAAGACGCGGCTTGCGTGGAGCCGGGACCTGGGCGGCCTGCCGATGGAGCCCGCCGTTCTTTCGGTTTTTGATTCTCAAAAATCCATTTTCAGAAGCCTCGGCTGCAGCATCGAAGAGGCGGAACCTGATTTCACCGGCGCGACGGAATCCTTCGAGACCCTGCGCGCGGTGGGCTTCTTCCACAAGGTCGGCCCGCTGATGAAGGAGCACAAGGACAAGCTCAAGGACACCGTCATCTGGAACGTCGAGGAAGGCCGCCGCCGCAGCGCCGAGGACGTGGCGCGCGCCGAGGTGCTGCGCTCGGGCCTGTTCCACCGCATGAGGAAGTTCTTCGACACCTACGACTTCCTCGTCTGCCCGGTGAACCAGCTGCCGCCCTACCCCGTCACCACCGAGTGGCCGCGCGAGGTCGCCGGCGTGAAGATGACCAACTACCTCGACTGGATGAAGAGCTGCTACTACATCACCATCACCAACCACCCGGCGATCTCCGTTCCGGCAGGCTTTACAGAAGAGAATTTACCCGTGGGAATTCAGATAGTGGGCCGCTACCGCGACGACTTCGGCGTACTGCAGCTCGCGCACGCGTTCGAGCAGGCGAACGCAATGTGGAAACGGCGTCCGCCGGTGGCGTAGCTGAGCCTATGAGATCTTCGGTGGCGGCCCTCGTCCTTGGCACGTGCGTTGCAACGTTTGCGGCGGCCGACAGCGCGCGCTGGATGCTGATGGCCAGGCACGGCGAGTGCGCCGAGATCGCGAGCTTGAAGCGCAGGCTTCCGGACCTGGGCGAGGTTGCGGATCCGGCCGCGTTCGTCGACCGGATGCGGCGCAGCGGATACCAGGTCAGCTCGAGCGAGATTGCCGTTGCCGGGGGCCGGGCGGTGGAAGTGAAAGTGCCCGAGAAGGACCTCTCCCTGGTCTTCGTTGCTGCCGGGCTTTGCGGGAAGAAGCCGTGAAGCTCCCGGGCATCCCTTTCGGCGTGACGGACTGGTCGAGCGTCGAGCCGACCGAGCATGCCGGCACCGCGGGCAAGGCGACCTGGCGCACCCGCCAGTTCGGCGCGGTACGCGTGCGGCTGGTCGAGTACACGCCGGGCTACGTCGCGAACCACTGGTGCGAGAAGGGCCACATCATCTACTGCGTCGAGGGTCGCCTCGACACCGAGCTCGCCGACGGGCGGAAGTTCACCATGCGCGCCGGTGACAGCTACCAGGTGGCCGACGGCACGGATGCGCACCGCTCCTCGACCGCGGTCGGCGCGAAGCTCTTCATCGTCGATTGAAGCTGAGCCAGGCCCGCGCGCGCCGTATCTGGCTGCACGCGCAGAGGCTCGATGACGACGCGCCGTTCGGCGACGGGGCGCAAGCCACGCCGGCGGCGGTCGAGCACCTCGGCTATGTGCAGATCGACACCATCAACGTAGTCGAGCGTTGCCACCACCAGATCCTCTTCACGCGCATACCGGACTACCGGCGCGAGCACCTGCACCAGGCGCAGGCCGTGGACAAGAAAGTCTTCGAGTACTGGACGCACGCGCTCTCCTACGTGCCGACGCGCGACTACCGCTTCTTCGTGCGGGACATGAATCAGCACTGGATGGATCGCAGCACCTGGTTCGGCCGGGTGACGAGTGGCGATCTGCGCAAGGTGCTGATGCGCATCCGCCGCAACGGCGCGCTCACCATCCGAGACATCGATGACGACGTGCTGGTAGACAAGCTGCACGACTGGGGCAGCCGCAAGCCTTCCAAGCGCGCGCTGCAGCTCGCCTTCTACCGCGGCGTGGTGACGGTGAGCCAGCGCAGCGGGATGCTGAAGACCTACGAGCTGGCGGACCGCCATTTCGGCTGGGACAAAGCGCCGAGGGCCGCGACGGAGAGGGAAATCCTCGAGTATCTGCTCGACCGGGCGCTGCGCTCCCAGGGCATCGTCAGCCTCGACTCGGTCTGCCACCTCGACGCCGGACGCAAGAAGGCGATGCGGCGGCTGATCGAGGTGCGCACCCGCCGCAAGGAGCTGGTCGCCGTCGAGCTCGACGGCGCGGGCAAGCTCGAGCACTGGGCGCGGCCCGAAGCGCTCGAAGCGGTTGCAGCGCCCGACAGCGGGCTGGTCCACATCCTCAATCCATTTGATCCGCTCGTCCTGCAGCGCAGGCGGCTCAAGCTGTTCTTCGGCTACGAGCATCGCTTCGAGGCCTACCTGCCGGCGAGCAAGCGCGTGTTCGGCTACTTCGCCCAGCCGGTGCTGGTCGGCGACGAGATCGTCGCCGCCATCGACCTCAAGACGGATCGCGGCCGCGGCAAGCTGCTGGTGCAGAAATGGACCTGGATCGGAAAAGGCCCGCGGCGCTCGCGCAAGACGGCGATCGAAGACGCGCTGCACCGCTTCGAGCGCTTCCAGCTCGCGCGCTAAACTGGCGCGATGATCACCGTCCACCACCTCAACAACTCGCGCTCGCAGCGCATCCTCTGGCTGCTCGAGGAGCTCGGGCTCGAGTACCAGATCAAGTCCTATCAGCGCGACCCGAAGACCATGCTCGCGCCGCCGGAGCTGCGCGCGGTGCATCCGCTCGGCAAGTCGCCGGTCATCAGCGACGGCGCCGAGACGCTCGCCGAGTCGGGCGCGATCATCGAGCACCTCTCGGACCGCTACGGCGCCGGCCGGCTGGCGCCCGCCTTCGGCTCGCCGGAGCGCGTTCGCTACCTGTACTGGCTGCATTTCGCCGAGGGCTCGGCGCAGCCGCCGCTGCTCCTCAAGCTGCTCTTTGACCGTATCAAGCACAAGGCGCCGCTGCTGGTGCGGCCGATCGCGCGAGCCATCGCCGACAAGACGCTCGATACGTTCATCCTGCCAAACATCGGACGCAACCTGGACTTCATGGAAAGCGAGCTGGGCAGGAGCGACTGGTTCGCCGGCAACGCGTTCACCTCCGCCGACATCCAGATGAGCTTTCCGGTCGAGGCGGCACGCATGCGCGGCGGGCTCGACGCGAAGCGCCCGCGGCTGATGGCTTGGCTGGAGAAAATCCATGCCCGGCCGGCCTACCAGCGCGCCGTGGAGCGCGGCGGCAAGTACGACCTGCTGCGCTAGCTCACTTCGGCAGCCGCCCCATCAGGTAGAACTCGTCGTTCGGCCGCATGCTGGAGACGTTGGCCAGGCGGTTCGACATGGCGAAGAACGCCGCGATCGCGGCGATATCCCAGGCGTCTTCCTTCGAGAATCCCTGCGCGGCCAGCGCCGCGATGTCGGCGTCCGCCACGGCCTGCGATTCGAGCGCGACTTTCATGGCGAAGTCGAGCATGGCGCGCTGGCGCGCGCTGATGTCCGCCTTGCGGTAGTTGATCGCCACCTGGTCGGCGAGCAGGGGGTTCTTCGCCCGGATCCGGAGGATGGCGCCGTGGGCGACCACGCAATACTGGCAGTCGTTCGCGCCGGAGGTGGCGACGACGATCATCTCGCGCTCGGCCTTGGTGATCCCGCCCTCCTTCTCCATCAGGGCGTCGTGGTAGGCGAAAAACGCCCTGAACTCGGGCGGCCGGTGCGCCAGCGCGAGGAACACGTTGGGGACGAAGCCGGATTTTTCCTGCACCGCAAGAATGCGCGCGCGCACGTCCTCGGGCAGGTCCTTCAACTCGGGAACGGGAAACCGGCTGATCGCAACACTCATGGAATAATCTCGCGCTCGGAGCCGTATTCTACTTACCCAACACACCAGCGGAGGAGACGGGATGGATGACTCGCACAGCAGGGATCTCAAGGACGACAACCTGAACAGCCTGGTGCCCGACGTCCAGGTGGACCGCCGCGGCTTCGTCGCCGCGTGCCTCGCCGCCGGCTTCGCGGTCACCGCCGAGCCGCTGCTCGCGCAGGCCATCAAGACGCCGATGGACGGCCTCGACGGCGGCGACAGCAAGATCGGTGACATCCCCATCTACCATGCGGTGCCCAAAGGCAAGGGCAAGCGGCCCGTGGTGCTGGTGGTGGGCGAGATCTGGGGCAATCACGAGCACATCAAGGATGTGGTGCGCCGCGTCGCCAAGGCCGGCTACTTCGCGGTGGCGAACGAGCCCTACTTCCGTGTCGGCGAGCTGTGGAAGATGACCGACATCAAGGAAGTGCTGGCCGGCGCGAACAAGCTCACCGACGAGCAGGCCTTCGCCGACCTCGACGCGGTGGTGGCGTGGGCAGGGAAGAACCCGCGCGCCAACGTCGGCAAGCTCGGCATCACCGGCTTCTGCCGCGGCGGCCGCATGGTGTGGATGTACACCGCGCACAACAAGAAGGTCGACGCCGGCGTGGCCTGGTACGGCGGACTGAGCCCGACGCCGCCGGCGCAGCCGAACACGCCGATGGACGTCGCCGACAAGATCGACCGGCCGGTGCTCGGCCTGTATGGCGGCGCCGATCAGGGCATTCCACCGGAGCGCGTCGAGATGCTGCGCGCCGGGCTGAAGGCTTTCGGCAACGACAAGAAATCGCAGATCCACGTCTACGAAGGCATGCCGCACGCCTTCAACGCCGACTACCGTCCGAGCTATCGCAAAGAAGCAGCCGACGACGGATGGAAGCGGATGCTGGCCTGGTTCAAGAAGAACGGAGTGGCATAGATTCGGGGACGGAGCCCTAACTCCAAAGAAAAAGGCGCCCGAGGGCGCCTTTTTTGCTTTGCGTCGGAGTTAGGGCTCCGTCCCCGAATCTTCAGTCGGCGTACTGGCCCGCCTTCTTGATCAGCGGCGCCCACTTCTCGATCTCGGCCTTCAGGTGAGCCTGCAGCGCGGCCGGCGTCTGGCGCTCCGGCCCGTAGGTCACGGCGCCAAGGTCGGTGAAGCGCTGGCGCACCTCGGACTCCTTCAGCGCCGCCTGCAGCGCGCCGACCAGCTTGTCCAGCACCGGCTTGGGCGTGCCCTTCGGCGCGTACAGGCCGTGCCAGATGCCGACGTCGGCGCCCTTGAGGCCCTGCTCCTGCAGCGTCGGAACATCGGGCAGCGAAGCGACGCGCTGCGCCGAAGTGACGCCGTAGACCTTGACCTTGCCGCCCTTGATCTGCGAGCTGGTGCTGGTGGTCTGGTCGCACATGAAGTCCACCTGGCCGCCGAGCAGGTCGTTCATCGCCGGGCCGGTCCCTTTGTACGGTACGGTCAGGAAGTCGGTCTGGATCGCGCTCATGAAGAGCATGCCGCACAAATGCGAGGCGGCGCCGATGCCGGCGTTGGCGTAGGTCACCTTGTCCTTGTTGGCCTTGATGTAGGTGAGGAATTCCTTCAGGTCCTTCGCCGGCATGGTGGACTTGGCCACGATGGTCATCGGCACCTCGTTGATCAGGCCGATGTACTCGAAGTCGGTGAGCGGATTGAAGCGCAGCTGGCGGTACAGCGTCGGCGTGGTGGCCATGCCGATGTGGTGGATCAGGATGGTGTAGCCGTCGGGCTTCGCGTTCTTCACCTGCTCGGGAGCGAGGATGCCGCCGGCGCTCGGCTTGTTCTCGACGATCACGGTGGTGCCGAGCGGCTTGCCCATGGCCTGCGCAACGACGCGCGCCACGGTGTCGGTCGGCCCGCCGGCGGCAAACGGCACGAGCATGTTGACGTTGCGGGTGGGGTACTGCTGCGCGGTTGCACCGCCGGCGAACACGGCGAGCGCGATAAGCAAAGCTTGACGCTTCATTTGGTTACCTCCTCCAGGCTTGGTTTTGGCGCGCCCGGCGGGATTCGAACCCACGACCCTTGGCTTCGGAGGCCAATACTCTGATCCGCTGAGCTACGGGCGCTTTCAAGCTAAAATCATACCTTTATCTACTACCGGGGCCAACGGCGGTGAGCACGCACGACGAGCATTCGTCCTTCATCAAGACACCGCAGCAGCTGATCATCGTGATCGTCGCTGCGTTCCTCGTGCCGATCATCGGCATCATCATGCTGGTGCAGCTGGTCGTCAGCCGGCCGGGCGCCGATCCGGCGGCGATGACGCCGGAGAAGGTCGCCGCGCGCATCAAGCCGGTCTCGGGCATCGAGATGGGCGCGCCCGCGGCCGCGCCCGGCGCGCGCAGCGGCGAGGCGATCGTCAAGGCGACCTGCGCCGCCTGCCATCAATCCGGCGTGCAGAAGGCGCCGAAGATCGGCGACAAGAACGACTGGGCCCCGCACTTCGGCCACGGCCTGGGCCCGCTGGTGCAAAGCGCGATCAAGGGCAAGGGCGCGATGCCGCCCAAAGGCGGCGACACCACGCTCACCGACGCGGAGGTGACGCGTGCCGTGATATTCATGGCGAACTCCGCCGGCGCAAACTTCAAGGAACCTGCCGCGCCCGGGGCCGCGAAGAAAAAGAGCAAGTAGCCTGGCCGCGCGGATCCTGTTCGTCGTCGATCCGCCTGGCTCGCTCAAGGCGTACAAGGACACGACGGTCACGATGATGCGCGCCGCGCAAAAGCGCGGCCATGCCGTCTGGGTTTGTGAGCAAGAGGGCCTGCATTGGAGGAACAATCTTGTTCAAACCCATGCAACGCGCGTCTCCCTCACCGACAACGACGAAGACTGGTACCGCCCGCACGAGACGGTGGTCGAGCCGCTCAAGGCGTTCGGCGCGGTTCTGATGCGCAAGGACCCGCCGTTCGACATGGAGTACGTGTCGAGCACCTGGCTTCTTTCCGAGGCCGAGCGGCAGGGTGCGAAGGTATTCAATTCGCCGCGCGCGCTGCGCGATCACAACGAGAAGTTCGCGATCGCCGAGTTCCCGAGGTTCACGGTGCCCTCCCTTGTCGCGAGGAGCATGGCGGAGCTGCAGGCGTTCATCGATGAGCACAAGACAACCGTATTGAAAAGGCTGGACGGGATGGGCGGCACGGGGATTTTCATCGTCAGGCACGACGATCCGAACCGCAACTCCATCGTCGAGACCACCTCCGCGCTCGGCACGCGCAGCGTGATGGCGCAGCGCTACATCCCGGAGATCAAGGACGGCGACAAGCGCGTGCTGCTGATCGACGGCAAGCTGGTGCCGCACTGCCTGGCGCGCATCCCGAAGGCAGGCGAATCGCGCGGCAACCTCGCCGCCGGCGCGCGCGGCGTGGCGCAGCCGGTGACGGCGCGCCACCGCGAGATCGCGGCAGAACTTGGTCCCATTCTTTCAAAAAGAAATTTACTTCTCGTGGGCCTCGACGTGATCGGCGACTGGCTCACCGAGATCAACGTCACCAGCCCGACCTGCTTCCGCGAGATCCAGGACCAGACCGGCTTCGACGTCGCCGGCACCTTCCTCGACGCCCTGGAGAAAAAGCTCGCATGATCGGCGTGCTCATCGTCACGCACGGCACGATCGGCGAGTCGCTGCTCTCCAGCGCCAGCCAGATCCTCGGCGGCCTGCCGCCGCTGGTGGCGACGCTCGGCGTGTCGCGCAACGACGACCCCGACGACGTCACGCTGCGCGCGGGCGAGCTGCTCGAGGGGCTCGACCAGGGCGACGGCGTGCTGGTGCTCACCGACATCTTCGGCGCCACCCCCGGCAATACCATCACGCGGCTTCTCGAGGACGGCCACATCGAGGGCGTCTCCGGCATTTCGCTGCCGATGCTGCTGCGCGTGCTGACCGGCCGCAACGGCTCGCTGCCCGGCGCAGTCAAGCGTGCGATGTCGGGCGGCGTCGAGGGCCTGGTGCACATGAATTCGGACAAGTGCCTCGATGCCTAGCGCAGACGCCGAAATCGTCAACAAGCTCGGGCTGCACGCGCGCGCCTCGGCCAAGCTCACCCAGCTCGCCGGCGGCTTCGAGTGCGACATCTGGATCTCGCGCAGCGGCCGGCGCGTCAACGCGAAGAGCATCATGGGCGTGATGATGCTCGCCGCCGGTATCGGCAGCACCGTCAAGCTCGAGGCCGACGGCAAGGACGCGGAGGTGGCGCTCGCCGCCCTGCTCAAGCTGATCCAGGACAAGTTCGGCGAAGGAGAATGAGGCCGTGAACTTCGTCCTTCACGGGCACGCGGTCTCCACCGGCATCACCATCGGCCAGGCGCACCTCGTGTCGAGCGCCCGGCTGGAGGTGGCGCACTACGAGATCGACGCCGACCAGATCGAGGCCGAGATCGCCCGCTTCGACGCCGCGATGCACGCGGCGCGAAAGGAGCTCTCCGACCTGAAGGACCACATCCCGGCCGGCTCGCCCGCCGAATTCGAAGCCTTCCTCAACCTGCACCGCATGATCCTCGACGATTCGGCGCTGTCGCAGGTGCCGCGCGAGCTGATCCGCAGCCGGCGCGCCAACGCCGAATGGGCGCTGGTGCAGCAGATGGAGAAGCTCACCGACCGCTTCGACGAGATCGACGACCCCTACCTGCGCGAGCGCAAGGCCGACGTGCAGCAGGCGGTCGAGCGCGTGCTGAAGGAGATGATGGGCGGCGGCCCGCGCGCGGAGCCGGCGCTGTCGGAGGAGCAGGAGCTGATCGTGGTGGCGCACGACCTGTCGCCGGCCGACATGATTCTTTTCAAGAAGCACCGCTTCGGCGGCTTCGTCACCGACGGCGGCGGCGTCACCTCGCACACTGCGATCGTGGCGCGCAGCCTGGGCATCCCGGCGATCGTCGGCCTGCACCACGCGCGCCACATCATCACCGAGGGCGAGACGCTGATCGTCGACGGCCAGAACGGCGTGCTGATCGTCAACCCCGATCCGCTGGTGCTCGCCGAGTACCGCCTGCGCGAGTCGCAGCTCGGCCTGGAGCGCCAGCGGCTGCGGCGCCTGAAGACGACGCCGGCGGCGACCATCGACGGCACGCCGATCGAGCTCTACGCCAACATCGAGCTGCCGCAGGACATGAAGCAGGTGCTCGACGCCGGCGCGCAGGGCGTGGGCCTGTTCCGCACCGAGTTCCTGTTCCTCAACCGGCAGAACCTGCCCGACGAGGACGAGCAGTTCACCGCCTATCGCGAGGTGGCCGAGGCGATGCAGGGCCGGCCGGTGGTCCTGCGCACCCTCGACATCGGCGCCGACAAGGCGCTCAACGGCAACGGCATGGGTGCGGGCACCATGCCCAACCCGGCGATGGGCCTGCGCGCGATCCGCTTCTGCCTGGCCGAGCCGCAGATGTTCCTGACCCAGCTGCGCGCCATCTTGCGCGCCTCGCACTACGGCAAGGTGCGGATCCTGCTGCCGATGCTCGCCCACGCGCACGAGATCGAGCAGACCCTGACGCTCATCCGCCAGGCGAAGGCGCAGCTCGACGAGAAGGGCCTGCCCTACGACCGCGCGGTGGAGATCGGCGGCATGATCGAGATCCCGGCGGCGGCGCTCGCGCTGCCGATCTTCATGAAGCGCCTGGACTTCCTGTCGATCGGCACCAACGACCTGATCCAGTACACCCTCGCCATCGACCGCACCGACGACGCCGTGGCGCACCTCTACGACCCGCTGCACCCGGCGGTGCTGACGCTGGTCGCCGGCACCATCCAGACCGCGACGCGCGGCGGCACCCCGGTCGCCGTTTGCGGCGAGATGGCCGGCGACCTGCAGCTCACGCGCCTGCTGCTCGGCCTCGGCCTGCGTAATTTCTCGATGCACCCGTCGCAGATCCTCGCCATCAAAGAGCGCATCCTGCGCACCAACCTCGCCGAGGTGCAGGCGCTCGCCCAGCGCGTGCTGCGCGCAAGCGACCCGGTGAAGACGCAAGAGCTGCTGGCCAAGCTCAACTCCTAGATGAGCGGTCCGCTGCACGGGGTCCGCGTCGTGGACCTCACCACCGTGGTCATGGGGCCGTACGCCACCCAGATCCTGGGCGATTTCGGCGCCGACGTGATCAAGGTCGAGCCGCTGGAGGGCGACGTGATGCGCCAGGCCTGGCCGTTCCGCCATCCGGGCATGGGCAGCATCTACCTCAACACCAACCGCAACAAGCGCTCGGTCGCGCTCGACCTGAAGAACCCCGCCGCGCTCGAGGCCTGCCTCGCCATCGCCAAGCGGGCGGACGTGCTGGTCTACAACATCCGGCCGCAGGCGATGGCGCGCCTCAAGCTGTCCTACGAGGACGTGAAGAAGATCAATCCGAGGATCATCTACGTCGGCTGCTTCGGCTTCAGCCAGCGCGGGCCGTACGCGGCCAAGGCCGCCTACGACGACATGATCCAGGGCGCGGCCGGCATTCCGTGGCTGCTGCAGAAGCAGGGCGCCGCCGAGCCGCGCTACGCGCCGATGATCGTCGCCGACCGCTCGGTCGGGCAGCAGGTGGCGAGCGCGATCAGCGCGGCGCTCTACCACCGGGAGAAGACCGGCAAGGGCCAGCGTGTCGACGTGCCGATGTTCGAGCACCTGCTGCAGATGATCCTCGGCGACCACCTCGGCGGCTACACCTTCGAGCCGCAGCACGGCGACCCCGGCTACCACCGCATCCTGGCCCCCGACCGCCGCCCCTACCAGACCAAGGACGGCTACCTCTGCGCGCTGGTCTACAACGACAAGCAGTGGAAGGCATTCTTCGACGTCATCGGCAAGCCGGAGATGCTGCGGCAGAAGGAGTTCGCCACGCAGGAGGCGCGCAGCCAGAACTACGCGTCGGCCTATGCCTTCGTCGCCGAGGAGTTCAAGAAGCGCAGCACCGCCGAGTGGGTCGAGGCGCTGGAGCGCGCCGACATCCCGGTGCAGCGCATGAACAGCCTCGACGACATCGTCGCCGACCCCCACCTCGCCGCGATCGGCTACCTGAACACGGTCGAGCATCCCACCGAGGGCACGATCAAGACGCTGGCGGTCCCCTCCGAGTGGTCCGAGTCGACGCCGGAATACCGCCGCCACGCGCCGCGCCTGGGCGAGCACACGCGCGAGGTGCTGGCCGAAGCCGGCTACCCGGAAGAGAAAATCGCGCAGCTCCTGGAAACCGGCGCCGCGCGCGCGGCTTAGTCGACCACCGCCACAACCTGGATCTCGATCAGCTGCTCGGGCTCGCCCAGCTCGAGGACCGCCATGTTGGTGGTGGTGGGCTTGTGGTTGAACGGCGCGAAGTACGAGTTCACCACCCGGCTCGACAGCCCGATGTCGCCCATACGCGGGCGCGTGCGGAAGATGAACACGTGCACCACGTCTTTCGGCGAGGCGCCGGCGGCCTTCAAGGTCTCCATGACCCCGTCCATGGTGCGCTTGGTCTGCGCCTCGAGGTCGTTGGTCAGGTACTGCAGGATCTGCTCGCGCTTGTGCGGATGGTCGTGGTAGACCGGCAGCGCGGTGCCGCCGGCGAGCCAGAGCAGCTTGCCGCTCTTGACCTTGAGCGCCGGAGCAAACGGCATGAACACGGTCTTGTCGTAGTTCGGGTGGTGGATGGTCTCCAGGTGGCTGCCGCTTTGCGCCTGCACCGCCGAGGCTGCGAATGCCAAACCGAGTGCTGCTAGTTGCCTTTTCATGGTGTTCCCCTTTGTGAGTGGCCTGCCGCGGACATTCTAGGCCCGGCAAACGCACGCTATAATCCACTCGCGCCGATTTGAACCGCTTGCGGGCGCCTAACAAATACCGCTAAAGAGATGAACGCTCCGCACGATCCCTCTTCCGTTGGCGCAGTCACTGCGCAAAAGCTGCATTTCGATACGCCGATCCAGCTGCGCAGCGGCGCCTCGCTGCCGGCCTACGACATCGCCTACGAGACCTATGGGGAATTGAATGCGGCTCGCTCGAACGCTGTCCTGGTTTGCCACGCCCTGAACGCCTCGCATCACGTGGCCGGTTTTTATCCTGAAGATGAAACCAACGTCGGCTGGTGGGACAACCTGGTCGGCCCCGGCAAGCCGCTCGACACGCGGCGCTTCTTCGTCGTCGGCACCAACTACCTGGGCAGCTGCTTCGGCTCGACCGGCCCGGCCTCGGTCAATCCGGCGACCGGCAAGCCGTGGGGAGCCGACTTCCCCGTCGTCACCGTCGAGGACTGGGTCGAGACGCAGGCTCGCCTCGCCGACCGGCTGGGCATCGAGCGCTTCGCGGCGGTGATCGGCGGCTCGCTGGGCGCGATGCAGGCGATGCAGTGGACGCTTTCCCATCCCGAGCGCGTACGCCACTCCATCGTCGTCGCCTCGGCGCCCAGGCTGTCGCCGCAGAACATCGCCTTCAACGAGGTGGCGCGCCAGGCGATCATGACCGACCCGGATTTCCACGGCGGGCACTACTACGAGAAGGGCGTGGTTCCGGTGCGTGGCCTGCGTGTCGCGCGCATGATCGGCCACATCACCTATCTGTCGGGCGACGCGATGACGGAGAAGTTCGGGCGCCTGCTGCGCCGCGGCGCGCTGGGCTTCGACTTCGGCACCGACTTCGAGGTCGAGTCCTACCTGCGCTACCAGGGCGACAAGTTCTCGACCTACTTCGACGCCAATACGTATCTGCGCATCACCAAGGCGCTCGACTACTTCGACCCGGCGGCCGATTTCGGCGGCGACCTGTCGGCCGCGCTCGAGCGCGCCAAGGCGGCGTTCCTGATCGTGTCCTTCAAGTCCGACTGGCGCTTCACGCCGGCGCGCTCGCGCGAGATGGTGCGCGCGCTGCTCGACAACCGGAAGATCGTCTCCTACCTCGAGATCGACGCGCCCGGCGGCCACGACGCGTTCCTGCTCGAGGACCCGCGCTACCACGCCGCGCTCAGGGCGTACTTCTCGAGCATCGATCTATGACGGACCAGGAGCAGGCGCTGCTCGCCGCGCGCCCGGATTTCGCCGCCATCGCGCAGTGGGTGAACCCGGGCGCCCGCGTGCTCGACCTGGGCTGCGGCGACGGCTCGCTCCTGCGCTACCTGTGGCAGGCGCGCCAGGCGCCCGGCTACGGCGTCGAGATCGACGACCACAGGGTGCTCGCCTGCGTGGCGAACGACGTCAACGTACTGCAGGTCGACCTGGAAAGCGGGCTCTCGCTGTTCGGCGACGCCTCCTTCGACTGCGTGGTGCTGTCGCAGACCCTGCAGGCGATGCGCCACCAGGAGGCGATCCTGCGCGAGATGCTGCGGGTCGGGCGCGAGGTGATCGTCAGCTTCCCGAACTTCGGCCACTGGAGCGCGCGCCTGCAGGTGGCGCTGGGCCGCATGCCCGTGTCCGAGAGCCTGCCCTACGAGTGGTACGAGACGCCGAACCTGCATCACTGCACCATCACCGACTTCGAAGACCTGTGCCGCAAGCTGGGCTTTCGCATCCGCGAGCGGCTGGTGCTGCACCAGGGCCGGCCGGTGACGATGATGCCCAATCTCCTCGGCAGCCTCGCCGTCTACCGCTGCACTGCGACCTGATGGAGAGGGCCGCACGCCGCTCGACCGGGCGCGCGGCCGGGGCTACAAGGAAATGACCGCGCTGCTCGAGCAGGCGACGAAGCTCTAAGCCTCCTTGCCCGCTGAACCGATCGATACGTCGGCAAGGCCCGAGCGCATCATGAACCAGAAGAGGAAGACGCCGGGAAACGCGATCAGCGTGGTCAGCAGGTAGAAGTTGACGTAGCCGATCGAAGTGATCAGCCCGCCGGCGGTCGTTCCGGTGAGGAAGCGTCCGGCGATGCTCGCCATTGCCGAGAGCAGCGCGTACTGGGTCGCCGTGAAGCGCAGGTTGCAGAGCGCGGAGAGGTAGGCGACCACCGTCACCCCGCCGATGCCGCTGGCGAAGTTCTCGAAGCCGATCGCCGCCGCCATGCCGAGGTTGGTATGCCCCGCCGCCGCCAGCGCGGCGAAGCTCAGGTTCGACACCGCCATCAGCACCAGGCTGATCAGGACCGAGCGATTCATTCCCAGC